>Ga0247727_10002391_pt1 | contig 43029 bp, 32 predicted proteins | sample WisWelCaveWW1625_FD_202498 | JGI IMG/M metagenome (GOLD analysis project Ga0247727, IMG submission 202498) | Biofilm microbial communities from Wishing Well Cave, Virginia, United States - WW16-25 | ecosystem: Environmental > Aquatic > Deep subsurface > Groundwater > Cave microbial mat | place...
CGTCGTCGGCGCCGAGATCTCGAGCTCGACCCACGCCGCGCCGTTCCGCCCGATCTCGACGCGCCGGCTGTCGACGAGCGCGGCGACGGGATCGACGGCTCGCAGCCAGTAGACGCCGGCCGCGAGCCCTCGGAACGCGAAGTCGCCGCCGCCCGCGAGCGGCAGCGTCGTGAGCTTCGGACCCCAGCCGCAGCAGTCGCCCGGCGTTGGCGGCGGGCGCGACTCGGCCTCCTGCCGCTCCGCTTCGGTCATCGTCTCGAGGCGTTCCTTGAAGTGGCCGAGCGCCTCCTCGCGCCGCCGGCACTCCTCGCACGGCGCGCGGCCGGCGCCGCGCAGCTCGACGACGACGCCTCCGTTGCCGGAAAGCTGCCGCGCCGTCACGCGGCCTTCGATCCGGCCGCCGCCGCGCGCGAGCGCGATCGTTGCGAGCTCGGTCACGGCGCCGATCGCGACCGTGAAGCCGCCGAGGTCGGCCGGCTCGAAGCCCGCCGCGGTCACGCGCGCGGTCCAGCTTCCCGAGGAGAGCTTCGCTCGCCCCTCGCCCGATCCGTCGTACTGCGCGAAGCGCGTGTCATGGAGGAATCGGATCGAGACGCCGTCGAGCGGCCGGCCCGACTCGCCGTCGACGATCCGGAACGCAACCTCGCCCGGCGGGAGCGATGCGGCGTCCGCGTGCGGCCCGTTGCCACCGCCCGTTCCGTCTTCGGCCGCGACGGCGGCGCGCTCGGGACTCGCGAGCTGGCCATCCGCGACGCTCGTCGGCCGCGCGAGCGGACCCTCGGTCGCGACCCGCGCGACGTCCGGCAGGAGCGGCGATCGATCCGGCGTCGCTCTGCCGATCCCGTCCAGCAGCGTCCACCACGCGGCCGCCGCCACGGCAGCCGCCGCGATGACTGCAACGACTCCCTTGGCGCTCATCCACGTCACTCCCACCGTGACTCCCGTCGCGACGAGCGGCGGCGCAGTCATCGGCGCCGCGTTCCAGCGCAAGAGCGGCAGGAGTCCTTGCGCCCAGGCGCTGCGGCCGCCGCACTCCGAGTCTAGACGCTCGCGGAGCCGTCCGAGGGCGCGGCGCAGCCACGAGCGCCACGCCCGCTCGCGGCGCGGCGGGTCGGTGAGACCGGCGAGCAGCGTCTCCTGCGCGACGTCGTCTCCGTCCGCGCCGCCGACGAGGCCGCGCGCAAGCGCCCGCACGAAGCTGCGGTGCTCGGTCAGGGCGTTGGCGGCCGATCGCTCTGCGTCGCTCACTGGCGGAGAAGTAGCCACGGACCGCGCGAACGCGACGAGCGGCGGTCAGTTCCCGTCGGAGCCGGGCGCGGCGGCGCCGTCCCTCGCGTCGAGGATCTCGACCCCACGGCCGTTCGTCTCGGTGAAGACTCCATTGCCGAGCGAGATGAGGATTCGCCCGTCCTGGTCTGCGTCGAGGAACCGGACCGAGACGTCGTTGCCGTGGCACGTGGCGCAGGAGGCCGCGGGGTTCTGGACGATCGTCGCAAGCTGCGCGAGCCACTCCTGCGTCGGAGCCATCGTCACGACGATCGGAGCGAACCGCTCGAAGCGCAGATCGACCGGCACTTCGCCCGAGACGTAGTGGCCGCACGAGACGACGACCGTGAGCAGCGAGCGCGGCAGCCGGCCGATCTCGAAGAGGTCGGGCCGCAGCGGTTCGATCTTGAGCTCGGCGCCGTTCTCTTCGGGCTCGGCGCCGTCGAAGTCGAGCGCGTCGCCCTCCTGGCGGTCGCGGTCGAGGCGCGAGTCGGCGCCCGAGCTCGCGTTGAAGATGACGTTGCCGAACGAGTCGATGACCATCGTCCGCGAGATCAGCACGTTCGTGAATTCGAGTTGCAGCGTCCTGGCCCACGTGACCACGTTCGAGAGCTCGACCTCCGTGGCTGCCGCCCCGTCGACGTACGGGAGGATCGGCGCGCCCATCGTCGAGCGGACGTCGTCCTGCGCCGGCCCGAAGCAGACCTCGCCGACGGCCCTGCCGTCGCGCTTGAACGAGAAGCGGATCGGCGCCGCCTTCTCGCGATGGACCCCCTCCCAGTCGCCCGTGAAGAGGCCGCCGCGCGCGGAGGCGTCGTGGCGCAGCTCGAAGCGCGCCGACGTCGGCGTCGAGAGGTCGACCTCGTTCCAGCACCGTCCGCCGCGCAGGAGCTCGATCCGTAGCGCCTTCGTGATCCGCTGCGCCGGCTCGAAGGCGCGCAGCCAGTAGACGCCGGCCGCGAGATTCACGAAGCGGAAGCGGCGGTCGCCTTTGAGTTCGAACTCGTCGTGGTCGGGCCGATAGCCGCACGGACACGACTCGGGGGTCGGGACATCGGGCCGCGGCCGGCAGAGCTCGCAGGGCGAGCGGCCCTCGCCGAAAAGCTGGACGACGACCGGCGAGTCGCCGGCCAGATGTCGCGCGAGCGCTGCGCCTTCGACGACACCGCAGCCCTGCGCGAGCGCGACGACGCCGAGCGCGGTCGTCTCGCCGGCGCTGACCTTGAAGGCGTCGAGGAGCGCCGGTTCGCACCCGGTCGCCGTGACGTTCGCCTCCCACTTTCCCGGCGTGAGGACGGCGTCGACGTCGCCGCCGCCCGCGTACTCGGCGAAACGGAACTCGTGGAGGAAGCGGACTCGGACGTTCTCGAACGGCTGGCCGCTGCGCGCGTCGACCACGCGGAAGGCGACGTGACCCGGGGGCGGCGGCGCGAGCGCCGCGGCAGCAGCCTGCTCCTCGGCGGAGAGCAGGACGGCGGCCCGCTCGGCAGGCGCCGGTCCAGCGCCCACCGCGACCGCCGCCGACTCGGCCGCCTCGCTCGCGCCTCTTCGCTCCGAGCCGACGAGCGTCGGCGTGCCGAGCAGTCGATCGATCGCGCGCGGCGTGACGGCGAGCCACGCGACCGCCGCCGCGAGCGCCACGGTCACGACCATCACGAGCGCTTTCGACGTCATCGTCGCCACTCCCGGCACCACGATCGGGAATCGACGGAAGAGCCTAGTCATTCCTTCGCGCGGCGGAAGACGAGACGGGCGTGGTGCTGGTCCGGGTCGCTGAGATCGAGCAAGAGCTCCTCGGTCGAAAGGGCGCCGCAGCGCGCCTTCATCCGGACGCGCGATGCCGGCAGGTCGTGCACGAAATAGGCGTTCGGGGCGGTGCGGCCGCAGGCGAGCTCGAGGGCGGCGAAGAAGGGCACGTCGGCCCGCGCGGCGAGCGAGTCGTCGGGGCCGCGAGCGCGATCGGCGCGCAGTCCCGGCAGCCTGAACGGCGATCCGATTCCGATTGAGGTCGCCTCGGTCACCTCGTCGAACGGTGGCGACTGTCCGAGGAATCGCGGCGGCCCGATCCGGTCGCGAAGTTCGGCCGGGTCGGGCCCCGCGTCGAATCCCGTGGCGACGCCGTCGACGTCGAGATCGACGTGGATCTTCTCCGGAGTCTCCTCGTAGTCGTTCGCCCAGACTCCGACGAACGGCGCGCCCTGCTCGTCCAGGAGCTCGAAGGTGAGCACGACGGGCGCCGCGAGCGTGAGCTCGACGAAACGCACCTCGCCGCGCGCGAGCTCGATCCTCGTGGTCGGCTCGAGCCGCGGCCGATCGTCGAGCGGCCGCACGAAGTAGCTCCCGGCCGCCAGGCCGCGGAAGAAGAAGCGGCCGTCTCCGCCCACGCGCAGGAGGCTGCGGTCCCACGCGTAGCCGCAGCAGGTCGGCTCGCGCCCGCAGAGCTCGCAGGGGCTGCGCCCGGCGCCGCGGAGCTCGACGAAGCGAGGCAGCGCCGCGTCGACTCCGTCGCTGCGAATTCTCCCTTCGATCACTCCCGTCCCGCGCGCGAGCGCGATCACGCCGAGATCGTTTTGCTCGTCGGCCGCGACGACGACGCCTTCGCGCAGCTCCGGCTCGTAGCCGTCGGCCGAGACGCTGAGGCTCCACGTTCCGGAGGTGAGCGCGACGTCGACGACGGACGCCTTCTCCATGGCGGCGAAGCGCGAGGCGCAGAGGAAGCGGACGTCACAGCCCGAGAGCTCCGCCCCGGTCCGCGCGTCGACGACACGCAGCTTCACGCGACCGATCGCCGGGAGGCGATCAGCCTCCGGATCGAGCAGCGCGGCGAGCGACGAGCCATCGGTCGGCGCTTCGCGCTCGTGCGCCGGCGACTCGGGCTCGCGCGTCGGCGCATCGGCGCGCACGACCGACGGAAGCGGCGCGTCGTCGCGGCGCGGCTCGTCGGGATCGCGACGCGTCGACGCGAGCTCCTGCCGCGGCGGCGAGCCGCGCACGATCGCCACCGTCGCAACGCCGACGGCGGCGACGATCGCCAGGGCGAGCGCCGCTCCCTGGAGCGTCATCACCGACACTCCGATTCCCAGCGCCGCGCCCGCTCCGGCGCCCTTCACCGCCCAAGGTGCGAGCGCGCGGACCCAGCGGTCGCGCTCGCCACCGCTGCGCCCGTCGAGCCGCTCGCGCAGTCGGACCAGCGCGCGAGAAAGTCGGGCGCGGACGGTGCTCTCGCCGAGCCCGAGCCGCCGCGCGATCTCGCTGGTCGACCGCTCCTCGAAGTAGCGATGGAGCACGACGACCTGCTCCGGCTCGGGCAGCTCGCGCACGCAGCGCAGCAGGAACTCGACGAGCTCGACCTGCGCCGCGAGCTCGGCCGTCGACGGCAGCGACTCGAAGGGAGCGGCGGCGCGCTCGCGCGCCTCGCGCCGGGTGCGCGAGCGGAGCCGCTTCGCCGCGAGATTCCGGACCGTCGTGGCGATCCAGGCCGGCAGCGCGACGAGCGCGCGGGGCGGCCGCTCGAGCGCCGCGACGTGGAGCTCCTGCTCGACGTCCAGAGCGTCCTGCGGCGCGACGAGCCGGCGAACGAGGCGGCGGATCTGCGCCTGGTTGCGCTCGAGCAGTTCGACGGGCGAGAGCTGTGGGGTCGGGTCCACCGGCGGGAGAAGTACCCGCGAGCGCCGGAAACGCCAGACGGCGATAATCGTCGCCCCCTTGGCGAAGATCGAAGACCTCCTCGACGCGGCTCTCTCCTCGCGGCTGGCGCCGCCCGGTCGGGAGTGGCTCGCCCGGGCGCGCGACGAGCTCGCGCGCGGCGTCGCCGACGAGCGCTTCGGCGCCCTGATCTCGGCGGCGTCGCGCTGCGCCCGGCGCGAGGAACTCGCGCCGACTGACGTCGAGCGGCGACGCGCGGCCGACCTGTGCGAGGGGCTCGAGATCGAGCGCTGGAACCTGCTCGAGACGCTGCGCGTGCGACTGGTCCTCGCGCGCAGCGACCTCGCGCAGCCGTCGACCGTGCGCGCGCTCGAGTCGGCGTTCCAGTTCGCGGACGAGGGCGAGCTCTGCGCGCTCTACCGGTCGCTCGCCCTCCTCCCCGAGCCGGCGCGGTTTCGGTGGCGCGCGGGTGAGGGGTGCCGCTCGAACATGCGCAGCGTCTTCGACGCGGCGGCGTGCGACACGCCCTATCCGACGCGCTGGTTCGACGAGCTCGCCTTCAACCAGTGCGTGCTCAAGGCCGTCTTCATCGGTGTGCCCCTCGACCGGATCTGGGGGCTCGAGCGGCGGCGCAACCCCGAGCTCGAGCGAATGGCGCAAGACTTCGCCGACGAGCGGCGCAGCGCGGGGCGGCCGGTGCCGGCCGACCTCGCGCGGCTGACGGGCGCGCGCGACGGCAGCCGCGTCGCAGGAGATCGCTGATGCACTACTTCGATCCCCACATCCACATGACGTCGCGGACCAGCGACGACTACGAGGCGATGGCGAAGGCGGGGATCCGCGCGGTCATCGAGCCGGCTTTCTGGGTCGGGCAGCCGCGGACGCAGGTCGGCACCTTCCTCGATTACTTCTCGAGCCTCGTCGGCTGGGAGCGGTTCCGCGCCGCGCAGTTCGGCGTCCACCACTTCTGCGCGATCGGGCTGAACGCGAAGGAGGCCAACCAGGAGGCGCTGGCGCGCGAGGTCCTCGAGCTCGTGCCGCGCTTCGCGATGAAGGAGGGCGTCGTCGCGGTCGGCGAGATCGGCTTCGACGAGATCACGAAGGCGGAGGAGCAGGCGTTCTCCTGGCAGCTCGACTTCGCGGCGAAGAACGACCTCGTCGTCATGGTCCACTCGCCCCACCGCGACAAGAAGCGCGGCATCCTGCGCAGCCTCGATCTCGCGGCCGAGTGCAAGGTGCCGGTGGCGAAGCTCGTCATCGACCACAACAACGAGGAGACGGTCGAGTCGGTGCTGCAGCGCGGCGCGTGGGCCGCCTTCACGATCTACCCCCACACGAAGATGGGCAGCGAGCGGATGGTCGAGATCGTGAAGAAGTACGGACCCGACCGGATCATCGTCGACAGCTCGGCCGACTGGGGAATCTCCGATCCGCTCGCCGTGCCGAAAACGGCGGCGCTCATGCGCGAGCGCGGGATCGCGGAGCGCGCCGTCGAGCTCGCCTGCTGGAAGAACGCGCTCGACGCCTACGGCCAGAGCGGCCAGATCGACGTCGAGGCGCTCGCGCGGCCGATGAGCGTCGACCAGCGGCGGACCTTCTCCGACAACTCGGTGCTGCGCGGCCAGGAGCCGAGGGTCGCGGCGCCCGTGCCGAACTGACGACGCGGCGGCCGGGGAGCTCGCGCACCGCGATGAAGATCTCGATCGTGGGCGGCGGCCCCGCGGGGCTCTGGTTCGCGCTGCTGATGAAGAAGCGCGACCCGAAGCTCGAGATCGCCATCCTCGAGCGCAACGCGGCCGACGCCACGTTCGGCTTCGGCGTCGTCTTCTCGCGCAAGACGACGGAGGTGCTGCGAGCCCACGACGCCGAGGCTTTCCGCCGCGCGGAGGCGGTGATCCAGCAGTGGGACAACGTCGACGTGATCCATCGCGGCGAGAAGCTCTCGATCCGCGGCAACCACTTCGCGGGCGTCGCGCGCATCGACTGGCTCCACATCCTCCAGCAGCGCTGCCGCGAAGTCGGGATCCCGATCCGGTTCGAGAGGAACGTCGCCGACGCGGCCGAGGTGCGCCGGCTCCAGGCCGAGTGCGACCTGCTCGTGGGCGCCGATGGCGTCCTGAGCCTCGTGCGCGAGACCTGGAAGGAGCGCTTCGAGCCGACGCTCGACGCGCGGACCAACCGCTACGTCTGGCTCGGCACGCCGCACCTGTTCCACGGACTCACGCTGATCTTCCGGCAGCACGGCGACCGGCCCGCGCACGACGCGGCCGCGGCGCGCGCGCGGCTCTTCATGGCGCACGCCTACAAGTTCAGCCGCGGCATGAGCACCTTCATCGTCGAGTGCGGCGAGCCGGCCTGGCGCGCGGCGAATCTCGACCGGGCCGACGAGGCCGCGACGCTCGCGTTCCTGCAGAAGCTCTTCGCCGACGACCTCGAGGGCGCGCCGCTCGTGAGCAACCGCTCGAAGTGGATCCAGTTCCTGCTCGTGAAGTGCCGGCGGTGGACCCACGAGAACGTCGTCCTGCTCGGCGACGCGGCCCACACGGCCCACTTCTCGATCGGGTCGGGGACGAAGCTGGCGATGGAGGACTCGATCGCGCTCTACCAGAGCCTTGGGAGCTTCGGGCGCGAGAAGAGCGTGGCGGCCGCGGTAGCCGATTTCGAGCGCGAGCGCAAGCCGGTCGTCGACGCCTACCAGGAGGCCGCCTTCTCGAGCACGCTCTGGTTCGAGAACGCGGGCGACAAGCTCGCCCTCGACCCGATCCCCTTCGCGTTCGACTGCATGACCCGCAGCGGCAAGGTCGACCTCGAGAACCTCCGCCGCCGCGATCCCCGGTTCGTCGAGCGCTACGAGGCGTGGACGGGCCGGGGATAGACGCCGATCCGCGGCGTGCCGCAAGTCGCTTCGACTTACTCCTTGCCGAAACGGAAAACGCGTCTATTTCCTTGCGCCGCCGGTGCCGCTGATCCCCCTGTGCCGCAAGTGCAGCACGCTCGGTCGCCCGGCGATTCAACGCCAGGAGAAGAATCCTTGAGCCGCATTGCCGTCCTTGCCGGGGCGGTCGCCGCCATTGCGTCGATCGCGCCAACTGCCGCTGCTGATGACTGCGATTGCACCGGGAATGGTCCCGTCCTCGACATGCCCAATGTCGTGTCGATCGGAAGTGTCGTCGACCTCCACATGACGGGGCCGGCCAACCACATGGGCCTTCTCTTCCTCTCCCTCGGGACCGCCTGCATTCCCTACGGGAACACCGGCACGGTCTGCACCGACCTCTCCTCGGGCGCACTCGTCTTCACCTACCCGTTCACGTTCGACGACCAGGGGCACGCCACCTTCACGGCGGAGGTCGACTGCGATCCCCTTCTCGCGGGCCTCCTCGTCTACGGCCAGTTCATCACGTGCGGCGGGAAGAGGGGCGCGAAGAGCGTCTCGAACCTCGACTCGACCTGCATCCTCGACGGGATCTGCGACGGCGACTTCTGCACCTACACGCAGGGCGGCTGGGGCGCGCCGTGCAGCGGCAACAACCCCGGATGCCTGCGTGACCAGTGGTTCAGCTCCGTCTTCCCGAGCGGCGCAGTCATCGGCGATCCCGACGGCATCGACGGCGACGCCGAATACGCCGCCCTCTTCACGGACGCCGCGGCCATCGAGGCCTTCCTCCCAAGCGGCAAGAAGGCGAGCGTCCTGACGGAGGACGCGACCGACCCGACGGAGACCGACGCCGGCGTCTTTGCCGGCCAGCTCCTGGCCGCGAGGCTCAACGTCTCCTTCGACGACTACGGCGCGCTCGACGAGTGCAAGGGCCGCGACGACGTCAAGCTCGGCGACCTCGTCTTCCTGGCCAACGTCGACAGCGACCTCCTCGGCTGGACGGTGCGCGACGTGATCGACCTCTCCGACGCGGCGATCTCCGGCGTCTTCGGCACCGACCCGATCGACCTCGATGGGGACAACGTGGGCGACGTGACGATCGGCGATCTGTCGTCCGCCCTCGACGTCTTCAACAACAACTTCGACGACGGAACGCAGAACAACGGCAACCTCGGCCTCCCGTAGGTCCGGGGAACGAAATCCGAGAGCTGAAGTCGTGAACGAGGGCCCTCTCGCCGACGGCGAGGGGGCCCTCTGCTTCTTTTCGCCAGGTGACGCGAGGGTGACCGGGGGACACTCGGTCCGACCTAGACTCGCCAGCCGTGAAGTTCCGGCCGCGAGCGAGCCCGATGGCGTCTCCCCGACTCACCGCTGCGCTGACCCTGCTGCTCGTCGGCGCCGGTTTCCTCGTCGCGTGGCAGGTGCTCGAGCGACTAGTTCCGGCGCGCGTCGACGACGCGTTGATCGATCGCGCGGGGCGCGTCGATCACATCGGCGCGGGTCGTTCCGTGGTCGTCGGCGAGCTCGAACCGGAAGCCGTGGTCGCTCGCAGCGCGGTCGAAGCCGATCCGTCCGCGCCCGCCGAGGCGGTGACGACCGGGCCGCCGCGGCTCCCGATCTTTCCGGTCGAGCGCGCGCGAGGAGAGCTCCACGTCTTCGTCGCCGACGAGCTCGGGCTCGCGGCGGCCGGAGCGCGGGTCCGGCTGCGCTCGACGCTCGGCGGCTTCGCGCCCGGGCTCGAGATCGGCGACGATCGCGCGATCGACGTCGAGCGCACGACGGAGCGCGACGGCCGCGTCGACTTCGCAGACGTCCCGCAGGGACCCTACCGGCTGACCGCTCGCGCCGCAGTTGGACGGCGGGGTCGCGCGGACGTCGCGTTTCGCGCGGCGGCGGACGAGGTTCCCGCGCGCGTCGTCCTTGTGGCGGAGCCGTTCCAATCCAAGCTCGCCATCCTCGTCGTCGATCGCGCCGACCGCCCGATCCCGGGCGCGCGGGTCGAGGTCACCGGCCGCATGGCCGGCGAAGGAGGACGCGAGAGCACCGGATCGTCGCCGCTCGCGGGCGTGACCGACGAGGAGGGACGCATCGACTTCCCGAGCGACGAGCTCGCCGACGCCGTCCTCCTCGCGCGAGCTCCCGACGGCCGCGTCGGCTGCCGCCGCGAGAGCGGACCGGCCGAGGTCGAGTACGACGAACGCGACCGTCCCTGCGTCCGGGTCGTGGTCGAACCGAGCGCGACGCTGGTCGGACGGCTCGTGGGCGTCGCGCCGGAGCTCTCGACCTGCACCGTCCTCTTCGCCGACCTGCGCACGGCGGACGCGCCCCACGGGTGGTCGTGGGGAACGTCGCTCTTCACGACGGTCGTGAACGGATCGTTCCGCCTCGAAGGTCTGCCGGCCGGCCGCGCGACGCTGCGGCTCTCGTCGCGCGAAGGGCTGCGGCTCGTCGTTCCTGCGATCGAGTTCGGCGGAACGCTACCGAACTCAGCACAGCCGCCGGTCGTCGAGCTCGCGCCAGGCGAGTTGAAGGAGATCGAGCTGGCGGTCGCGCAGGGCGCCACGATCCACGGAATCGTGCGGACGAGCGACGGCGCACCGGTCGTCGGCGCACTCGTGAAGGAGACCTTCGCTCCCGCCACCTCCAACTTCCCCGACGGCTTCGTGCTGCACGGCGTGAACGTGTGGCGCTTCGACTCCGAAAACGAGGGGGCCGGCGACCATCCCTTCACGCACGCGACGACGACCACGGATGAACGCGGCGAGTACTCGCTCGCCGGGCTGCAGCCGGGGCTGCACCGCATCGAGGTGTGGGCCGCCGGCCTCGCGCTCGACCGGCGCGAGGCGGTGGCGGCGGCCGACGGCGCGACGACCGAGCTCGACCACGTCCTCGAGCCGGCCGGCGTGCTGCAGGGGATCTCGAGCTCCGACGGCTACCTCGGCGTCACTCGCGTCGGCGCGGAAAGGCCGTTCGCCATCGCGGTACTTCCGGCGACCCACGCCTTCACCTTCACGGGCCTGCCGGCCGGTGACTACGCGCTCTCGCAGTTCCATTCGGACGCGAGCGTCGCGCCGGTCGAGATCGCGCGGACGACGGTCGTCGCCGGACGGACGACGTGGATCGATCTCACGACGACGGTCGGTCCTCATCCGATCACGGGGCGCATGTTCGACGGGCGCGGACCGATCGCGGGCGCGCACGTCGGCTTCTCCCGCCCCGATCACGTGACGGACGCGGCGGGCCGCTTTCAGATTCCTCGTCCGTTTCCGGGGGGAGGTCTCGTGGCGCTGTGGGTCGAGCTCGACGGCCTCCGGTTCCTGCAATCGGTAGAAGGACGCGCCGGCGCCGACGGGTCGCTCGAGGTCGAGCTCCGGCTGGGCGACGAGCGGCTCGTCGTCACGACCGACGACGGCGGACCGACGCTCGAGGGCAACGTCGACGTCACGATCGACCATCCTGTCGCCGACGCGCGGGAATTCATGGTTCGGGCGTCGACGGTGCTCGACGCGGCAGGCCGCGCGAAGATCGACCATCTCGATCCGGGCAGCTACCGGGTCACGGCGCGATTCGCCAACGGCGCGGCGCGGAGCGAGATCGTCACGCTGCCGCGCACCGAGCCGCTCGATCTGCGACCGCCGCCGTGCGGCGAAGTCGCAGTGGTCGTCCGCGACGCGGCTGGACGGCGCGTGAGAGCGGCCCAGGTCTCCGTGGCGGCGTGGCTCGGTGAAGGCGAGATCCCGGACGATCTGGAAGGCCGTGACGAACTCGTCGAATGGCACGGCGGCTACACCGACGCGGCGGGCCGCTTCGTCGCGCGTGGCGTGCGCGCGGGGAAAATCGTCGTGCAGGCGTCGGGGCCGGAGGGAGTGCAGGCCCCGGCGCGCGCGCCCGAGTCGAGGCTCGTCCTGGAGCGGGACGAGCGGCGCTCGGTCGAGCTCACGCTTCCGACGAGGATCGACGACCGACGCCGAGCCAGATTTCGATGACGCGCCGGACCTTCACGCTGCAGGACGTCGATCGCAACGTGTCGACGCGCGAGACGCTTCTCTCGCCGGCCGACGTGCCGGGCCCGGCGCGCGCGTGGTCGGTCAGGAAGCGGACGCTCGCCGGCGGGCTGCGCGAAGGGGTCGACGTCGTCGAGGTCGAGTGCGGTCCGCTGCGCGCAACCCTCCTCCCCACGCGCGGCATGGGGATCTGGAAGGCGTGGTGGGGCGACCTCGAGCTCGGGTGGCAGGCGCCGACGCGCGGGCCGGTGAATCCCGCGTTCGTGCCGCTGCTCGAGCCCGGCGGACGGGGGTGGCTGCGCGGGTTCGACGAGCTGCTCTGCCGCTGCGGCCTCGAGAGCAACGGCGCGCCGGAGTGGGACGAGCGCGGCCAGCTCGCCTGGCCGCTGCACGGAAGGATCGCCAACCTCCCGGCGCACGAGCTCGCGGTCACGGTCGACGGCGACTCGGGCGAGATCGCGGTGCGCGGCGTGGTCGACGAGAGCTGCCTCTTCGGCAGCAAGCTTCGGCTGATCTCGACGACGACCGTCCGTCCCGGCGAGCCGCGGCTGCAGGTGCGCGACGAGGTCGTGAACCTCTCCGCGGAGCCCGGCGAGCTCGAGCTCCTGTACCACGTCAACTTCGGCCGCCCGATCGTCGAGCCGGGTGCGCGGCTCGTGACTCCAGCGAAGGAGATCGCGCCGCGCGATGCGCCGGCCGCGTCACGGCTGCGCGAGCAGGAGCGCTACGGACCGCCGGAGCCGGGGCGGCGCGAGGAGGTCTTCTACGCCGAGTTGTTTTCGGCGGAGGACGGGCGCACGCGTGCGCTGCTCATCGCGGCGAACGGAACTCGCGGCGTGAGCCTCGTCTACGACGCGCGGTCGCTCCCCTGCTTCACGCAGTGGAAGAACCCGCAGATGGCGGCCGACGGCTGCGTCACCGGGCTCGAGCCGGGGACGAACTTCCCGAATCGGCGTTCGTTCGAGAAGCTGCGCGGGCGAATCGTCGCGCTCGCGCCGGGAGAACGAAGGAGCTTCGCGCTCGACGTCGAGATCCATCCCGATCGCGACGGCGTCGCTCGGGCCGAGTCGGAGGTCGCGCGGATCGCGGCGAGCCGAGCTCCGATCGTCCACTCAGACGCCCATCCGCGATTCGCGCCGCTTTGAAGTTGCGCGACGGAAAAGGCGCGCTCAGAGCAGGGTCCAGGCGCTCGCTGGATTGAGGCCGAGCGCCTGCTCGGGCGAGGCGCACTCGATCCAGGTGAGCTCGACGCCCAGGACGAACTCGGCCCCTTCCGGGTCGCAGCGAGCGACGCGGCCCAGCGCCGAGAGCGGCGGACCGCCGAGCCCTCGTTCGAACGAGAGCAGCAGCGCCGCTCCGACCTCGACCGGCGACGACGAAGTGAACGACACTCCACCCTGACTGAGGTCGCGCCCGCGCGAGACCTCGATCGGGCCGGCCGTGAGGGAAGAGCCGGGTCGACGAGCGACGGGATCGACGTGCTGCCAGCGGATCCGCTGGTCGCTCCGGACGCGCGGGTGTTTTCGCCGCTCGCGCAAAGAGGCCTCGCCGCGCCGTCGCCGGCGCCACCGTGGTCTCTCCCCCTCTCTCAGGAGGTATCGACGGACCGCGGCGGGACTTCGTTCTCGCGCACGATCGCGCCCGCGGGAAATCGCTGCCCGATCGGGTCAGCGCGGCCGGGCGGCACGCGCCGCGGCCGGTGCGACGACGACCTCGATCAGGTCGTCGCCCGCCGGAACGGGATCGCGCACGGAAGCGTAGTTTCCATCCATGGTTCCGTTGCGTCCGGCCGAGACGATGACGGCGTCCCGGTCGTCGTCGCGAGACAAGGGATAGGCGACCACGACGTACGCGAAACCCCATGGGTCGGCCGACAAACCCTCGAGGTACGGTCCGAGCCAGCGGTCGTAGCCTGGGGACGCAGCGCCGCAGGGGCGGTTGCGGACCAGGTGGTCGGCGAGGAGTCCCTGATGCTCGTCCGGCCGGTAGTAGGCGCCGTCCGGGATCAGTCCCGGCCCGACCAGGCGGAAGAGCTCGCCGTCCAGCCCGCCGCGGCCGCGAGTCGGCGACGTGCCGACGTCCTTGATGAACCGGACCAGCGCCTCGCGGATTCGAATCAGGTCGGCCTCTGCTCGGGCCTCCTCCGACTTGAGCCGGAAGCTTCGAACCGCCGGCACGACGAGTCCCGCGAGGATCACGACGATCCCGGCCGCCACGGCACCATCGATGGTTCGGAAAAAGCTCCTCTGTCGTGTCCCACCCATCTCGTGGCGAACCATCGGCGCGTCGCGGCTCCCAACAAGAGAGGGGTGGTCCGACCGGCCGTCCACCAGACCTCGCTCCCGGGAGCTCCCCGGGGAGCTGCCGAATCGCCTCCAAGGGGTTTTGGGCGCGCCGCTACGGTACCCCGTTGACTTGCGTCTCCCGGGGGCGATCCTTACGCCCCAATTCGCCCCTCGCTCCGTCCGACTCTTCAGCGGTGGCATCGGCCGCCGGGGGGGGAAGGAGAGCAAGGGAGGCGATCCTCGGGGCTAGCCGTAGGCTTCCCCGACGGCGTTGCTGGGAAGATCGGCGTCGGGCACGGCGAGCCCGGCGTTCAAGGGATCGGCGCCCCGGAGGTGTTCGGGGCGCCCGACCCGGCAGATGAAGGAGGGAAAGCGTCTCGGTTCCGCGCAGCGGGCCGATCGTTTCATTCGAGCGCCAGAATCGGCGCGGGGACGGCGGGTCAAGGTCGCGCGGCATCGCCGGATTCAGTCCACGGTGGATGCCGGACTCGCGGGTCCCTCAAGAAGAGGAGGATCCGTTGATGCGATTCGCAGGTGCGATCTCGGTCCTGACGTTCTGCGTCGGATCGACGGCGCTCGCGCAAAGCGCCGTGGACAGGGAGCAGCGCATCACCGAGCTGCAGAAGCAGCTCGACTCGATCGCCGCTCAGTTGCGCGAGCTTCAGGACGGTCCGGCCGCAGGCTCGACCAGCCTGGAGTCCCGCCTCGACGGCGCCATCCGGCAGAGCCCGTCCGAGACGCTGCGCGAGCCGCGCCGATTGAACATCAGCGCGCCGGGGCTCGAGGGTCTCGACATCACCGGCAACGTGCGCGTGCGCGGCGAGGTCTGGAACGACTACGACCGCGGCGCGAACGGCGACAGCACCGGCATCGGCAGCGAGGCGGCGCTCGGCTTCAATGCCAAGGTTTCCGAGAAGTCGCACGTTTACCTCGAGCCGCATGCAGCCTTCGTCTGGGGCGACAACACCGTCCACAATCTCGTCGGCGGCCCGATCGGCACGGGCGGCGGCACCGCCCCGAACAACTCGTTCTTCGGCAACGCGAACAGCGACGTGGTCGTGATCACGCAGGCCTACCTGAGCGTCGCCGACATCTACGGCAGCGGCTGGAACATGACCGCCGGCCGCGAGCGGGTCGAACTCGGCGCCGAGCGCATGATCGGCGACGACGAGTGGTCGCTCAACCGCACCACGTTCGACGGCTTCCGACTCGACCGCAATCTCGGCGAGCCGGGCAACGTGACCGTCCTCGCGATGCGCCTGAAGGACCCGATCCACGGGACGGACTACCTCGGCAACGCCAACTCGCCGGAGGACACGCACGGCGAGCTCTACGGCGTCTACTACTCGTCGCAGAAGAACGACCAGGCGGGCCAGTTCGACGTCTACCTCCTCCACCTCGAGGACGAGAACTTCCAGAGCGGCACGCCCGGCGATCGCACGCGCTGGACGACGTACGGCGCGCGCTGGCGCACTCCGAGCTTCGGCGGCCTCGTCGTCGACGCCGAGGCCGCGACGCAGTTCGGCGAGTACTTCGGACAGGACACCAACCATGACGTCGGCGGCGACGTCTGGGCGTTCCACGCCGACGCCACATACAAGGCCGAGAACGTCGAGTTCATCGACGGCTTCTGCGTCGGCTACGACTACGCGACCGGCGGCGACGACGTCAACAACCGCCACAGCTTCGTCCAGCTCTATCCCTCGCTGCACGGCTGGTTCGGCATCACCGACTTCTTCGGCTGGTCGAACATCATCCACTTCATGGCGGGCGCCAGCTTCAAGGTCGAGCACGGCAAGCTGATGCTCTCCTACCACCGCAACCGCATGGCGAGCGGCGAGGGCGGCTTCGTCGGATACAACAACTTCGGCGGCTCGTCGCGCGTGAACGGCGGCGGCAAGGATCTCGGCCACGAGTTCGACCTCGTCTACTCGGTCGACTGCACGAAGTCGACGGCCGTCGATCTCGGCATCGCGTACTTCCTGCCGGAGGACGGCTACACCGCGTCGGTCGGCGGCGGCAAGGACAACATGACGTTCGGCTACCTGCAGTTCCGCACGCGCTTCTGAGCTCCGGCAAGGAGCTTCGGCCCGCGTGACGCCGCGGGTCGTTCGAGGAATCCAGGGCCCGGCGGGGGGCGGAAGCTCCCCGCCGGGTCGTTTCATGGAAGGGGTCCTCCGCGCGCGCGTCGGCCGCGATCGGCGTTCAGTCGGCCGCCGACCAGCGCACGATCGCCGGGTGGAGGTCGTCGACCTCGAGGGGAACGCGCGCGCCGGCGGCGACCTCGACGATGCCGGGACGCGGCGGCTCGAGCCACTCGACGCGGACCGCCTCGTCGAAGACGAGCTCCGACTTCACGGGCGCACCGGCCGGCGCGACCGCGACGACGATCGCCAGCTCGACGCGGCGCTGCGTTCCGACCGCGCGCTCGCCGTCGCGCCATCGATGGAGCCGCAGCCGCTCCGCCGCCTCGAACGGCAGGCGCGGGCTCGAGCCGACGCCCCGCGACGAGAACCACTCCCTCAGTTTCGGCGCGAGCGCGAGCAGCTCCGCTCGCCGTCGCGCGTCGTCGGTCGCTCCCGCGAGCCTTCTCCCGAGGTGGAGCGTCGTTCCGCGCCCGAGCGTGCGCTCGTGCCCGAGCTCGGCCATTGCGCTCCCGACTCCCGGCGCCGTGTCGCCGTCGAACTCCTTCGACAGTTGCTCGAGCGTGGCGCCGCCGGGTCGCCGCACGTCGAAGAGCCGCGCGAGAGCCTTCCCGTCGCGGCCGCGCAGCCGCTCGTCGAAGAAGAGCGCGTGCTCGTCCGCCACGAGCAGCCCCCCCAGCCGGACGAACGCCTCGAGCGCGTCGATCTCCCGATCGGCGAGCGCCACCGCCTCGTGGAGGACGACACACCGCACTCCGCTCTCCGCGAGCGACGGCGAGACGACGTCGTCGGGTCCGACGAACCGGAAGGGCAGCGACGCCGCGCGCAGAAGCGTCGCCCATCCTTCGCGGCTCGTCGCGCTCGAGGAGTGGTCGGCCTCGTAGGAGGTCAGCCGGTTGGGCCAGGTCGCGCCGTCCTGCCACGAGTCGACCATCCACGCGCCTCGCACCGACGCGGCGCTCTCGAACAGCGCGACCGGCGCCGCGGCCGGCACCGCGGCCGCTTCGAAAAGCAGCTGCTTCATCCTCGCTGCCGCGGCCGCCGCCGCCGCGAGCCGTCGACCCGCCTCGTTCAGCTCGCCGCCGGCAGCGTCGTAGATCGCGCCGCTCGCCCAGACGACGGCGCCGTCGTCGCCGCGGGCGGCGCGCGCCAGGACCTCCCACGGTGACCAGCTCGCCCGCGCCTTCTCCGACTCCGGCACGAAAAGGGTCGAGACGAGCTTCCCGCCGCCAGGAAGGAGGCCGCGCGCTAGCTCCGGCGCGACGCCCGCCTCGTAGACCTCGACGAGCGAGCAGCCGCGCACGAGCTCCTCGCACTCGAATCCGCCGAACGCCGACGGGAACTCGCCGCCGGTGAAGCCGGCCGGTCCGCGGCCGCCGCAGCGCTCGATCCACGCGGCGAGCTCGTGCACGCCGCGCGCGAAGCTCGCGCTCATGAACGCGCGGTGGTCGTTCCAGCCCGTGAAGTTCGCCTGTTCGATGGGACGTCCCGCGTTCGCCCGCCGCGTCTCCTCCGTCGTCGGCGGCACGACCTCGGAGAAGGCGCGCCACTTCGCGCCCCATGCCGCGTCGAGCCTCTCGATCGTCCCGTACTCGCGGCGCAGCGACTCCCTGAGCCCGCGCAGGCACTCCTCGCCGAAGCAGTAGTCCATCGGATTCACGCCGCGCGTGACCGAGAGCTCGTCGTCGAGAACCCACGCGAGCGGCGCGTGGCTCGCGTGGCGCTTCACGTTCTCCGCGACGAGCTTCTTCAGCCGCTGCATCACGTCGGGATCGTTGAAGCAGTTCGGCCGCACGGGCCGCAGCGCGAGCCGATCCCTCTTCAGCTTGTCGCGGTCGGCGTCAAACCGCTCCGGCCGCAGGTAGAGGTCGCCCTTGCCGGCGACGTGGTCGACGTAGAAGTCCATTCCCGCGGCGGCTGCCGCGTCGCTCGAGTCGGAGCCCTCGACGTTGCAGCCCGAGAGCCCGTGGCTCTTCAGCACGGCGAAGGCGCGCGGGCCCGGCTGCGGTCCGCCGTGGAACCAGACGAAGATCGGGAAGCGGCTCCAGCGCTGCGCCAGGTCGGCCGCGTCGTCGGGCCGGGCGACCTGCGCGGCGAGCACGGCGGCCGTCGCCACGAGTCGTCGTGCCGCCGATCCCGGCCACGTCCCGCTCACGGCTCGAACTCCTCGTCGATCGAGATCTCCTCGCCGCCGCGCAGCACGAACTTCGGGCAATCGGGCAGCGCGTCGAGGAAAGCGCGGCCGTAGCGGCGATTCACGATCCGCGCGTCGAGGACCGTGACGATTCCCTCGTCGTCGCGCCGTCGGATCAGCCGTCCGAACCCCTGCTTGAAGCGCAACACCGCCTTGGGCAGCGAGAGCGCGGAGAACGGATGGAGCCCCGCCTTCAACAGCCGCTCGCCGCGCGCCTTCTCGAGCGGATGGTCGGGCACCGGGAAGGGCAGCCGCGTGAGGATCACGTGGGCGAGCTCGCGGCCCGGCACGTCGACCCCCTCCCAGAACGACGCGAGCCCGAAGAGCGCCGCCGGCTGCCGGCTGCGGAACTCCTGCAGCAGCGCGCTGCGCGGCATGCCGCGACCCTGCACAAGGAGCCGTATTCCCGCCGCCTCGATCGCCGCTCGCGCCCCCGCCGCGACCGCCTCCATCGTCGCCTTGCTGGTGAAGAGCACGAACGCCCGCCCCTCCGTGCGGCGCAGGTGCTCCGGGACGCGGTCGACGAGCGCCGCGATCCACGCCTCGGCCTCTTTGGGATCGGGCAGCGGGTCGACGACGAGCCGCGCCTGCCGGCGATAGTCGAAGGGCGACGCGAGCCGCAGCTTCGTGGTCGCTTTCACTCCCGTCCCGCGCTCGAGCCACGAGAAGCGGTCGGGCGGCGGCGCGACGGCGAGCGTGGCGCTCGTCAGGACGACCGCGTGAAGCGGCGCGAAGAGCTCGCGCGCGAGGATCGGCCCCGGCTCGACCGGCGCGACGCAAAGCGCGGCGTCGCCCCCCTCGCCGCGCCGCTCGGCATAGGCGATCTCGCCGTCACGGGCGCCCTGAAGCGCGCGATCGACCAGGTCGGCGAGCTCGAGCGCGGCCGCGGCGCGCGCGACGAGCTCGCTCTGCGCCGCCTCGCCGGCGGCGCGCGACGCCGCCTCGTGCAGCCGATCGTGCAGCTCGCGCAGGATCAGCGGAAGTCCGCGCGGCAGCGCGACGCTCTCGTCGAGCGCGGCGGCGACGCGCGGCGCGAGCCAGCGCGAGACACCCTCGAAGAGCTCGGTCGCCGCGGCGCGAGCGCGGGCGAGGGTCTCGTCGAGCTCGGCGCGCGGCGCGACCTCCGCGAGCTCGGCGGCGCGCGCCGCGCCCTTCAGCAGCGCGACCACGGCGCCGCGCGAGACCCGTCCGCCGAGGTGCTCGGCCGCGACCTCCTCGAGATGGTGCGCCTCGTCGACGATCAGCGACGCGTAGGGCGGGAGGAGCGATCGGCCGGCGCGCCTGAGCTTCAGGTCGGCGAGCAGGAGCGCGTGGTTGACGACGAGCAGCGAGGCGTCGCGCGCGCGCCGCTTCGCCTCCTGCCAGACGCAGCTTTGGAAGAAGGGCGAGCGCGCGTGGAGGCAGTTGCCGCGCTCGGCGCGCACGGCCGCCCACGCCTCGGCCGTCGGCTCGAAGTCGAGGCTGCCGCGCGTTCCTTCGTCGCTGCGAGCCGCCCACTCGACCAGGCGCTCGAGCTCCGCCACCGAACGCGCCGACTCGAAGAGCGCGTCGTCGCGCCGCAGCGCATGCTCGGCGCGGCGACGGCAGACGTAGTTCTCGCGCCCCTGCACGAGCGCCGCCTCGAACGGCACGCCGAGGACCCCGCGCAGCCAAGGCAGGTCCTTGTGGACGATCTGCTCCTGGAGGTTCTTCGTCCACGTCGAGACCACGATCCGGCGGTCGGGCAGCTCGGCGTGCAGGAGCGCGGGCAGGAGGTAGGCGAAGGTCTTCCCGGTGCCGGTGCCGGCCTCGACCATGAGCCGGCCGCCCTCCAGGAGCGCGAGGTCGACCGCCTCGGCCATCTCGATCTGGCTCGCGCGCTCCTCGAAGCCGGCGAAGCGCGACGCGATCGACCCGTCCGGCCCGAGGAGCTGGCGCATGCGCGAGCTCACGATGCGCGCCTTCGGCCGTGTTGCGGGCGATCACGAGCCCGCCTACGATCCTGCGCCTTCCGAATCGGGGAACCATCCATGAGAGTCGCCGGCCTCGCCCTGCTCGCCCTCCTCGCCGCGTGCGCGTCCGCGATGGACGCCGGCTCGGCCACGGTGGCGGCGCAGCCGTGGGAACGCGAACCCTTCACGCGCACCTCGCAGATCGAGATCGACGGCGATCGCGTCGGTTACCTCGTCGAGTACGAGCCGACCCCGTCGGGAACGAGCGTCGAGAGAGCGCTCCCGGTCGGAAGCTACCGGATCCAGGCCCGCGATTTCGAGGACGTCGGCTTCATCTCGCCGCGCGGCGAGGTGCGCCGCTACGCGGGAGGAGGCTCGGTCTCGCTCGGGTACTGGAGCCTCGAGGAAGGGTTGATCGTCTTCTTCGGCGGCGGCCGCCGGGCGCGCCTGATGCTGCTCGAGACGGCGCGGCCACCGCCGGCGAGCGCGCCGGACGCCGGCAAAGCCCCGGAAGCGGAGCCGGCCTCCGAATCTGCCGACGCGGGGTCGAGCGGGACTCGCTGAGTCAGGCGCTCGGACCGGCGCTCGCCGCTTCGGCAATCGGCTCGGCCGGCGCTCCGTCCGCTCCGACCGGAAGGCACTCCGGCGCGCGGCCGCGGAGCTCGAAACGGGCGAGCCCCTGCTCGACCGCCTCGATCGCGGCAGCCGCCGCCCCGCTCGCCTCGTTTTCCTCTGCCGAGCAGGCGGCTCGAGCCGCCACGACCGCGGCGCGCGCCTGCTGCTGCAGCCGGGCGACCTGGTCGTGGAGGGCGACGAGCGACTCGTCGAGATCGCGCGCCGTGTCCTGCAGGTAGTCGCCCTTGCGGATCTCCATGCCGCGCGGCAGCCGGAAGTTCCGCAGTTCGCGGAAGACCTGCTTGAAGCGATGGTTCGGCCCGGCGATCCGGAAGGTCTCGAGGATGCCGTGGAAGAAAAGGCAGAGGAACGTGCAGAGGAGCGGCGCGAGGATCAGCCGCAGCACGACCTCGACCCGGAAGGCCGCCTCGGTGACCGCCCAGTCCGACGGGTCGCCGAGGAACGTGAACGCGATCGGCGCACCGATCGAGATCAGGAAAAAGACGAAGAGATAGAAGCAGAGCGTCCCGATCAGCCGCGTCACGAACCGGAGCTGGAAGCCGGCATCGATCAGGTAGCGCTTGCGTCCGTCCGCCGGCCGTCGCTCGTCCATCGCGTCGCCCTCGCTCCGGGGGGATCCAGACCCGGTACATCGGCAGCGAGCGGCCGGCAGCTTCAACGTGCGCGCGCGATCGGGAGCTCAGCGATAGCCGGCGAGCGCCGGCCGGGCAGCCGGCGCCGGGCCGCGCGGCTCGGCCGTCGCCGCGGCCGCCTCGACCTCCGCGATCTCGCGGCGCGCGACGAACACGAACGCCATCGCGATCGCCACGAGGTGGTACAGCAGGTCGAAGTGCGCGCGGTTGAGGAAATTGGCGCCGAACATGAACCCGATGAAGCAGACCTCGAACATGTCGGCGTAGCTGGCGATCCAGCTCGGACCGTCCCGCACCTTCGCCATGCGCCGCGCGCGGCGCAGCCATCGCAGCGTGGAGAAGAGCATCCCTAGAAAGGCGATGAGGGCGAACGTGCCGAGCTCGGCCCAGACCTGCAGATAGGTGTTGTGCGCCACGCGGGCGTCGCGCACGTCGAAGCGCAGCCGCTCGTCGATCGGGTCGTAGCGCCGGAAGTTCCGCAGGAAGCCCTCGAAGCCGACGCCGAGCAACGGATGGTCGGCGATCATCCGCATGCCGACCCTCCAGGCGTGCATGCGGCCGGCCGCGGAGCCCTCCTGCGCCGGGTTCTGCAGAGTGGCGAGCCGCGCCTTGACGTCCTTCGGCAGCAGCACCGGGGTCGCGGCCGCGATCGCGCCCATGACGAGCCACGGCAGGATCCTGCGCTTGAGCTTGTAGAGCATGAGGACGCCGACCAGGCAGGTCGACAGGATCCCGCCGCGCGAGAGGGTGCAGACGACCGTCACGCAGGTGAGCGCGATCGCGATGAGGCAGCTCCGGTAGACCCAGCGCTTCCCCGACTGGCGCCCCATGAAGAAGAGCAGGGGAATGTTCATCGCCATCGCCAGGCAGAGGTCGTTGTTGTCCATCATCATCCCGCCCGGACCCTGCAGGATGCGGCCGCCGCGCAGGAGCCCGAAGAGCCCGCACTTCACGCCGTAGAAGCCGAGCGAGACCGTGATGACCCAGATGATCTTCTCGAGGCGCGACTTCGTGTCGATCATCCCGATGGTGAAGTAGGTGACGCTGAAGACCTTCAGGAGCTCGAAGTACTTCCCGAACTGACGCGAGCCGGTCTCGGTCGCCGCGTTCAGCAGCGAGATGGTGGTGAAGAGGAGGAAGATCGAGGCCCACGCGATGGGCGCGCCAAAGCGCGTGAACCGGCGCCGCTCGAAGAGGGCCCAGCCCGAGTACATGAGGATCGCGCAGTAGAGGGAGTAGCGCCACTCCTTGGCGAACCCCCAGCAGAGGTCGTGGGGCCGCATGTAGGCGAGCCACGAGAACAGGAGCAGCCCGAAGAACGGCTGGAGGAACGCTCGCGGCAGCAGCGCGAGGATGGTCACGAAAATGACGACGTCGCGGTAGGTCACGCCCGGCCTGCCCTTTCGCGGGGAGGCATCATCCGTCCCCGACGCGGCGCGCGGAAGCGAGCGCGCCCGCGAGCCATCATCGGCGCCGCCCCGCGCGCGACTGAGCCGCGATCGGCCTTCCGCGCCGGAGCTAACCTGCCCCGGCCATGAGCGCCTACCTCCGGCTCCCCACCGACGTCGACGGGCTCGACCTGCTCCTGAACGGAGGGCTGCGGTTCCCCCGCGACGGCTCGGTCTTCATCGTGATCCTCGGGGGGCCGGGGAGCGGCAAGACCCATCTCGCCCTCGAGCTCGCGGTCAGGACGCTCGCGCGCGCCGAGGGGCGCGGCGACTGCCACGTCTTCTACAGCCTCGATCAGACGCCCGCGGAGCTGCACGCCAAGGTGCGCGAGGACTACGACCTCTACGGCATGCAGGGCGAGTGGCGCCGCATCGTCGGCACGATCGAAAGCGACGACCACGCCGCCCAGATCCACGAGTTCACGCCCAACCGCCCCGCCGCCGAGCGCTACCTCGTGCTCGCGGCACTGCGCGAACCGCCGCGCGACCTCGTGGTGCGCAGCGGCTCGCTCTTCGAGCGGCTCGACCGCGACGTGGCGGCGCTCGCGCGCGCGGCCGCTCCCGTCGGCACCCACCTCACGCCGCGGCTGATCGCCATCGACAACATCTCGATCACGTCGTTCGACGACGATCGCAACGTCCGCGCGGCGCTCCACTCGATCCGGCACAACCTGGCCCAGCGCCGCCTCCACGGCATCTTCGTGATCGAGACGCCCGGCGGCGCCGACCGAGCCGCCTTCACCGCGGCCGAGTACGCCGCCGACGTGATCATCCAGCTCGGCTACCACGAGGTCGCCGACCAGTTCAAGGAGCGATCGATCGAGATCGCCAAGGCGCGCCACCAGTTCTATTTCCGCGGCACGCACCACTTCTCGATCGTCGGACGCAACGAAGGCGTGCTGCGCGGCGGCCGCGGCCAGCGCCCGCCCGGCATCCACGTCTACCCTTCGGTCCCGACGCTCCTCTCGTACCTCGGCTACCGCGGCGCGCCGCCCGACGCGGGCGCGCCGGTGCCGTTCGGGCTCGCCGACCTCACGATCCCGGGCGGCTCGGTGACCGGGCTCGTCGGCCCGCCGCGGCGCGCCACCACGGCGCACCGCCTCGCCCTGCGCTTCCTTCTTGCCGAGCCCGCGGTCGGCCTCCTGGTCTCGCTGCGCGAGAGCGAGAAGGAGCTGCGCGAGGTCGCGCGGCGCTGGTTCCCGCCCGCCGACGCCGAGCGGCTCCACGTGATCTCGTTCGCGCCCGAGTACCTCTCGGCCGGAAAGTTCCTGAAGGACGTCTACGACGAGATCGAGGAGCTGCGCCGCGCAGGAAAGGTCGTGCGGCGCGCCGCGCTGTGGGGGCTCGGCCACCTGCGCATGGCGTTCCCGCTGCTGGATGAGTCGCGCATGCTCCTCGCCTGGATGTCGGCCTTCTTCAAGCAGCAGGGCATCTCCTCGCTCTTCGTCGAGGCCTCCGCCGCCGTCCACGAGGACGGCACCGTCGGCGGCGAGTCCTCGGTCCCCGCGGCCGTCGACCACCTCCTCGTCCTGCGCGAGAAGCAGGACGGCGCCGCCGAGCTCGAGCTCGTCCGCTCCCTCAACGCCCGCTCCGACCGCCACCGCCGCAACATCCCGATCCCTGACGAGGGGTAGCGGGCGACGTCAACCCGGCCTCCACTGCGGGTCCCACTTCTCCGCGCGGGCCGGCTCGACGAGGAAGATGCGCAGCGGGTTCTGGTGATAGTCGAGGCGGGGACGCCAGAGCTCGCGGACGAGGCGCCCTTCGCACCAGGCCCACTCCTGGAAGGCGCGGTGGATGTCGTTCATGTTCTCGAACTGCGCCGGCACGACGACCCAGATGCGCGGGCACTTCTCCCACATCTCGGAGAAAAGCGAGCGTTCCTCGAGTCCGTAGGGCGGTGCCTCGATCAGCCGCTTCGTCGGGAAGTCGGGCGGCAGGTACTGGCCGAAGAGCGCGTGTGTCTCGGCGACGATCCCGTCGCCGTCGGCAAGCTGCGAGCGGACGAGCTCTGCAGCGCCGGCGAGGTCGTGGCGGTCGCCGTCGATGAACTCGGAGGCGAGGCTCGGCGCGTACGGGAGCAACGCGAGCGCCGGCACGGCCCACCTGACGGCACGTGCGCGCGCCGGGATCGCGTCGCAAAGCTCGATCAGGAACGCGGCCGCCGGCAGGAGCGCCCATGGGATCAGCGCGATGAGGTAGCGCTGCTCGACCGCCCTGCCGAGCGCCGCGAGCGACACGAGCGCCGCGACGGGAACGGCGACGCCCGCGACGACCTGGACGGCGAGCGCGCGATCGCGCCGCCACAGCGTCGGGATCCCGAGGAAGGCGACGGCCGCGACGATCGGGCCGAAGTTCCAGCCGATCCCCTTCAGGAGCTCGGCGACGCCCTCGACCGAGGCGTCGTCGATGCTCCATTTGAATCCGAGCGTCTTCGTCACGGCCTGCGGCCAGATCGCGGCCGGCACGGCGAGGACCAGCGGCAGCAGCGCCGGACCGACGAGCCCCCGGACGAGCCCTCGATCGAGCGGCCGCACCCCCATCGCCGCGGCCGCGATCGCCGCCGCCAGGTGGCCGACGAGCAGGAGCAGCGCCGTCGGGTGGGCCAGGATGGCGAGCAGGAGCCACGCGGCGGCGATCACGCCCCGCTTCACGCTCGCCTCACGCGACGCCCGGAGCAGCTCGAACGCCGCCGGCGTCGAGAGCGCCAGCAGCAGCGTGTAGAAGCGCGCCGTCTGCGAGAAGAACAGGAGCCACGGCGAGAAGGCGATCAGTGCGGCGAGCACGTGGCGCTCGCGCACCGACAGGAAGCCGCGCGCGCAGCGGAACGCGGCGGCCGCGGCGATCGCGCCCGCGAGCGCCGGGACGATCCTCAGAGCCCACTGGAGTGCCTTCGGGTCGGGCACGGCCGCGTGCGCCAGGCCGCAGAGCTCGAGGACGCCGCGCTCGAGCAGGTAGAAGAGCGGGAAGGCGAGCTCGCTCGCCGACATGCGCGGCGTGAAGAGCCGCAGCGCGTTCTCGAGGCTGTAGAACTCGTCGCCCCACAGACCGAAGCGGCCGAGGAAGAAGAGCCGGAGCGCCGCCGCAACGAGGAACCAGCCGGCCGCGGCGCGCCACGTCGATCGCTCGTCGATTTGCGGCTCCATCTCGTGGCGCTTCGCGCTCCTTGGCCGTCCGATCGGGGCGGGTAGCGTAACCCCGATGGTCGCGCGTTCCTGTCTCGGCCGACTGCTGCTGGCGCTCTTGAGCTCGGCCGCCTGCCTCGGCGCAATCGACGCGTGGATGCGGACGAAGATCGGCGCCTGCGGGCTCACCCCCTTCGGCGACAGCGCCGTCGAGGCGCTCCCCCACGAACTCGTGCCCGGTCGCGTCACGACCTACAAAGGCGTCACGGTCCGGATCAACCGCGACGGCTTCCGCGGTGCCGAGATCGTCGATCCGCCGCCCGGCGCCGAGCGGATCGCGCTGGTCGGCGACTCGGTCACCTTCGGCAACGGCTGCCCCGAGGAAGGGACGCTCTCCGTAGAGCTCGAGCGCGAGCTCGCGCGGCGCGGCCATCCGGCGCAGGTGCTCAACTGCGGCGTCCCCGGCTACAACGCGGCCAACGTGGCGACGCTCGCGCGCGAGCGGGTCCTCGCCCTCCGTCCGCAGCGCCTGCTCTACGTGATGGTCGCCAACGACGTCTCGAGGTCGCAGCGCAGGGTCCCGATCCCGCAAGACGGCGCGATCGACGCGCGCGCCGAGTTCCCGCTGGGGTCGCCGCTCCTGCAGTTCCTCGGCATCCGCGGCAGCGCTCTGCTGCGCGCGGTCGGCTTCCATCCGCGGGGCTACGTCGCGTCGCTGGTCACACAGTTCGAGAACGGCGGCGGCGAGCGGGTCGGCCGCGCTCTCGAGGAGCTCGCCCGCCTCTGCCGCGAGAAGGGCATCGAGTTCCGCGTCGCGATCTACCCCGCGCTCGGGCGGCTCGACCACGATCCCTTCGCCGCGATCGAGGCCGACTGCGCCCGCCGCTGCGCCGAGCTCTCGGTGACCTGCCACTCGATCGGCGACGCCTTCGCGCCCGACGAGGATCTGACGAAGTACTGGGTCGCCTTCCTCGACGGCCATCCCGACGCGGCGGCGAACGCCATCGCGGCGCGCTTCCTCGCCGAGCGGCTGGTCAACTAGAAGTCAGGAAGCAACGGCCGACGCGCGCGAGCGCAGCGATTCGGCCCGCGCCATCGCCGCCGGCAGCGCCGCGGGATCGGAGAGCTCCGCGACCGACGCCCCTTCGATGGCGACGTAGGCGATCGCCTCGCCCGGCCGCGGCGGGAACCTGTGGCGCGCGAGCAGCTCGGCGTCGAGCTCGGGATCGAGCGCGAGCACCAGCTTGCTCGGCGCGTAGGTGCGGCGCGCGACGTCGGCGAGCGCGCGTCGGCGCGGATCGGCCGTCGCGCCGACGACGAAGACTCGCAGAGGCGGATGGAAGTAGAGCTCGACGGCGCGCGCGTACTCGGCCGAGAGGTAGCCGTAGAGCGGATGGTCGGCCGCGAACGAGCGCAGAGCGCCGGCGGCGAGCTCGCGGTACTCCCGCTTCGCGGTGAGGCAGTGGGCGCGGACGAGCGTCTCGGCGAGCAGCCCGTTCTCGAGGAGCGCGGCGGTCCGCCGCTTCGTCTGCGCGAAGCCGGGATCGTCGTCGCGCACCTCGTAGAAGCCGCCGTCGGTCGCCGACTGCTTCCTCGCCACGGTGGCGATCAGGTCCTCGACCAGCGCGAGGGGACCGTTGTCGCCCGTGTACTGGACGACGTGGAGCAGCGCCCGCAGCGCGAAGACCTGGTCGGCGAGCAGCCCGAGGATGTGGCGCTCGCCGTCGAAGCTGTGGTAGACGCCCTTGCCCGCGCTGCAGAGGGTTTCGACCAGGAAGCGCGAGGCGGCGACTGCGCGCTGGGTCGCCGTCTCGTCGCCGAGCACCGCGCCGGCCTTGAGCACGGCCGAGATCGCCGCGGCGAGCGGCCGCGCGTAGATCGTCCGTTCGACGAGCGGCGGCTTGCGGTCGGCGCGCGCCCGCTCGGAGAGCGCGTAGTAGGAGTCGTCGGCCTCCTGGCCCGAGAACCAGGCGCCCGTCTGAGGATCGCGCAGCGCGTGCTCGACGTAGGAGAGCGTCTTCTGCGCGACCTTGCGGAACTCTGCGCGCCCGAAGAGCTGCCACCCTTCGAGGTAGTTGCGCAGCAGTCCGGCCTGCGTCTCGAGCGGCTTCTCCGTGCAGGGCTGGCGCCAGTCGCGCGTGGCGCAGTAGCGGAAGAAGCCGCCCTCGATCGGATCGAACAGCGACCCGCCCGCCATCTCGGTCAGCGTCTTGAGCGCGATCTCGCGGAACTCGGGGCGGTTCGTCTTCTCGGCGTAGAGCAGCGCGAAGTCGATCGCCTCGGGGTGCGGGAACTTCGGGCCGGTGCCGAAGCCGCCGTGGCGCGCGTCGAAGGCCTCGAGCATCGCCTGCGCCACGCGCTCGACCAGCCGCGGCGAGAAGGCGGAGGGCTGCGGCGGCGGACTCGCCGGCGACTCGCGACCGAGCACGAGGCTGCGCACCTCGTCGGCCGAGAGCGCGGCGCCGCCTTCCGCCGCGACGCCATCGGCCCGCACGACGAGCAGCGTCGGCCAGCCGCCGCGCCAGTACTTCTCGTCCGCGTCGCGGTCGCGGTCCTTGTCGGCTCGGACCGGAACGAACCGGCGCTGCGTCGCGGCGACGAGCTCCGGCTCGCTGAGGATCCCCTCCTCGAGATCGCGGCAGAAGCGGCACCACGACGCACCGAGCAGCAGGAGCAGCGGCCTTCCGGTCCGCTTCGCCTCCGCGAAGGGCTCGTCGTCCCACTCGCGCCACGCGATGCCTGCCATGGTGTTCCTCGGCTCGAAGGGCGCGGCAGCGCCGCGCTTCCACTCCTCCTTCGGCCGGAACCGCCCCGCGGCTTGCCGCCGTGCGGCCCCCCCCCTTTAGCCCCGATTATTCATGAGCCCCTCCTGCGGCCTGGTCGGTTCGTCGCCGCGATCGGAGAAGCTCACGAGGCGGGCGCGGGCGAGGTCTTTTCCTCGAGCGGGACGCGCGGCGCGTCGGCCCAGAGCGACTCGAGGTCGTAGAAGGCGCGCGCGACGGGATCGAAGACGTGGACGACGACGTCGCCGAGGTCGAGCAGGACCCAGCGCTCGCCGTCGGCGCCCTCCATGTGACGGGTGCGTCGCTGGCTCTTGGCGACGTCGCGCGTCACCGCGTCGGCGACGGCGCGTAGCTGTCGGCGATTGCGGGCCGTGGCGATCAGGAAGTAGTCGGCGAGAACCGTGCGCTGCGCGACGTCCAGCAGCAGCACGTCATCGCACTTCTTCTCCACGGCGACGCGTGCGCAGTGGCGGGCGAGCTCGAGCGAGTCCAAGGGGTTCGGCTACCTCCGCGTCGCGACGATCGCGACGATTCCCATGAGCTTGATCAGGACGTTCAGCGCCGGGCCGGCCGACTCATTGCGCGCCGCGAGGAAGAAGGCGCCCGTGATCGCCCCGAAGAGCAGGCCGCCGAGCGCTCCGGGGTTCAGCCCCCCGACCACGAGCGGCGTCGCCACGGCAAGGAAGGCGGGGCCGATCATCGCGCGCAGCGCGGCCGTCGTCGAGGCCGCGGTCGCGACGGCGCCGCTTCGCGCCGTCGGCTGCAGCAGGAACGTCGAGGCCGCGACGGACGGGATCGCCGCGCCGACGAGCAGCCCGACGAAGAGGTCGGGATCGCGCAGGTCGAGCGCCGGCGCCGGTGAGCCGCCGAAGCCGACGCGAACGAGCACGAGCGCGGTGACGGCGGCGCAGGCCGACGAGACCCCTCGTCCGAACGCGGCGCTCGATCTCGAGGAGCGCGCGAGCTCGGCGAGCGCAGCATCGTCGGGATCCCCGGGCCGCGCCGCCTGCGCGAGGCTCGCGGCGCTCGCCGTGATCGGCGCGACGAGCTCGCCGCCGCGCGAGACCACCCGCGCCGCCGCCAGCGTCAATCCGGCGAGCGCGACGCCGTGGAGCCCGCCGACCGAATGAGCGACGAGGACCACCGCTCCGACCAGGATCGCCGGGAGCGCCGATGACGCGAGCGGCGCGCTCCCGCTGGCGGCGTGGCGGGCGGCGCTGCCGACCGCGAACGCGCCGACGAGCCCCGCCGCGAGCGGGCCGCCGAGCTCTTTGAATCGATCCCACGGTGAACCGGCGGCCTGAGACGCCCACGCGCCCGCCGAGTCGGAACCGGCGAGCGCCACGAGCCCAGCGGCCGCCGCCGCGAAGACGAGCGGCGCGCGGCGACCGACGATCGCCGCGACGAGCGCGGCGCCGACCAGCGCGAGCGGCAGCACGGCCGACGCCGCGACTGCCATCGCCGCGACGAGTGCCGCGACGCACGACTCGAAGAGCTCGGCCGAGAGGCATGCCGCCTCGTCCTCGTGAAGCGCGCGCAGGATCCATGCGACGCCCGACGCGCCGAACGCGGCTCCGAAGAGCGCGCCGATTCCCGGCGCGACGAGCCATAGCCCGCACACCCCGAGGAGCGCGAGCCCCGCCGACGCGAGCGCCGCGACCGCTCCGCCGCCGAGCGCGGCGCGCCGCGCGCCGTCGCCCGGACTCCGCGCCGCTTCGGCGACGCGACCGCTCGCCGCGGCCGCGCTTGCGAGACCGACCCGCGCCGCGACGAGCGCGAGCAGCGCGCCGATCGCGAATCCCCAGGCGCAAAACCGCCCGCTCGCGTCGTCGGCCGCGGTGAGCAGGACGACGAGTCCGAGCAGGACGAAGGCGGCGATCGCGTCCGCGCCGGCCGTGAAGCGGGCGATGCTCCGCGTCCACAGCGCCGCCGCGACGGCGCGCGTGCGCTCGTCGCCGTCGCTGCGGGAGAGGCTCGAGACGTGGACGAGCCCCGCAACGAGCAACGCGGCAAGAGAGCTGACGAGCGCGCCGATCGACCACGGCCAGGCGGCGGCGAGATGGCACGGCGACGGCATCGACGGGAGCGTTCCGAAGTCCGCGGAAAAAAGGGGGCGGGAGTCTACCGCTGCAGCGCGGCGCGGGCGCGCTCGCGCAGCGCGTCGGGCGACGCCGGGTCGCCAAGGACGCCCTCGGCGCAGAGCGCGCGCTCCATCTTCATGAAGTCGAGCTCGGGATCGTCGGGCGCGGCGAGCGCGACCGCCTCCTCGAACAGCGCGAGCGCGCGGCCGCGCGGCGTCTCGCCGGCCGGGAGCGCGAGCCGCTTCAGCCGCTCCGGCGAGTGGCGCGCGAGCTGGTCGAGCGCCAGCGCCTGCGCGCACGCGATCCGCGCCGACCGCGGCTGCATCTCCCGGCCCTTCTCGAGGATCTCGAAGCCGGCGCGCACGCACGCCTCGCGCTCGGTCGCCGACCGGACGAGCCGCGTCGCGTCGAAGACGAAGTACCAGCCGAAGTGGACGAAGTCGGCGGCCCGCCGCGGCGTGAGCGCGAGCACGGTCCAGGCGTCGTCGAGCTGGCCGAGCGCCCCCTCGTCGCCGCGCCGCGACTCGAACCGCAGCCGGAAGAGCTCGGCGACGAGCGGACGCAACGGCCCGAGCAGGGCGACCCACGGCGGCGCCGGCACGCTCGCCGGAGTCGCGAGCGGGCGCGCGATCTCGTGCGACCCCCAGATCGCGGCGACGCCGAAGAGCGCGAGCAGGAGCGGCAGGACGCGGCGCATCAGCGAACCCCTCCCGCCGTGCGCCGGAGCCAGGCGGCGCCGGCCACGCATGCGGCGAGCGCGAAGGCGAGCGCGAGCGCGAGCGCGATCACGTCGGCCGCGCGCCACGGTGCGGTACCGAGCGAGATCGGCGTCGCGGCGGCGGCGCGCGCGACGTCGGGAAGGAACGAGAGCAGCCGCTCCATCGCCGCCGCGACGGCGCGCGTCGCCGGCTCGACGTGGGCGTGCGGATCCTCCAGCGCGCGGGCCACGTCGACCAGCAGCGAGCGCAGCGTCGCGAGCAGCAGCAGGCAGCCGGCGGCGGCGCTCGCCAGCACCGCGGGCAGCGCGGCGGCCAGCCCGGCGCCGAGCGCGCTCGCCAGGAAGACGAGCGTGACGAGGCCGGCCGCAGCGCGCGCGACGCTGCCGAGGATCGGGCCCGGCGGTCCGCGAAGGATGCAGGCGGCGGGATCGACCGTGAGCACCTCGTCGCCCGAGAGCCCGCGAAGGGTCGCCACCACGGGGCCGCGCTCCGCGCGCGAGAGCGGCGCGACGATCGATCCATCGTCGACGCCCCGCCCCGCGAGCAGCTCCGACCCGCCGATCGAGAGCGACCAGCGAAGCGGCTCTGCGCCCGGCTCGCCGCTCGCCCGGACGAACGGGAGCACGAGCTCCAGTTCGGGCGCGGCGTCGCGCTCGAACCGGAACAGGAGCGTCGCTCCCGCGTCGAGCAGCGCCGGCCCGCGCCGCCAGCGCAGCCGCTCGCCGCCCGGCCGCGTCGTCTCGACGAGCGCGGGCGCGACCTGCTCGCGCGGAGCGAAGAGCTCGCGCTGGCGCAGGAGCCCGCTCGAAGGGACGAGCAGGAGGGCGACCTCGATCGGGACTGCGATCGCCGTCACGCCGGCGAAAACGCCGATCGTCTTGGCCGCGAGCCCCTGGAACGGCCGCAGCGGCGTGGTGAGCAGCCGCGCGAAGGCGAGCGTCCGGCGCTCTTCCGCGACGGCGTGCGCGGAGGCGAGCACCGCCGCCGTCGCCGAGAGCGCGACCACCAGCTCCAGCCGCTGGCGGAGCGCGAGGACGTGGCGCTCCGCGGCCGACGCAGCGCGCAGGTCGCCCAAAGCGACCGCGAAGCCGATGAGCGCGAGGATCACCAACGCCGTGCTCTGGCCGGTGAAGAGGTCGCGAGCGGTCGCCCGCGCGACGAAGGCGATCCGACGCAGCGCGCCGCCGCGGATCGGAGTCACGTCCGTCCTCTCGCGCGCCGCAGGAGCTCGGCGAAGGAGATCGGGGTTCCCTCCGCGTCGCGCTCGAGCACGACCGACGGCGGGCCGCTCGCGACGACGCCCCCGGCATCGAGCACGGTCAGCACGTCGCCGCCGCGCCTCCCATCCAGCAGCACGTGCGTCGAGAGAAGCACGCTCGCGCCGGCCCGGCAGCGCGCCGTGAGGAGCTCGAGCAGCCGCTCGCTCGCTTCGGGGTCGACGCCGTCGAGCGGCTCGTCGAGCAGGAGGAGTTCGGCCCCGGTGACGAGCGTCTGCGCGACGGCGACGCGGCGCAGCTCGCCCTTCGACAGCCGGCGGAGCTGATGGCGGGCGTGGCCGGCCATGCCCACTTCGCCGAGGGCGCGCTCCGCCTGCTCGCGTCGCTGCGCGCCGCGGAATCCGTAGAGCGCGGCGAAGAGCTCGACCGACTCGCGCGCCGTGAGGCGGCTCTCCGCGTCGCTCGCCTCGGGGAGCCACGCCACCCGTCCGAGGACCTCGCGGTCGCCGGACTCCAGGCCGAAGAGCGTCACGCGGCCGCCGTCGGGACGCTCGAGGCCGGCGAGGATCCTGAGCAGCGTGCTCTTGCCCGCGCCGTTGGCGCCGGCGAGGAGGTGGAGCTCGCCGACGGCGATCCGCAGCGACACGTCGCGGAGCGCGAGCCGTCCGCGCGACCACGGAAAGCGGCGATAGGAGTACCGGAGCCGGTCGGCGACGAGGGCGGGGGTGGCTTCCAAAGAGCCGGTCTCTGCAGGCGGCGAGTCCGCGGGTCGGGCGTCAGCGCGTCCGCAGCATCATGACGAAGTCCTTGAACCGTGGGAGGTCGCGCAGGGAATCGAGGTCGGGATCGGTCGTCATCTGCTCGATCAGCTTGCGGAATCCCGCCTCGTCCGCCTGCACGAGCTTGTCCGTCGCCTCGTCCGCCCGTCCGAGCCGCGCCAGCGCGCACGCCTGGTTGTAGAGGCAGATGTAGCGCGCGTCCTGGCGCGAGGTCCGCTGGATCGAGGCCTGGAAGTCGTCGATGGCGTCGGCGTAGCTCTGGAGCAGGTGGCGGGCGACGCCGCGCCAGAAGTAGGTCGCGTCGTAGCCGGGATCGAGATCGGCGGCGACGTTCAGCACGCGCACCGCCGTCGCGAAGTCCTGGCCGTCGATGAGCTGCCGCGCGACCGCGACGTAGGCGCTGGCGGGCGAGGTGGCCTGAAACGCTTCCGGGGCCCGCGAGGGAGCGACGGACGGGACGACGGCCGGTTCGCCGGCGGCCGACGAGTCGGCGGCGGCCACGGCCGGCGCGGCCGCGGAAGGAGGCGCGGGCGGCTCGCTCGGGACGCCGTCGGGCCCGCGGCGGACGAGCGAGGAGAGCTCGGCGATCTCGGCCTTGAGGCCGCGCAGCTCGTCGGTGAGGTGGATCTGCTGCTCGCGCAGCTCGACCAGCCTCTTGGAAGCGTCCGCCGAAGCGGAGGCCGGCGGCGAGGAGGAGCCGGCGCATGCCGAGAGCGTCGCTGCGAGCGCGGCGGCGCAACCGAGGAGCGCGACCGGTCGTTGCAACTCCATGGGACCCTTCCTCCTCTCGCGGTCCCCACCGCGCCCTCTTCCGCGCACCAGTATGCTCCCGCCCTCCCGCTCCGGCCACAAGGAGATCGCCATGCGCCGCCGTCGACCTGCATCGCTCGTGCTGGCGACCCTGCAGCTCGTCCTGCCGCTCGCCGCCGCGTCGTGCGTGACCGACAAGGTGACGGGCGAGAGGCGGTTCGCGCTCGTGACCTGGACGACCGCGGAAGAGCAGCGGATCGGCGACTCGGCCGCGCCGAACTTCGAGCAGCAGTTCGGCGGCGGCCTGCCCGACGCGGCGTCGCAGCGCTACCTCGCCGGCGTCGTCGCGGAGATGACGTCGCACTCGGTCCGCAAGGACGACTTCCCCTGGAAGTTCGAGATCCTCGACGCATCGGAGCCCAACGCCTTCGCGCTGCCGGGCGGCTACGTCTACGTGACGCGCGGCCTGCTCCAGAACCTCGAATCGGAGGGGGAGTTCGTCGCGGTGCTCGGCCACGAGCTCGGCCACGTCGAGCACCAGCACTCGATGCTCCAGCAGAACAAGGCGATCGCCGGCACCGTGCTCGTGTCGCTGATCGGCGTCGGCGAGGAGCTGCTCCAGAAGGACCCCGACCAGCCCCACTACGTCTCGGCGCTCGCCGGCATGGCCGTGCCCCTCGGCCTGCTCCACTTCAGCCGCGAGCAGGAGAGCGAGGCCGACCTGCGCGGCGTCCACTTCGCCCACGCGATGGGCTACGACCCGCGCGAGATGAAAAAGACGTTCGAGTACTTCGAGCGGCTCGAACGCCAGGCGGGGAGCTCGACGCCGTCGTTCCTGCGCGACCACCCGACCAACGAGACGCGGATCGCCGAGATCGACCGGACGATCGAGAAGCGCTGCCCCGAGGTGATCTCGAAGTCGCCGGCCGCCTTCCGCTCGCCGCCCGGCCCGAACGACCGATTCGTGCAGATCGTCGCGTCGCTGAAGAAGAAGGCGCCGGCCTACCAGAAGCACGACGAGGCGACGGCGCTGCTCGCCAAGTCGGAGGGCGACGCCGCGGCGCTCGGCAAGGCGCTCGAGCTCGCCAACCAGGCGTGCAACGAGCTCCCTGGAGAACCGTTGTTCCAATGCCTCGCCGGCGAGATCGAGTACTCCCGCGGCGGCGGCGATCGCGGCCGCGCCCGCTTCGAGAAGGCGCGCGCCGCGATGAAGTTCGGGGCGTCGGCGGGCGGCTCGGGCGGGCCGAGCGGGCCGAGCGGGAAAGAGTACTGGAAGCCGGTCTTCTATCTCGGCGTCCTCGACGTCGAGGCGGGCCACGCCGCGCCCGCGGTGGCGAATCTGCGGCGAGCCGCCGAGCTCTTCCCCGACCAGCCGCTCGCCGCCTACTACCTCGGCCGCGCTCACGAGCTGAACCACGACTCCGCCGCGGCGACCGCGGCCTACGAGCAGGTCACGCAGCTCGCGCCCGCCGAGAGCGCACTCCATCAGAAGGCCGCCGAGCGGCTGCAGGCGCTGAGCGGAGAGAAGCCGGCGACGCCGGCGACGCCGGCGAAACCTGCGAAGCGGCGCACGACCGGCCGCTGATCGCTCGAACGACGTGCCGCGTGCTACGCCTCCTTCCCACAGCACTTCTTGAACTTGCGGCCGCTCCCGCAGGGACAAGGGTCGTTGCGGCCGAGCTTGCTGCCGGGCCGGCGGATCGGCGTCGCGTCGGCGGCGAGCTCCCGCCCGCCGCGCGCCTTGAGCCTCGCCGGGAACGACGACGCGGCGCCGTCGAAGAGCGGCGCGAACTTCCAGGAGTTCTCGTTCGGCCGCGTCTCGAACTGCTGCTCGAGCAGCGCGCGCACGATCGCCACGGCCTGCGCCGACGAGCGCTCCTTCGGGTCGAGCCGCGGCGGGAGTCGATCGAGCAGCGCCTCACGCAGCTGCTCTTCTTCCAAATGGTCGGGGCGCACCCCGAGCTCGCCGTAGCAGACCTCGAGGAACGCCCGCGCCACGTCGCCGGCGCCGGCTCGATCGGAGAGGAACGGCTCTGCGTGCGGCGAGGAGAGGAACTCCGCCACCTCGGCGCGCAGGTGCGCGGGCGAAGAGGCGGAACCGTCGGACGGGACCATCGTGTCTCGGCTCCGGATCGGCGGCGACGCGTTGCGAAGGCGCGAGTGTAGAGCCGTCACAGGCCGAGGCGAGACGAAGATGGTCGCGGGCGCTCCCATCGCGCTGCTGATCGGCACTCGGGCCGGCCTGTTTCGCTGGCACGGCGGCTCGCTCGCACCGATCGGAACCGGCAGCGACGCGATCACGGCGCTCGCGCCGCTGCCGGGAAGCCAGGTCGCGGCCGCGACCGAACGAGGCCGGTTGCTGCGCGTGCGACCCGACGGCGCCGTCGCCGCGATCGACGAGACGCCCGGCTCGGAATCGATCGCGTCGCTCCACTGGGTACCCGGGCCGGCGTCGCGGACGGCCGGGACGCTCCTCGTCGGGACGGCCGCGGGCCGGCTGCTGGCGAGCGACGACCTCGGCGCGACCTTTCACCGCGTCGAGCCGCTCGCGCACGGAACGGCCGCGCCGCTCGTCGTCGTCGGGATCCCCGGCCGGCCGCGCTCGGCGCTGCTGCTCGTGGCTCGACGCGAGATCCTGCTGCTCGCCGATCCGAGCGGCGCGCTCGAGCCGTGGCATGCCGATGGAACGGACGCGCTCGTGCAGCTGGCGGCCGACCCCGGCGACGCCGAGCTCTGGCTCGCTCGCGCCACCCATGGCGTGGCGCGCTCGCGCGACGGTGCGCGGACGTTCGCGGCCGTCGCCGGCTGGCCCGCCGGGCTTCGGCCGCGGGCGCTTCACGTCGCCGCCGCGCCGCGGCCGCGGGTCGTCGTGGTCGCCTGGCCCGGGACCGAACCGCCTGATCCGAGCGACCCCTCGCCGCTGTGGCTCAGCGCCGACGCGGGGCTCTGCTTCCATCCCGTCGCCTCGCGGCTCGTCGATCGCGCGCGCGACCCTTCCGGCGAGTTGACGACCGTCGCGTCATGGCGCGAGCGCGATGGTGGAGTCCTCGCCTTCGGGACCGACCGCGGCGAGATCCTCGCCTGGAGCGACGAAGCGCGTCCCGCCCGCCTGCTCGCCGACGGCCTCCCCCCGATCGAGACCCTGCTCGCCGCCCCCACCGACGCCACGATCGACCCGTCGACGTCAGGGATCCATCTCCTGCCGTAACGCCGCTGACCGAGCGAGGAGGCACGAGCGTGAGGAGAGCGATCCCGAAGTCTGGCTCCGAAAGGAGCCAACGAGGGTCGCTCGACGTCGCGATCGTGCCCCGCAGCCGGTCAGCATTGCGAGAAGCCGCAGGCGTGGCATTTCACGCAGCCTTCCTGGAACGCGAGCACGCCGACGTCGCAGCTCGGGCACTTGATCTTGAACATCTCCTTGGGCTTCACCGGGCCGTGGCCATTGCCGTTCCCGTTGCCAGCGGCCACGCTCTCTGCGTGAAGTTTGGCGAGATCGACCTCGCCGAGCAGCAGCGCCCGGACGCCGAACCGCTTCTTCACCGCGAGGTACTTGCGCAGCGCGTGCGCGAGCCCGTCGGCGAGCGACTTGATGCGCCCCTCCTTCGCCTGGACGGAGAGGCTCGAGCCGATCCCGTCGAGCTGGCTCGCGGCCAGCGTGAGCTCGCCGTTGCAGCGCAGGAAGAGCGAGAGGATGCGGCAGATCGCCTCGAGGTCGGAGTTGGCGAGGTCGCCGCCCTTGCCGAGCTGGGCGAAGACCTCGCGCTCGACGCCGGTGCTCGGCTCGACGCTGATCTTCACGTGCATGTTGCCGAACGGGGTGAACTGGCGGACTCGGACGCACGGCATGATCTCGGGCAGCGTGACGGGGCGGACCGGACCGGCGACGGCCGGCGCCGCCGCCTCGACGGGCGCGGCCTCCTTGCCGGCCTTGGCGCCGCCCTGCGGGTCGAGCTTGTCCTGCAAGGTCTTGCCGACCTCGTCCTTGAGCGCCATCGGCTGCATCGGCCGGCTGCCGTCACGGTAGACGGTGATCCCCTTGCACTTGAGCTCGTGGGCGAGCAGGTAGGCCGCCTCGACCGTCCCGACGTCGCAGTCGGACGGCAGGTTGATCGTCTTGCTGACGGCGGCGTCGGTGTGCTCCTGCCACGCCGCCTGCATCCGGACGTGCCACTCGGGCGCGATGTCGCGGGCCGTGCGGAAGACCTCGCGCACGTGGGGCGGGAGGCTCTCGCAGCCCTGGATCGTTCCGTTCGACGCGGCGTGATCGATGACGCGCTGCACCTCCGCGTCGTCCTTCACCGAATCACGGAGCGCCAGCTCGAAGACGGGGTTCACCTCGTTCAGCGTCTTGCCGTCGAGCACCTGGCGCGTGAAGGAGAGCGAGAAGATCGGCTCGATGCCGCCGGAGCATCCCCCGATGATCGAGATGGTGCCGGTCGGAGCGATCGTGACGTAGTGGGCGTTGCGCGCCTTGATCTTTCGCTCGACGTCCCAGACCGAGCCCTTCCAGTTCTTGAAGCAGCCGCGCTGCTCGGCGAGCTCGGCCCCCGCGTCCCACGAGGTCCGCTGGATGAATGCTCCGAGGTCGCGGCCGAGCTGGAGCGCCTCCTCCGAGTCGTAGCGCACGCCGAGCTGGAAGAGCAGGTCGGCCCAGCCCATGACGCCCAGCCCGATCTTGCGATTGCTGCGGCAGGCCTCGTCGATCTCCTTCGTCGGATAGTTGTTCGCCTCGACGACGTCGTCGAGGAAGCGGATGGTCGTGCGCACGACCGACTTCAGCTTCTCCCAGTCGATGCGCTCCTTCAGCGAGCCGCGCACGGCGGGCCGGTAGAAGCGCTCGAGGTTGATCGAGCCGAGGTTGCACGCCTCGTACGGGCCGAGCGGCTGCTCGCCGCACGGATTCGTCGCCCGCATCTCGAAGACGTGCGGCGTCTGGTTGTGGCGATTCACCTCGTCGATGAAGATCAGCCCCGGCTCGCCGGTGGCCCACGCGCGCGCAACGATGCGGTCCCACAGCTCGCGCACCGTCAGGTAGTCGCCTTCCTTCCCGTCCGGGATCGCGTCGTAGACCGCGCGGCCGGTGGTCCGGCGGACGCGTGCCTCCCGCTTCGTGTGCGGATCCCTGACGACGTGCAGTCGCTTCGGATCGGACCGCAGCGCCCCCATGAACTCGTCGGTCATCGAGACGGAGAGGTTGTAGTTCGTGACCTTCGACAGGTCGGCCTTGATGTCGATGAAGGCGACGATGTCGGGGTGGTCGATGCGCATCATTCCCATGTTCGCGCCGCGCCGGAACGCGCCCTGCTGGATCGCGTCGGTCACGGACGAGAGCATCCGGAGGAACGAGAGCGGCCCGTCGGTCGTGCCCCCGGACGAGCGGACGATCGAGCCCCTCGGGCGAAGCTGCGAGAGATCGACCCCGGTGCCGCCGCCCGCGCGCTGGACGAGCGCGATCTGGCGCGCCGTCTCCATGATGTCCGGGATCGAGTCGTTGAGCGGCAGCACGAAGCAGGCGGAGAGCATCCCGAGCCGCCGGCCGGCGTTCATCAGCGTCGGCGAGTTCGGCATGAAGTAGCGCTCGGCCATCACGCGATAGAACGTGTCCTCGATCTCCTGCGTCGCCTCCGCCGAGACGCCCCATTTCGGCTCGACCGCCGAGACCGCGTGCGCGACGCGTCGGAAGAGCTGCGCCGGCGACTCGACGACGTTCCCGTCGTCGTCACGGTTGAGGTAACGATTCTCGAGAACGGTGATCGCGTTCTTCGAGAGGTCGAGCGCATCCTGGCCTGGAGTTGTTTTGGTCGAGCCCATCGATGAAGACGCTGCCGCAGAAGCCTGAATCACAGTCCTTTCCTCCCCATCTCGCCGCCACGAGAACACGAAGCATTGGAGCCGGAGCCGGGCGTGGTGAGGGCATGACCATGATGAAATTCGGGCGCCTCCCCTGCTCCCGCCCCGCACCTCCGCATAGGTGCGGTTTCTAACGTCGACCGGCCCATTAGGTAGTGGTTGCTTCGACGAGCAAGCCCTACCGCTTGAGTCGAGCCGATGATTCTCCGGCGAACCGCAGGGCTGTCAAGCGTCCGCTACGCCGCGGCCGAAGTCGCCGCGCCCGCCCGCGCGAGCAGCACGAGATTGCGGATGTAGACGAAGAACCCGACCGACTGGCCGAGCACGAATACGGCGTCGACGCGATGGAACGCATAAACGAAGAGGATCGCCGCGCCGGTGAGGCTCATGTACCAGAAGGCTCGCGGGACCACGCTCCGGCCGGCGCGCTCCGACACGATCCATTGGAGAAGGAACCGGCCGAAGAAGATCGTGTTGCCGGCGAGGCCGAACCAGAACCAGGGGTCCTTGGACTGCTCGACCAGCTTGTGGAAGTTCTGCACGATCGTGTCGAACACGGCGGGACCCTCCTTCTCGGCGGCGGCGCAAGCGGTCGCCCGCGCTCGCCGAAAGCCTAGCGCTGCGGCCGAGTCTTCCAGCGCGGATGGATCCAGTTCCACTGGTCGGGATGGGCGCGCACGAACGCCTCGAGCTGCCGGTTCATCTCCACGACGATCCGGTGCGCCTCGACGTCGGGATCGGCGCCCGCCGTCGGCACGATCGGCGGAGCGAACGCGGCGCGGTAGCGCAGCGGCTCCCCCGTGCTCCATGAGGCGACGCAGACGAGCGGTTTTCCGGTCCGGACCGCGAGGATGCCGGGCGTGCGCACGGTGGCGGCCGGCACGCCGAAGAAGTCGGCGAAGTCGGGCCCGTTCTTCTGGTTGAGGTCGCACAGGAGCCCGACGCTTCGCCCGCGCCGCAGGCTGCGGAACAGCGCCGGGACCGCGTGCTCGCGGCCGATGGCGGTCATTCCCAGGTCGGCTCGGAGCGCGAGGATGCGCTCGTTCAGCCGCGGATTCCGGGTCGGCATCACGACGACGTCGAGCGGCGTCACGCGCTCGCACAGTGCACCGCCGAGGAGCTCCCAGTTGCCCTGGTGCGGGGTGATGATGATCACCGCCCCGTGCTGCTCCAGCGCCGCGCGGCCGACCTCGAGGTTCTCGAACTCGACGAAGCTCGAGAACGGCCGCAAGTCCTTGTGCGAAAAGAGCATGAGGCATTCGAAGAAGTAGCGGCCGAGGTGGCGGTAGACCCCCCGCGCGATCGCGTCGCGCTGCGCCGCCGTCAGTGCCGCGCCGTAGGCGAGCTCGAGGTTGGCGAGCGCCACGTGTCGCCGCCGCCGGTCGAGATGGCGGACCGCCCCGCCGAGCCGCTCGCCGAAACGAACGGTCGCCCGCGGCGGCAGGCGACGACAGAACGCGGCGAGCGCCGCGACGAGCGCCGCCTCCGCGCGATCGCGCAGCCGCCGCGAGAGCGATCGCTCGCTCAACGGTCGCGCTCCGCGTCGCGCAGCGGAGCGCGGACGGCCACGAGCTCGCGGCCGCGCAGGAAGCCGCGCGCGACGACGATCAGCCGGTCGAGCAGGCCGCTTCGCGCCAGGTCGTCGCGCCATTCGACGGCCACGAGCTTCGGATCGTCGCGCACGAGCATCTCGAGGTCGCGTCCGTCGTACTCTTCAATGAGCGGCAGCCGCGTGCGCAGCCGGATCGAGCTCCGTATCCCCGTCGGAGCGACGATCCGTTGCGCTCGCACGAGCGCCGGCGACTCGACGAGCGTTCTCGCCGTCATCACGTCGTCGATCCGCCACGATGCGAGCGGCAGCGCGAGGAAGAAGGCGACGAGGCCTGCGATCGCCCGCAGCGGCACATTCACGGCGGAGCCCGGCCGGCGCCAGGCGACGGCGACGAGGGCGCCGAGACCGGCGATGACGATCGCGGCGCGAAGCACCTGATCGTGCTCCATCCGCTGCGCGACGGCGGCGTCGATCGCCGCTCGATGGAGCAGGGGCCCCAGGAACGCCGCGGCCGCGAGCAGCCCGGCCGCCGTGACGATGCCGAAGGCCGCGGCCGCTCGAGCCGCGCCGCGCCGCACGGGAAACGCGAGCGCCTCCCCCGCGAGCAGCGCCAGCGCCGGCAGCGCCGGCAGCGCGTAGTGCGGCTGCTGCGTCGGAATGAAGGCGATGGCCACGACCGGCACGACGCCCCACGCGAGAACTCCCGCCAGCCGCGCGGGAGGCCGCATCGCGTCGCGCCAGCGCCACGGGGCCGCGCTCCAAAGCGCGAGCAGCGTCCACGGAAGCCCTCCCGCGGCGACGACCGCGACCAGGAACCCCGGAACGACGTGGTGCTTGCGCTCGGTGCCGGCGATCCGCCGCTGAAGCTGCCCGAGGGTGATCTGCCACGCGTAGTCGCCGCCCGCCCGGCCGGCCGCCGCGGCGAGCCAGCCCGCCGCCCCGGCGAGCGAGACGGCCAGCACCACGAGGTCGAGCCGGTCGAACGCCCCCGGCGCCCGCCCGCCGGCCGAACGTGAGAGCGCCGCGCCGAGACGCAGCGCGGCGACGAAGACGAGAACGACCGGCCCCTTCGTGAGGATCGCGAGCGCGACCACGGCGCCCTCGCCGATC
>Ga0247727_10002392_pt1 | contig 43020 bp, 63 predicted proteins | sample WisWelCaveWW1625_FD_202498 | JGI IMG/M metagenome (GOLD analysis project Ga0247727, IMG submission 202498) | Biofilm microbial communities from Wishing Well Cave, Virginia, United States - WW16-25 | ecosystem: Environmental > Aquatic > Deep subsurface > Groundwater > Cave microbial mat | place...
GGTACTTTTATGATGCGCGCTCATATGATGTAATTATTTCAATCTTTTTACAAATCACGGCGGGCAAAATGTAAATTCTATATTGGCGTGATATAGGAATTACAAAGACTGGTTAGTTATTGTTGAAATATTTGTGGGTAGGTTGCGCCCACTCCGTCAAAAAATTCGGGAACCGCCATGGAAAGGCTTATTTCCAAGTAAAGAAATGATAATACAATGCACGAGTTCTTGCTAAAGGCTACGGATAAGGGGCTTTTGATACCGCATGATGTTTTGATTGAGAATGGCTATCTTAATGATAGTTTGTTTGTTCTGGCCATGGATGATTCTTTTACTGTCTCTACGCTGACATATGTCCATGAGGATCGCACCCATGGTGAGGATTGAGTAAAGGATGAGTAGATTAGGTATCGCGAGTGTTATTTTTATATCTGTGCTTTTGGTGTTTATTGGGGTACAGTCCTTGAACGTGCTAGTGTCGAATAAGGGTGTGGTAGACCAAGCCGTTGGGGACAGGGCTGGAGACGCTGCAGAAAAGGTCCATGACTTGAGGGTTGAATTGGACAGGCTGTGCGCCGACTATCCGGGAGTGTGCGACTAGGGCATGCCACAGATGATGATCCTCTGCCCTAAATGCCAGAAATACAACACGGCAGACTTGGTCGAGGACGGCAAGAACCAGCAGGTGGAATGCAGGTGCGGTTACGTCTTGCTGTGTTATTGGATGCATTACAGGAAGGAATTTAATGCCTGACTGGAAGATCTGTAAGGTTTGCGGGGAACTGAACGGCAACTGCCTGATATCATGCAAGAAATGTGGCAATGACAGGTTCTGGCCCCAAAAATCCGTAAAGGGAAAATGGGTGTTTAATATGCATGGACTGCCTGGGATTTCAAGATGACTGACAAGACTCCGCAAAGGTATGGCGAGGCATAGAAATGAATGTCTTAATCGGCTGTGAACGAAGCGGAATGGTCAAGGATGCTTTCAGGGCTTTGGGTCATGAGGCTTATAGTTGTGATATTTTGGATGCAGAATCAAACAGTAATTATCATATCAAAGACGATGTACTAAATCACCTAAATGATGGATGGGATCTGGCAGGCTTTCATCCTAACTGCCAGAATCTAGCAGTTAGTGGTGCTAGATATTTTTCACAGAAAAAAGACATACAGGAAAGAGATTTGGAATTTGTAAGAACTTTGCTTGATGCAAACATTACAAAAATTTACCTGGAAAACCCAGTTGGCATAATATCAACAAGAATTAGAAAACCCGATCAGATAATCCAGCCTTGGCAGTTTGGCGAGGATGCTTCAAAAACAACTTGCCTATGGCTCAAGGGATTACCAAAACTCATTCCCACAAAAATAATCCAGAAAGAAAGGTATGCGAATCAAACTCCAAGTGGTCAGAACAAATTAGGCCCATCAAAAGAAAGGGCATACCTAAGAGCAAGGACTTATCCAAGAATTGCCAAATCGATGGCTGAACAATGGGGTAATTTGGTTTTGTCATACGCTTGTTCGGAGATGTCTGCGGAATGAATGGATATGCGACAGTCGGAAAAACTGGCACTTGTGGACGTTGCAATCATCCATACGAAAAACATGCTTTTGATGTTTACCCAATGAAAAATCCAAACAAGCCTTGTGAATTATCTTGCATGATTTGTTTTGATGAAGAAACGCAACGACTCAAAGCAAATTCTACAGACAAGAGTGAGGCTCGGTAAAGTTGGCTCGATGTTTGCATGTTAATAATACTGTTCACTGTTCAGGTTGTGGGGTGAGTCTAGACGGCAGTGGTGCATATCATGAATCTTGGATTGATAAGTGGTGGTGTGTCAAATGTGAAGATGAACACAAATACAATCGGGGGAAATAGTATGGGGTGTCAGACCTCAGCTTGTTCAGTTTGTGGAAAAGAACTAGGTTCTATGAGTTTTAGAAAAGCGATAATCCACATGCACCGTCATAATGGCTGGATTAAACGTAAAGCAAAATACAAAGAGGGGGATATGTCTTGAAGTGTCCTTGCCCACATCATGACTGTAAGAAGGAGGCAATGGAACTACAAGGTCTTTGCCATGACTGTTATCTGGGGTGCGAAGATTGAAACGAATCTGTGAATCATTGCAAGGTAATTTCAAAAGTCATTATACAAGAGCCTTTCAAGGTGAAGGTCGATATTGCATACGTTGTGGTGTCATACTTGAGAGATGATTAGTATGGCACTTCATTCTCACACCCATTGTGGGTTTTGCAATAAGCGACTATGTAATGAAGATGGTGAGACAATAGTAGAATCAGGTAAGGTTCAATCTTGTAGTTGCAACCATATTTTTTGTTATCCAGATTGTTTTAAGCAACATCAAAAATCCACTGGCGACAGAACTTGATTACTCATGTCCTCTTTGGTATGTAGAATATAAACCCAGCAAACCTTATTACCGCACAAGGAAATAGATATGTGATGCTCGGGCCTGACTGGGTGGACTATGCGCTGGACCTGATGTTAAAGAACGGCATCCTGTACCAGCCAAAGGAGTGGCTGTACCAACTTACCGACAAGTTCCAGCAGTCCAGAAGGGATGCAGCCATGAATCTGCTTGACAATCATAACATCAGGTCCCAGATTATACAGGACTTTGGCCCAAGCCCGGTCATGGTGGCCAGAAAGGCGCACGAACTGGCAGGCATGGTGATATTAGTTGACTATCTGGGAGGGGTGGCCAAGAATGATGACATTGAAAAGATGTACGCTATACTGCTTAAAATCCAGGAGTTGGGGGAGTCTGGCGTTTGATAGACGACCTCCAGATGGAAATCACGCAGAGGCAGGGGAAAATGCCAAAGTCTAAGAAATTCGACTGTATTGGTGTGAAAGGAGAGTATGTGATGTTAGACAAGATAATACAGGAACTGCTCCCAGGGTACAGGATCACCAAAATATTCATCTCGTCCAATGTCAAAAAGCAGTTGCTCTCGGATCCGTTGTGGGAAAAGGCGCAGTTCACAGACTCGCAAGACAACACCACACTGTTTGGCATCCCGGTCTGGCATGATGACGCCAACACAAAGGATATAGCCTTTATAGTGGAGAAGACATCTTGAATGGTGCTTTATTTCCTAGATAGGAAAGATTAATATTCTACTATTTCCTTTACAAGAAACATGGTTACAAGAACGCCACAACAAAACATATTGGAACTAAAACAGAAACTCAAACATATCCAGTACCCGCAGTATACCATTCATGAGTTCCCAAGGTTTTCACTGTTCCTGATACCGCAGAAATTCCACATCCCGGAGTTTGAGCGGGTAAAAATAGAGAGGCACATCGAGCGAATCAAGACTTCAATCATAAACAACCAGTTCTTTGATGTAGTAATCAGGGTGGTGCCACACAAAGACGGCGCCTGGCATGTAATCGACGGCCAGCATAGGCTGGCAGCGCTGTATACCTTGCATACGCAGTGGGGTTTGGAGGAATACCCGTTAATCGTCATAGAGTATGCGGAAAGTTGCGCCAGGAACGTCTACAGGAGGGTGAACGTCGGAAAGCAACTTGCGATTGCGGCACATCTCAAGGCAATAGACGATAAGAGGCATAAATTCTTCAACGAGTTGCGGGATCTCATATGCCATGATGAATCTTCCAAAATACTCTCCTTTGCAGAGATACTCAATTGCCTGCACGTTGCAAAAACTGGCTCAAGGTTCCTTGGGATAGACCAACTGGACAAGGCCGTCTCCGAAGTCAAGGATTTTGACATAGAGTTCAGCAAGGGGTTCGTTAGGGCCATGGAGGACAGCAACCCCACAAAGCAAAAAGGCATCCAGTTCAAGCCGCTGTTCCTGAGAGCATGTTTCAAGATATGCTACCTCAAAAAACTCAACCGTGTGGAAATCGGCAATGTCATCTCAAGTGGAATCACAAACAAGGAGATCCTTGACAGGATTGACACCTTTAACAAGGCAAATATGGAAGAACTCGAAAAACTCTTTTGGTCCATTGCGGGCGAGGCGAGGACATAATGCCAGTCAAACCACGCCTCAAAAAGGCAATAGACCTTTACGAATCAAACCTAATCCAACAGATTGCCGGAATCATAGAGAACAGGCTCAACGATCTTCTCGACAGGACTGACACAAAGGTTATCCTTATGCACCATGGGACTATCCACGGGCTTGACACGGCGCTTGGCAGGTTGGGGAGGTCGCTGCATGCAGTCGCAATACCAATGAGGGCTGAGGACATCAAAATCAACTGGCAGTTGTTCTATGAGAAACTTCCCGATATGCTAAAAGACAAGGTGTTTGCTGGCATGATGGAAAAACTGGGTATAATACAGACTTTGGAGCATGTCTTTACCCCTAAACCGATGGAAGACACCGAGCAAAACCGCAAGAACGTCGAGGACTTTGAGAAAGCCTTTGGGGTTGACCAAGACGGGAAGACATCCTAAACCACATTTTTTTACCCCAGAGTCAAAGCAAGGCTCGACCATCCAGTCGCTGTCCAAGGCTGCGGGGGTGTCACACCACACCCTGCAACTTAATATCAAGATACTACTGAAAGAATTGTTTGGGATTGAACATGAAGACCTCCGAAAAAAGCCAGACATGCGACAATTGCGACGAGCCTATCGACAGATGCGAATGCGGCGAAGAGGACTAGACGGGTTTAAAAGCCCAAAAAGCCATACCAAGTCATGCCAACAAACCTTGAAGACGGCATCAACGAGATAATGATAATCAAGGGGTATCTGGCCTTTTCGATTGACGACCCCAAGGAAGTCACCGTCCTCCTCAAAGAGAGGCATGGTATAGAACGAGGCGTCGATAACATACGCGAGAAAATCCGTAACATCAAGGACGGCAAATATGACATGAATTATTTCGATAACCTGCTTGACGTCCATTTTCCTGACATGTACCGTGTGATCCTCCAGAACATGCAGTCAGACCTCATAGATTTGGACGAGATGGCACGGAACTGCGATAACGAATCGGTCAGGCTGAATGCCAGGAAGGCGCATGCCGCGCTATCCATAGACCTGCTAAACGCGATGCACAAGGGTCCAGTGCTCAGGGCCGCAAAGCAACTTGCGACAAAAACAAAGGTCATGGCAAGGCAGTTAATCCAGGCCGAGGCAGTGCTGAGAGACCGCACCACCAAAAACCAAATCGAGACCAACCGAGGGCTGTATCCCAAACTCATAACGCTGGACTCCGACTTGAACGAAGTCAAGGAAGGTGTCGAGGCGACAGTTGACGAATTAAGCAGGGCGGAATCATCTAATTCCACACAAGGAAATAGATAAATAAAACAACCCACTTCAAAACATAATGTACGCCAACGAGTACACCCCTCATAACGTGATTCAATGTGTCTGTGTTGACTGTAATTGTAAAAACGGCGTCATCCGGTTTCTTGGTGTATGTTCCTGCTGCAGAACTGGTAGGCATGGACAAATTCCAGGCTATTTGGGTGGCGGCCCGCAGTGAGTGGGACATGCGGGTTCTGTGATTTTGAGGCAAAGAACTCTGCAGAAGCCCTAACACACCTGCTAAACGACTGTAAAAAAGTGCCAAGGCAGACAAAAAGGCGGCTTTTGAGGGAGATGGAAAAGACAACCAAGTCCCACATCAGGTGTAAAATCTGCCATAGACCGTGCGAGGAAAACCTTGATCCTAAATGTGCTGACTGCAAAAACCGACAAAATTCAGGTGTAATCAATCCGTTTTTGCTAAGATATGGCCTTAAACAAGGCTTTTAACTGATTTTTTCGTAGTGGTATCGTGAGTTTTGAGGTCTCAAAGATAGAGGACCAGTTCGAGCCGTCAAGGATGGTCAGTTTCTTCGGTGATTCCGAGGAGGCACTCAAGTTTATCCAGCAAAAACAGTATTCCACACTGGAAAGAATCGGCTACACCCAACAAATGGTCGATATCTTCGCGGGAAGGCTCAAACTAAAGACAACATGGTCTCCCCACCCGCATAAAGGCACTCCTGTAGAAGGGAATCATAAAGAGTGGTCTCCGGTGGAATGGTGGGTCTTCCAGGAGTGGAAAAAGGGCATAAAAGGAATCGTTTTGAGCCCGAATCAGATGGAGTGGGTCTCAAAATGGCATATTTTGGATATTTTGGAGTTTATCATCACCGGGGGGCGTGATTCCGGCAAATCCTGGATTGGCGCCATAGGGACCCTATACTCGATGGTGTTTTTCAACGATTACTACAAAAATTACTTGGTGTCCTTGTTCGCAGGGGCAAAATCCCAGACTGGTACAGTTTACGAGGAGCACATCATACCAATGATTGCCCGTTCCAATCACATCCATAATTTGGTCTCGGAGTATGACCCGATGTGGGACTACATCGCAAAACGCAAAAAGGCCGGAGTCAAGGAGATAGAACTGAAAATGATGAACGGCGCCAGGTTGGTCATCAACCCGACATCAACCAAGGCGGCCAGGTCAAAACATCCTGACATGCTATGGTTGGATGAAGCAGTGGAGGCTGAGGACATCTCAAGGGGCAATGTGATATCGTCTGCTCTGTCATCGCTTACAGCAGGACACCATATGAGAGTGCTTGCCACTTCGACAGTCCACAAACATCCAAACGGCTGGTTCGCCCAGAGGGTGCGAAGGGCCAGACGTTTGCAGGAGCAGGGAAAGCAAGGAGTCGTGTTTTGCAATCTGTCCAAGGGCGGGCTTGGAACCAAGACATGGATTACGCTTGAGGATCACAAAAAAGAGTTGGCGTTCAAGGCTGCAGACGGGACCATAAACCTCAATGCAGAGTTTTACGGGGAGATAGTTGGAGGCGACGGAAATGCATTCTACCAAGAGCATCTTGCAAAATGCGTCAAGAACTCCAAAAAACCAGTCTTTGATCCTCATCTTACCCACATCATGGGACACGATCCGGGATTTGGCACGTCATATTATGGATTGGTAATCATCCAGACCGACGGATGGAAGATAGAGGTCATACACTCTGATTTTTGGTATCGCAAATCTCCGACATCGATAATCGACGAGATTGAGGATCTTGTTGACACATACAATGTATCATTCCATGCATGCGACATCTACGGAACCTCCACGATAAAATCACTCCAAGAGAGGGGGTTTGAGGTAAAAGGATATGCGTTCAACCACAAGCCGGATGGCTGGGATGACATGCTCCCAGACGAGCAGGAAAGGTTCAAGGCACCGCAAAAATACATCGGCATAGGCTACATCAACGAACTTTTGGCCCAGAATAGGTTCAGGCTATACCCGGCTGCAGGCGCATACAAGGCATACGACCAGGGGTTGGATTCTGAGCCGCTTTACGCAAACCAAATCCTCCTGGAGCAGATGCAGTCGTACCAAATCGACCCAAACACCAACAAATTTATCAAAGGCAGCGACGACATGATAGATGCATTGAACTTTGGATGCCTTCCTGTCGTTCTAGGACATATGGCCAGCGGAAAGGTAGTGGATGCGGGCAACCTATGACTCATGACATAATATGCACCATAACAAAGGCAGAGCAGGACGAACTTGCGGCCAGGTTCAAACAATATCAAGATTCTGGGGATTCTACCACCTTGGACGAGTACAAAAGCGAGTTGGGCATAAAATATGATTTTGACCCCAAAAAGGTCTCGTTTACCTCCGACGGCAAGGCCAGGCACGTCTTTTAGCGAAAACCTTTTACATTTCCAACTTCCATAATAAGAAGTATCGACTCCGATTGCAATCGGCCAACGGCCTTTTGTAAACAGGGAGATAGGCGGCATCAAGGAGTCTCAGAGCGCGCATGGTGCCAAGAACGTGTTGGACGCCTGCAAAGGGCGAGGAGGTTGGACTGATCCTCTTGCTGAATTGCCTAAGTTGCGGCTAGAGCAGTCGATATTTTAATTTAGTTTCACCGTGTTTGCATATCATGGCAGAAAGGTTTGAGGAATACAAAGACTTTGACTCTTTGAAGAGGTTGGAGATAGAATCTGCGGAAATCAACATCACCTCAGATGCATATGTCAGCGTCACCATCCCATTGAATGAAACTAAAACCGTAACAGGACAGTTAGTCAGCAGAACGATCCTTGACAGGTACCCAGAAAGGGTTGTGATTATCAAAAACACACATGCCTCTAATCCGTTAAAATATCAGGTGGAGTGGACAGGGGACAAGACGCCGAATAACGGCGATAATACACAGTGGGCCGCCATATCAGGGAAAAAAGACATGGATTTATCTGTTGTAGATTACATGGACATCGAGTCATCAAGCAGGGTTCCGTACACCGGGATGCGCGTGAGGGTGAAGCGTGGAACCACAGGGCTTGACGGCAAATGCATATTGATATTATGTTTCTCAAAGTGGATGGGATAAAAAATGGGCGGAAGTGTTGACCCTCCTGGACATGGAAGCCTGGACCCTTCTGCAGGGGGAGGCACTGATGAAGAGGTAGCAGTTTTTGAGGGAGGAACTCAGGTCGGGACTCAGGCCAGAAAACTCGACTTTAACGCAACCGCGTTCAACGTCACAGAAGACGTTCCAAACGACCAAGCCGACATAGCGCTGAACTTTGGAACCACTGCAGGGACTGTGTGCGACGGAGCAGATGCAAGGCTCTCGGATGCAAGGACACCACTCCCTCACACCCACCCAAAAACCGACATCTCTGACACTGGTACATGGGAACTGACAGAAATTCCGCAACTTCCTGCGCTTGGAACAGCACCGTCGCCTCCAAGGCAGACTGCGATAGTAACGGCAGAGATTTCAGCAGACCAAGTCACAAATACCATACTTGCAAACATGCCAGCAAACACAATCAAGGGAAATAATACAGGTGTAACGGCCGATCCTTTGGATCTCACATCTGCACAAGTCAAGACTTTACTTGCCATAGTAAAGGCCGACATTTCAGATTTCGCGCACCAAGCGACGCACCAAACCGGCGGCTCTGACGCCTTGGCCGGACTTGTCGACGCAAACGCGAGGCTCGCGGTTAGGAAAAACTCTGGCGGCGCCGACATTGGGCCCCGCAGGCGCCTCAATCTAATCGAGGGCGCAAACGTCACGCTTACAATAGCCGACGACGCACCAAACGAAGAGGTAGATGTGACCATTGCAGCCAGTGGCGGCGGCGGGTCTGCCAGCATTACCCAGACGGAGGTAGACTTTGGCAGCACACCACTGAGATTCAAAGAGTTTACCATAACCGACGCCGGCGTGTCCCCAGCCAGCCAGATTATTTCCACAATAGCATACGAGTCCACGACAGGCGAGCCAGCAGGCTACACCGACAACGCAGAAGAAATGAACGAAGAGTGCCACATGTCATGCAAGGCAGGATCTGGGCAATTCACTCTTTTAACAACCTCTGAACACAAGGTACTACACGGTAAACTTAAAATCAACTATTTGGTGGGATAACTAGATGCACCTACTAGACTCGGCTGGAAATGAAATAGGAACCAACGACAAGCCCGTGGTTGTAGCAAAGCACAAGAAAACCACGCTCTACGGCACATACTATATCCACTCTGGCAACCTTACCATACTCGCCTCGGCGCACGGCTCAACTGCCGGTTTTATGTGGGTTTTCAACCCTCTGGTGTCGGGAAAAATCATAAAAATAGTCAGACTGGATATTATTGCCGACATGACAACTGCGCTTGCGACGCCGACGGCCCCACGGCTCACCGTAGAGAGAATCACGAGCACGACCAACTTTTCGGGCGCTATCATTGCAGTCGCAAAGGGGGATTCGACTGACGTGACAAACGTCGCATATGTGACGCTTGTATCCACGGGCGCGACAATCACCGCTGGCGCTGCTATTGCGGCAGCAATCGTCCCTGCAAACGCAACGGGCACCGTCAACACAAACCCAGAAGTGTATAACCTAATAGGCGAAAAAAGCGACGTCAAGGATTTGGTTTTGAGGGCAGGCGAGGGCATAGTGATAAGGCAGGCAGACGCCGGAACCACTTCGGACACAAGAAAGGCAGTAATTAATATTGTAATTGAGGAGTACGCATGAGGATAATCTGTAGCCTGTGCCAGAGCAGGGGCTGCGGCGACAAGTGCGAGGGATTAGAGGCTAGGGTGGAAAACGACGTTATCATAGCAGACGTAAACAAAGCATGCGCTTTTTGGACTGGCAAGGATCTCACAGCAAGCACAGACCCAGACGGCGCAACATGCAAGGAAAAAGACCCCGACTTGAAGGCCATATACGAAAAAAAGTCTGGTTAAAATACCACCACACCCATACCAAACCCAATGATCTACAAACGAAAAATTATCGCGATAATAGCATTAATCGCCATTGTTGCGACAACGCTAACATTCGCAGAGGCAGACGACGACAAAAAGAACAAACTGAAAGCAGCATTGGAAAAAATTGCGGGCCTTGAGGCCAGAGTGACAGCCCTAGAGGAAAAAACCACGGTGCTGCATTTTGACACCGCAACACCCACGCCAACCACGGCACCCATGGGACAGACGGGGATAATCCGCTTTGTGGCAATCAACCACCCCGAATGCGTGCTGAACCGCGTTGACTTGGTGCCAGAGTCCCCAAGCGCCGCAAACGTCATTCAGTATGATTGGTGTCCAGAGGCTCAGGTAAACAAGTTATTTATCCCGTCATTATTGGCAGTTGACGGCTCGGTGATCAGCATAAGCATAGGGCACCCAACACAGCAAGGCGCAGTAATAGACTGCTGGACTGGCGGAGGCAAACTGTTCACTTTGGGCGACGCCGAGGACGGCACAACATTCACACAACGCGGCTTTATCATGCAGTGCAGTGAAAACACTGCTGTAGGAATGACAATGCAGGCTACAATCCTGCCCTAATCTTTTTATTTTTCTCATTTGGTATGATCCCATGGACAGCGCAGACCCTTCCCTTGACGAACTAATCAAGACGGCGCTGACGGAATCAATCGGGATAGAGCGGTACCTGTCCATGATAAAGGCACAGTATCCCATAATAGACTTGTACCCCATCAAAAACTCGCTGATACAGATAAACACGGCGCTCATCAAGGCGCAGGAAAAAGAGTCAAAACTACCCGGAAAGCAAGTCCCGCCCAACTAGAAGCAAAACCTAAATCCGTTAATCGGCATCAAAAAACATGCACCCAATGCTGGCATCAGTCATAAACAGTCTCAAATTCAGGTTCCAGGCCACCGAGTTCAAGGGAATCATGTCAGGAGGCGACATCTTTGGAATAGAGGAAAACCCAAAAATCGATTATGCCACACTGGTTGACATCTATGAAAAGGACGGAACTGCAGGCTTTGTCGTTGACGGCACAGTCAAGGCGGCAGTGGGGATTGGATATCATTATCGCCATGACGGCAGCCCGGAAGGCGAGGAGCAGGTAAAGATCCTTGAGGATTTCAATAATTCAAAATACGTTCTCATGAAGGGCAGAAACATCGAAATCGGCTCTGCAATGTACGGGTATGGGTTCTGCCCTGTGGAGCCAAACGATCCTAATTTCATGACGGAAATCACCACGTTACCAATGAGGGCAAGATGGTCATGGAAGCGCAAGACATACGGCGGAAAATTTGAATATATCCGACAGCGGTTCAACGGGCTTGACGCGAAATTCGACGTTGATGCAGGCGAGTTGATACCTTTTACGATGAATGTTAATGCCGACAACCCTCTGGGGCGCGGCATCTTGCACAGGCTGGCCGAGACCGCACCTTACAAATTGCAGTTTTCAGACGGCACAACCAAATCGATGCACAGGTTCTCGCTTTACAGGGCAAAACAAATGTTGCTCCACGACATCTCCAAGTTAATCCATCATGGAGTGCCGATATCACTGGTGCAGGTCAGGGTACCCAACTCTGAAATCAATAATGCGGCTGACAAGATTGAGAAGGCAGACCCCGGACAGAGGTTTGTGACAAACGCATCACAGGTGGAAATCAAGTCAGAGATGACCGACATCCGCAACGGATTCAGGCAGTTGATAGACGTGTTTAACAACGACTACATCACAGCATTGCAGTCATTCCTCCCAAAGTTCTTCGGTGACTCTGCATGGACTGAAGCCTCGGCAACAGTCGCAGAAAAGATTTGGTATAACGCGCTGGTGCTCAGCCTTCAGGACTCTTTTGCAGAAATCAAAATCAGATTAATCGACGACGTCATATTGAGGCAGCACGGGTTTGATGAGAACCACACCAAGTATTACTGGGGCATGCCAAAGGGGTCTGAAATCCAGCCGGCCATAGTGGTCCAGGTCATGGCCCAGATAGTCTCATTTTTCCAAGCGGGACTGCTACAGCCGGACTATGCGGTGAAACTATTCAACCAGTTGCTGGACACACTTGGCAATATGGGGATAGCATTGGACACCAAGGCCGCAGGGGCCGCAGACATGGGTGCGGCAGCGACAAAGATGGCAAATGCGCTCCTTGACGGCAACTTCACCGCAGACAACCGCAAGATGGCAGAACAATGGTTAAACCATGTAAAAAATGGCAAGTTGGTGGAGCAGGTTGTACCAAGGAAAATCCGTTGAAGTAAGACTGTTCAAGGGTCCATCGCCGACCATTGAGGCAAAACTGACCGAGCCGTTCGGGGGTTATCAGGATTTCAAGGCATGTGTCCATGCAAACGCAGGCAAGGCTTGCCCAGAGTGTTTTTGTGGTGCCCTGATGCACAGACTGGAAAACACCAAGGATGTTGTGATAGCAGACCATACCATAAAGGAGGCTGTCAGGCCGCTCTTCAAAACCCAAAAGAAAATCGCGGAATTGTCCAAAAAAGGCTATGTCAAGGAGATGGTTGACTGGAGCACATATCTTACACCTGGGGAGCCCGGCTACATCCACGGCGAGATGCTTCATCCAATCATATCCGGGAACGGCGTGGACTATACCGCAGAGGAGTTGATTCCTGCAGTCAACACCATGATAGGCAAGCCAATATACTACGTCCCAGGCTCTGAGATGGGCCCAGAGCATGTCGTGTTCCCTGAAAATCTCCATCTGGATCCCACCAAGGAAGTGAGGGGTTCTACGGAACTTGCCAGGGCAAAGGACGGCTCCATCAATTTTCTGGCCAAGGTTGACGACCACATCTATAATCTAGTAAAGGAGAGAAAACTGCCACGGGGGTCCATAGAGGCCGACTTTATGGTAAAGGCCCAGTCCGACAAAAACGCAGCCGAGTTCAAGCCGGAGTTCATCACATTTTCAGGTTATCTACTGCTCCCGGAATGGGCCCAGCCAGGTGACTCACTCACCAAGAACCAGGTGTTTGAAACAGTGAAGAAGAACTGGTCGTGCGCATGCCCTTCCGGCATGGCAAAGTGACATATTATCAAAATTTAAATCCGATGGAAATCGATTTGAATCATGTCAGAACTACATGATGCCATATCCAGCGCGATAAAAGAGGCATTAATCAAGACTGATACTTTGTCTTTGGGCGAACTCTACAAGAAAATTGCCGAGTCCCTGTCACTTGACGTAGAAAAGGTCAAGGAGATGCTTTCAGGCAAGACTGATGTCACCGAGGAGCAACTGCCAAAGGTTGCAGAGGCAATCGGCACCACTGCGAAATCCCTCAAGGAGACGTCAGAGCGCTTCAAGAAGGCAAAAATGGATGAGGAAAAAGAGAAGCACACAGACGAGCAGAAAAAGACAAAACTCAAGGAGACGGTATCAGACGTATTCGGAGAGCGTTCTGAACTTCGAGAGAAACTCAAGGAAATCAAGAAAATCATCGAGACCAACAAGGACGCAGACACCAAGAACTGGATGTCTGAAATTATTCATGCCGTAATCGAGGCAGTGCCGCACATCTCGGCAAACTCGGATGAAAAGGCAGTCGTCACCGAACTCCAAGGCGAGTATCAAACTCTAAAGGAGGATCTCCAGAAAACACAACTCAAACTCAGCACTCTTGAGACCCAAGTGAAAAGCACCAAGGGATTGACCGAGACAATAAAGTCTGCATGGGAGAAGCAAGCCCACGGCAAGGGTAAGGGGTTGCATGAGACCGTTGGCGGGGATACTGATGGCGAAGCAAGCCCCGATTCACTGGACAACTTTGAGTCACGATCTCTAAGCAGAATGTTCAGATAGCAACATTTCTATTTTTTATTTTTATACCGTACTATACCGTTTGGAACCGTAATTTCAGGTTCTGATTTTTGTATTATCAAATAATAAATACCAAGTTACGAGCAATGACATCATGGCAGATAAGACGTTCACTGCATTATCGAACCCAGGCTGGGAATCCTCGCTTGTTGACGGTCTATTCAAATGGACTGACGCGGGCGCGGGTGTAGTCAACCAAGGTGTATACCTGAAGGCTGATGGACCACCAATCGAGGTAGGTAGGGCAGGAGCAACCGCAAACTTCATCGGTGTATTGGCCTCAGCGCCAGCGCAAAACGACATATGCAAAGTAAGAACCAAGTACACGGCAATCTATGCCTTCACGGCAGGAGCAACCGTTACAAGGGGAGCCTACGTCAAGTTCGATGCAGCCTTCAAGGTCATCGACATGGTGGGAGGAGATTTTGCAACTGGCGCAGCGTTTGGTGGCAAAGCGGGCCAGGCACTACAAAGTGCGGCTTTGAACGACATTATTTATGTCGGGTTAGGGGGATAGACATGGTGGAAGAGACTAGAGACGGCTTAGGAAAGTTTGGTCATGCTCATCAGCAACTGCTTGAGACACTGAACAAACGCCTTACCGAGACAAAGGCCAACTTCTCATTGCCTAAGAACTCGCTAACTGGTAACTATACCATGCAGGAGATGTCCCGCTTCGTGAAACTTTCAATGAAGCACATCGAGGGCTTCGACAAAATGTCGCTCGGATCAGTGCAAGAAACCATCGACAAGAGTCAGTCTGGCGCAGTAGCCAAGATTCTTACGACTGTCTGGGATGCAGCCTATAATACTAACATAGGCAGACAACTGGTCAATGTAATCCCGACTCGAAACACAAGCGTCAAGATTCCCAAAGAGGGAAGAATGGCGTGGAAAGAGATAGCGGCAGGCGGAGGCGACGGTCCAAGGACTCAGGCAGATTATTCGTTTGTGACAATCGCCGTCAAGAAATACCGAGCAATAGTCGGTATCGAGGACGACATGATTGCAGATGCAGAGTGGGGAGTGGTCGAAAGGCAACTTTCAGCGCTTGGCATCTCATACGGAGAGTTTGAGACCGACTTGGTCGTATCAGGAATGGTCACTGGTGCTGGACAGACAGTCACAGCGGCAGGAACTTTGACAACTGCAAAGGTCATCGAGGCATGGAAGAAGTTTGCAAGATACTCAGGCGGAGGTTACAGAACCCCAACACATCTGATTTCGTCACCGGAACACTACGAGGACATGACTGCAGATACCCAATTCCAGAACCTGTTATATCACAGGCCAGACATTGCTGGCGGTGATAAGGTACAGGGAATGGTAGGCTTCCTTCCAGGCAACATCCAAGTGCTAGTTCACCCGTCGGTGCCAGCAGATACGTCTATCTTGATATCCAAGCCATACGCGGCTGCATTGGTGGTAAGGCAGGACCTCAATATTGAGGAACTGGACGACCCATTGAACGACCTCGTAAGGGGCAAAGGTACAAGCAGAATTGGCTTTGGCATGGTCGAGGCAAACGCATGTGTTAAAATCGCTGCATAGCAGCAACTCCTTTTCTTTATCTTTTTATCTTGGTGTAATCTAGTGTTTTTAGATGTCAGCAATCATCGTTTTTGCAAAGAAAGATTATGTCAAGCAACTCCTCCAGCAGCAGAACTACATCGCGTCTGACCCGATAGTGGACGCTTCAATCAGGCAGGCGTCAGTCAGGGCCCGAGACATCTACACCGAGGCAGAACGCACACCTCCTACGGCAATAGACATAGACAAGGAGTTTGACGAACACGTCGCGGAACTGGCGTCCCACATTGCCAAAAAAAAGATGGCAGACACAATTGAGGGGAAGAGGGCTGCAGAGGAGGACATCAAGGATGCAATCATTGACCTGAAACTCCATGCTGGCATAGTGGACACCAAGCAGGAGGTAATCGTCAGCGATCCTAAATTCACTGTAGGACCCACCATTTCCAGTCTAGGCGACGCCCAGGACGACGACATAGATGCCTAGCACAGCACTTACAAACGCACAGGTGGTTCCAAACAACGCCAAACTCATCAGAAATGCCCTCAAGCAAGTCCTCAAGGACGAACCGAAACTCGGGGACGTAAAGGGCTGGCATAACACGTTACTCTCAAACAAGGCAAGGCTCAAGCCTTATGGATATGTCAAGTTCGTACAGAGGATCCCTATACCAAAACACACAGACATACATTCATTCAACTACGGGTATCAGTTCCAGGTTGGCATCATCGCGGAACTCATCGGGAACGAGGACGACATCGATGACCTCACACTAGATTTGATAAATTTGGTCGAGTCCTCCATTTTGGTAAACAAGCGACTGCTTGATACGGTTGATCTCTATAACTACGAGATGACGGAAGGTGAAGATCCCGACATTGTAAAATACATGCCAAACCACCGACATCTCTGGCTCAAGGTCACGTTCACCGCATATGTCCAATATGACCTCTAGTAGCAAAATTTAAAACAAATCTTTCAATTAAACCATCATGCCTACTAACGTCCAGGTTGCCAGAATCGCTCAGGAACGCGGCGCGGAGCAGCCTTCTGGAGTGTTTGGCACAACACCTGGTACGCCAGTTTACAAGGATCTCAGACTCATCACGACTGACATAGGAGGGGGTCCAGAACTGGACACAGAGAAGGACGCATCCCAGCAATTCGGCATGACAGGTACCGAGAACAAGGGCAAGACATATCGAGGCACCGCGATGTCAAAGGTAAGAGTTGACGAGATAGGACAGATGCTGCTTTACTTTTTTGGCAAGGTCACATCATCTGATTTGGGAGGAGCACCTGCCGCAAAACAGCATATTTACATACCTCTTGACGACCTCACGCTGGTTGCGCCATCATTTGGTATGGATTTGGCAATCGAGAAGAAGAGGATGTATAGTTATGTCGGCAGTCTCATAGACGAAATCACAATATCCAAGGTCGGGGCAGAAGAGGTCGTTATCACCTACACAATTGTTCTAAAGAACCGCACAACTGCGGCATTCCCTACAGCATACGCCCCGGCATACTCGGGCAAAATCAAACTCCAGAACGTCCAGGTTGCGACTTTGCACGGGATAGCAGTAATTTGGGAAAGTCTCACCATACGCATGGTGAGGAATTGGGATCAAACCAAGGCGTTTACATCAAGCACACTTCCAGATGCAGAGATAGGGGACTTTACAGTCGAGATTGACGGGGTGGTCAAATTCGAGAACACAAACCCGAACTTTATTGACGCTTATGAGGCGGTGACGGAGGGCGAACTTACAATCGAGTTCAGGGGAACTTTGATTTCAGGCGCAAACTTTGAGACCCTCAGGCTTGAGTTTGACAGAATCAGAATCAATGATGCACCGCCACCGCAAATCAACCCAGACAACCACAAGACACAATCCATCAAGGCAGAGGTGTTGGTTCCCACCAGTGGGGACTGGGTCAAGTGTACAGTGATAAACGAGGACGCCACACCGGCAACGTACCCATAGACAGGCTAATATACTCCTATTTCCAAACTAGATAACATGGTGTTTGACCCGAAGGGCAACGACAGCGACAGGCAATTTCTTGAAGACGTCACGCGCCAGGCAATAATCGATGCCGCTGGCATCCTGAAACGCTATCGTGGTACCCTCAAGATAGGGGACAAGGAATATCAGTTTACAAACCTAGGGGACTGGATGAGTTCCTATATCGACGGCTTTATCGCAAACACAAGCGAAATCAAGTCAAAGATGCGGAGGATGTCAAAGGTCATCAGGTATGACATAGTGATTACGAGGCTGGCGCTTTTGGTCCAGCAGCCAGACGCCAAGGAAAAGGCACTTGATGTCGTAGTGGAATTAATCAAGGAGATATTGAAGCCAGATGAAAAAGATCCTGACATGGACACACTGGACAAGGAGATGCAGCAAGAGTACGGAGTCATAAAGCAAAAGGTGCTGCCAAGGATATTCAGGGACAAACTCAAGGATCTCGACGACGTCACCCAGGAACTAATCATCGACGCACTGGCAGAGCACGTCCTCGCTGAAAAGCAGGTAGCCCTCGATTTTTTAAAGATTTATCCAGAGTTGAGTGGAATAATATACGAGGCAGGGCACAGGCTGAAAGCAGAAGCCCCTGCGAAATCCTAGGGCTGGAAGACGAGGATCCGTTCTTCCGAAGCGTGGTGGACTCGGCGCTCCATTTCGGCGATTTCGACATGGTTAACAAGGGGTATGACACGTCAACTCCCGCTGGGAGGATCCAGGCGCAACTGGACGAGGCCATAGAAAGCCGTAAATCCGACGACGGCTACGGGTATGTAGACTGATCCATGGCGATGACGAGGAAAAACACTGAGATTTTCGCTTATTCATAAGATGAGGATAACAGCCAAACCGAGCCATAATGTTTATATTTCCATACTAGGAAATACTAGGCATGTGGGAAGCAGTTGATAAATGCATCATGTGTGGTTCAAGCAATATCACCCTTGACTGGGATGACGAATCTTGGACATGCAACAACTGCGACTCCGGTGGTGGGGGTGCCAACTTTTGGAAATAATCAAGACTGATAACGTAAAAGCATGTTCAATATGCGACTTCAAGACTGACGATGCCAAATTTGGGCAAGACATCATCACCCTACATGAATTTTTACAGCATTCTAAGGGCAAGGATCTTCCCAGTAAGAGGCGCGAAAGGTTATTGACACATTTAGGACTCACCAAAGGGGTACATTTCCAATGACTCCACAGACCAATCCATCCAATGGTATTTCAGAAACGTGTAATCATACCATCAAACTCCAAATGGTTTCTGATATTGAAAGTATAATGAAAGAATATGGCTTTGAGTTTCCCTATGATGAAATATCTAAAATCTGGAATAAAGTTGTAGACATTAAAGACCAGATAGAAGAAAAATGGGAGAAGCAAAATGCAAATTAAAAGATATTTTGGATTTTGCAGAGGATGTGGAAAACGAAAATCCACAATATCAGAAGATGACGGTTATTGTGGTGACTGTAATTGAGCCATACCAACACAACTGAATGTATGCAGCCATACTGGAATCGTCTAGTCGAAGAATGTAAAAATAAGATTATGGAAAAATTCCCTGAGTATGGCAACTCTTGGGTCGAACAACTTTTCCTAAATCCTGAGTTTTGGCTGAAACGATTAGAAGGTGAAGTAGAAGAACTCAAACCATATCTACAAATTCATGATGGTAATAGAGATGTAATTATGAAAGAGTGTGTTGACATTATTAACATCTGTGCAATGATATATTCAATTCATGCAAAAGTAGAGTGGGAATGGAAGATGGATGGCAGACATGGCTAACAAGACAGACGCACTACCTTGTATGTGTGATTGGCACATGGGATTCAGGCGTTACATTTTACACCCAATCCGAGGACATGATAAATTGGTGGAATTAAGTGATTTACTCCATGCTTTTTGTAACTGTGGTAAGTGGTTCGATAAGAGCAGGTTGGAAACCACGATGATTGACCACACCAATGGTTTTCTTATTTTCAAAAATAAACACTTTCTCATAGAAAGAGATGCTGTCATGCACGCCAAAAGACTGCCGTGGTTCAGCCTAGGGTTTCACATTGATTGGCAAAAACCGCACATAATCTTGTATCTCGGACACATAATAATAACAATCGGTGAAACTTATTGGGGAGAACAGGTTTGAGCAATACAAAAGTACCACTTTGCAAACGATGTGGAAACCCAATAATAGAACACGACAGACGTTTCTCATATTGTAAATTAAAGAGGAGTCCACGATGACAAAATCCGCATCTTGTAAAACAACGATAAAGGAGAATGGGTAAGAGATGCCTAAAGACGGGTGGCAGAGCATCACTGTCAGGGATGACATCTACGACCAATGGTTCAAATGGTATGCAGCGAGAAGGTTCAACCTCAAAATCGAGCACGGTATCACAAGTTTTGGGGGGATGATGAGCATGATCCTAGCCAACCAAAAGCCAGAGAACCACTCCAAGATTGTTGAGCCTCTGCTGAAAGTAACACCAGACAAAAAAGGAGTCCAAAACATAATATGAGCCTAGAAGAGAGCCATCAAGCCCATTTCACAGTCATTGATTACGCTGTAAAAGGGCTGAGATATTGCCATGACTGCAAGGTGCATTATTTCCCAACCGTCAGGCTGACCAAATCACAGGTTAACACTCATCATATGATCGTACATGGGGTGAGCAAGAAGGCTGCGGTGGCTCTTGTACTACTTTCCTGCATAACAGGAGTCGCTGCAGCAATCTTGATAGATATGGTACTCCATACAAAGCCGTGAGCGCCGAAGTCATCGACGACGGTCTGGAGGCAAACATAAGGGCCGTAGCCCAGAACATCGATACGTTGATTGTCAATGCGATAACCAACTGGCTCCGTACATTTGTGGTTCCAAAGGCAAAACTGGATGCACCAATAAAAACGGGAAAACTCAGGGGTGAGATGCGGCTGGTGCAGGTGGTCATACAGGGTGAGACGAAACTGTTTGTTGTGGGTTGGGGGCCTGATGCGCCTTATGGCAGGTTCCAAGAGAGGGGATGGCTTGGTGTAAAGCCAAAAAAGTTTACGGAGAACGCAATCAGGGACGAGTTCGGGCAACTGTCTCCAATCTGGATAGCCGAGGTTTCGCAATATGTGGCACAACTTCAAGGGGCCATTGGTGCGGCTGCAACAATCAAAGTCTAAGGTTAAATACTTCTCAGTTTATTCCAAAGCATGTCTCAGGAGACATTCAAGAACGTCGTGGAGAAAGGCCAGAAAGCGGTATGCAGCCTTTGCGGCGGGACTTACTCCGAGGAGGAAGGCACCTTTTCTCACGATTGCAGCGAGATGAAGCGAACCTTCAAGTTCCAGAACAAACCGCTTTACAAAGGGCAGCACATCATCCCAGGCGAGGACCCAGGGCACTATGATATAGTTGATTCCAAGGCTAAAAAGACAGAGTCTGAAGAGGAATCTGTAAAGGCAACGGGGTCTGGCAAGGGCAAGTCTGGCAAGCATTCCTAGAATCAAATCTTAAATTCTTTTCTTCTTTGGTATAGTCATGTCAGCGTCTACGGATATCTTGGGCACTCTTGGAGTCAAGTTTATGGCAATAGGCGCAGACGACATGAAGCAGCAGATAGCGGGGGTCGCAGACACCGTTAACCGTGCCAAGGGTGGGCTGCAGGGTCTCACGCAGGAGACCGAAAAGGCTACAGTCAACATGAAGAAATTGTCATTTGCGGTTTTTGGCGCATCGCTCTCAGTCACCAGCATCATACAACAGAACAACAGGTTCCAGAGGCAACTCACCGAAATCGAGGCAAAACAGGTACAGATTGCCCGTACAGAGGCATCGATTGCAACCCAGAGGCTGAGGCTCACCAAGATTATTGAAAAATTCGGTTCCGAGTCGGAGCAGGCGGCTATCGCTGTAGACCGCCTCAGGGCCTCAGAGCATTCATTATCAGTCAAGACCAAGGAACTTGCAAATCAGAATGAGGATCTCTTTACCATGTGGATTACGTTTGCGGTAAACCTTTCATCAAGCGTGTTGTTCTCATACATTGGGCTAAGGGAGGCATTGAAAGGGGTAAGTGCGGCAACCGTCAGTGCTACGTTCAATACCAAGGTCTTCAACGTCACACAGGCGGCATCAGCCGGGTTTATGATACGAAGCGGTTATGCCGCGCTTGGATTAAGAGGTGCATTAATCGGATTGTCTGCAGGCATCAAAACCGTTTTGGCATCAATACCCGTCTTGGGTTGGGCGCTTCTTGGGATAACAACTGTAATTGAGGTTTTAATGTTTGATATAGGTGGGCTGAGGACAGGACTGGAAAAACTCCTTGGCATCCACAAGGATGTCGCAGGTGCGGCATCAGACGCCGGAGACGAGTTTGAGGAGTTTGGAGACATCATGAACAAGTCAGACCGGATAGCCCTTACATACAATGAACGAATGGCAGAACTCAAGGAAAGGCTTGATGGTGTGTCAAGGGCTGCTCAGTCTGCAGGGTCATCACTAAACAACGCGGTACCGAGGAGGGGAGGTGGTGGTGCTGGAACAGGTGGTGCTGTAGGCGAATCGACTGCAACCCCTTCGTTGTTTGACGAGTTTCTCGCTACTGGCAATCCCGCAAAGTTGAGCGGTTTTATCGCCGAGGAGAACGAGCGCTCATTGGTAAGAAGGCTGACTCTCAATAAAGGGGTCCGTGACACCATGCAGGAGATAATCGATTTGGCTGGAGCCGACTCCACTAAACTCAAGATAATCGCAAACTGGGAGCAGCAGATATCCGACATCAAGGCGTCAGCGGCTGATTATGACCATGCGGAGATACTCCAGAGGGAGAAGGTCATATCCCTCCTTAAAGCCCAGATAGAACATCAGGAAAAATACAATGAGAAGAAGAAAAAGTCGGTAGACTTGGACAAGGAGGCAGTCAAACAGGCCGAGGAATTTAAAAAAAAACTTTCGCAAACGTTCGGTTTTATTAGGCCGGGCGGCAGCCGCTTTGATTTCATACGGGGACTCACCAACTTCTTCACTGGTAAGGAAGGGCTGCCATTTAGTGGCGTCATAAACAGGCGGAACGGCGGCCTGCTACTGTCGATGCAGGCAGTACAGCAATTCAATGCATTGCAGGATCTCATTGAAGTGGGCGAGGATGCGATCGCAAGGGGGCAGGATCCGTTAGAGGTAGCAAGCATCATAGAGCCAATGATATCGAGTCTGCTGTCAGGGCGTGGTATACTCGCAGGAACTTCAGCGTTAAGAGACTATGCTTCCAGCCTTGGCATTTCAACGACAACCTTGGGGCGCCTTACTGCAGGAGGTTTAGTGTCTCCGTTCAGGCAGAATAACAACATCCCTGTCGATTTTTCACGCCTTAGCATGACCAAGATAGACCGACGTGGGTTTACAGATGCTGGGAGAAAGGCTGCAATAGGATCTGGAGGGATCAGAGGCAGAGGTACGGTCGGTAAAGGAGGCTCCCAATCAAAAGGTAGGGGTTCAAAACATGGTGGCCAGAAAGGTCCAGACTTAGAGACGCAATTCATGGTTGAGTTTGGGTTTAGAAGCGTGGGAAGGAACACAGATTATTATATTAATTTGGCACGCCGCAACTATGAAGCAGCAATCTCATTGATCCTCAGGGCCGGCCTGCCAATCCCGTCTGGGAGATTTGGTCCAGGACTCGCTCTCGCAATATTAGCCCAGGCTGATGAAGCAAGAAGAATTATCAGGGAGCGGGAGAGAAGTGCGGTTGTTGGAGGGCTTAATCTGAGATTAAGCAGAGAGGAACGGTTCAAGGCGCACATTGCGGAGTTTGGCATTCAGTCTGTCATGGGGGGTGGGGGGACGGCAATACAGTTTGAATCACTTATTCCCCTGATAAAGGCTGCAATCGCAGATGCCCTTGAGGCAGATAACTATGAAAAATACTGGCAGTTAGCCTTGGCGGTCAAACCCACATGATATTTTGTAAAAAGAAACAACTACAGCCAACCGTGGTCGCCATCAGGCATGTCTCATACGACAATAAAAAGATGTTGGAGTTCTGCATGTCTGAGCCGTTCTACCAATATCACTCATATGATGATTCAGTCTTGGGCAAAATCATCATCCCAAACACGGTGCAATTCATCTCTACGTATTATCATGAGCGCTCTAGGCGGGGATCAGCCCTAGTAAGAGCAAAATTTAAGCCGTTGATGGATTCATTATTAGTTGATGATGATGAGTATGTTCAGGTTGTGCATGATGGTAAAACGGAGTGGGTAAAGAGTGTTCATAGTCCAACCTAGCCAAGAACTGTTCACGGTCATTTCAGGCATGATCCTGATGGTACTGTTAAACAATGGGGCAAACGCCATAGCCAAGATTTTTGCCGGAACCAAGACGACAAACCTCACCATAGCACATCTGGAACTTGACACCACACGGTCTGCCTCATTAACCTCATCCAGCCCACAGCAGGCAGTCACCCCGACGACACCAAATCCGGTTGGCTCACCATCGGTATCGGTAGTCGCAAACGTCTGCACACTCACATATTCCATAACACCTGCAAATAACGTAGGTACGTGGCAGCAATGGTTCCTGCATTTCAGGTCAGACCTCACAGAAGGCGTTGCGGCAGACTTTTTCACCACACCTGGCATCAACCATGATGGAACCAAGACTGACGTCTTGGAGTTTGACATTGCGACAGTTGATGCATAGTTGCCTGCAGGGAAATACTACCCGCAGATAGTCGTCATTCCGGCACAGAGGGAAGACAAGCCTGGGCTGGTGTCAACGCAGTACCTCAAGGCGTATTGGAGGCTGGACGATATCAACGACTCTTGGTTCAACGGACTGACCCTCACCAACAATAACTCTGTATCTTTTAAGCGCGGCAAATTTGGGAACTGTGCCAAGGCAAACGGCTCCAGTTCATACCTGAGCAGGGCATCAAGTTCAACGACAAACCCAAACCTTGACAATTTTGAGTTTCTCCTTTTGATGCGCGACATCAAGGGAAGTGGAACCAAGACAATCATTGACAAGTTTAGCGGAACCAGCATAGGTTACAAGATAGAAATCAACAAGGCGACTGGGACAGTCACGTTTACGATAGGCACCTCCACTGGTGGTATAAAGTCTGTATCGACAACGGTGGATTGCGCAGACGGCAAGTGGAAGAAACTCGTATTCTATGTAGACAGGGCAGCCGAGATGGGCATCCTAGTGGATTCTAGGACTGCAAAAACTACCACGTCGTTGGTTGGATGGCTTGGCATACTAGACAACACCGTAGAACTCAGGTTTTCCGCAAACCAAACCCCTACACAATATTGGGGCGGCGAACTTGAGGATGTCAGGTATTACCGTGGGGGGCTGCTTGACGCCAAATCGCTTGACATTTGGTTTGACTCCGACAAGAGGTATATCGTCACCGAGCGCGAGGAGCGGGGGCTGTCCTTGGAATGCGATTATGCGGATGAAAAGTGCAAGTTCTCGTTCAACGTCAGCGGCAAGAACTGGCTCCATCCTAGGAGGTTTGCCCAAGCATCACAATGCATACTGCTTTATGATGTGTTATCGATGGCCAGCCTAAGGGGGCTTTGGGCGTTCCAGAACACATTGGATGACGAGTCAGTCACCGAAAACGACTGGGTGAAGCAGGCAGGAGCCAACAGTTTCATCTCAGGAGGGGGCATCAATGCAGACGGAACCGTTTGGTACAAGATAACAGATGATGAATCACTTGCATTCAAATCCAATAGGCTCCATATTGCCGGTAGGATGCGGCTTCCGGCCTTCACTGGGACGAAGCAGACCATACTTTCCAAAGGGTCCGCAACACAATCCATCTATATCTACACGTCATCAGGCGCCAACACGCTCAACCTTGAGATAATGACTGCAGGTGTTCTAAGGGCAATTACCTATACCTATACCCCTGCAACCGACTTCAAGTGGTCGCTGGACTGGGACGGAACAAACCTGAGGTTTTATGTCAGCGGGGTCTTGCAAGGGTCTCCCGTCAGCGCTACAGGCTCGTTCGACAACACGTTTGATGACTTGGCGCTTTTTGCCAAGGCAGACGGGACGGAAAGGGCACCGTCTGGCGTGAAACTATACTATCTTAGGATATATGAAAAGACGCTTACCACATCCGAGATATCAGACCTGAACTCGCTGACGCTCCCTACAATTGCTGCCATTTTTGATGGAATAATACTGGCACAGCCAACCGTCGTAGACGGCAAAAAGCCGTTTACGGTCATGACTAGGGAGTATCTTTACGACAGGCTTACTAATGATTATCTCACAATACAGTTTTCGGGCAAATGGAAATTGGGAGTCATGATGCGAACTGCAATTGCAAGAACCAGCCTCAGCGCAGATTTTGACACGTCAAACATTGTAGACGGCACCAAGGAGGCTGACGGCAAGTTCTTCATCAGGGAGCAGATGACTTCGGTGTTCCAGTGGATAACAGACAATGCCGGGACGGAGTTCTACGTCGAGCGGCGCGGCATGAAACGTTACCTGTTTCACGTCCAAAAAGAGTCAAAGCACTCCAATGTTATAATAGGGGAGACCAACATCCTACTGCCGTACAAGTACGAGCCAGAGATTTACCAGCAGACCAACTCGGTATTGATTGAGGGAGGGCACGTCTTTACCACGGAGGAGCAGCAGACGTTTGACAACGGCACGACCAAGAGCAGCAACGGGATATATTATGCGATAAAAAGCACACCTGAGAACCTTCTCTACGGGCAACTTGAGGTCAAGATGCAGTCAGTGGGCACTCTCTTTGAGGATCTACACATGGAGATCCGGGAGGATGTCGGGGGTAGCCCTGGACCGTTGCTGACCGGACTGTCTGAGACTGACATACCAACACAAAAAATCACCGGAACCCTTGCGTTGGTGCCTTCAGACTTGGATGTTGTTTTAGACCGCACCAAGACATACTGGCTTGTTCTGTCTCCTAACGGCGATGCCTCAAACAGAATCAGTTATGCCGACAACGGGGGCGCCGCTGACACCAACATGAAGACCTCACCTGACGGGTCGGCTTGGTCTGCCGTGGGCTACACGTTTGTCTACAACTGGAAGAGAAAAGAGCGCGTGGTAACCGAGGTCAAGGATTCCGCCAAGGCGAGCCAATACCAAATTAGGCGTGTAAAGATAACGGATGATACCCTCACAGACAAGGCCACTGCCAAGCAGATAGCCAAAGGGATTCTCTTCAAGGTCTCAAGGGTCCACAGGCATGTTGACTCGATGAGGATAAAGGACATAGTCGGGTTGCCTCAACCAAAGCAACTGGTGAGGCTCATACATTCAGACAACGACTTGGATGATGATTTGGTACTCCAAAACATCAGGGTTGAGATGCACCCAGGGAAGGGGGGCTTCTTTGACCACTGTACCATATCTGCCGGGGATGAAAAAATGGAGCCTGAGCAGTTGTACCGCCAGATGTATCAGTCCATCAAGACCATACTTGCCTCAGGAGAGCCGCCAAGGTCTGACACGGAGGTCCATGGCGAGTCTCTGATGATGGCTTTAAGGTTCTCAGGCAGGCGCGTCCCCCCATATAAAATCAGCAAGAACATAGGGATTGACATCAATTATGACGCCGCCGCTTTTAGGCAGTTACCCAAAAGTGATATGCTTTGGGACACGGACGACATTGGAGGATATGATGTTGACAACAAATATGAAGACGGGGCCATGGACTCGGATGATCTCTAATCAAGATTTTTGTAGGAGTGTATTGTGAGATAGCTAATGGTAGATACTTTTGACGTCCAACCAAAGCGTGGTGACGCATACAAGACAACCAATTTCAGGAAAACGTTGGGAAATCTTTTTACAGACGGATACCTTTCTGGGCAAGTCAACAACTTTGACATCGACAACTCTTTCGGGAACCTGACTTTCAAGGTAAAGACTGGGGTCGCAGTCATTGGCGGCATTTATGTGGAACTCACAGCACTTTCAGATTCAAAGTCGATTCCTGCTTCATCCACAAGACAGGTCTTCATTTCACTTACCCTCAACGCCTCCCTCCGTGTCACTGGATCTCAAATCGAGATACTAAACGGCACATTTCCATCTACTCCATACATCCAGATAGCGGAACTTGTCAGCAACGCAACCATCATAACAACTGTTACACAGTCAATGAGGATTACGCCTAAACTAGCATTTACCCTTGGTGAAACTGGGGATTCCGTTTATCCTCTTTCAACAGTGCTTGGAGATTATTTTGCGCCAACAGCGCTGGCAAGTTCAAGCGATAGCGGTGCCGTCCCGGCAACAGATTTTTCAGACGATTGGGCGAGTTACGCAAATCAGGCGGCAGCGGACGCAGTATGGCCAACAAACGCCACAAGCCATCAGTCAGACGTCACAAATGACGAATTGGATTTTACTCTCAGTGATGGGGGAGTTAACGCCGCTGGATGCTCGCATGATTTTGGGGCTGGCGTGATATCTGACAATGCCTTTGTATTGCGTTTCAAAATGCGTGTTGATGCGTTTGTCAATTACTCCTCTGGCGGTGCGGCACATCAGACTGTGTTTGTTTTATCATCAGTCAATCACACCCAAAGGACAGGAGACTCTCCATGGGATGCGTTGGGATTCAGTTTTAACACAAATCCTACAAAATGGAGGACTGTCCTAACAGACAATGCCGCGGTAGGCGGGACTACTGCATTTTTGAGGGCCGTAGCCGTTGAAACTCTATATGTCCAGATACGAAGGGTTGGCCTAACTACACTCAAGGTAGCACTCTACTCAGACAGTGCCTTTACCAATCTATTAGAGGAGATAACCGATACAATACCAGCAACAATAACAGGGCTTCGCTATTTCGTCGTCGCGGAATATTCCAACAGTGGATATGTCTCTGGAAGTGGCTCTATCAGTGGGGCGATAGACGACTTGAAGTTTTACAACAGCGTTCCTGACGTCAGCCTATACAGAAAGACAAACAGCGAGAACAACCCATACATCTACTATGATTTTGGTTCTGACAGGGATCATGCTGCCCTTTGCCTTATGGTAGATACTGTGAACACGACAGAAACACAGATAAAGATTCGGGCTTCGGCGGATCTCACATTTATTGATAGTGAAACAATCCGCACGATAAACAAATCAGATTTTACCAACAAAACCACTCGATTCATACTCATCAATAGGCTTCCCTCAAACATGAGGTACATTCAAATTTATGGTGTATCAAACAGTGTTGTTCTTGCCATGTGGCTAACCTATTCTAGGTATGGGTTATCTGAGGCTGCCCTACTGCGAGCAAATTATCACCGCCCGATTAACAAACTTATAATAAATACTAATGTTGATAGTAATTGACGATAATAAGTTTGGAAATACCATATGCCAATCTATGACATACAAAAGACGCACCGGAGCCTAAAACATAATGTTTATATTTCCATACTAGGAAATACTAGGCATGTCAAGCGAACCACTGCCGTTCCAGCCAAACCCTGGGACGCCAACGATAGGGACGTGTACGATTTGCCATGCTCAGGTGACGGCCCATGCAAAGAAGGCAAACCCGAACGAATACTATCTCAAGAATCTAGATGGATCCTACCATAGAGTTTTTGGAAAGGATTATGGGACATCCATCTGCGTAAAAACAAAAGAAGAGGCCGAATGGCAGTCCACCTACAAGGACAACCTTGCACAATTCATGACAGGGCAGGGGCCGCCTCCAACCTCAGTTCCTAGCGCACCAGGACAGCCGACGCGAACCACACATGCCCCGATGGCTTTGATGCCAGATTTTAATGGGGCGCTGACTGCGCTAGATGTCGAGGGAACCGAGAACTGCATCCGATTCCACACCATAATGATGCCAAAGGCGCTGAATCTAGCATTGCAGCACAACCCGGTTGACGAGAAGGACAGGCGCATCATTGCATGTGGGTTCATGCATGACTTTGCCACAATCTGGGGATACACAATGCTGGTGGTAGAGAAGCGCGGTACGTTCCAAAAGGCAGCAAGCCCTGGACGAGAAATGACAGCCGCCAGTCAAGCGGATGATTGAGATGGGATCAGTGTTCGAGTTCAACGGGACAAGACATCGATGTTCTGACGGACATGAGGTGGAATATGACTCTTCCTTGGAAAAATGTCCAAAATGTGGATGGAAGCCAAAGCAATACAACGAGGAGGGCTTGAAAAGAAAGGATCTCCTGTTAGATGATTAGACAGCCTGGTGCGAGGGTCAACCCATCAAAATCCACACTCTCAGACCTAGAATACAAATTGTTAGAATTTTTGCTTCATAAAGGTGAGGGCTACACCGCAAAAAAGGTTGCAAGTTGGCACTATAGCAACATACGGGACATAGCGAGTTCCCTATCCAGGCTTGTCGGCATGGATTTGGTAGTCTCTACAGAGTTTACACAAACCCTCACCGAGGCCGAGACCATGACATTCAAGACAGGACCTGAACCAGTGTATTTTATCAGAAAGTCAGACGATGATATCTACCATAGAAGGGCAAAAAACGTCGTGGAGTCAGCCAAAGGATCCCTTCACAACTTGGAGTACATCCAGCCAGAAACCAATAATATGTTCCCAAACAGGCCCGATGACAAGGTTGTCTTTACAGGTGTGATGACGCAATTCGGCAACAATGATTCCATGGACGGCACCGAGATGGTGTTTGAAACAAACGACGACATCATCTCATTGAGGGATAAAATTACAGGCCAATTCAGGATCACCGTAGAGCCAATCTAATATCAAATTTTAAATCTCATATCATGAGAGTTTTCATGGGGAAATGTTTAACAGGAAGAAGTCCGTTGCTAGGATTGTTGGCAATTGGGGCATAACGTTTTTTGGACCATTAATCGGAGTACAATTAATACTGGGCCCAGAGTTATGGCAGACGTTGCTGGTCTCTGCGATTTCAAGTTCGTTTGCGACGGGATTGACAATGTCGCATGAGTTGGTGAAATATGGGAACTCCACGAAAACCACGTCTTGAGAGGGCCCAGAAGGTTTTGGGTAAGATTTGTGATGTATGCGTCCCGTTCTGCGACAACGATGAAAAATGATTAGGGGAATACTTCAGTCCACTGGACCAAAAGAGGAGGGCAAGCCGACCCCAGAGACACTCGTCTTTGTGTGCCCTGGCTGCGGCTCAAGGCATGCCATCTTTGTGTCATCTATAGGACACCCGACAACTGATTCTTACTATAACATAGGCCCATACCATGTCTGGCTCTTCAAGACGGTCAGGGGTGGTGTAATCCAGGTTTACCCGAGTTTTGACGCCTCTGAGATATGTGGGTACCATGGTCCATCCGCTTGGGAGGTAGAAGTTATGACTGCATCTACGCCGGAGGCTGACAACGCTTGGCTGGCAGACGGATTGAAGGCTCCAAACTGATTTCCTCCAAAAAAAATCAGGTAATCTTCCCAAAACAGGTCTAGTATATCATATTCTCGTATAGTATATAGTTCCTATAAGATTGACTAATACAGAAAAATCAATTATTATTATTAATTGATCCTTTGTTATTTGTATGTAATAGTTGACCTTTCAGAACTATATACTATATTCCAATATGATATAATATATGACAACCCAAAAAGAACAGAGTAGATTGTCATCCATGATGAAGATTATCGCTGCCGAGGGAAAAGGAAGAAGCATCAACAAATTTATCCTTATGGACAAATTAGGAGTGTCAACAAACACCTATGAGAAAATGGTCGAGCGGTTCAAATTTCAATTCGGTCATCTGGCTTCATATGATCCTCACACCAAATCTTGGAGTTACATCGGTAAGGAATAATGGCTTTTTGTAAACCATGTGAGCGTGACGGGGTAAAGGTCAGAAACGGCAAGCAGGTCGCCAAGGACTGCAGTGATTGCACAGCGGCCAAGTTGACCCTAATCAAAAAGGAGGACGGTTCCCCATTCTTCGACATTGAAACTGCAAAGAAGGCATGCGAGTGTTTCGGGTCGGATCCAAACAGACATCTCGCCTTTCTTAAAGGGGTTCCTGAGGAGAATCTTATGCCAAAACCGTCAATCGACTTGGCCAAGATGGCAGAACAGGAGAGGGAACTTGAATATGAACGCCAAAAATGCCAAACCAAAATCACCGACGTCGATGACTGAGGAAATCAAACCATACTATCACTTCACCCGTACAAAGTTCAAGGGCACCATTTCCATCAGGATAGGCTGGTATGACAAGGATCGCAAATACCATATGAAATACCTGGGGGTGGTGACAAGGAACGACATCAGGTGGAGGCTACAAGAAGAAAAAACACAAATCAAGCGCAGGCTGTTCCACATGGCAAGGGTCGATGCCGAACGGATAGGCGTTATAAAAAGAAATATCAAGACTTAAATCCCATCAACTTGGTTTTTGGACATGCAAGCAAGAAAGGCGCTGTTCCTGGCTATGGCAGTAATACTACTGTCAAGTTCAGTAGCAGCATCCAACGTGTTTGCTGAAACAGACCAAACGGCAAGTCTTGAAAAGGCGTTTGCCGAGTCCCTTGTGGCTGCAGCGGCAGTCGGGGGAACCGGGGCATTTGCGGGGCTGATTATGTCCGTTGGAACTGTGGCTGGCAAAAACCTAAAAGCAGCGATGAAGAACCTGAAAAACCCTGCAGCACCGACAAAAGGCGAGGCGGTAGACATAGCACAATTACTCATCACTGTGGCAATAGGAGGCGCGATAGGGGCCATACTACCAAGCCTTGGAATATCCGCGGAAGCGGCTCTTGGCTTTGATTTCATGGCACTGGCGCTAGTCAATTGGTTCATCAGGCCAATATTCAGCAACTTTACTCTGAAGAAATCAGGCTAGATCCTGATCCCTACCTCTTTTTATTCGAATCGTTTAATTACATCTTATTTCCAAACTAGATAACATGGGTTCACATCCAAGTTGGTTCACTACCAACATGTTCAGGACTTCGAGGGGCAACGCCGCAAACGAGGGCGACACGCTTGAGATTTCAGTCCCTGGTGCTGCGTTCATCAGCGCAGCGGTATACAGGAAAGGCTCTCCCGTTGTAGCGCTTGATGCGGTAAAGCACAAGAACAACGGCAGGAATGGTAAGGCATACATCATCCTCAAGCGCAAGAACATGTCCCTGAAAGGATTATGTGTCCTCAAACTGAGAGCACAAATGAAAAATGGCACCGGAAAGGGCGCAGATGACGCCTTTGAGGTCCTCTAATTTTTTTTATCAAACCTTTTATGATTCTATTCCAACTGTAACTCATGTCACTTCAGACTTCCAGGATAGTCCTCAAAACGGATGGGGCGTCACTGCACACAACCCAAAGGCTGCTCCTGAGGAAGGGGGAACGAAAAGAGATCCTGTTTCAACTCGTCAAGTCAGATAACACGGCGCTTGACCTAACTGGGAAGACAATCGAGATGGACTGGACAAAAAAGGACGGCACTGCATTTTTTGGGGTTAACAAGACCCTGACGACTGAGGCAGGCACAAACGGATACTGCAAGTGGGTCATGGATGGGACGCATAACATAGACAATGTTACGGAATTTGACGATTATATCGGGCATCTCAAAATTACAACTGGGGGTCCATTGGAAGTACAAGAAACGTTTTTAGTCATGGTTAGGGAAGGTACACCGTGAGTGAGGAGAAGCAGGTTTTTGTTTGCAAGGACACAAAGTGCGGCGCAATCGCATATCCAAGCCCCAATCCGGAGCATAAAGGCAAACTGGAGCATTTCTGCAAGGCGACACTAGGGATAGTTATCACGGATCCCAACTTCCCAGAAGAGTTGACCGCCGAAAAGACCAAGGACTTTATCAAGGACAAGAAAGAAAAAGAGAAGAATGCCAGCAAAAACAAGGCTTGAGTACCGTGAAGAACAGGAAATACTCGATATAATTCTCAAGCCATTTTTTGGCAACAGGCTGGTCAAATCAGAGCAGGAAATGTCTGTATGGGTGAGCCACCCCGAATGGTCTCCAAACGGCTTTGAGGCAAGGATCGACAATTATTATGTGGTTAGCCGCCCCGACGGTTCCATCATACCGATATGTGTAGACCTGCACGGCTCCTGGCATGCAAAGGGAAAAGTCCAAAACTGGGACTCCAACAAGCGCTTGGCAATGGAGTGGTCTGGGTATACATACATCGAACTGCGAAACTATGACCTAGCCGAGGAGGTTCCTGCCCTCTATGACATGGTGCCGCTTTACAAGAAACTGAGAGTTAGGTCTGCGGTCCTTTATGGGGAGGAGCAAGTTGCCAAGTGGCAGGCGGAGTTTGACGGCCTGATGCTGCAGGCAAAACACCAAGTCATGGCTCAAATGGCTTTACAAAGTTTGCTCAGTTTGACAAGAAAAATTGTCCCAGAGAGCACGACAAATCCCTCTTAATTCTTAAATCCAACGCAACCGATTTGGTATGTGTGGGTTCTGAAGAAGAGCGCAGGGAGCAACTGTCCAAATCATGGATAGAAAAGCGCAAGGTCATCCTCCTCAAGTCAAAGGGGTATGACGTAAACAAGGCCAACCGTAAGGAATTGTTCGAGAAACTCAAAAAAGCCGCGCCAAAACTTGAACTACCTACTTCCAAATAAGGAAAAACTAATAAGTCACGTTTCCTTTTCAAGAACCATGGTTACTATCGAACCCTCAGACTGTGTCATTAATGCGCTCTGGAAAGTTGGAAGCCATGGCGATTTTACAATGGAGTCACTCCTAGATGAATGCCCAAAGGTGCCAAGGATGACCGTATACCACAAGGTGGAAAAATGGAGAAAACTGGGTATTGTAGCCGTCACCCAAAAGCGTAAGGACAACAAGTCCTATGACAGGTACAAACTAGACAAGCCCAAGTTTGAGAAAGAGTTCGGCAAGGTTATCATATCATGATACCAGGCAAGAAAGTCACCGCGTATGCAACATCTGCAGTCACCCCTGAAAAGTCGAGGCATGACGTGGAGTACATGCTGGATAAGCAGGGAGTCAAGATATACCTCTGGAAGAAGGATGACCCGCAGAACACATATCTGATTTTTCAGGTAGTCGAAAACGAGCAGAAACTGGCCTTCAAGGTCAACGTGCCGTTCATAGAAAAGGAGACTAAGGATCCAAGTGCGTCATGGCGCAAGATTACAGTTTTTGACGAGCAGAGGAGTTATCGCTTCTTTTTCCATATCTTCAAGTCAATGCTCCTCAACACCCAGATTGGGATGTCACTGCAACAGGTCTTCGGGAACTACTTGGTAGTAGGATCACTCCCAGACGGGACGCCTTTGAGCGTCTCCGACAAGGTGTCGGAGATGATTGCAAACAAGCAGGTTCCGACGCTTCCCACAGGGATGATGTGATTTGGCAGAGGGTTCAGACGCGTACAAGCCATCGGTCAGGATCCGAACCAACCTCAAGCAGACCAACGACCAAGGCACCTTCAAACTGGACACTACAATCGAATACTACAACAACGACGTCCTCATATTCAAGATAGAGGATCCGAATGACTTGGCAAACATAAAAATCGACCATCGTACCATCGCGCAGTTCGCATGGGACAACGTCGAGGCGACAATCATGGAAGGCCTCCGGCGTGGGCATGATTGCGTAGGGTTATGGGCCACGTCAAAAAAGGAACATACAGACAATCAGGGGAAAGCGTAAGTTGGGTCAGGTCACACTCCGTAATAGGGTTGACGACAAGCATTGCGGGCTGTGCAACTCGGACAATGTCGAGACAGTGCAAGAAAAGTTCGCACGGAGGCTCACCTGCAAGGACTGCGGAACCACATATCTACTAAAGGAGAAAATCTTCGAAACCCCAAAAACTGGCAAATTCGGTAATTCACCTTGGGGACTGGATGATTTTGTCAGTGGGTTGGCGCTTATCATTGATTATGCAGCGACAAAGGACAACAAGTGCTGCGCTGGTTGGTGCGGGCTTGACGTCGGCATCGATGCCTTTCAGGTGCAGTGGTTGCAAAATGGCTGGCTGAATCCTGAATACAAAAATCAGCAGAAATGGCTACGCTATGCGCTAAAACAGGTGCAAGAACACGGAAGGACTTTTGCCCTTTTGCTCCGAGTTGATACATCAGTTGATTACTTTCAAAAATTGGTCATGAACATAAACCCTGACATGACATCGTATAACGGTCCAGAACTTGAGGGGGTCATGAGGAAGGTGTTATGGATTAACGGTAGGATCCAATATTGGCAGGACGGCAAGCCACTTCCACCCCATAGGCGGCCTCCATTTGCATCATGCGTGTATATCATAGCAAAAAAACAGGATGCATTGGAAAGTCTGGAACAGGTAGAGCATGACAATGCCAACCCCAAGTCGAGTCCTTAAACCGTACATACCCCAAATGGGGATGCCTGACAGGCTTGACTTGATATCGAGGATTGAAGGGATGTCATACCCAGTCTACTCCAAGTTTGAACTGGACGAAGTCTATTGGATGTTCGACCCCGTAATACGAAGGGTCCAAGAGAACGGTGCAAACCCGCTTGCGGTGTTGCATGTGTGGAAATACATAGAGGAACTGCTTGCCAAGATTGCAGAGAGACACTGCGATCCTGAAGACTTTGCCAAGTTCATGGAGCATGTTGAGAAGGACTGTAAGGAGACCGTGAGTAGTTATGTCGGGACGTAGAGGACTCTGCCATGGATGTATGGGTTCCAACCTTGAGACTGAACTCGTCAATGGTCGCGCTTTCTGTAGTTCTTGTGCCGAAAAGGAACGTGCTGCCAAAAAAACTCAAGTGGGGTTTACGAACAAATATGTCCCGTCGCATGGAATATCTGCGGCAAATGCGAGGAGGGCAATGTGAAAAATGCGGTTCAACCTCACACCTTGAATTTGCTCACGTTTACCCTACAGGACTCATGGGTCATAGCCGCGGGCAGTGGAACCGAATCAAGGACATTGAGCGCTATCCTGCCTTTTACCGTCTTTTATGCCTTGATTGCCATGCATACAGGGACGAGCGCATCGGCGCCGTCAGGTATGAAAGGGAGATGTTCGTGACCGCGCCATGAGCATCTGCAAGTATTGTGGATTAGAGATAACGTGGATAGAGGACAGGTCGGTCATCAAGCCTGACGGCACGTTTGGCGTCAAGCCGTACAACGTCAACGGTTCCAGGCACAACTGCGAGCAGTATCTGTGGGCTATGGCCGCAAAGAGGGAGGAGCAAGATAGGAAATACCAGGAACAACAGGCAAATATACGGGCCAAGATGTGGTGCCTTCCGGTGTTTTGCCCTCTTCACGGGTACGAGCCAAATGACAACCCGTGCCAAATCGTCCTTGACACAGGATTTGTGCCACACATACAAGGAACCGACGAACTCAGATGGTCATATCCTCCAAACTGGTACGCAAAATGGTATTCCGAAGACCGCTCAAAGAGATATCACGCAAAGAAGAAAAGTGAGGATCACTCCAAAGAGTCAGCGATGGAGGAGTTCATATGAAGCGTAGCACCATCTCGATAGGGTATAGTTTGCCCAAAAGGCCTAGGGTAAAGCAGCCAACCCAGGACAAGACAAGGTATTGCTGGTGCAGGTCATGCAATCATAAAAACACACACCGCCAAAAGACATGCATCCAGTGCGGGAGAGGCCTTGAGCCAAGGATGTGGAGGCCGTACAAATGAGCATACCGCACGATCCTCGTTATGACCAGCAGGAACATTGGGTCTGCAACAAATGCCTACAACTAAACCATCATACCAGGGAAAAATGCCTTAATTGCGGGCAGCCTTTTAAGGCTGTCCCTGAGGATCACAAACTCTGGAACACTAGAAAGAAAAATAATGGCAGAAACTGCCAATCCAAGCGGTCATACCAAGAGTTGCTAGACTTGCATGGGTATAAAGTGCCAAAGAGCCAATCAAACAATAATAATTACAAGCAACGCAAGTCACGATTCTTAAAGCCCAAGATTTGAGCCGCTCGCTTCTATTAGACAAATTTTTATCTGTTGGGAAGGGGATTGATATATGGCATTTACCGCCTTACAGGCATTCGCAGAAACCTTCCAGTTGGGAGGGGAAAAGGAAGGCGATGTCAATTTTGGACCAACCGCAGTCACGGTCACAAAGACCACAATTGCAACATTTGACGTGCGCGACTATGACGAACTCTCCCTCATACTAAAGAACACCGACGCCGCAGACACCCTCACATTTGACGTGGAGGGTGCGGTAAAGCAGGTTCCAGACGACGGAACCGACATAGATTGGGCTACTCTGACGGAAAAGGGAGAAGCCACAGAGATAGCGGCAGTGGCACTCGCGTTTGGCGTAAAGGAGTTCCTCCATTTTGAGACAAGGGACGTCACATACGTCAGGGTTAGGGCCGTGCGCTCAGGCGCAGCAGATGCGGAGATGACAGGTTCCGCAAAGGCCATGAGAAAGAGACAACAATAACCTTTTATTTCCATATGTGGTGGTATGCATGTTCGGCAGAATAGTCTGAGCAATCGGGCCGCGGGCTGAGCAGAAGGTGAAAATGAAAATGGCAAAAGTGTATCTGAGTCTTGACAAGAAATGGTTCGACAAGAACTACCCTAAATTCACTGCAGCGTTTGATGCCGCAGAAGACGAGGGTGAGTACAAGGGGACTGGGCTTCTCATAGACATGACCGTCTCCCCTGACGAATACCAAATCGACGACGGCGGGATCATAAAATGCGCTGGAGGCAACCCTGATGACGACACCTTAAACTACGTCAGAATCGAGTTTAAGCCAGACATCGAGGAACTAATCAACCTCAGCGGTTTGGTCGTCAAATACTACAACAAGATGAAGTCGGCCATGGAGTCAATCAAGAGCATATAAACAAACTCCCCTTATTTTTTTGCAGGCTAGAATGTTCGACCCCAAAATCTGGCTGAAATCTGGGGCAAAATCTGGCTGGAAATCCTGGGAAATTAAGCAAAAGCGGTATAATAGCGTAATGATTTTTTGGAAGATCCTCAGCAAACTTTTTCAACTAATGGACCCATAATATCATGGATTGGTTCCCTGTTTTCCCCTGGGAAACCATGGCAGTCCTTGCCGACCATTCCATGGGATGATTCCCAGGGGTTCTACAGACAATTCCACGGTATTTTTGGCGGCATTTTCGGCCATTTTTCAGGGTGCTTCTTGGACCCTTTTTGGCATATTCTGGGATAATTTAGACAAAAATCAGGTTAGAGACAAGAAACACATGATTTTGAAGTTTCTCTGCAGCACACAAAAAAATTTTTTTTTTTAAAATTGCGGCAGGGGACCCTTAAGCAAAGCGGGTATAATAGGGGCGGAAAAAGCATGCAAAATTTATCCAAGTCCGCGCGGGTCAAAAATTGGCAAAAACTCAGCCTGGGACGCTAAAAAATAAAAAAATTATGGTGTGTGCATTCGTCCCAGATGGGCCAGGTATGATATGATAAGCCATACCGCGCCTAACCCGTGGGCCAAAGCAACAATTGTTAAGATTAGTTTGTCTTTTGTGTGCATGTCCGCTCTATTTGGTATGGTGACGGCTCGCACCATTCCAGATAATCAAGCATATCATTCAACATGATTGGATCCTTTCTCCTTAACTGGTCATATGATGCGAAAAATTGCCCGTTTATGGTACATGGGAATATTTCGCTCAAGTATTCGCGGCATCTTGCGCGGGGTATGTGGCGCGGGGCCATCTTAACTAAACCCAACACGGGCGCGGCAATCCCGGCAATACATGCCTTGGAGTCGCTTACTCCAGGCCCAAACCTTGGGCAATCCGTGATCCTTATCATCATTCCCGGTCTCATACCAATGATACCCGGCGTTATCACTGTATGGCTGCAATCCCTCACAATTACATAACGCGTGAAGGTCGCTGAATGCCAGGACGAAATAATCCCAGCCTTCACTAAACCTAAACACTTTTGGAGCGGTATATCCTCCTCTGATGTCGGCCCCGCCGTGTATCTGCAATATCACATAACTATCGTCTTGTGTTGCAAAAATCGCATATTGGACGTCTTGACTAAGGCAGTTTTCAGAGTTGTAAGAGTTGTCAGTGAGTGACTCCTCGGGATAGTTTGAATCATGGTATTGTGCGGCGAAATCCTCCATAAGCGTTAGCCAGTGGTCAGCCTTGCGGCTTTTGGCATTGCAAAATGCCTTGAATTTTCGGTTCATGGTACCATCATATTCTAGATGCGTTGTCAACACATGGAATAGATTTTTCGTTATGGACAAATCGCCGCGGGGATATTGTTTGACGTGGACGGGTTCCAATTTCCTAAAGTCAGTTATTGCGCGGTTATGCTGCCAGTGACGGCCGTACATTCCGCTATCCATCATATGTATACCCGTATTTTCTGTTAGCATGTCATGAATTACGCTTTCAGTTTTGGTATATCCGCGCGGTTTGAGACGTTTTGGCGTCTCAGTCTCTGCCTTTTTGGTTTCGTTTGCATTGCTAACGCCAATCATGCCACTTATGATAGACTCGTTAGACGCGCCTAAAAGGGCGCCCATGGATCCAATGGCCTTTAGTTCTGGGTCTAAATCGCTTGACTGGATTATTTTTGCTTTTTGGATGTCTGTTAGTGTTGTCATGTCTACCTTACCTCTATTTGATGTGATTCAGTCTTTTTTAGCATTTGTGCCGCTAGGATGTGCTTGCATGGCTGCTCCCATAAGGCCCCGCAATTATACACAAAGTCGGGGCAGTTGCCATGGAATTGGTTTTTCAAGTCTACCTTTAACGCCTTGCCCGTCGAGTCTTGGACTAGGTAGACGCCGTCAGATTCCAGAGATATCATGCCTTTTGCTATGATGTCGAATGCTTTGTCTAATCTGCTTTGTTTGTCGTACATGGTCATTAAACCATATTTCCATACTAGGAAATATAAAACTATCCTATATAGCCCACGCCTAAACTATATTGGAAAGGTTCTTATTTCTTACATTGGAAATAGGGTTAGAATGATGCGCATATTTGTTAGCAAAAGCGGCGCCGTGGACACTAGCCAATGCATCAAGGGCCCCAGGCCCTACATTTTACTAATTGAGGCATCTTCATGTTAACCCAAACCCTCACAAAAGACAATATCATAATCGAGATTCATGCTGATGAGGATCCAGAGGATCCGCGTAAAAGTTTTGACAATGTGGGCGTCATGGCATGCTCACATAAACGCTATACCCTAGGCGACAAACAGATATCGACTCAAGAAGAATACGACGAGATTATTAAAAAATGCGTGGTGTATAGGAATTTGTACCTACTAGACCACAGCGGCCTAAGAATGCAAACCTACTCCTTTAATGATCCCTGGGATAGCGGAGAAGTTGGGGTTATCTATGTGACCCGTGAGGCAATCAAAAAGGCATTTGGAGACAAGGGCAAACCCAGACACAAAAGGCTGATTGACATCATAGAGAATGAGGTCAAGACATTCAATGACTACCTAAGCGGCAATGTTTACGGGTATATCGTAAAGAAGGTTAGCGCATGCGGGCAATGTACCCAAGTCACAGAGGAGATCCTCGATTCTTGTTTTGGCTATTATGGAGACCATGGATCCAGCGGGTTGTATGAGGCCATAAAAGGATCCGGGTATGACATCAAAGAGTTTACAGAGGTTAATATCCAATGACCCAGGACTCCAAGCCATTCCTCATGGTATCAAAGGATGACATACGGGCCCAGGCGTTTGTAATAGGCCAAGTGCTCACAGAGGCACAAATTAATGAAATATTTGAGCACTTTAGCGATTATGGTGTAAGCACGGAATTAACATTTTGGGAGAATTTAACCGCGATTATCCACAAATACCTGGAGACGCATAAGGCATGAGCGGCCCCGGCTTGGTACCATATGGCGAATACTGGAGCAAGACCCAGGCACAAGAAGGCAAGGCCCGCGCAAAAAGGCAAGGGTATACCAAATTCAAGATAACCCAGGGCACGTTTATCCAATCCTGGACGCTATACGTTAAACCAATAACAGAAAGTGAGGTTGTAAACAATGCCTAAAGTATCAAACCGTGCCAGTATCAAACTAATCAAGGATTCAAAAGGGAATTATTACGATCCTCCTCTGTTCATGGCATGTATCAACGGTAAAGGGCAATTTTACCAAACATCGGATTTTACATTAGTCTTAGATAATTTAAGACAATGCCGCGAATATTGCAAACGCTCAACAAAAGAAGGACTCAGACTATGACGCCAAACCAAGCAAAAACAATACTCGAAGACATACTATCCATAGGTATTAAAGCGGTAATGATCCAAGACAAGGCAATCCAAACCATAACCCAAACCTCATCAAACCATTTTAGGGCATTTCTGGCATTCAAAAAACAATACCCAAACGCCGTCCTAGTCCATAGTGAGACATTCCGGGGCCAGTGGAATGATGCAATTAAGACACTACAAAAGAAGCGGCTAAAACAAGTAGGGTACAACAACGCCACACTAGACGCAATAGACATCATAGCCAAGATAGACGAGCCGGCATTAAAGGACATGGCATGAAACTATACCAAATCCTAGGCAATCTCCAAGACTTGGAGACATCAAACCCGGAGAGCGCAAACAATCTAAGCCGACAAATCACAGCCTTGGAGCAACTAAGCAACGATGTAATGCAAACCCTCAAGGATAGGATCCTCAAAAACAACCTAGACCTAAAAGCGGCAATGGACAAACAACAAACCCTAAAAGACTCAATACAACAACTATGCATAGAAAAGGCATTGATAGAATTGTACCATGCATACCTAGATGTAGAGACTATCATACATACAGACATAAACAAACCCGCATATCATACCGTATAGTGTAGCCTTTGACGGCATGCCGGGTCATGCTCACCCATCCATGTTTAGTCATGGTATGGCCACGCACACCCGACCTAATACCTTATATACATGTTGAACATTGATGTTGAACATTGAGATCCTATCCACGCCTAGCATATGATCCAATTCATAGCGGTCTAGGATCGCATCATATCCAGATGTGTGATACATCAAAGCCGCCGGGCCCAGGACACGCACATAGGCACGATATTTAAGTACGGTAATAACGCCCCATATTTAAGTACGGTACTACTGAGGGGTTTGTTCATGTACGGTACTTTTATGATGCGCGCTCATATGATGTAATTATTTCAATCTTTTTACAAATCACGGCGGGCAAAATGTAAATTCTATATTGGCGTGATATAGGAATTACAAAGACTGGTTAGTTATTGTTGAA
>Ga0247727_10002393_pt1 | contig 43019 bp, 51 predicted proteins | sample WisWelCaveWW1625_FD_202498 | JGI IMG/M metagenome (GOLD analysis project Ga0247727, IMG submission 202498) | Biofilm microbial communities from Wishing Well Cave, Virginia, United States - WW16-25 | ecosystem: Environmental > Aquatic > Deep subsurface > Groundwater > Cave microbial mat | place...
GCAAGCTGGAGTCTCTCGGCTACCGCGTGAATATCGAGGCTGCAGCATGAATTGAAGCTATTTTCAAGGCAGGGTGCTGAAAACTCTCAGGTACCAACGTCTCTCTTCCCACCCACCCGCCCTGAGAGGTTTGTTTGAATCTGGGGGGGTACCCCCAGACCCCTTCGGCTTCGCTCAGGGCAGCCCCCGGCAGAAGGGCTGCGCTCCTCTGCATTCACCCTTCGGCAATAGCCTGTTAACCGATGATTCCTGGTACGCTTACTCGCTGATCGCTGCCACGCTGACTACCCATGGCTGACAAGCTGTTCCTGCTCCAGATGGCCGGCGCCCCGGGATCGGGCAAAAGCGCGCTGGCGCGGCTGATCGGACGCTGCGCCGGCGCGGTTGTTATCGATAAGGACGTCCTGAAGACGGCGGCGCTGGCCACCGGCACCGAAGACCAGCCGGCCGGCCGGATCGCGTACGAGGGCTTCTTCGGACTGGCCGGCCATCTCCTCGGCCAGGGGCACAGCGTCGTGCTCGACAGCCCCTCTTTCTACGAGACGATCCCCGCCAAAGGCGCCGCCATCGCCGCCGAGCGCCAGGCGCCCTATTACTTCATCGAGTGCATCTGCGCGGACGAGGCCGAGCTGCGCCGCCGCCTGCGCGATCGCCCCCGGTTGCCGAGCCAGCCCTCGGAGCCGGTCGAGGCGCAGACCATCGCGCCGGCGGGCGCCTACCTCAGAATCGACACGACGCAGCCGATCGAGCGCTGCCTGGCGCTGGCGTTGGACTACCTGGGCCTGCCGGCGACCGACGTTTGACCGCGAGGAATCGAACAGCTACCATCGCAGGTGAGCAGATCCCATGCCCGAACCCCTCCCCAACCACATCTACACCGGCGATTGCCTGGAGGTGATGCGCTCGTGGCCGGACGCCTCAGTCGACCACTGCATCGCCGACCCGCCGTTCGGCATCGCCTCGGGCCGGGGGCGCGGCCGGAGCAAGAAGGGCCTCGGCTGGGCGTTTTCGTCGCACGTGACGATGCAAGAGACCTGGGACCAGTTCAGCGAGGACGAGTACTTCCGCTTCACCCTCGATTGGCTGCGCGAGGTCGGCCGGGTGGTGAGGCCGAACGGCAACATCCTGGTCTTCGGCACCTTCCACAACATCTACCTGCTCGGCTTCCTCCTGGGTCAGGTGCTGGACCGGCGCATCCTCAACTCGATCGTCTGGTTCAAGCCGAACGCCCAGCCGAACATCACCGCCCGCATGCTCACCGAGAGCACGGAGCAACTGGTCTGGGCGGTGAACGAGACGCCGAAGCGAGCGAAGGGCTGGACGTTCAACTACTGGGACGCCAAGGCGATGAACGGCGGGCGACAGATGCGCAACCTATGGGAGTTCCCGGTGACGTCCAGGGGCGAACGCGTGAACGGCGCTCACCCCTCGCAGAAGCCGCTGGCGCTGGTCGAGCGGGCGGTGCAGCTCGTCTCGAAGCCGGGCGACCTGCTCCTCGATCCGTTCGCCGGCGCCGGCACGCTGGCCCTCGCCGCGCGGCGTCACCAGCGTCGGTGGTCGCTCATCGAGTCGGTGCCGGAGTACGCCGAACTCGCCCGCCGGCGGCTGGAGGCGGAGGCTCAGCCTTCGGGCCCGAGTTCGAGCAAGACGCCGTACTGCGCGTCGCCGCCCCGCTCGAAGAAGACGGAGATGGCCACCACGTAGCGGCCGGGCGCGAGGTTGGTGGTGGTAAGGCTCAGCTCGCGGCCCAGCGTCTCCAGCGGCAACTCCTCCCCCTCGCCTAGCGATTCCCAAAAGACATCGTCCCGACCCTCGCTCGTAGGCGTGGCGTCCGCCGCGAGCGGCGAAGCATGCGCCGAGACCTCTCGCGGCGTGCCTTTGGACAGGCGGGCCGTCAGCGACGTTCCGACCGTCGCGACCAGCGCCTTGGGCGGAGTGGGGACGCCGACCTTGTCCACACACAGGCCTCGGCCCTGCCCAGACCAGCAGTACGTGCCGACACCGGCCGTCACAGACTCGCCTCCGGCGCTGACGGTTAGGTCGGGCAGGCCGGGAGTCTCCCCGAGCGCTGTCTGGCTCGTCGGCGTGGCGGACGGCCCCGGCACAGCGCTGCGCGGCGGGCCTCCGTCGCCGCAGCCGTACGACGCGAGCGCGAGGACGATGGCGATGGCGATGACGAACGCGTGTCGCATACTGGTAAGACGCCCCGATCGCGGCGGAGGTTCCTTCGGGCCGATGATCTTTCGAGACGAACGTAACATTTCGCGGCCTGGAGAGGATAGAACCCGTGAGAGGCCGAGAGGAGATGGTGGCCGCTAGGTTGGCTGCGCAGATGCCCGTGCTGGAGGCCGAGCACCTCGTCGAGGAGGCGCAGGCCTTCTCGGAGGAGGCTTGGTCGCAGATCTACGACCAGCACTACGTACGGTTGTTCGATTACTGTTACGCTCGCACCGGCAACCGTGCCGCCGCCGAGGACCTGGCTGCCGAGGTGTTCCTGGAGGCGGTGCGCGGCATCCGCGGCTATCGCTATCGAGGCGTGCCCTTCGCGGCGTGGCTCTACCGCATCGCCCGCAACCTGACGGCCGACCACCTCCAGCGCAACGCCCGTCGGCCCCAGGTATCGCTGGTGGAGGAAGCGGACCATCCGCAACTGCGAGAGCCGGACGGGACCGAGCATGTTGCCGACCGGCACGATATCCAGGCTGCCCTGCGCCGGCTCTCGGACGACCAGCAGCAGGTGCTCATCCTCCGCTTCTTCCAGGGCCTCTCGCACGATGAGACTGCCGCCGTGATGGGGCGCCGAACCGGCGCCGTCCGTGTCCTCCAGACACGGGCCCTCAGCGCGCTGCGGCGAGTGATGGCGGCCTGAGCCGCGAAGGGGTGACGACGATGGACTCCAGGGACTACGAAGACATCCTCGATGAGTGCCTGCGCTGCCTGCACGCCGGCGTCGCCATCGACGACTGCATTCGGCCCTACCCCGATCACGCCGGCCGTCTGCGCGCCCAGCTCGAGGCGGCGCGAGCGCTGATGGGCGCGCCCCGGCCACCGGCGCCCGATCTGCACGCGCGGACGCAGGGGCGCGAGCGCATGCTCGCCGCGGTCGCCGAGCGCCGCCGCATCGAGCCGGAGCGTGAGCCGACGCTCGGCTTCGTCGAGCCGATCCGCTGGCTGTTCTCGCGGGTCAGCCTCCGTCCGTCGCTGCTCTCCCAGGCGGTGCCGGCCGCGCTGGCGCTGCTCCTGCTGAGCGGCGTGGCGATCGGCGCCTCCGCCGCGACCGGCCGCGGGCCAGTCGGGAACGCGCTGCCCTGGAACTCGAGCGCGGGCGAGAGCGAGATCACCGGCGCGGTAACCTTCGTCGACTGCGCCGCCGGCGACGTCATTCTGGGAGGCGGGACGGAGATCGCGCTCACCGCCGCCACCGAGCTGAAGGGTCTGACCTGCGAGCAGATCGCGGTCGGCGACACGCTGAAGGTGCGCGCCAGCACCGTGAACGGCGTGCTCACCGCTCGCGAGGTCGAGCGCGCCGGCCCCGCGCAGGGCGACGTCGCCTGCAAGCCGGGCGACGACACATGCGTCGAGCCGGGTGACGCCGGCCCCGCGCCCACCAGCACGCCCGACGAAGTGGAGGACGCGAACGACGACAACTCCGGCCCCGACGGTGGGGACGACGCCGACGACAGCTCCGGCCCCGGCGGTGGGGACGACACCGACGACAGCTCCGGCCCCGGCGGTGGGGAGGAGGCCGACGACAGCTCCGGCCCCGGCCGTGAGGACGCCGACGACCGCCCCGGTCGCCGCAACGGCCACGACGACGACTAGCAGGGTGCTGAAAAAGGGGAGTGCAGAGAGCTTGCCCTGAGCTTGCCGAAGGGGGCGCAGCCCTTCTGCCGGGGCCTGCCCTGAGCGAAGCTGAAGGGGTCTGGGGGTGTCCCCCAGCTCAGACAAACTTCTCAGGGCGGGTGGGTGGGAAGAGAGACGTTGGTTCCTGAGAGTTCTTCAGGATCCTGCTAGAGCCCCAACGCTCCCCGCACCGCCGGCACCAGCAGCGTGTCGATCTCCGTCTTGTGGATGATGACGATACCCAGCGCCTGAGCGCGCCGCCGGATGTAGACGTTGTTCGCCTCGCCGGTCTGCATGATGATCGGCAGGTTGGGCCCGCGATGCTGGCGCGCTTCGTCGATCACGGCGAAGCCGGTGTGCACCGGCATGTCGAAGTCGGTGATCACCAGGTGCAGCTCGCGCGAAAGGTCCCGGACGACGTCGATCGCCTGCTGGCCGTTCGCGGCCGGGATGCAGGCGAGCGCGAGCGGCTCGAGCAGTGCGAGGAGGCGGGCGCGGAAGTCGGAGTAGTCCTCGGCGACGAGGACGGAGAGCGCGCGCGACGGCGCGCTCACGTCACGCGCAGCTCGGCCAGGTGCGCTTGGAGGTCGATGTACTCGTCGGCGACGGCGCGCAGCTCGGCGGCCGTGCTGGAGCCGAAGGCGACCACCTGGACGCGCACGCCCTTGCTCGCCACCAGCTCCACCAGCCGGCGGAAGTCGCCGTCGCCCGAAACGAGGGAGACGATGTCCAGCCGGTCCGCCATCATTAGCACGTCCATTGCCAGCTCCACATCGAAGTTCGCCTTCATGGAGCCGTCGGCATAGCGCTTGAGCGGCTTGCTGACGATGCGATAGCCGAGGCCGACGAAGGGCTGGACGAAGCGCTGGCCCTCCAGCGGCGCCGAGGGGTCGTCGCTGATCGGGGCGTAGGCGCTGGCGCGCACCAGTTCGCGGTCGCGGCTCAGCAACTCGATCAGCTTCGCGAAGTCGATCTTCACGCGAACGCGCTCGGCGGCGTAGATGACGTTCGGCACGTCGACGAAGATGGCGAGGCGCGGGCGCTCCACCGTCCGTCGATCGATGCTGACGAGCCGGCTCTCGATGGCGGAGAGGGTGCTCTGGAGGTCTTTGATCGCCATCACCTCGCGCTCGTTGAGCTGCTCCAGCACCGCTTCCAGTGTCGGCGGTTGGCCGTCGCGCCGGCTGGCCCGCAGAGGCCGAGCGGGGATAGCCACGGGGGTTTCGGCGGGTGGCGGTTGGGTAGGCGCGCGCGCTTTGACCGTCTCGATAACGTCGCTGGCCGTGGCGTTCGCCGCGGCCGCCGCCTTGCGCCGGCGGACGCCGCCGCGCGTGCCGCGGCGGGTGGGCTTCTTCTTCTCCTCGGCGGGCGGGGCTTCCTTCGCTGGCTCGGCAGCGGGCGCCGCCTCGGCCTTGGCGCCGCGCGTCGACGTGCTCGCGCGCCGACGGGTCGCGGCGGGCGGTTGGGCAGCTTTCACGGGCGGTGGTTCGATGGGGACTTCCTTCGGCGCGGCTCGGGCCGAGCCTGCCTTCTTGCGAAAGAAGCGCAGCGACACGCGCTTACTCGACGCCTGCCGCGGCGAACTGGAGGATGCTGCAGCGCGCCGCCACCTGCTCGGCGACGCGCATGAACGCGTGGCCTTGAGGCGAGTCCGGGTCGGATTCGACGATGGGGACGCCCTTGTCGCCGCCCTCGCGCGTCCTGATATCCATGGGGATCTCGCCCAGGAACTCCAGGCCCAGCTCCTCGGCCGCCTTCCGGCCGCCGCCGTGCCCGAAGATCTCCGTGCGCTCCCCGCAGTGCGGGCAGAGGAAGTAGCTCATGTTCTCGATGACGCCGAAGACCGGCACGTTCAGCTTATCGAACATCGCCACGGCCTTGCCGGCGTCTTCCCAGGCCACGTCCTGCGGCGTGCTGACGATTACGACGCCCGAGATCGGCGCCTCCTGCGCCATGCTCATCGAGGCGTCGCTGGTGCCGGGCGGCAGGTCGATGATCAGGTAGTCGAGCTCGCCCCACTTGATATCGTGGAGGAGCTGGCGGACGGCGGTGCCCACCATGGGGCCGCGCCAGACGACCGGCGAGAGGCGCGGCAGCACGAAGCCGAGGGAGACCAGGCGCACGCCGTACTTCTCCACGGTGGAGAGGCCGCGTTCGCCCTCCGCCATGAAGCCGGCCTCGAAGCCCATCATGATCGGGATGTTGGGGCCAGTGACGTCGGCGTCGAGCAGGCCGGCGCGAGCGCCTCGTTTCGCCAGCGCGACGGAGAGGTTGACGGAGACGGTGGACTTGCCGACGCCGCCCTTGTTGCTGGCGACGGCGATGATGTTGCGCACGCCTTCGATCGGGCGGGCGGCGCCCATAGGTGCGTGGCCGCGCACCTCGGCGTCCATGGTGATATCGACGGACGCTACGCCGTCCAGCGCCAGGACGGCGCTCTCGACGGCCTCCTTAATCGGGCCGCTGACCGGGCAGGCCGGGGTGGTCAACACCACGCGCAGGGAGACGCGGCCGTTGTCGATCGCCACGTCGCGCACCATGTTGAGGCTGACGATGTCGCGGTGCAGCTCCGGGTCTTCGACCTGGCTCAGGGCGTCCAGGACCTGCTGTTCCGTGGCCAAGCTCTCGCTCCTACCTCGTGGCGACGTCCGCCGGCTCGGCGTCGGTCGCCTCGACCGGCTCGATGACGTAACGGCAGCATTGGGCGGACGGGTCGGAGCAGGGGTTGACACGAACCTCGGCGCCCAGCATCCGGCTGAGGAAGCTGCGATGCCACTCGCAGATGTCGCCCTCCGGCCCTTCGTCCAAGAGGCGGTGAAAGAGACAGTTGAAATCGCGGATCTCGTAGCCGGCGTCGGTTTTTTCCCACTCGGCGAAGCCGCCGTCGGCGTGCATCATTTCGGTGACGAAGACCACTCGCTCCTGCAAGAGCCAGCCTTGCAGGAGCGGCGCGCATTCGTCGGCCAGGCGCCCCGCCAGCCGGCGGAGCACCAGGCTGGTCTTCTGGCGCGGCGAAAGGCCGGTCAGTTGGTCGCCGTCCAGGAAGCCGATCTCGCGCACGAGGAGCTCGACCAGCCGGTCGCTGCGACGCGGGAAGGCGGCGGCGTGCCCCTTCGCGCTGAGGTGGAACACCTGATGGGGCCGCCCGCTGCCGTTCGATTGCTGGTCGGTGCTGAGCAGGCCGTCGCGCTCGAGACGGACGAGATGCTGGCGAACGGTGATGGGCGCCAGGCCCAGCTTGGCGGACAGCTCGTTCACGCTGTAACCGCCGTTACGCTTGAGGAGGGCCAAGATCTCCGACTTCGTGCTGATCATACCGTGGCGGGGACAGGTAGGAGCATCATGGCTATGGCAAGTATAGCGGCCGCCAGGGGGCTCGGCAAGGGATATATTAAGCAATGATTACTTTTATCGTCATAAACTTGATCCGTGGATGATGACATGGTATTCTAGGCTTGATTGGATTGAGTGGAACCTCTCGCAGGGTGCCGACGTATAGCGTAGAGAGAGAGGAGTGCCATGAGCGAAGGAACCGCACTGCACGAACGAAGGCGAATCCGCCGGCTGTGCCGGCACCACTGGGTCATCGAGACGCCGCATGGGGCCACCAGCCGCGGCTTGTGCAAGCGTTGTGGCACGACCAAGCGCTTCCCCAACGCCGCGGAGGACGCCCTGTTGGAGTCGGGCAACGCCATGGGACGCTGGGCTCGCAGCGGCGTCGCCCGCCCCACGCAACTGAAGCCCGCAAAGGCCCAAGACAACTAGCGCCCTGCCCGTAGCCCGCTCGCCCCGCTTGGCGCGGGGGTCTCCGAGGAGACCCCCGCGCTTTACGTTTGCCACCAGCGGCCGGCGTCTCTATCATGACCAGGAGCCCAACGACGTGAACCTGCGCGTGGAGCTGCCCGGTCGCAAGGGAAGCCTGACCCTTGCGAACCCTGTCATGACGGCCTCCGGCACGTTCAGCTTCGGCTTGGACGGCGGTCACGGGTTCGACCTGCAGGAGCTGGGCGCCCTGGTCACGAAGACGGTCACCCTCCACCCCCGAGCCGGCAGCCCGCAGACCCGCACGGCCGAGACGCCGGCCGGCATGCTCAACGCCATCGGCATCCAGAACCCCGGCGTCGAGACCGTCGTCCGCGATTTCGCGCCGAAGTGGGCGCGCTGGCGGACGCCGGTCATCGTCAGCATCCTGGGCGCGACGATCGAAGAGTACGGCGAGGTGGTGGCCCGGCTCGACGGCGTCGACGGCGTCAGCGCTATCGAGGTGAACATCTCCAGCCCGAACGCCCGCCGCGGGGGGATGGAGTTCGGTCAGGAGCCGGACGCCGCGGCCGCGGTCACGCGCGCGGTCGTCCGCGCAACGGCACTGCCCGTCATCGTCAAGCTGACCCCGAACGTGACCGACATCGTCGCCGTGGCCCGCGCGGTCGTCGATGCGGGCGCCGACGCCCTGTGCCTGATCAACACGCTGCAGGCGATGGCGATCGACGCGAGGTCGCGACGGCCGGTCATCGGCAGCGTCTTTGCCGGCCTTTCCGGCCCGGCGATCAAACCCGTGGCGCTGCGCATGGTCTATCAGGTGGCCGGCGCAGTCGACGCGCCCATCGTGGGCTGCGGCGGCATCATGACCGGCGAGGACGCGGTCGAGTTCCTGCTGGCGGGCGCGACGGCGGTGCAGGTGGGCACGGCGACCTTCGTCAACCCGCGCGCGCCGCTCGACGTGATCGAGGGCCTGGGGCGCTACCTGGAGGACGAGGGCGTGGAGGACGTGCGCGAGCTGGTGGGGGCGGCACGAGGCGAGAGGTGATGGGGCTGGAGGCTCAAAGTTCGAGCTTCGAGGTTCGAGGACTTGTCCCGCCTCCCGCAGCCCGCGACTCTCAGCCCCCTGACCCGCGACCCGCGACCCGCGACCCGCGACCTCGTCTCGCTTGACCGCCTTTGCGGCGCCTCGCTACCGTGAAGCCGCCGGGGTGTAGCTCAGCCAGGTTAGAGCGCTTGGTTTGGGACCAAGAGGCCGGCAGTTCGAATCTGCCCACCCCGACCATGTAGCCAGGCCCGCCGGGGCGTTCGGTGTGCTCGACGTAGCCACCCTTGGGCATAACGGCCGACTTCAAATGCCCCACGCTTCCGCAAGCGAGTACCCGCTAGGCCGCAGGCTCTCTCAGCAGCGTCCAGAAAGGTGGCCCGCTCCCAGGAAACTCCCCGGCGTGGACGACCCGGAAGCCGAGCCGCCGATAGAACGTCAGGTTTCGTTCCAGCGTCGTGTCGAGGTAGCAGGCGATGCCCTCATCGTCCGCCGCGCCCAGGACGCGCCGCACCAGGGAACTACCGACGCCCCGCCCCTGGCGCGAGGGCTCGACTCCCAGCAGCCAGAGATACCAGTGCGGGAAGGGCGCATCTTCTCTGTGTCGCTCCTCCAGGGCGCTCCCCATGGTCGTGAACCGCCAGAACGCCGAGAGGCCGGCCCGGAGGGGCATCGCCAGCAGTCCCACGCGCGCGAGGCGGAGGGCAGTCAGGCGGCTGCCGGGCGGCAGCCAGAGGGCCGCGCCATCCACTCGGTCAGCCGTGACGTGAACGTCGCCGTACCGAAGACCGTAGCGAAGCGCGGCGCGGAAGAACCAGGCCTGGACACGACGACGCCTGGTGTCATCCGGAACCGCCCAGACCCACGACGGGTCTTCGAAGAAGGCCCGCGCCAGCACGCCGGCAGCATCGGCAGCCTGCGCAGGTCCGAGTCGCGTCGTTTCGGAATCGGTCGTCATGGGCGCCCCGCCCTGTATATCTTCGCGCCGATGGATGTGGCAAGGGCGCCGAGCTGGCGTCGCCTTCGGAATGGCCGCGCGCCGCTTCTACCCGCCTCCGCCGTTGCTGTCGTCCTCGGCCAGGGGCGCGACGGGGACGTAGGCGCCCAGCTTCTCCTGCTGCCGCCACTGCTCCTTGCCCTGGAGGAGCAGGTCGCCGCCGTGCATGTCGCAGCAGACGATCGCCGGGAAGCCCTCGACCTCCAGGCGCTTGATCGACTCGGTGCCGAGGTCCTCGTAGGCGATGACCTCCACCTTGCGGATGCTCTTCGAAAGGAGCGCGCCCGCGCCGCCGACGGCGAGGCAATAGACGGCCTTGTTCTCGCGCAGGGCGCGCTGCACGCGCGGGCCGCGTCCGCCCTTGCCGATGGTCATCTTCAGCCCCAGCTCCAGCAGCTTCGGCGTGAACGGGTCCATCCGCATCGCCGTCGTCGGCCCGGCCGAGCCGATGACGCGCCCGGGCCGCGGCGGCGTCGGCCCGACGTAGTAGACGATCTGCCCCGTCAGATCGAAGGGCAGTGGCTCGCCCGCCTCGGCGGCGGCCAGCAGGCGCCGGTGGGCGGCGTCGCGCGCGGTGTAGATCGTGCCGTAGAAGCGGACGTGCTCGCCGGCCCGGAGCTGCGCGACGTCGTCCTCGGTCAGCGGCGGGCTGAGGCGGGTCTCGCCGTTCCGTCGTTCGATAGGCATCTACGCGTCTCCCTCCAGCGGCTCCACGTTGACGACGATGTTCTCCTGTCCATCGCGCGCGACGATCATCTCGACCGGCGAGGCGTCGTCGACGTTGATCTCCTGGTGCACGGCCTCAGGCGGCACGAAGACGAAGTCGCCCGGCCCGGCCTCGGCCGTCTGCTCCAGCCGCGAGCCGAAGCGGAAGCGCGCGCGGCCGCTGATGACGTAGATCGCGCTCTCGACGGGGCCGTGATGGTGCACGCCCGACTTCGCGCCCGGCGCCATCGTCACGTGCCCCACCCACAGCTTGCGCGCGCCGACCGTCGAGGCGGCAACGCCCGCCTCGCGCTGCATGCCCGGCGTCTGCGTGGTGCCGCGGTCGCGCTCCCGCGGACGCACGACGCGCAGCTCGCCGGTCGAGACGCCCTCGGCCGTCACGCGGGCGGCTCCGGCGTTCGCGTGATGCGCAGGACCACCTCGCCCGGCTCTTCCCACTGCTCGAACGCGAAGAAAGGGCAGCATTCGCGCTCCTCCGCGACGAACGTCGACACGCGCTCCCACGTGCCCGCCGCCGCCTCGAAACTGAACTCTGCGCCGTTCGACAAGCGGCGCTCCGAGCGGGCCGACGCCAGGAACGCGTCGGGCGGCTCGAGGCGCTGGCGCGCCGCCTCGGCGTCCAGGAGGCAGACCGGCTCGGCGTCCGGCTGCTTGGGCGCCGTGACAACGCGGCGCGGCTCAGACATTGGCCCTCGCCTCGCAACAGTCTCGTTGCAGGAGATAACCGATCTGAGGATTGAAATCCTCAGCGTCGCGTGAAGCTGCGGGTTTCAACCCGCAGAACGCATCCAGCGAAGCCCTTGACTCCAGCTTCGAGCCTCCAGCTTCCAGCCTTGGGCTCACAGCTCAGCTTCCTTCAGTCTCGCGCTGTGGCACTGGAGGTTCACGCCCACCGGCAGCGCGGTGATGTGCGTGGGGTAGGTCTCGATGTTGACGGCGAGGGCGGTGTTGATGCCGCCCACCGCCTGCGGCCCGACGCCGAGCGCGTTCACCTTCTCCAGCAGCTCCGCCTCGAACGCCGCGGTTTCGGCGTCCGCGCTCTTCGATTCGACGCCACGGGTGACGGCCTTCTTCGCCAGGTACATCGCGTACTCGGCCGAGCCGCCGACGCCGACGCCAACGATCAGCGGCGGGCACGGGTTGCCGCCCGACTCCTCGATCGTTCGCAGGACGAACTCGACGATCGGCTCCTTGCCCGCCGATGGCAGCAGCACGGTGAAGCGGCTCATGTTCTCGCAGCCGCCGCCCTTCGGGAGCACCTTGATCAGGAACGTGTCGCCCGGGACGACGTCGATGTGGACGACCGCGGGGGTGTTGTCCTTGGTGTTCACGCGCGTCGAAAACGGGTGATCGACGATCGAGGCGCGCAGGAAGCCCTCGGTGTAGCCCTTCGACACGCCCTTGTTGATCGCGTCGGTGAGCGAACCGCCGACGAGGTGCACGTCCTGCCCCAGCTCGACGAAGACAACGGTCGTGCCGGTGTCCTGGCAGAGTGGCAGCATCTCGCGCTTGGCGAGGTCGGCGTTCTCGAGGATCTCGATCAGCACCTGCTTGCCCAGCGGCGACTGCTCTGTCCTCTTCGCGCGCTCCAGCCCGGCGACGACGTCGTCCGGCAGGAAGTGCGTCGCCGTCTCGCACAGCTCGGCGACTTTCGCTGTAATCTCGTCGACGTGAAGGTCGCGGACGCGGGTGGTGGTGTCAGCGGTCATGATGGTCTCCTAACTTCGCATGGGCAGACGACTGCCGAGGCTGAATGTCACCCTGAGCAAGGCGAAGGGTCTCGCCTCGGGAGGTAGCGGAGCCTCCGATATGGGCCAGGTGCTTCGTTTCGGTCAGCATGACATCCGAGTGTCCGGGCCCCCCTCGCGCAATGGCGCTCCTCGAAGCCTACAGATGGCGGGGCTTCAGCTTGGTAGCCTCGAAGGCCAGGCTTCAGCCTGGCGATCCAGTATACCGCCCGCTACGCCGTGACCCCCGGCTCCAGGAGTCCGATCAGCTCTCGCGTCGCCTCCGCGGCGGCGACGATCCTGGTGCGTTCGTCGTCGGAGACGGGGACTTCGTACACCGCCTGGACGCCGCCCGTGCCGAGCTTCACGATCGTCCCGCAGACGACGCCCTGGATGCCGTACTCGCCCTGGAGGAGGACGGCGCAGGGCAGCAGCCGCCCCTGGTCGAGCAGTACCGCCTCGACCATCTCGATCGTCGCCGCCGCGGGCGCCTGGTAGGCGCTGCCGGTCTTGAGGAGGCCCAGCACCTCGGCGCCGCCCTTCATCGTGCGGGCGACAACGGCCTCGATGCGCTCCTGGGGCAGCAGCGACGCCAGCGGCACGCCGCCGATGGTCGTCGTGCTCACCAGGGGCACCATCGTCGTGTCGGTGTGACCGCCCAGCACGTAGGCGTGGACGTCCCGCGCGGAGACGCCCAGCTCGCGCGAGAGGAACGTGCGGTAGCGGGCGCTGTCCAGCATCCCGCCCTGGCCGATGACCCGCTCGCGGGGGAAGCCCGATTCGTCGAGCGCAGCGTGGCACATCGCGTCCATCGGGTTGGCGAAGACGATGAGCACCGCGTCCGGCGAATAGCGGGCGGCGTGGCGCACCTTCTCGCGCACGATGGCGGCGTTGCTGTTGAGCAGCTCCTCGCGGCTCTGGCCGGGCTTGCGCGGTGCGCCGGCCGTCAGCACCACCACCTCCGACCCGGCCGTCTCCTCCCAGCCGTCGGTCGCGACGATCTGGCTGTCGAAGCGCGCCCACGGCGCCGACTGGGCGATGTCGAGCGCCTTGCCGTGGTGGACCGTGTCCATGATGCTCGCCTCGTCCTGGAGGACGACGTCGCAGTAGCCCGTTTCGACGAGGCGCTGCGCCATCGCCCCGCCCGTCATCCCTGCCCCGACGATGGTGACCTTCTTCCGTGCGCTCATGGTGCGTTTTTCCTCCCTTGCTCCGAGACGCTCCACTGTTGTCATTTTGAGGGGAGCGAAGAATCTGGTGTGAGGATGACCTCAGGCTGCGCTTTCATCGGGATCAAGGCGCAGCGGAGCCTAGCAGGCTGCTGAAAATCCAACCTCCGCGGGTCAGGCAAAGGGCGTTTCAGCATGCCCATTGACCTTTTTTTGGCACCCTGCTATAGGCATCCCCGATGGGGCGACCAGGTGCGGTGGCGACCTGAAGGTCGCCGCTACGGGGTCGCCGCGGCCCCCACCGGCGCCGTCGACGGCGCGAGGACGCCCTCGGCGGCGTAGCGGGCGAAGAGGTGGCCCCAGGGCGATTCGTCGAGCCAGCGCTCGTAGACCTTCTTTTCCTTCAGCGGCCAGTGGTAGTAGTCGTGGTAGGCCTCCGACCAGAAGTTGGCGACGTGGACGAGCGGCGTGTGCAGCACGGCCTTCTGGAAGACGCGCGTCGGGCCGTACCAGGCGAGCCAGGCCATCATCTTGTGCGCCGACGTCCCCACCTCGAAGCCCCACGACTGACCCGAGACGTCGTCGCCGGCGACCTCGATCTCGCGCGGGTCACCGGTGCCGAGGCCCTGCTCGTGGGCGATGCGGATGTAGCCGATGCTCAGCGGGTCGAAGCCCATCATCTTCGCGGCGACGGCGTCGATCGCCACCTGGTCGCCGGAGGCGAGAATGACGTCCTTGCGCACCGGCTCCATGGTGCGCGGCCCGGGGCCGTTACCCGCGGTCGTGCCGTCCATGATGGCGAAGACGCCGGTGTGGATCTCTTTCTGGATCGCCAGGAGGTCGACCAGCGTCTCGTGGATGTGGGTGTGGGTGTAGTGACGGTTGGTGTTCAGCAGCCCGCCGAAGGCGTTCTTCATCGCGCCGGTCGTCGTCGTGTAGATGTGGCACTTCGTCGTCGGCAGGTGAACGATGTTCTTGCCGTGGAAGTAGTCCGGTATCTTGATGCCGCCGGGGTAGATCTGGTCGAGCACCAACATCGGGCGCTTGGGGCGGTAGAGTTCCCAGCGCATATCGCCGTGGCGGAAGTTGAACTTCACCGGGATGTCGTGATGACGGAAGATCGGCACGTAGCCGTTCAGGTCCTCGCCCTTGAAGGCGTCGGTCACCACCGTCTTGTTCTGCACGCAGACCAGAGCCTGGTAGCCGGCGTTTCGCAAGGCGACGATCGACGCCTCGAGCTGCCAGGGCGTCGTGTTCGCCGAGGGGAAGGGGAAATGCCAGGAGATGTTGTCCTTGAGGATCGTCGTCGCCGAAGGGTTCAGGTAGCGGCGGAAGTCGGCCAGCTCCATCAGGCGCTCGTAGTCCTGAAGCACCGTCTCCGGCTTGGTGAAAAGCACCGCCACCTTTGCCCTGGCGGGATGGCGCGACTCGTCGGAGGCGGGGCGCTGCGCTTCGGTCGTCATGCCGTGGTCTCCTGTTCTCCCCGCCGTCCGGTCGATTGGAGGGCCGAGCGCTGCTCGGCTGAAGCGCTGTCCCTACAGGCGGCCGCCCGGCCGCTTTCTCGCCAGCACGCCCTTCACCTCGCCGACGATCACCTGCGCAGTGAGGCCGTAGTTCTCCAGCAACTCGTCCCAGCGGCCGGACTCGGCGTAGCGGTCCCGCATGCCGACGGCGCCCAACGGCACCGGCTCCTTCGATCCTACCACCTGCGCCACCATCGCGGCCACGCCGCAGTGGACGAGGTGCTCCTCGGCGGTGACGATGGCGCCGGTCTCGCGCGCGGCGACGACGATCGCCGCTCCGTCCAGCGGGCGCACCGTGGCCAGGTTCAGCACCCGGCACTCGATGCCCTCCCGCGCCAGCAGCTCGGCGGCGTCGAGGGCGCGGCTTACCATGATGCCCACGGCGATGATCGTCGCGTCGCTGCCGTTGCGCAGCTGGTGCGCCTTGCCGAGCTCGAAGCGGTAGTTGTCATCGTAGATCATGGGCACTTTGGGCCGTCCCGTGCGGATGTAGAAGGGGCCCGGCGTGCGCGCCGCGCACTCGATCGCCTGCGCCGCCTCGACGACGTCGGCGGGCACGATGACATTCACGCCCACAAGCGACGACATCAGCGCGAGGTCTTCAATGGCGTGGGCGCTGATGCCGTCCTCGCCCACGCTGATGCCGCCGTGGCTGGCGATCATCTTCACGTTCAGGCCGGTCTGGGCCACGCTCACCCGGATCTGGTCGAAGCAGCGGCCGGGCAAGAACACGGCGAAGGTGGAGCAGAAGGCGGTCTTGCCCGCCGCCGCCAGCCCGCAGGAGATGCCGATCATGTTCTGCTCGGCGACGCCCACGCTGAAGAAGCGTTCGGGGTAGACCTCGCGGAACTGACGCGCGGTGGTGGAGACGCCGAGGTCGGCGTCGACAACGACGATGGGCAGCCCCTCCCGGGCGAGGCGCACCAGCGTGGGGCCCAGCGCCTCTCGCGTCGCCGCCGGTTCGATCGACACCGTGGTCATTCCCCGATCTCCGCCAGCGCCTGCTCGGCCTGCTCTTTGGAGGGGGCCTTGCCGTGCCACTCCGGGTTGTTCTCCATGAAGCTGACCCCTTTGCCCTTCACGGTGCGGGCAACGATCGCTGTCGGCCGGTCCTGGATGATCTTCGCCTCGTCGAAGGCGTCCAAGAGCTGGCGCAGGTCGTGCCCGTCGACGGAGACGACGTGCCAGCCGAAGGCGCGCAGCTTCTCGTCCAGCGGCTCCAGCTCCATCGTCTCGCTGACGAACCAGTCGTTCTGGATGCCGTTGCGGTCGATGATCGCGACCAGGTTGTCGAGCTGGTAGTTGGGGGCGGACATCAGCGCCTCCCACGTCTGGCCCTCCTGGCACTCGCCGTCGCCTAGCAGGCAGTAGACGCGGTAGTCCTTGCCGTCCAGCCGCCCGGCCAGGCACTGGCCGATCGAGTAGGAGAGCCCCTGGCCGAGCGACCCGGCCGACATCTCGATGCCGGGCGCCGTGCCCACTTTCGGGTGGCCCTGGAGCCGGCTGTTCAGCTTCCGAAAGGTCATCAGCTCCTCGACCGGGAAGTAGCCGCAGCAAGCCAGCACCGAGTAGAGGAGCGGCGTCGCGTGTCCCTTGCTCAGGACGAAGCGGTCGCGGTCCGGCCAGTCCGGCTCCTGTGGCCGGTGGCGTAGCACACGATAGTAGAGAGCGATCAGGATCTCGACACCGGAGAGCGAGCCGCCAGGGTGCCCGCTGCCCAGGCCGGCGAGCATGCCGATGATCAGCCGCCGGGTACGCCGGGCGGCGCTGGTCAGCTCGTCGATGGAGTCGATGGTCACCAAAGGCGCGTCTATGACCCGGCGGGCAGGTTCGTGGCCCCATTATAGAGGGCGCCTTCGTCCGTGTCCACGCGGGCGTGCTATCATCCAGCCACCACGCCCGAAGGAGGCGGCGCGATCGACCAGCAGAGGCTCCGCGAGTTGCTCCAGGGCGTCGCCGCAGGCGCGACGAGCATCGATGCCGCCGTCGACGAGTTGCGCCTGCTCCCTTACGAGGACCTCGGCTTCGCCAAGATCGACCACCACCGGGCGCTCCGCGACGCCCTGCCGGAGGTGGTGCTGGGCCAGGGTAAGACACCGGAGCAGGCGGCCGAGATCGCCCGGCGCCTGGCCGAACGGGCGGGCCGCGTCCTGGTCACACGCGCCGACGCCGCCTGCTACGCAGCAGTGCGCTCAGCGTTGCCGGACGCCGTCTACCACGAGACGGCGCGCGCCATCACCTTCGATCGCCAGCCAACGCCGCGACAGCCGGGCGTCGCCGTGCTCTGCGGCGGCACCGCCGACCTGCCCGTCGCCGAGGAGGCGGCGGTCACGGCCGACCTCATGGGCAACGCGGTCGAGCGCGTGTACGACGTGGGCGTCGCCGGAATCCACCGCCTGCTCGACCACCTGCCGGTGCTTGGCGAGGCGCGCGTCCTCGTCGTCGTCGCGGGGATGGAGGGAGCGTTGCCCAGCGTCGTGGCCGGGCTGGTGGCGGTACCCGTCATCGCCGTGCCAACGTCGGTCGGCTACGGGGCGAGCTTCGGTGGCATCGCGCCCCTGCTGGCGATGCTCAACGCCTGCGCGGCGGGCGTCGCCGTGGTCAACATCGATAACGGCTTCGGCGCGGGCTACCTCGCCGCCGTGATCAACCGCCTCGCCTTGAGCGAGCGGCCGGACTGACGTGAGCGGCGCTCGCATCGCCTACCTCGACTGCTTCTCCGGCATCAGCGGCGACATGCTGCTCGGCGCGCTGGTCGACGCCGGCCTCCCGCCTGACGCCCTGCGCGCCGAGCTGGCGAGGGTGCCTATGGCCGGCTACCGCCTCGACGCGGCGAAGACGCGCCGCGCCGGGCTGGCGGCGACACAGGTGGTGGTGACGCTGGAAGAAGCGGCGCAGCCCCACCGCCGCCTGCCTGACATCCTCTCGCTCATCGAATCGAGCGGCCTGCCACCCGATGACCGGGAGCGAGGCGCCGCCGTCTTCCGCCGCCTGGCTCAGGCGGAGGCGCGCGTCCACGGCGTCGAGGCGGAGGCCGTCGAGTTCCACGAGGTCGGGGCGGTGGACGCCATCGTCGACGTGCTGGGCGCGGTCGCCGGCCTGCGCCTGCTCGAAATCGAGACGCTCTACTGCTCGCCCCTGCCGGCCGGCGGCGGTTCGGCACGGGGCGAACACGGCGCGATCCCCGTTCCCGCGCCGGCGACGCTGGCGCTCCTGGCCGAGGCCGGCGCGCTGCTCGCCGCTGGGCCGGACCCGCAAATGGAGCTGGTGACGCCCACCGGCGCCGCAATCGTGACGACGCTGGCGCGGTTCGAGCGGCCGGCGATGGCGGTGCGCGCCGTCGGCTACGGCGCCGGCGCCCGTGACCCCGAGGGCCGCCCGAACGTCCTCCGCCTCTGGCTGGGCGAGACGCTGGCCCGTCCGGCGACGATGCTCCTCGTCGAGACGAACATCGACGACATGAACCCGGAGCTGTACGCCTTCGCCCAGGAGCGTTTGTTCGAGGCCGGCGCGGCCGACGTCTGGTTCGCGCCCATCCAGATGAAGAAGAACCGCCCCGGCGTCCTCCTCTCCGCGCTCTGCCCGCGCGAGCGCGAGGACGCCGTCGTCGCCGCGCTCCTGCGCGAAACGTCGACGCTCGGCGTGCGCGTGCGCGACGTGGCGCGCCACGAGGCGCAGCGCGAGTCGCTGGAGTTCGAATCGAGCCTCGGGCCGGCGGCGGTCAAGGTGAAGCGCCTGCCGCAGCGGCCGCCGGCTGTCGCGCCTGAGTACGAAGCGTGCGTTCGGCTCGCACGGGCGCGAGGACTGCCGCTGGCCGAGGTCTACCGCATTGTGGAGGCGGAGGCCGAGCGCCTGCTGGCGAGCCGCGAGCCAGCGGAGTAAGCTCCCAGGGCGGCCGCGATCCGTTCGCGCAACGTTAGCCCGAAGGAGGAACCATGATTACCGTGATCGCCCGGATCAAGATCCAGGATGGCAAGGAGGAGCAGGCGTTAGAGCACTGCCGCAAGATGGCCGGCTCCATGAAGGATGAGCCGGGCGCCCTGGCCTACCTGTGCCATCGCTCGCTGGACAACCCGTCGGAGATCGTCTTCTTCGAGCTGTACGCCGACGACGAGGCGTTCAAGGCGCACGGTCAGACGCCCCACATGGGCGACTTCCGAGCGGGCTTCGCCGAGCTCTTCGACGTGACGCAGGTGAAGATCGAGCGCTTCGAGCGCCTGGGGGGCGTCGTCAAGCCGGCAGCCGGCGGCTAAGCCTCGTCCAGGACATAGCGCCGGATCGCCCAGGCGACGCCGCCTTCGGTGTTCGAGGGCGCCACGGCGTCCGCCAGCGCCTTCACTTCGTCCGGGGCGTTGCCCATCGCCACGCCCACCTTCGCCGCCTCGAACATCGGCACGTCCTGCATCGTGTCGCCCACCGCGAGCGCCTCGTCGGGTGACAGACCGAGGCGCTCGCAGACCAGGCGCAGCGCCCGCCCCTTGTCGGCGCCGGCGTCCGTAATCGTGACGTAGGGCTCCGTTCCTTCGCTCTTGCCGACAGGGAACACCAGCGCGGCAGCGTAGCGCTCCGCGAAGGCGTCGATGACCGCGCGCACGCCGGCCTCGCTGAAGACGATGATGCCGGTGGCGGGCGCCGTGACGTACTCGGCGTGCGTTTCGGCGACGCGCATGTCGCCGGGCAGCCGGGCCGGGTCGATCTGGGCCGCCCAGCGGGTACGCATGTAGGTGACGCCGTCGACGGTGGTGTACGTCTCATAGCCGCCGGCGTCGCAGAGCGCGGCGATCGCGCGCGCCGCCTCGGTGGGGATGCGCAGGTGAAGCAGCTCGGCGCCGCCCTCCCCCGGCTCCCGGATCTGAGCGCCGTTGTGGGTGATGAGCGGCGTCGATAGCTCCAGGCGCCTCGCCGTGCGCCGCGCTACGCCGTGCCAGCGAGACGTGTTCAAGACCACCTGCACGCCCCGGTCGCGCGCGGCGGTGACCGCGGCGCTGTCCTCCGGGCTGACCTTCGAATCGGGGCCGAGAAGCGTGCCGTCGAGGTCGAGGGCGATCAGGCGGATCATGAGAACCCTTGCTTGAGCTCCTGCATGCTGGCGAAGCGGCCCTGGGCGAGGATCACGTGATCGAGCACGTCCACATCGAGCAACTCCCCTGCCGAGATCGCCTGCTTCGTCATGGCGATGTCGGCCTGCGAGGGCGTCGGGTCGCCGGAGGGGTGGTTGTGCGCCAGGATGATCGCCGGCGCATTCTGGCGCAGCGCCTCGCGGAACAGCTCGCCGATGCGCACGACCGCGGTGTGCACGTTCCCCCGATAGACCTCGGACGTCCCCAGCACCTGGTTCCTCGTGTTGAGCAGGAGCACGCGCATGTGCTCCTGGTCCAGCAGCCCCATCTCCCCCTGGAGCAGATTCGCCACGTCGCTGGCGTAGCGAATGGTGGCGCGCTCCTCCGGCTGCGCCGCGACCAGGCGCCGGCCCAATTCCAGCGCCGCCTGCACCTGCGCGGCCTTCGCCTCGCCCAGGCCGCGCTCCGCGCATAGCTCGGCGAAGGCGGCGCGGGCCAGGCCGGTCAGCCCATGGTAGCGACCGAGCAGCCGCGTGGCCAGCGCGAGCGCGTTCTCCTTAGCGTCGCCGGTGCGCAGCATGATCGCCAGCAGCTCCTGGTTGGAGAGGGCGCCGGCGCCGTAGTCGCGCAGACGTTCGCGCGGCCGGTCGCCGGTTGGCAGATCGCGGATGCGCGCGTGGTACGGCAGGGGGCGGTCTTCGTCAGACGTCCTCAGCATCAGGAGACCTTTCCAGCAACACTCGATCTCCGCGCCTGTCCATCGTCAGGACATACAGGTCGAGCGCGTCGCGGCCCAAGAGCGAGGGCAGGCGCCTCGTTGACGGAGTCGGCCGGGCAATGAGCGCGCGCAAGCGAATGCGATCGAACCGGCCCGTTTCGTGCTCCAGCAGGATCTGGACGGGAACCCGCCGGTATGCTGCCTCGCCCCCGATCCCGAACGCGCTGTCCTGAGGAAAGTCTCCAAAGTCCCCGAAGCCCAGACCGAGACGCAGGTATTCCCCAGGATGAATGATGGTGCGGTCTGCCCCCGTGTCTATCAGCAACCGGGCCGCGCCAAACGCGCCGCTAGGAAACCTCAGGAGGGCATCGACAAACGGCCGTCCCTCGGCGAAGTAGCCGCGGATCATAGCCGCTACAATATCAGGCTTTGCCGTTCCTCAGTCAAAAACTCGAGCAGCACCTGACGGCGGCGCAGGCCGAGCTTTCGCAGCTCGAGATCGACGTCACGCAGGCGCGGGCTGTGGGCCACCAGCTCCCGCTTGCGGAGGGCCACCCACTGGTTCGGGTAGCGCTTTGCCAGCATCGCCCGCTTCCGCCTCATGTAAGCGCTCTCCTGACGAAAGCGACTCAGCTCGCGGGCAAGCTGCTCCCGTTCCTCTGCGTCAAAGACCGGCTCGATCGTGGCGCGAGTCATGGCGCATCAATCATACCAAAGGCTTCATCCGCCCGCCTCCGCGTCCTCCGCCTCGCGCGGCAGCACCTCGACCGATGCCACCGAGCCCGTGTGCGGGTAGTGGACGATGCGCACGCGGTCCCCCAACGACGCGTCCAGCAAATGCTCCTCCGTCAGGCGAAAGACGTTGCCCGCCACGAAGGCGTAGCTGCTGCGGAAGAGGAAGAGGTCGTTCCGGCTCCAGAGCCGGTCCACCGTGCCGACCGTCTCCGTCAGGCTCGCGAAGAGGTCGCGCACCGCCTGGACGACCTGGTAGGCGAGCAGCAGCGCCACCGATCCGATCAGCACCAGGCCCACGAGTCGCCCCCCGCTCAGCCCCTCGGCCAGCACGTCGGCCAGAAGCAGGGCGAAGGGGGTGAGCGTGAGCGCGAGGAAGGGCGTGAACAGGAGGACGTTTCGCCACACCGCCGCCCGGGCCGAGGGCCGCGCCGCTTCCATCGGCTGCGCTAGGGGATGATCAGTCTCTGGCCAAGGCTGAGGACCGCGTCGACGGCGATGCCGTTGGCCTGTGCGATGGCTGCCGCCGTCGTGCCGTACAGGTCGGCGATCGAGCTGAGCGTCTGGCCCGGCGCAACGCTGTGGATCACCGGCCCCGGCGTGAGCGTGGCGCTTGGCGTGGGCGGCGGGGGCGTCGCGCTGGGGCCTTGCGTGGCCGTGGCGCGGGGCGTAGGCTGCGTCGGCGTGCGAGGCGTCGCGCTCGCCCGCACCGTCTCCTCCACCGCCGGCGTCCGGTCGATGAGCACCACCTCCTCGCCGCCGCCGGAGTCCGGCGGCCGCACGATCAGCCAGAGGGAGATCGCCGTGCCGATGAGCAACGCCAGCAGTGAGCCGCGGTAGAGGTTGAACGAAGGGAGGGCGCTGGCCGGGGCGAGGCACTCAGCGCAGAGGTCGCCGCCGTGGAGCTCGCAGTAGGCGCGGGTGCACCGGCTGCATTCCCGCGCCGCTTGGTTTTCGCAGGCGTAGCAGTCCATCCCGGGGGACTATAGCAGGTGAGGCCGGGGCGGGCCAGGAACGAAGCCCGGCCTACCGCGATCGAGGCGAAACGATGGCGAACGAGTGAGCGATCAGGCGCATCGAAGCGCTAAGCGGCGTTACTGCAAGGCGACCGTCGCTCCGGCCTCCTCCAGCTTCTTCTTGACGTTCTCCGCCTCTTCCTTGGCGATGTCTTCCTTCACGGCAACGGGCGCCGATTCGACGAGGTCCTTCGCTTCCTTTAGGCCCAGCGTGGTCACCTCGCGCACCGCCTTGATCACGTTGATCTTGTTGGCGCCGATGTCCTTGAGGAGCACGGTGAACTCCGTCTTCTCCTCTTCAGGGGCTGCGGCGGCGCCCGGGGCCACTGCAGGCGCGGCCGCCATGGCCATGGGCGCCATGGCGCTCACGCCGAAATCGTCCTCGATGCGCTTGTTCAGGTCGCGCAACTCCAGGACGGTCATGCCCTTGATCGTCTCGAGTACTTCATCCACTTTGCTGGCCATCGCCTTCCTCCTTCGTGATGCTCTTCTCGTTCTGTGCCGGCGGGCGCGGCGGCCGGCGGCGTGTTCGTCCGCGCGTGGTTACGCTCCCTCGAGCTGCTTCGCGCGCGCCTCGAGCAGCCCGCCGAACGTGGACACCGTGTCGTTGAACAGCCGCCCGGGCATCGTCGGCATCAACGCGCCGAGCAGCCCGGCCAAGCGCGCGACCGGCGACTGCAGCGCCCCCGCGACGCGGGCGACCAACTGCTCGCGCGGGGGCAGCTCGGCGAGGTCATGGAGGTCGGTCAGGCTCAGGACCTGGCCGGCCAGCGCTCCCTTGCGCAGGGCGAAGGTGTTGCGCGCCGTGCGCGCGTACTCGCTGAGCGCCTTGGCCGGCGCGACGACATCGTCGTCGTAGCCGAAGACGACGGCGGTGGGGCCGTCCAGCAGCTCTGCCAGCTCCGGCCGGCCTGCCTCGTTGGCGGCGCGCAGGAAGAGGCGGTTCTTGACGATGCGGACGTCCACGTCTCCGGCGTCGCGCACGGCCCGGCGCAGTCGCGTCATGTCCGTCACGGAGAGACCGCGGTAGTCGGCGGCGATGACGATGGCGCTGCGTTCGATGCGCTGGCGCAACTCTTCGACCGTCTCGATCTTCTTTTGGGTCGGCATCGTCCCTCCCAAGAGACGCAAAAGCGCCCCGTCTTTCGGAGACAGGGCGCGAGTCGGCCACAACGCCCGCGCACCAATCTGCGCGGCATGAGCGAACGCGACTTCGCCTCGGCGGGCACCTGCGCCTTAGCCCCCGGGCACGGGGGACCCGCTGTCTCCGGCTACGAGGTATGATGGCAGACGGGCGTCCCGCGCGCAAGGCCGAGGGAGGATTACGGAACGAAGAGGTAGTACGATGGCCCGCCGGAGACAGACTGCCAATAGAAGCGAGGCACCACCCAGCTAATCACGTCCCTGTTGCATACCCTGCTTTGGTACGCCGCGAGGCCAGCCTGAAGGCACTGAGGGAAGATGGCGGGCGGACCGACAGGAGGGTTGTCGGTAATGTAGCTGTTGTTGAGGGAAGAGCCACTTTCGTTGTACAGGACATTGCTCTGGGTACTCTGGCCGTTCGCGAGGGCAGCGTAGAGGATGGTCCAGATGCCGGTGACCGTCCTGTTGCCCTGAAAAGACTCGCCAACATGGACACCGATGCTCGGGTTGGAATTGGGGGGCGGGTGACGAAATAGGCTGCAGATGCTGATTCCGCTAGGCATCGGAACGTCGGCGTACATGACGTCGGTGTTCAGGAACGTGACCGGCTGGGCCGTCCAGTACGCGTTCGGGCAGAGGCCGCGCTCGTATGCGTGAGTGGCGGCAGCAGGAACCTTCATCACGACGCGGAGTGTCGCCTGGTTGAGTGGTACGGCCCAGATAATCTGCGGCGTGGGCGGCGTGCCGAAGGACTGAGAATAGAAGGCTTGAACATTGGCAACATCGAACGGCCGCGGACTCGTTACACCGATCTCGTTCTCGTCCGGGCAGGCATAGACGACTGTCGACCCGGAAACAGCCATGGCTTCCATTATGGAAACAACGCTTGGATTGCACGGACCGCCAGAATGAAGATACTGCTCACCCAGCGACAGAGCGTGACCTAGCTCGTGTGCCGCGTTGGCCCTCGCTCCGCCAACGGTAAATCCATGTCATCATCGAAGCGTATGTCCGCACTGGCCCAAAACAGACCCGCATCGTATACGATTGAGCGAACGCAACCAGCGGCCGTTGTTGGATTGCCGCATTCCCCAACCAAGACGCGGATCTGTTCGTTGCCCGTGCATGCGCCAAGGAATTCCTCAGGCCCAAACAGCCAAAAGGCCACGAAGCCAACTCCGCTTGCCCCGTTCCAATCGCCGACTGCCAGTCGCAGCCCGTCGTCCCAAGGATCCGGCAGCTGATTGCAGACAAAGACTGGGCGATGCGCACCAGGAGGGTTGCCGCCCCAGACCTGGCTCGCATTGAGGTATGTGGCGAAGCCAGTGCTCTGCGCGTTTGCGTGATTCGCCTCAGCAGCGGGAGTGCTGGATAGCGGGCCGAACAGAGCCAGCAAGGCCGCTACACCACCAGCGCGGTGAGGCAGCGACGCGCCAGGGCATGCCACCCAGGAGCGACGCCCCACCCCACACTCGCTCGTGCTTCTCTGGCCATGTCCACCTCTACGGCCGCGTTTACGCAATTGACGACTTCGCGCCTGCGGCGCGGTGCATGTCCTAGTCTGGGCGAACGTACTCCAGCTCCGATACGGTCCCCGTCACAACGTCGCGGGTGAATAGCTCGCGTGCGCACTCGTCCAACCAGATTTCGAATGTTCCCATTTCAGTTACTACCCGTCCCTGGTCGGGGTCGAATCGACCGACCAACTGAAGGCCGTCCTTCAGCGTCGTTTCGCGACAACCTGAGGGCGCAATCGGCCGGGGCAGGGACGTTTGCGGGGTAGGCGGCGGTTCCGGTGGCTGGGCGGTGGGGCGCGGCAGCTCAGTCGGGGTGGCAGCTGGCGGCTCTGGCAAGGCCGGCGGCTCGGAGAGACCCTCGGGCGGCGGCATCGTCGGCTGGGCGGCGGTCGCGTCGGTGGCCGAGGAGGCGCCGTCCGACCCGCCGCTCGCGCTGACCGCGGCGAACGACAACACGCCAGCCGCTCCGAGCAGCAGCGCCACGAGGATCAGCCATCGCTTGTCCGCCAGGTTCTTCATAGTCGTAGTATACCCCCCCCCGCTTCGATTTCAAGAGGGCGCAAGCTTGTTTTTCGACTCTTTCAGTTGGGAAGACGAACTGGCCGGGCGATTAGTTCCCGGCTGCCCGCGCCGCTACTGCGCGGTGAGGGCCAGGGTGGGGACGACGTCTAGCCGGATGCCGGGGCCCATGGTGGTGGCGAGGGTCATGCTGCGGATGAACACGCCCTTGCCGCCGGAAGGTTTCGCCTTCACTACCTCCTGCACCAGCGTCGCCAGGTTCTCCAGCAGCTTGTCGTCATCGAAGCTCGCCTTGCCGATCGGCACGTGGATGATCGACGTCCGGTCCAGGCGGAACTCGACGCGGCCCTGCTTGGCGTCGCGCACGGCCTTCGCCATGTCCTGCCCCTCGACGACGGTGCCGGCGCGCGGGTTGGGCATGAGGCCACGCGGGCCCAGAATGCGGCCCAGGCGCCCCACCTTGCCCATCAGCTCGCGCTGGGCGAGGGCGACATCGAAGCCGGTCCAGCCGTCCTCGACGCGCTTGATCAGCTCATCGCCGCCGACGAAGTCGGCGCCCGCCTCCAGGGCAGCGCGCGCACCGTCGCCCTCGGCAAAGACGAGGACGCTCATCGATTTGCCGAGGCCGTTCGGGAGGAGAGCGGTGCCCCGGAGCTGCTGCTCGGCGTGGCGCGGATCCAGGCCGGTGCGCATGTGCAGCTCCACCGTCTCGTCGAACTTGGCGCGGGCGCACTCCTTCGCGAGGCGCACCGCCTCGTCCGGCGCGTAGGCGCGCGTCCCGTCGATGAGCGCCGCCTTCTCCAGGTAGGTCTTGCCGCGTTTCATGCGCTCACACCACCTCGATGCCCATGCTGCGGGCGGTTCCTTCGATCTGCTTCATCGCCGCCTCCATGTCGTGGGCGTTGAGGTCGCGCATCTTCATCTGGGCGATGGTGCGGATTTGGTCGCGGCTTACCTGGCCCACCTTCTCGCGGAGCTGGGTGGCGCTGCCTTTCTCGATCGCCGCCGCCTTCTTCAGCAGGTCGGACGCGGGCGGCGTCTTGAGGGCAAAGGTGAATGACCGGTCTTCGAAGACGGTGATCTCCACCGGGACGATGGTGCCGGCCTGGTTCGCCGTCTTCTCGTTGTACTCCTTGCAGAAGCCCATGATGTTGACGCCGTGCTGGCCCAGCGCGGGGCCGACGGGCGGGGCGGGGTTCGCCTTGCCGGCGTCGATCTGGAGCTTGATCACTGCGCGAACTTTCTTAGCCATCGGCTCAGCTCCTCGCTAGAGGCGCTCCACCTGGAGGAAGTCCAGCTCCACCGGCGTCTCGCGTCCGAAGAAGGAGACCAGGACCTTCACCTTCCCCTTCTCCAGGTTCAGCTCGTCGACCTGGCCGACGAAGTCCTGGAACGGCCCGTCGACGATGCGCACGCTCTGGCCGGGCTGGAAGCCCACCTTCACTCGCGGCTCCTCCAGCCGCATCTGCTGCAGGATGCGGCGCACCTCCGGCTCCTCCAGCGGGACGGGGCGGGTGCCGGAGCCGACGAAGCCGGTGACGCCGGGCGTGTTGCGCACGACGAACCAGGCGCGAGTGGCGTTCGGGTCCTCCTCCAGGAGCTCTACCATCTGCACCAGGATGTAGCCCGGGAAGATCTTGCGGGCGACGGTGCGCCGCTGCCCCTCGCGGATTTCGATCTCGTCCTCGGTGGGCACCACGACGCGGAAGACGAGGTCCTGGGCGTCCATGGACGCGATGCGGTGCTCCAGGTTGGTCTTCACTTTGTTCTCGTGGCCGGAGTAGGTGTGGATGACGTACCAGACGCGCCCCTCCTGGAAGGCTTCCGCCTCCGAGGGCACCTCTGGGTGCGCGACGGTCTCCTCCGCCAACTCCTCCGCCGGCGCGACCTTGCGTTTGCTCGATTTTGCGACCATCGCTGGGCTTAGCGGAGGAGCGTGTTCTCGATCGCCCAGTTGAAGAACATGTCGACGCCGCCCAGAAAGACGCCGAAGGCGGCGGCGACCACCACGACCACCCAGGTGAGGTTCCAGGTGTCTTCGCGGCTGGGCCAGGTGACTTTGCGCAGCTCGCTGATGATGTCTTCGGCCCAGCGCGGGCGAAGCAGCCCTCGCAACCCACGGCCGGCGGGGGCATCCCGCTGGGGGCGGCGCTGACCGCCCATCCGCACGGCCGGAGCACGCGTCGCTCCCGAGCGGGCGCCCTTCGCCCCGGCCGGGTGGCGTCTCATCGCGCGGCTCATCTCAGCTCCGATCTCCCCGCCCTAGCGGACCTCGCGGTGCGCCTTATGCGCTCGGCACCGCCGGCAGAACTTACGCAGCTCCAGCCGGTCGGTGTCGTTGCGGCGGTTCTTCACTGTCGTGTAGTTCCGCCCGCGGCAGTCCGAGCAGGCGAGCGAGATGATCACGCGGTCTTCCTTCTTGGCCACAACGTCACGTCCTCGTCGCCGTTACTCCAGGATCGTCGTGATCACGCCGGCGCCCACGGTGCGGCCGCCTTCGCGGATGGCGAAGCGCAGGCCATCCTCCATGGCGACCGGCTGGATCAGGCGAATCTTCATCTTGGTATTATCGCCCGGCATCACCATCTCCACGCCTTCCTGAAGCTCGATGGAGCCAGTGACGTCGGTCGTGCGGACGTAGAACTGCGGGCGGTAGCCGGTGAAGAACGGCGTGTGGCGGCCGCCTTCGTCCTTGGAGAGGACGTAGACCTCGCCCTCGAAATAGGCGTGGGGGGTGATGCTGCCCGGGATGGCCAGCACCTGGCCGCGTTCCACGTCCTCGCGCTCTACGCCGCGCAGGAGGCAGCCGACGTTGTCGCCGGCCTCGCCCTCGTCGAGGATCTTGCGGAACATCTCGACGCCGGTAACGACGGTCTTGCGCGTCTCCTTGATCCCGACGATCTCGATCTCATCGCCGGTGTGGACGACGCCGCGCTCAATGCGGCCCGTGACGACGGTGCCCCGGCCCTTGATGCCGAAGACGTCCTCGATGGGCATGAGGAAGGGCTTCTCCTTGGCGCGCACGGGCACCGGGATGTATTCATCCAGCGCCTTCATCAGCTCCCAGATGCTCTTGTAGTCCTCGCTGTCCGGGTCGTCGCTGGTCGACCCGAGCGCCTTGAGCGCGCTGCCCCGAACGATGGGGATGTCATCACCCGGAAAGCCCTGCTTGGAGAGCAGCTCGCGCAGCTCCAGCTCGACCAGGTCCAGCAGCTCCGGATCGTCCATCATGTCCACCTTGTTCAGGTAGACGACGATGCTGGGCACCTGCACCTGGCGCGCCAGGAGGATGTGCTCGCGCGTCTGGGGCATCGGGCCGTCGGGCGCGGCGACGACGAGGATGGCGCCGTCCATCTGGGCCGCGCCGGTGATCATGTTCTTGATGTAGTCGGCGTGGCCGGGGCAGTCGACGTGCGCGTAGTGGCGCGCCTCGGTCTCGTACTCGACGTGCTGGATGGCGATCGTGATGCCGCGCTCTCGTTCCTCCGGAGCGTTGTCGATGCTCCAGAAGTCGCGGTAGGGCGCCCAGCCCTTGAGCGAGAGCGCCTTGGTAATGGCAGCGGTGAGCGTGGTCTTCCCGTGGTCGACGTGGCCGATGGTGCCAACGTTGACGTGGGGCTTCGTCCGCTGGAACTTCTGCTTGGCCATCTGCGTGGTTCCTCCCTTGAGTATGCTATCGCCGCGGCGCAGTCGCCGCGGCTGTTCCCTCTCACATCAGCAGGCGAAGCTCCAGGCCTCGCTGCGCTCCCGAATGGAGCCCACAATCGGACTCGAACCGATGACCTCGCCCTTACCAAGGGCGTGCTCTACCAACTGAGCTATGTGGGCGTTTGGCGCCTGAAGCCGAACGCGCTCCCTGCATCATGGCGCGTGCGGCATCCGGCGTCAACCCTGCCATCGGGCAGGTGGTTCGCTGGTGGAGGGGGCAGGATTCGAACCTGCGTAGCCCGTCAGGGCACCGATTTTACAGACCGGCGGTTTTAGCCGCTCACCCACCCCTCCCCGGGTGGAGCCCGCGAGGGGATTCGAACCCACTAACCTACCGATTACAAATCGGTTGCGCTGCCATTGCGCCACGCGGGCGACTCGCCGTACCGGACGCCGAACAAAAGAAGGCCCCCGATACCGGGGCTCTCACGTTCGACAGTATACGAACCCGCCGCAGAACAAGTCAAGAACAGGACGGAAGAACAAGGAACAGGGGCCCGGCTGCCCGCGCGGGCCAGGCGACGAATTATTGAGCGTATCACAGGTAGCACGATACACTTCCCGAGCCAGGGAGCCTCACATGCGCCTCCTCCTCATCGGTGGCACGCGGTTCATCGGCCCGCCCCTCGTGCGGCAGCTCGTCGAGCTTGGGCACGACGTGACGGTGCTGCACCGAGGCGAGACCGAGGCAGCGCTGCCCACCTCGGTCCGTCACCTCCACGGCGCCCGCCACCGCCTCGATGAGCTGGCGAGCGACATTGCGCGCCTCGCGCCCGAGGTGGTCGTCGACATAGCGCCGCTGACGGAGGCCGACGCCGGAGCCGCCGTCGAGGCGTTCCGCGGCGTGGCCCGCCGTCTGGTCGCGCTGAGCAGCATGGACGTGTACCGCGCGCGTGGCCGCTTCCACGGCAGCGAGCCGGGCTCGCCGGAGGCCGTCCCCCTGACCGAGGACGCCCTCTTGCGCGAGCGGCTCTACCCCTACCGGGGCGAGGGCCGCGGCCTGGACGACTACGACAAGATCCTCGTCGAACGCGTCGCCATGGCTCAGCCTGACCTGCCGGGCACTATCCTGCGCCTACCGATGGTCTACGGCCCCGGCGACTACCAGCACCGCCTCTTCCTGGAACTCAAGCGCATGGACGACGGCCGCCCAGCGATCCTCCTGGCCGAGGACGTCGCGCGCTGGCGCTGGACTCGCGGCTACGTCGAGGACGTCGCCCGCGCCGTCGCGCTGGCCGCGACCGACGAGCGCGCCGTCGGCCGCACCTACAACGTCGGGGAGCCGGAAGCGCTCACCTACGCCGCGTGGGTCGAGGCGCTCGGCCGCGCCGCCGGCTGGCAGGGGCGCGTGGTGGCGCTGCCGCGTGAGCGGCTACCGGCGCACCTGGCACCGCCCGGCGGCGACTACGCGCAGGACCTCGTCGCCGACACGACGCGCATCAGGGAGGAGCTGAGCTACGCCGAACGCCTGCCGCGTGACGATGCGCTGCGCCGCGCGATCGAGTGGGAGCGAGCGAACCGCCCCACCGGCAAGCCAGAGTGGTTCGATTACGCTGCGGAGGACGCCACGCTGGCGTCGCTCGACGCTCGGTGACGCGCCGGGCCGTTCTGTTACGCTATCGACATGTGTCGCAGCATCAAGACGCTCCGCCGGGCCAGCGAGCCGGCCACCCAAGAGGAGATCGACGCCGCCGCGCTCCAGTTCGTGCGCAAGGTAAGCGGCTACCGCCAGCCGTCGCGCGCGAACGCCGAGGCGTTCGACGCCGCCGTCGCCGAGGTTAGCGCGGCGTCGCGCCGCCTCCTCGAGATGCTGGCCGGGCCCGGTCGTTAGTCGTTGGTCCGTGCCAGGCCAAGCCTGGCCTTCCGGAACTGGGCAACGGGCGCCGGAGGGGTGGTGGCGCAGCGGGAGGCCTGAAGGCCTCCCCTACGGGTGATTTCTCGCGTCCCGCCTCTCGCTTCCCGCGTCCCGCGTCTAGAAGACCTCCGGGCACCAGGGCAGCGGCTCCCAGGCGAACATCGCGTCGGCGAGGCGAAGCGCAGTGTCGTCGCCCTCGACGCGCCCCGCGCGGCGCAGCGTCTGGAGGCGAGCGCCGCCCAGGTACACGGCCCCCAGGTCGGCGACATCGAGCGTGATGCCGGCGTCATCTGTGGTCGGGTGGCAGACGGCGCCCTCTGGGCCGGCCTCCAGCTCGTAACGCCCGGCGTTCCACGAACAGACGCCGTCGCGCACGTCGAACACGACCCGACCCTCCGCCGCGTAGCGACGCCCCGCCAGCGCGGCGGGCACGTCGACCAGGCGCACCCAGAGGCTGTCGGAGGGTCGGCGGCTGAGGCGGCGCGGGTCGGCGAGCATCCAGCGCAGCGGCTCATCGACGCGCCGGAGGTTCGCCTCGATGATGGCGACGAGGTCGACGCCGAAGAGGAAGCGCCAGAGCGCGGCGTAGGCGGCGTCGCTGGCGGCCATCAGCTCGCGGACGTAAAGCGTGCCGTTCGGCACGCCGTCGCGCGAGTCGCCGCGCACCCGATAGCTGGCGTAGCCCTGGACCTCGCCGTCCTCTTCGTACTGAACGCAAAAGCGCGGCGAGAGGCCGGGCGGCGCGCGGTCGTGCTCGCGCAGCGACTTCTTCTGCCACCAGGCCTGGCTGCGCGAGTACATCCCCGGGTGCTCGCGGAGCACGCGTCCGTACACCGCCGGCCAGGCGGCGAGAGCCTCGTCGCGCGTGACGAAGCGGCAGCGGCCGCACGACGCCTCCTGCTGGGCGAGGGCAGCGTGCGCGCGGTCGATGGTGAGCGAGACGGCGTCGGCCGCGAGCCCGTAGCCGAAGCGGCCGTAGATCACGCTCTCCGACGCCCAGAGCGCGGCGATGGGCTCGCCGCGCTCGCGCACATCGCTGAGCTGGCGGCGCATCATCTGGCTGAGGACGCCGCGCCGGCGGTGCGTCGGCTTCACCGAGACCCAGGTGACGCCCGCGGTCGGCAGTGCGCCGCCGGGCACGGTCAGGTCGAAGGAGAAGATCGCCGTCGTGCCGGCCATCTCCTCGCCTTCGAGCGCGACCAGCGAGCGATCGAACTCGAAGTAGTCGCGCGTCTGCTCGAGCCCTTCGAGGTTGACGTCGGCGCTGAAGCCGGTGGCGTTGGCGCGGGCGAACGCCTCGAATTCGTCGGGGGCGATCGGTCGCAGGGCGATGCTCACGGGGGGTCTCCTTGGACGAAGTACAGCGCACTATAGCAGGTTCTCGAAAAGGAAACGCCTACTTGAGACCGGCCGTCAGCGCCTCGATGTGAATCGCCAGGTCGTCGAACGACCAGACTCGCAAGCTCTCGGCGGATCGTCTTACTCGGTGTGCGAGACGGCGATCCTCCGTCACGAGGATGTCTGCATCGCGAGCTGCGGTGCAGGCAATCACGGCATCGCGCACGTGGCGCCCATTCTCCGTTCGGATGTCGTCGTATTCAACCCCGCCCTGGATCGGTTCCCTTAGGCGAGCGAGACCCAGCCGTGAAATCCCGACGACGAAGATTGCTGTGGGAATGCCCCGGCGTGGGACACGCGAGGCAGCCGCCCACTTGGAAGGGTCTCTAATGCCGGCCAATTCGTCCTCTTGAACATGCGTGGTGAGAATGTCAAGCTCACCAAAAGCCACCAGTTCGTTCAGCTGATTGAGCATCGGGGTGGCGATGAGCCGGTCGCAAATCATTGTGTCCAGCATGATTCGCAGAGGCATGGCAAAGTGAACTCTCCACAGAGAGGATACGGTCGCAAGGATATGCGGTGCAAGAACTCGTCCGAATTGGCAGGGAGCATAACCGTCGGTGGGGGACTAGCAGGTGCTGAAAAAAGGGGAGTGCAGAGGGGCGCAGCCCATCTGCCGGGGCCTGCCCTGAGCGAAGCCGAAGGGGTCTGGGGGTGTCCCCCAGATTCAACAAACTTCTCAGGGTGGGCGGGTGGAAGAAGGGCATATCGTTTCAGCACCCTGCAAGACGCAGCAAGAGCCAGGACACCAGCCCCCAAATGGCGGGGCGCGGGGTGGGTATCCTGACCCTCACGCGTCGGGCCTTCCACGGGAGGGGGAGCGTTTCCCGTAGTAACCCTTCGCCCTTATCATAGCGATGGTGTATTAACAGACGATAAACGCTCCGCTAAAAAGGTGCGAAACCTGAGGCTGTGATCTGGTCATGAACTCGGAGCCCGATCCGTCCGTCGCCGAACGCCTGGCCCGCCTCTCCGGCGGCGCCCGCCGCCTGCTCGACTACGTCGCGGTGCTGGAGGGCGGCGCTCGCTACGCGGTGCTGCGCCACCTGGCGCGCATCACGGAGGAGGACATGGTCGTCGAACTGCGCGAGCTGGTCGACGCGGGCCTGCTCGCGGTGCAGCCGGGCCAGCCGAACGCGTACGACTTCGCCGCCGCCGCCGCCCGCGCTCAGGTGCTAGCGGAGGCGGGCGTGGAGCGCCTGCCGAAGCTGCGCGCCCGCGCCGAGGCCGCCCGCCGGCGCGTCGAGGGCGGCGCGTAGAGCTACGTTCCCTTACCCACCCGCCCGCCCAGCTAAGTAATTTGAATCTGGGGGACACCCCCGGACCCCCGGCAGAGGGGCGGAGCCCCTCTGCGCTCTCCTGAATCGATGGCCCCGCCCCGAGCTCTGTAAGGATTGGCGTGGGCGGGGCCACCTCGTAGCCTACCCGTTCGTTGATGCGGCATGGATCAGCGGCGAATCGGCGTCTCCCCTAGGGACATCTGATATCGGGCAGACGCAGCCCGATGCCGATATTTCTACATCAACCACCGGAGCAACCGGCTTGGACGGATCGACATGACCGCCATCTCAATGCTCACCCGCCCGCGCTGGATCGCCGGAGCCGCGCTGCTCGCCTCTCCCATCGCGGCGGTAATCCTCTTCCGCGCCTGCCCCAGCCTGGACCGCGCGGTGATGCACGGCGGCGCGCACTTCTACGCCGTCTCGCTAACCGCGCTGCTCGCCGCCTTCGCTTGCGCCGGCATCGTCGCATCGGCGCGCTCACTGCGTGAGACACGGCTGCTGTTCCTGGCGCTGGCGTTCCTGAGCATCGCCGCGATTTTCGCGGTGCACGGGCTGGCCACGCCCGGCTTCCTCTTCGACGAGCCGCACCCGTCCCTGCGCGTCTCGGCGTGGCTCAGCGTGTTCGTCGGCGCGGTCTTCGTGGCCGCCAGCGCGGTGGAGCTGCCCGAACGGGCGACGGTCTGGCTGCAGCGCCACGGCCGCCTCCTCGCCGTTGGCGCGATAGGCGCGCTCGCGACGTACGTGCTCGCCTCGCTCTTCGTCACCCAGTCGGAGTGGCTTGGGTGGGTGCCGGTGGACAACCGGGCGCTTCAGTTAATGATGGCGTTCATCGGCATCGGGCTGCTCACGTTCTCGGTGTGGCGGTACCTCCAGGCCTACTTCTTCGCCCGTCTGCCTTCGCAGATGGCGATGGTAGTGGCGCTCGCGCTGCTGATCGACGTCCAGGTGAGCATGACCTGGGGCCGCCCCTACCAGCTCTCCTGGTACGTCTACCATGTGGTGTATGTATTCGCGTTCTTGGCGCTCTTCGCCGGCTGGGGGCTGGAGGCCGCCCGCGCCGGCAGCCTCAGCGTCATCAGCGAGGCGCTCTCCATGCGCGACGCGCTGGCGCAGCTCAATCGCGGGCGCCCCTCCTCGCTCATCGAGCTGGCGGACGCCATCGAGATCAAGGACGCGGCTACTCTCGGGCACGTCAACCGCGTCGCCGCCTACGCGCTGACGATCGGCAAGGCGCTGGGCCTGCCGGCCTGGGAGCTCCGTTCGCTGGCGCTGGCCGCGCAGATGCACGACGTGGGCAAGATCGGCACGCCGGAGGCGATCCTGCTCAAGCCAGGCGCGCTCACCGACGACGAGTTCGCCGTCCTCAAGCAGCACACCGTTCGCGGCGACGAGATCGCCCAGCGCGTCGAGGCGCTACGGCCCCTGGCCGAGGTGATCCGCCACCACCACGAACGCTTCGACGGCGCCGGCTACCCGGACGGCCTGGCGAACGACGACATCCCCCTGCTCTCGCGCATCATCGCCGTGGCCGACACGTTCGACGCGCTCACCTCGGAGCGGCCGTACCGCCCCGCGTTCGAGCGGGAGGTGGCGATCGCAGAGCTGCAGCGCGTCGCCGCCGGCCAGCTCGACCCGGCCTGCGTCCAGGCCTTCGTCACGGCCCTCGGGGGCCGCGAGGCGCCACGTCAGGACATCGAGTCCGCCGCCTAGCCCAGCGCCCCCGCCCGATGGCATAATGACGCTCGCAGCGCGTCATGCCCGCCACCACCGTCCTCTGGAACGCGACGCTGATCGACGGCACCGGCCGCGACCCGCAGCCGGCAATGGCCGTCGTCGTCGACGGCGAGCGCATCGCCCGCGTCGCCGCAACCGACGCGTTGACGCCGCCCCGCGACGCGGAGGTCATCGATTGCAGCGGCCTCTGCCTGCTGCCCGGCCTGACCGACGCGCACACGCACCTGGGCGCCGTTGCTGCGGACGCCGCGGCGAGCGGGATGCCGGGGGCCGTGCTCGCGCTGCGCATCGCCAGAGTGATCGAGCAAACGCTCGATGCCGGCTTCACCACCGTGCGCGACGCCGGCGGCATCGACGGCGGCTGGGCGCACGCTGTACGGATAGGGCTGCTGCGCGGGCCGCGCATCCTGCCATCCGGCGCGATGATCTCGCAGACGGGCGGCCACGGCGATTTTCGACCGCGCTTCGCCGACGAGACGCTCGCGAAGACGATCCCCGGCCTCATCGCTAACCCCGAGATATGTGACGGGCCTGACGCCGTCCGTCGCGCTGCCCGCGAGCAACTCCGGCGCGGCGCGACGCAGCTCAAGGTGATGGCCTCCGGCGGCGCGATGTCGCCGACCGACGAGCTGGAGCACACCCAGCTCACCGTGGAGGAGATCGCCGCTGCGGCGCACGAGGCCGCCGCCGTCGGCACCTACGTCCTCGCCCATGCGTATGCGCCGCCGGCTATTCGCAACGCCCTCGCCGCGGGCGTGCGCTCGATCGAGCACGGCAACCTGCTGGACGAAGAGACCGCCGCCGCGATGAAGGCGCGGGGCGCCTGGCTGGTGCCCACGCTGGTGACGTACGAGATGATCGACCGCTACGGCGAGTCCCAGGGCGTGCCCGAGACGAACCTGCGCAAGATTCGCCAGGCGAAGGAGCGCGGGGAGGAGGCGTTGCGTATCGCCCAGGCGGCCGGCCTCGACATCGGCTCTGGCTCGGACCTCCTCGGCGCGATGCAGCCCTACAAGACGACCGAGCTCGTGCTGAAGGCGCGCGTGCTGGGCAACCTGGGCGCGCTGGTGAGCGCGACCCAGGCGAACGCCCGCCTCTTCCGCATGGAGGACCGCATCGGCACCGTGGAGGAGGGCAAGCAGGCCGACCTGATCGCTGTGCGGGGCAATCCGGTGGACGACATCACGGTGCTGGAGCCTGCCGAGAACGTGCTGTTAGTGTTGAAGCAGGGCGCGGTGATGAAGCGCCTGCTGCCGTAGGTCGCAGCGCCTTCGCCGCGACCGAGCGTGGTGGCGCACCCTGCCTAGCTGCAACTGTGGCCGAACTGGATGACCGCCGCCGCCAGCTCCCCCGCGCCGATCGAGCCGTCCGGCGGCAGGAGGCCCCACGGATGCGGCCCGCCGACGCCACCGCGGTCGTAGGCGGGATGGTAGTTGGCGCGGAGCCCCGATGGTGTCTGTGGCGGGTTCGGCAGCGCGAGCGGGTCGCTGCTGCGGTCGAAGGCCCCCGGCCCCATGTCGTTGCTCCCGAACCGCGAGACCAGCGCCGCCAGGTCCGCGGCGCCGACAGCCCTGTCGCGCATCAGCGGGCTGCCGGTGAAGACGTCGAGGAAGTCCCAGAAGCTGTGTGGCGAGCGCCGTCCGCCACGCGTGGCGACGGGGCCGAGTTCGACCACGTCGCGGCAGCCGTCATTGTCGTCATCCGTGTCGAAGTTGTTGGGCTGACCGTCGGCGTCGGTGTCCGCGAACGCGGCTTTGCCCGGATCGGTGGCGATGCTGTAGACCCAGTACATGTAGGCGGACCAGGAGACGCCACCCTGCGGCTCTAGTGTGATCGAAATCGTTTGCTTGCCCGCCGTCGCGGCAGCCGGCAGCAGGAAGTCGCTGTCGTGCCAGCGCTTGCTCGCGTTCCGGCCGGCGTCGTACCACGTGCCCACCGCGACGCCGTCCACTTTCACCAAGGCCCGCTGGTTCCGGATGCTCCGGTCCTGGCGCCTGCGCAGGATGACGCCTCGGTTGCCCGGATCGACCGCGACGGCGAAGCTCACCGGCGAGGCGGTGGCCCTACCTTCGTCCACTACCAGGACCTCGTCATCGTCTCCTTCGTAGTAGCTGTTCGTCAGTAGTAGCGACGAAGGGACGGCTTCCGCGTAGCCGTGCTGCGCCTCCGAGAGCGTGTTGCCCACCTGAACGACATCGGTCCCGACCAGCTCTGACTCGCCGACGCCGTACCAGAACGTGACGCTTTCGTAGTCGCCGTTCCAGGGGAGGGTCTTGAGAAAGAACGGCTTGCCATGCTCTAGGCCGATGTGGATCCCCGATCGGAACGAAACCGAGTCGGTGAGATGGAGCCGGTAAGCGCCGGTCTCGTCGACCGAGCCTTCACTGGGCTCGGTCAGGAAATGGACCGGAGCGCCGTGCGTGGCCAGGCTGAAGACGCCATGGCGGAAGTACCAGCCGGCGTTGAAGTAGTCCTCCGTGCCCGTGCCGTACAGCGCCGGAGAGCTGCTCTGGTCGACGTAGACGCGCTCGTCGCCCTCCAGGTGGCCGCGCGCCACGCCGAATGGCGGGTCGGGTAGGCTGCGCGTGGACAGCACCAGGCCGACGACGCGCCCGCGGCCGTCCACGTCGAGCGCCGTGTAATCGACTCCATCTTGCGTCGGCATCTCGCCGTTCGAGGTGGCATGAAAGTAGCCGGCCGACTCGCCCAGGCCCGCATACGGCGTCGCGTTGTAGGTGACCTCGTAGTCCAGCGCGGCGATCGGCACGGAGCTCTCATTGACCAGGCGGACGGTGGCGCTCTGACCGAAGGGCATGGGGAAGTAGCTGTAGTAATAGCCGTCCGGGTCCATGCCCATCATCAGGCCATTCGTTGGTGTTTCGGCGGCCGTCGAGCCGAAGAAGGCGCCTAGGGGCGCGTCCACGTTGGGCAGCGGCGCGCCGTCCCAGAAGGCCTGGAGGCGCACGTTCGTGAGGAGTTCCCGGCTCTCCTGCTGGGCGATGGGGTCGCCGGCCACCGGCGGATAGGTCAGCGCCAGCGTCGGCGATGACACGACCGAGGTCACCTGGTAGCTGTGGTCCGCCTCGCTCGCGGCGCGGCCCACGTCGAGCGCGTCGGTGCGAACCGTGGTCCCCACGAACCGCGAGTCGGCCCAGTAGCGGAACTCTGTCCAATCGCTGCCGCCGGGCAGGTCCCGGACGCTGACGAGCACTTGGGACTTGCCCGCCGTGAACGCCACTGGCACCTCAAAGGAGGAGTCGCGCCATCGGTCGACGCTGTTAGAGCCGGCGTCGGTCCAGACGCCGATCAGCTGGCCATCGACGTAGACCTCCGCGGTCTGGTCGGGCACGCCGAAGTCGAGCCGCCGGCTCAGCACGACGCCTTCATTCGCCGGATCGACCTGCATGACGAAGCTGCTCTCGCCGTTATGGACCCGGCCCCCGTCCTCCAGCAGGTTCCGGATCGGTGCTGGGACGATCTGGGGAATGCGCAGGCGCACGGCGTTGATCACACCGGCGCCGGCGCGCTGGAAGATGGGCGCCGTGCCCCCGGCCGGCAGCGCCAGCGTGCCCGACTCGGTGACGCTGGCCGGGGCGGTGGGCTTGGGGTCGCTCCCTGCGTTCGACAACAGCGCCACGACGTCCGAGACCTCCTCCGTCCCGGTGAACGAAGCGACCGCGCGGTCAGGGCTGTACTTCTCAAAACCTACGTTGTAGTAGGGCGGAAAGCCGGTCAGCGAGATCTTCAGCGATTGGCTGAACGGCATGGGCACGTACGAGTAGTACCCGCCGGAGCTGACCGACTCGTCGCCCACCAGCGGAAAGAGGAAGGGGCTGGTTGCGCCTGAGAAGAGATCGCGTAGCGGCAGGTCAACGCGCGGCGTGCTCTCGCCGTCGAAGAAGAACTGGGCGCGGATATCGCCGAAGGGGGACTCGGGCGGCCCCCAGGTGAACCAGAGGCGGGTCACGGCGCCAGGGCCGGCCTCGTCGAAGATGACGTAGTTCGCCCCTTCGCGGTAGAGGTAGCTCTCGATGCCGTCATCCGGCGAATGGCCGCCATCGAAGGCCAGGCCGGTCTTGTCGTGGCTGGACACCTGGCCTGCAAAGGTATCGGTGCGCAGGTCCGGCAGCCGGTCAAGGTTCCTCAGCGTGTCCAGGCCGTAGAGGCTGCCGCCAGGCGTTCCGGCGCCGACAGACGATGGCCTCCAGAGCGGGACGGTGAGGACCAACAGCGCCGCCAGGACGATACAGGCGACTTTCGGCAGCGAGATGCCTTCGCGAGTCACGCTCTCCTCGAATACGAATCAGCGGGCTTGGCGGGGGAAGCCTTCGGTGGAGCCCTTCCGGCTACGATGGTGCTAGTATAGGGCATCCTGGTAAGCCGTCAAGCATTGGTCGCGGAGCGCGTGCCTCCGCGACGCCGAGCGGCCCGGCGCGCCGCCACGCCCGCAGCGAATCGAAAGGAGCACAGCGATGCCAGCCACGATGACCACCGTCCTGCCCGATCAGTCGCCCGCGGTGGGCGACATGGTGTACGAGGCGTTCCGCGACATCGCCCTGCGCCACGGCTTCGAGCCGCCGTTCCCGTCGCCGGAGCTGGCGCAGTTCATGGTGCGCCTCCTCGCCCAGACGGAGGGCTACGAGTCGTACTTGCTGATGGAGGACGGGCGGCCCGCCGCCTGTAACTTCGGCGATGAGCGCGACGAAGTGGTGGGCGTTGGTCCGGTTACCACCGCCATCGCCAAGCAGGGCCGGGGCTACGGGCGGCAGGTGATGGACGCGCTGCTGTCGCGCGCCGAGCAGGGGGGCTTCACCTCGGTGCGGCTGGTGCAGGCGGCCTACAACATGCAGTCGTTCTCGCTCTACCACAAGCTCGGCTTCGAGGTGAAGGATGTGCTGGCCAGCATCGCCGGCCGGCCGCCCGACGACGCGCAGCCCGAAGGCCGCGTGCGCGAGTACACGCCGGGCGACCTGGACGCCTGCGACGCGCTGCACCGCGATGTCCTCGGCGTCGGCCGCCGCCACGACATCGAGCTCATGGCGCAGTTCGCGCCGCCGGCCGTCGTCGAGCGCGACGAGCGGATCGCCGGCTATCAGACGCGTTTCCCCGGCGACGTCATCTTCTTCATGCACGGCGTCGCGCGCGACGAGCGCGCCCTGCGCGACCTGATCATCGGCACGGCGCGAATGGCCCCGGGCGAGCTGCGCATCCCCCTGCCGGCGAGCCAGCCGGAGACGCTGCGCTGGGCGATGGCGAACGGCTTCGCGCTGAAGGAGCTGGACACCTACATGGTGCGCGGCGACTACCAGCCGCCCATGGGTACCTGGATCCCATCGCCGTTCTATTGACGCTCGAAGCGCCGCGTCAGCTCGCGCGCGGCCGCGCGGGGGTCGTGCGCGGCGCAGACGGCGCTGATCACGGCCACAGCGTCCGCGCCCGCCGCCAGCACCTCGTCGATGTTCGACGCGTCGATGCCGCCGATGGCGACGACGGGCAGGCGGACCGCTCGCTTCACCTCGCGCACACGCGCGATGCTGGCGGGACGTGTCGTCTCCTTGGAGCCGGTGGCGAAGATGCTGCCCACAGCGACGTACGACGCGCCGCCCGCCTCCGCCCGGCGCGCCTCCTCGACGTTGTTCGTCGAGACGCCGACGACGAAGCCGGGCGGCACGAGCGCCCGCGCCGCCGCGAGCGGCAAGTCGCGCTGGCCCAGGTGGACACCGTCCGCGCCCAGCGCCAGCGCCAGGTCGACGTGGTCGTTGACGACGAAGAGCGCTCTGGCCTCGCGGCAGAGGTCGCCGATCGCCTTCGCCTGCGGGAGCTGGTCGCCCGTGTCGCGGCGCTTGTCGCGCCACTGCACCACCGCCACCCCGCCCTCGAGCGCGAGCTGCGCGACGGTCACCGGGTCACGCCCGAGACACGCCTCGGGGTCGATGATGACGTAGAGGCCGCGGATGGGGTGGGCCATGCTCCATTGTACGAGGCTTGCGTTGGAACCATCGAACCCTTGAACCTTGGAACCGCCTCTCGAACGGCGGGTTACAAGGTTCCATGGTTCTGGAGTTTTGGCCGGTATGATGGAAACGTGCGTCCCTCTCACATCGCCGTCCTCGTCGTCCTGAGCGTCATCTGGGGCTCGGCGTTCGCGCTGGTGAAGGTCGCGCTGGAGGAAGTGCCGCCGCTGACGCTGGTGGCCGGTCGATTGGCGGGCGCCGCGCTCTTCCTCGCCTCCCACCCACCCGTCCTGAGAAGTTTGTTGGGGGATACCCCCAGACCCCCGGCAGCGGGGCTGCGCCCCTCTGCACTCCCCTTCTTCAGCACCTGCTAGTGGTGCCCTGTTGTTCCGTCGTTCTGCTGTTCCGTGGTGCCCGTCTCCAGCATGCCTTGGCCTCCTCAGCCGGTTGATCGCATGCGACGTCTGAGCGTACCATGGCTGCGAACCGCCGGACACGGAGGACTGGCCATGAACATCCCCGCCGCCCTCTCCCGAATCGCCCTCGTCGCCACCCTGGCGCTCGCCGCGCTCGCTGTCGGCTGTGACGACGACGAGGCGCCCGTCTCCACCGACGACACGCCTACCGCAGCGGAACCTTCGGTTACGGACGAGCCGTCGCCGGAGGCCGGGACGATGGAGCTCTCGAGCAGCGCCTTCGAGCCGAACGCCACGATCCCGACCGTCTACACCTGCGACGGCGACAACATCAGCCCACCGCTCACCATCGTCGAGGTGCCGGACGAGGCGGTAGCGCTCGCCCTCATCGTCGACGACCCGGACGCGCCGTCGGGCAGCTTCATCCACTGGGCCGTGTGGAGCATCGACCCGGCGACGACGGAGGTGGCGGAGGGCGCCGTCCCCGCCGGCGCCTCGGAGGGCCTGCGCGGGGCCGGCGGCTCAGGCTACACCGGCCCCTGCCCGCCCACGGGCGTCCATCGCTACATCTTCACGCTGTACGCGCTCGACGCCGAGTTGACACTCGACGCGGCGACGGCCGGCCGCGACGAGCTCGTCGCGGCGATGGAGGGTCACATCGTGGCGGAGGCGGAGCTGATCGGGACCTACTCGCGGACCGGCCCGACGACTGGGTAAGCCCGGGCAGGGTCAGCCTTGGCCATGCCGCGCTCATCCTGTGCGCGGTACTGAGCTACCCTACCGCGCACTGAAGTGCGCGGCATAGTGGATGCTGACCATCATCGTTCAAATTTCTCAAGACGATCCATCTGCGTCCTGATGTAGTGCCTCACGGTCGGAAGGGCGCCCGGCTTGACCGCTTTCCAGCCATATCCGCGCTGCCAGAGGTTATCGGGGTCTTGGCATCGAACTTCAGCTCAGGGAAGGCCTCAAATACTCGATGAGCAGATTTGCCCTTCAGGGCTTTCATGACCCGCGGAAAAGCCCCGGGCGAATCGAGCTCAAAGAGTAGGTGTACGTGATCAACGTGACTGGCTCAGGGTTGGTGGGTTGGAGGAGATGACGAAGCGCCCCGCTTCTGATATAGTTAAGGTGTTTAGACGAACGATCAGAAGGAGGCGCTATCAGCATGAGATTA
>Ga0247727_10002394_pt1 | contig 43017 bp, 43 predicted proteins | sample WisWelCaveWW1625_FD_202498 | JGI IMG/M metagenome (GOLD analysis project Ga0247727, IMG submission 202498) | Biofilm microbial communities from Wishing Well Cave, Virginia, United States - WW16-25 | ecosystem: Environmental > Aquatic > Deep subsurface > Groundwater > Cave microbial mat | place...
CTTCCGTGCAGAAGTTAAGAAGTCAGGAACGTCCCCATGCTCGCTTCGCCGCCTCCACCAGCGCCCGGACGCGGGCCGGGTCCACGGCGTTGGCGGTCTTCCCGCCGACCTTGAGGGTGGTCCCGGCGAGGACGCCGTCGGCCAAGGCCGCGACGAGCGGCATGTCCCTCGGCGTGGCGCCGCTCGCCACCAGAAGCGGGGTGCGCGGCACCTCGTCCCGGACGGCCGCCAGCTCCCGGAACTCCACGCGCGCGCCGGTCGAGGGCCCCGTCACGAGCAGCGCGTCGGCGAGCCCGCGCTCCGCCGCGTCGCGCGCCGCGTGGCGCGGATCCCTCTCGCCGAGAGGAACGGAGTGCTTGACGAGGACGTCGGCGAAAACCGCGATCCCCTGGGCGCAGAGCCGCGCCCGCGCCCGCATGGTCTCCGCGGCCCTCCCCTCGAGGATCCCCTGGTCCGTGACCATGGCGCCCGTATGGACGTTGGTCCGGATGTAGGTCCCCCCGCCGGCCAGCGCCATGCCGAGCGCCGCGACGGGGTCGTTGCGGAGCACGTTGACTCCGCCGGGGAGCCCCGTCGCCTCCCGGCAGGCCCGCAGCGCCACCGCCATGGCGGCCGCGCACTCGGGCCCCACGGCCCCGGGGAGGAAGGGGAGGTCGCCGTAGTTCTCCACGACGAAGCCGTGGGCGCCCCCCGCGCGGAGCGCCTTCGCGTCGCGGACTGCCCGGTCCAGCACGCGGCCGAAATCCCCGGCCCAGCGGGGGCTGCCCGGCAGCGGGAGGAGGTGCACCATCCCCACCACGGGGTGGGAGGTGCCGAAGAGCGTCCGCAGGAGGTCCGCCATGTCGTTGATCTCCGGGCCGGGGAGGCGCGGCCATAATAGCCCGCCCCCCCTCATGGCCCCCGACCTGATCCGCCTGCTCCGGTCCCGCCTCGGCCGGTGGTTCCGCCGGCGCCGCCGGGATCTCCCCTGGCGCCGCGAGCCGCGGGACCCCTGGGCGGTCCTCGTCTCGGAGGTGATGCTCCAGCAGACGCAGGTGGAGGTCGTGGCGCCCCGGTTCGAGGCGTTCCTGCGGCGCTGGCCCACGCCGGCGGCCATGGCCCGATCCCGCGAGGACGCGGTGGTCGCCGCCTGGAGCGGGCTCGGGTACTACCGGCGGGCCCGCAACCTTCGCCATGCGGCGCGGGCCATCGTGGCGCGGCACGGCGGGCGGTTCCCCGGGGATGCCGCGTCCCTCCTCTCGCTCCCCGGGGTCGGGGAATACACTGCGGCAGCGGTGGGGTCGCTGGCGCTGGGACTCTCTCTCCCGGTCGTCGATGGCAATGTCCGTCGCGTTCTATCCCGCCTCTTCGCCGTGCGCGGCGACCCGCGGAAGGGCCGGCCAGCCGAACGGATCCATGCGATCGCTTCGGCGCTCGTCCCCCGGCGAGGGGCCGGGGCGTGGAACGAGGGGCTCATGGAACTCGGGGCGCTGGTCTGCGTCCCGGGAACGCCTCGGTGCCCGGAGTGCCCGCTGCGGGCGGACTGCGCCGCCCGCAAGGCGGGGATCGAGGATCGACTCCCGGAGATCCCCCGGCGAAGGAAGCCCCGTCCGCTCCGCCTCGCCGCCGCCCTCGTCCACGACGCGGAGGGCCGCGTCCTGCTCCTGCGCCGCCCCGACGGGGGCCAGATGAGCGGGATGTACGAGCTCCCGACCGCCGAGGTGGCCGAGGGGGCGGACCCCGTCGCGGTCCTGCGGGATGCGCTGGGCGAGAGGCTCGGGGGGCGCTGGCGAATCGGACCCCGGTGCGCCCTGGTCCGCCACTCCATCCTCGACCGCCGGATCTCGCTGGAGGCCTTCCCGGCCCGGACCGCGGGCGGGCCGCGGCCGCCCCGCTCCCTGTTCGTGGCTCCCGGCGGGCTCGTCCGCCTGCCCGTGTCCTCCCTCGTGACGAAGACCCTGCGTTCGGCCCGGGATCTCCCCGGACGCTAGGCTCCGTCCTCGGGTGCGATCCCCTGGGAGCGGGTTCGTTCCCACTTCCCCCGGGCCTATCCCCGTCGCTCCTGGACGGAGTCCATCACGAACTCGAACTCGGGATCCGGTGGCTCGTCCTTCCAGAACCAGGAGAGGGCCAGCCTGTAGGTGCAGCGTCGCCCTTCGCCGGACTTGAAGAACCACTCCCGCCTCCCGAGGAAGGAGTCCCTGTCGTCCGTGCCTTCGAACTCGAAGGCCAGGCCCATGGGGCAGCGCCCGAGGCGGCTCTGCGCGGGAGTCCTGCGGACCTGGACCTTCTTCAGCCTCTCCCGCTCGATGTCGAAGAACCTGGCCGCGAGGTCCCGGAGGCTGTCTCCCTTGACCCGGCTCCCGTCCGGGAGGTCGTAGTTCTGGTCCCAGTCGTACCCGATCACCTCGATGCAGCGGATCCGGCCTCGCTCGGGATCGACCTGGCTCACCGAGGATTCCCCCGGGTCCGCCGACCGCCACCGGTTCCCGACGGGCACGCGCATCTCGAGCCCCGGGCTGGGGAACAGCCTCGCGGCATCGTATTCGAGCCCCCGTCGCCGGAGCCCGAGGCTGCCGGCCACCGAGACCGTCTCGTTGAATACGGTGGCCAGGGCCATGTCGCCGGGGGCCTTGGCCCGCGCCGTCGTGAGGTGCTCCACGAGCGCGATGAGGCGGTCCTCGACCCCCTTCTCCCTGCGGGCCCCTCCCCATCGCACCCGATCCAGGAGGATGCGGGGGATTCCTCCGCGGATCTCCGGGTCCTCGGTCTCCATCTCCCGGAGCCGGATGGTCAGGTCCAGGGCGCGGTCCCAGAGCGCGGTGGCCGCGTCTCCGGCCACGGCCGCCCCCTCCGAGAAGGCCTGGGCCGCCCACAGCAGGTGGATCGGGTCGCCGGCGGCGGGCCCGTCCGCGCTGGCGGGCCGGTAGAGGGACTCGATCGCTTCCCCGGCCTGGACGAAGGGCGCGGAGGTCACCGCCATCTTCAGGGTCCGCCTGACCCGGGCGTCGGCGAGGAGGGCGAACTGCCTTGCCCGGAGGCACCCGGCATCCCCGGGGGACTGCGCCAGGAGGTCGGCGGTCAGGGTCAGCAGCCCCGCCGTCACGCGCGGCGCCGAGGCGGGAGTCCGGAGGGCGAGATGGGGGGCCTTCCTCGAGGCCTCCCTGCAGACCCAGTCCATCTGCCTGCCGTCCGCGGTCAGGATCTTCCGGAGGGACTCCGACTCCAGTTTCCTTGCCGCCGCTTCCCCGTCCGCTGCCACGAGGATGTTGACGAAGTCCGCGACCTCGCGGGCAGAGGGATCCTGCGGCGCGGCGAAGAGCGCTCCGGCAAGCGCGAGGTGGAGGGTCCTCAGGCGGCGATTCCTCCCGGCCCCAGGCGGGGAAGTGTACCCGTGCCCGCTCCGGGGGGGCAAGGTGCGGAGACCGCTCGCCCGGGCCGCCTCGTCAGTCCCCGAAGGAGATCCCCATCTCGCGGGCGGTGAGCAGCGTGTCGCCGTCCAGCGGGACGGTCTTCATGCGGCCGGAGACCTCGGCCAGCGGGACGAGGCGGACCCTGGGGGGGTCGAGCGCGACCATGACGTCGGCGTGCCCCTCGGCGAGCGCCCGCACGGCGGCGGCGCCGAAGCGCAGCGCCAGCAGGCGGTCGAAGGTGGTCGGGCTCCCGCCGCGCAGGAGGTGCCCCAGGACGACCGACCGGGTCTCCCGCCCCATGATCTCGTGGAGCCCCTCGGCCACCCTGGCGCCGACGCCGCCGAGGCGCTCGGCGCGGCCCGCCTCGCGCGCCGCCACGGTCCGCCCGCCCCCGGCCGGCGCCGCGCCCTCGGCCACGACCACGATGGCGAAGCCGTGCCCGGCGGTGAAGCGGTGGGCGAGGCGGTCGGCCACGCGCCTCAGGTCGAAGGGGATCTCCGGGATGAGGATGGCGTCCGCGCCCCCGGAGATCCCGGCGTGGAGCGCGATCCAGCCCGCGTAGCGCCCCATGACCTCGACCACGAGGATGCGGCTGTGGGACTCCGCCGTGGTGTGGAGCCGGTCGAGGCACTCCGTGGCGAAGGAGACCGCCGTGTCGAAGCCGAAGGTGATGACCGTGCGGTCGAGGTCGTTGTCGATGGTCTTCGGCACCCCGACGACCCGGACCCCCTTCCCGGCCAGCGCGTGGGCGATGGAGAGGGAGCCATCGCCGCCCACCGCCACGAGCGCGTCGATCTTCTCCCGCCGGAAGGCGGCGACGAGATCGCCCGACCGGTCCTTCTCCTCGACGCCGCCCCCGGGGACCGGGACCGGGAACCGGAAGGGGTTCCCGCGGTTCGTGGTGCCGAGGATCGTGCCGCCCAGGTGGGTGATGCCGTGGACGGTCTCGCGGGTCATCCGCAGGAGCCCGCCCTCCGGGTAGTCGCCGGGGGAGAGGAGCCCGTTGAAGCCGTCCCGGATCCCGACGCACTCCCAGCCCCGGTGGAGGGCCGACTTCACCACCGCGCGGATGACGGCGTTCAGGCCCGGCGCGTCCCCGCCTCCCGTGCTGAGCGCGATGCGGCGGATCGGGCCGGGGCGCCTCCTCTTCATGGGCCAGAGTCTCCGGGAAACCGCCCGCGGGGTCAATCCGGCCCTGGGCGGGCCGGGAACCGGGGCTTCCCGTCGAGTCGGGGCGCCGCGAGCAGCGCACCCAGGAACCAGGAGGAGACCTGCACGCCGACGAAGGCGATCAGCAGCCTCGCGTGGAAGTCCGACGGGGGAGGGAGGAGGTTGTCGGGGAGTCCGGCCAGCAGCGGCCCCTCCTGGGAGCGGAAGGCGTGCCACCAGGCGAGGCCCAGGGGGAGAGAGAGCAGCCGGAGCAGGCGCGGGATCTCCCGCTCGTAGAAGAGGTTCATCAGCGAGAACCCCGGCCCTTCGCCCCGCGGGCACGGCCCGCGCCAGGGCAGCAGCCGGGGGACCCGTGCCGCGTACTCCCGCCAGGCTTCGCCGTGAACCGCCGCGAGGTCGGCCTCCTCCTCGGCGATGGCCGCCCCGTAGGCGAGGTGCGCCAGGAGGAGGTAGACGGGGGCCACGAACCACGCCCCCGCGTAGAGCAGGAGCCCCGTCTCCAGGAGGAGGTTCGCGAGGTAGAAGGGATGGCGCACCCAGCGGTAGGGGCCCTCGCGGGTCACCCGCGTCCGGCGGACGAGGTACCCCTTGGCGAGGAGGTGGAGGAGCCCCCCTGCGGCGACCAGCGCCAGCGGGACCTCGATGCGGGGCCAGGGCGCGCCGCCCACGACGAAGCAGGCGGCGACGGCGGCCCGGCGGAGCCACCCCCGCACCTTCGAGGGCCACCGGCGCTGTGGGGCGGGCGGGATCGGAGGCGGGTCTATGCCGGCAGGTCCTTCACGCACCGGAACCCGACGAAGTCGAAGCGGGAGTCGGGCCGGCTCCGGCGGCGCTTGGTGATGCGGAGGCGCTCCCCGTAGTCGTTCCAGGCGCCGCCCCGCATCACGCGGGACTTCCCCTCGACGGGGCCGATGGGGTCCCGGTCCGCGGCCTTCGCGTAGGCGTCGGCGGCGTACCAGTCGAAGACCCACTCCCAGGCGTTCCCCACCATGTCGAGGCACCCGTAGGGGCTGACGCCCGAGGCGTAGGCCCCGACCGAGACGATGCCCTTCTCGGCGGGGTCGTGGAAGCGCGCCTCGTCCTCGGCCGGCGGCTCGTCCCCCCAGGGAAAGGCGCGTCCGTCGGTCCCGCGCGCGGCCTTCTCCCACTGGGCCTCGGTGGGGAGGGTCTTCCCGGCCCAGGAGGCGAAGGCCGATGCCTCCTCCCAGGTCACGTTCACGACGGGGTGGCGGTCGTTGCTCGACTCCGGCTGCGGGGGCATCGGCCGCCCCTTCTCGCGGCAGAACCGCGCGAACTGGTACACGGTGACCTCGTGGCGGTCCGCGAGGAAGCCCGAGAGGTGGATCCTCCGCTGCGGCCTCTCGTCCGGCTCGCCCTGGTCCGAGCCGAGGAGGAACTCCCCCGCGGGGACCGGCACCACCTCGGCGCCGTCCTTGAGGCACCAGAGGCGGCCGGCGTGGCCGGCGAAGCCCGGGGGGAGGGACATCGCGGCGCCCGCGGGGAGCGGCGGGGGGGTCGGGAGGCCCTGGACCGCGGGTTCCACGGGGCCGGAGGGGAGAAGCCTCTCCCGCCTCCCCGGCGCCGCGGCCGAGGCGCGGCGCTGTCCCCGCAGGACCGCGGCCGCGGTCCTGCCGTCGGGGAAGCGCTCGACGGGGTCGCGGGCCATGAGGCACCGCAGGGCCCCGGCGAAGTCCTCGGAGAACCCCTCCCGGCGGTCGCGGGGGTCCGGGGGCCTCCCGCCCTCCCGGGTCTTCTCCATGGCCATCTCGGCGAAGGACCCCGCGTAGGGAGGCGTCCCCGTCGCCATCTCGTAGAGCGTGCATCCCAGCGAGTAGAGGTCGGCCCGGTGATCGACCGCCTTGCGGTCGATGACCTCGGGGGGGAGGTAGGCCGCGGTCCCCGTGAAGGACCCCCGGGTGGAGATCTGCGAGGAGGAATCGGCGAGAGCCCGGCTGATCCCGAAGTCGGCCACGCGGGTGAGGCCGTCCTCCCCCAGCAGGACGTTGGCCGGCTTCATGTCGCGGTGGAGGACCTTCCGGTCGTGGGCGAGGGCCAGGGCGTCGGCCATGGCCGCGCCGAGCCGGCGGACCTCCTCCTCGGGGAGGCCGGGCCCGCGGTGGATGAGGGAGTGGAGCGAGCCGCCCGGGGCGTACTCCATCACGAGGACCACCTCCCCCCCGTGGCGCTCGATGTCGTGGAGGTTGAGGATCCCCTGGCAGTTCCGCAGCTTCGCCATGTTCTTGGCCTCGCGCTGGAGGAGCGCCATGGCCGCGTCGTTGGCAGCGAGGTCGGCGGCGAGGACCTTGACGGCCACCTCGTCCTCGAGCTCGGTGTCCTCGCAGAGGTAGACGCGGCCCATGCCCCCGCAGCCGAGGAACTTCACGATGCGGTACCGGTCCGAGAGGGTCGGCGGCGGGCCGCCGGAGGCGTCCGGGAGGACGGCCCGCGGGGGGGCCCCGGAGGCGCAGTCCGGGCAGGCGCCGGCACCGTCGGGGATCGGCTCCAGGCAGCGGGGACAGGTCGCCACGGGAGCGTAAGGGTAATCCCGACCGGCGGGGCGGGGCAACGGCTAGGGGACGAACTCGGGCTCCACGCGGCGCGGGAGGATCCCCGCCGCGTGGCCCCGCTCGAGGAGCAGCGCCACGGCCCGGCGGCCCGCCTCGCCGTAGTCGAGCGTCCAACCGTTCACGTACATGCCGACGAACCGGTCGGTCCTCTCCCGGGAGAGGCCGCGGGAGAAGCGCTCCGCGTGGGCGAGGCCCTCGGCCCGGTGCTCCAGGCCGTGGGCGATGGACGCGCGGAGGTGGCGCGAGACCCGCGCGGTGAGGCCGGGGCCGAGGTCCTTCCGGATCCCGTTTCCGCCGAGCGGAAGAGGAAGCCCCGTTGCCGCCTTCCACCACTCGCCCAGGTCCACGATCTTCGCGAGCCCCTCGTCGGCGTAGGTGAGCTGCCCCTCGTGGATGAGGAGGCCGGCCTCCACCTCCCCCACGGCGACGGCGGGCTGGATGGCGTCGAAGGACATCACGCGCGTCCGCAGCCCTTCTCTCCACAGGCGCAGCGCCAGCGCGGCGGTCGTGCGCTCCCCCGGGATGGCGACCTCGGCGCGGGCGAGGTCCGCCTCCCGGAACCCCCTCCGGGCGACGAGGACCGGCCCGTAGCCGTCCCCGAAGGAGGCGCCGTGGGGAAGCAGCGCGTAGCGGTCCGCGAGGAAGGCGTAGGCGTGGAAGGAGAGGGCGGTCACCTCGTAGGTGCCCTTCTGCGCCTCCTGGTTCAGTGCCTCGATGTCCTTCAGGACGTGCTCGTAGCGGATCCCCTCCGTGTCGATCCTCCCCTCGGCCAGCGCCCAGAACATGAAGGCGTCGTCGGAGTCGGGGGAGTGGGCCACGCGGAGGGTGATGGGGGGGGCCATGACCCGGGGAAGGTTACTGCGGGGTTCCGGGGCCGGCCCTAGAATCGCGCCGCGGGCAGGGGAGGATCCACCATGAGGATCGGGGTCGTCGCCGCGGCGGTGCTCGCCGCGGCCGCGGGTGCGGCGCTCGCCCAGGAACGGGGAGGGAAGGCCATGGAGGCGGGGCTCGTCGAGGCCGGGACCGAGGCGCCGGACTTCCGGCTGAACGACCACGAGGGGAGGGGCGTGCGCCTCTTGGACCTCCGGGGGAAGGGGTGGGTGGCGCTGGCCTTCTTCCCCAAGGCCATGACCCCCGGCTGAACCCGCGAGGCCTGTTCGCTGCGGGACGCGGCGAAGGAGCTCGAGGGGCTGGGCGTGCGGGTCTACGGGATGAGCCTCGACGACGTGGCGTCGCAGGCGGCATTCGCGAAACGGCAGGGACTCAACTTCCCCCTCCTCAGCGACCCCGACGGGAGCGCCGCGGGGCGCCTCGGCGTCCTCATGGCGGGCAAGCCCTACGCGAACCGGATCACGATCGTCGTGGACGAGAAGGGCGTGGTCCGCCTCGTGGACGCCGCGGTGAAGCCGGACGGCCACGGGAAGGACCTCGTCGAGGCGATCCGGAGGCTCCGCGGCTAGAACCCGTCGCGCATCCAGGGCGCGGGGCCCGCGAAGATGGCGGCCAGCCGCTCGAGGTCCCCGTCGGGCCCGGCGAGGAGCCCCGCGGCCCGCAGGTCGAAGGGCGACTGGTAGCCCGTGTAGACCGGCGCGAACCCCCGGGCGCCGACCCGGACGCGGCCCGCGCCGCCGCGCACCGCCCGGCCGCGGCCGTCCGCCACCCGGATCGTCCACCGCCCGCGGTTGCGCGCCACCAGGTCGTCCTCGACCTCCAGGTCCACCGACGCCTCGAGCCCGGCGGGGAAGCCGCGCCGGGCCACGGCCCCCGCGAGGTCCGCGACGCGGAGCATCCAGCGGCCGTGCTTCTTCGGCTTCGCGAAGGGCTCGGCCAGCAGCGCGAGGAGCGGGTCCGCCGGCCCCCCGGGCCACCGCAGGTCCCCCGCGATGGAGCGGTGGGCCGCGAGGAAGGACAGCATCCGCAGCCCCGCGGCCGGGGTGCGGTAGGCGTGGTCCGGCATCCAGAGGTCGTAGCCCGGCCCCGGGAACTCGGTCCGCTTCTCCTGCTCGAGGACGAAGTACCCCTCGGGCCCGCCGCCTCCCTCCACGACCCAGGTCCGGACGGTCCGCTCGCCCCGCCCCCGGGCCCGCCACCAGAAGTACTCGGAGCGGTCCACCATCCCGGGGACGCGGCGGGCGAACTCCCCGTAGAGCGCCCGGATCGCGCGTCGGTCGCGGGGCCGCGCAGGCCGCACGGCGGGCTCCCGCTCCCGTGCGTCCAGCGAGGAGACCGGGATCGTGTGGAACTCCCAGTGCCCCGCGATCTCGTAGCCCGCGCCCCGGTAGACCGTGTGGGTCGCGGGGTAGAGGGTCGAGAGGCAGGCCCCCGTCCGCGCCATCTCCAGGACCGCCTCCCGCATCAACCTCGATGCGACGCCCCGGGCGCGGAGGTGGGGGAGGACGGCGACCCCCGCGACCCCGAGCGCGGGAACGCTCCGGCCCCCGAACCAGTGGCCCATGGGGTAGAGCGCGAGCCCGCCCGCGGCCTCCCCGTCGGAGCGGAGCACGCGGAAGCACCCGCGGCCGGCCCTGCGGACCCAGCGCCGCGCGTCCTTCGGGGGGATCTCGAAGGCGATGGAAAGGGCCTCGTAGAGCGCCCGCCACTCGGCGGCGCCGCGGGGCGGGCCGTAGTCAGGGAGGGCGCGGCGGCGTAGGGGCATGGGCGACCTCCTCGTTCCGGCGGGGAGCGGGCATCATACGGGGGGGCGGCGTCCCCGCCCGTGGAGGTCCCGACGAGGTGCCGGGATGACGGGGGCCGGGCGGGCCCGGGCCCGCGCCTACCCCTTCGCGCCGATCTTCGCCGCGATCTCGCCGAGCAGGGCCGGGGTCATCTTCGAGAGCGAGTCGAACTCGGCCCTCCAGCCCCAGTCCCGCCGTGCGCAGGCGTCGTCCACGGTCCGCGGCCAGGAGTCGGCGATGGCCTGGCGGGGGTCCTCCCGGAAGGCCGCGCGGAAGCGGCGGCCCGCGTGGACGCGGCCGATCTCCCGGTCGATGCTCTCTGCGATCTCGCGGGCCGAGGGGGAGAGTCCCGCCACGTTGTAGGCGCGGCGCGCGAGGCGGGAGGGGTCCGCGGCGGCGAGCTCCAGCATCGCCCGGACCGCGTCCGCCATGTGCATGAAGGGGAGCCGCGTCTCGGGCTGGATGAAGTCCCGGCTCTCCCGCCGCTCCACGGCCGCGAAGTACATCTCGTTGGCGAAGTCGGTCGTGCCGCCGCCGGGGGGCGTGGCGTTGAGCAGCCCCGGGAACCGGAGCGATCGGAAGTCCACCCTCCCGGTCCGCGCGTACCAGGCGCCCAGCAGCTCGCCCGCGACCTTGGTGACCCCGTACATCGTCGTCGGGAGGAGCGGGGTGTCGTCGGTGACGGGATCGGGGAGGCCGCCCGGGCTCCCCGGGAGCGGGCCGAAGACCGCGATGGAGGAGGGCCAGACGACCCGCGGACGGGGTTCCGGCATGGCCGCGACGGCCTCGAGCGCCGTCCGGAGGCTCCCCATGTTCACGTCGAGGCAGCGGCCGGGATCCTGCTCCCCCGTGGCGCTCAGCACCGCGGTGAGGAGGTAGACCTCGTCCGGGCGGAACTCGCGCAGGAGGTCCGGCACCGCGGACCCCTTCGATGCGTCCCCCGTCACCCACCACTCCCTCCAGCGGGGGTGGCGGCGGAAGTGGGCGTCCAGCGCCGCGCAGGCCGGGCACTCCGCGGGAGGCCGCAGGTCCAGCATCCGCACCTCGTCCCCGCGGCGGTGGAGCGCCGGGACGAGGTCGCTCCCGATCTGCCCGCCGGCGCCGACGACGACGGAACGCGCCATGGAGGTCCTCCCGTGCCCGGGGGGATTCTATCCCGCGGGCGGGGGGCGCCGGAACGGTGCCCGGGCGGGGGTCACGCTAGGATCCCCCCGCATGGAGACGGCCCCCCCGGAGGCCCCGCGGCGCCCCATCGTCTTCTTCGACGGGGTCTGCGGGATGTGCAACCGGTTCGTGGACCTCCTGCTGAAGGTCGACCGGAGGGGGATCTTCCTCTTCGCCCCGCTCCAGGGGGAGACGGCGCGAAGCCTCCTCCCGCCGCTCCCCGCCGACCCGGCAGCGTGGTCCATGCTCTACCTCGACGAGAGGGGGCTGCACGACCAGTCGGACGCCTCGCTGGAGGTCTACCGGCGTCTCGGTGGCCTCTGGTCGGTGCTCGCGCTCGCGCGCTTCGTCCCGCGGTTCCTGCGGACTCCTGTCTACCGGTGGATCGCGCGGAACCGGTACAACTGGTTCGGGCGGCGGGACGCCTGCCGGGTGCCGACGCCCGCCGAGCGGGAGCGCTTCCTTCCGTGAGAGGTTGACACCGGGAGGAGGCGTGCTACCATTCCCCCCGTGAACCGCGGCGCCTCCCGGACGACGACCACCCGCACGACCGGCCGGACTACCGGCCGGGCGCGGGAATAGTCCGGACCCGCCTCGCCCCACCCCGCGCCCGGGCCCCCAATCTGCGCCTCCGCGTCCGGCGGACCGCTACCATCCAGACCCTCGACGCGAAGGAAGGCCGACCATGCTCCGACCCATCGGAAGTCCGCCGCGGCTGGAACTCCGCTACCCCGACGGTTCGATTCACGAGTTCGATCCCGGGACGCCCTGCAGGACCGTGGCGCAGGAGCTGCCCGGCGGCGACCAGGCGCTGGCGGTGCTCGTCGACGGGGAGTTCGTGGACCTCCACTCCCCGCTGCGCAAGGGCGGGCAGGTCCGACCCGTCCTCCCCGGGACGGAGGAGGGCCTCGAGGTCCTCCGCCACACGGCGGCCCACGTCATGGCCCAGGCCGTGGCGCGCCTCTGGGGGAAGGACCAGGTCGAGTTCGCCATCGGACCCGTCATCGACGAGGGCTTCTACTACGACTTCGACATCGACCACCCCTTCACGCCCGAGGACCTCCCGCGCATCGAGGAGGAGATGCGGAGGATCGTGCGGGAGGACCTCCCGCTCCTGCGGAAGGAGTGCGGCGCGAAGTCCGAGGCGCTGGCCGTGCTCGACGCCTCGGGCCGCGCGACCTTCAAGAGGGAGATCGTCCGGGACCTCCCCGACGACGTCGTCTTCTCCTTCTACAGCCAGGGGGAGTTCACGGACCTCTGCCGGGGGCCCCACGTCCCGTCCACGGGGCGGGTGGGGGAGGCCTTCAAGCTGATGTCCGTGGCCGGTGCCTACTGGCGGGGCGACGAGAAGCGCAAGATGCTGCAGAGGATCTACGCCACGGCCTTCTTCAAGCCGGAGGAGCTCGCGGAGTTCGTGCGCCTGAAGGAGGAGGCGAAGAGGCGCGACCACCGGGTGCTCGGGAGGGAGCTCGGACTCTACAAGTTCCCGCAGGCCTCCCCGGGAGCGGTGATCTGGCTCCCGGCCGGGATGGTCTGCTGGCGGGAGCTGGAGCGCGTCATCCGCGAGAAGCTCGACGCCCGCCGCTACGTCGAGGTCCGCACGCCCGTCCTGCTGGATTCGTCCGTGTGGAAGGTGACGGGCCACATGGACCACTACCGCGAGAGCATGTACTTCCTCGAGAAGCAGGAGGATCGGCTCTTCGGCATGAAGCCCATGAACTGCCCGGGCTCCGCCATGGTCTTCCAGGAGGGGGTGCGGTCCTACCGGGATCTTCCGCTGCGCCTGGCGGAGTTCGGGCTCGTCCACCGGAACGAGAAGTCGGGGGTGCTGGGGGGCCTGACGAGAGTCCGCTCCTTCGTCCAGGACGACGCCCACATCTACTGCGCCCCGGAGCAGCTGGAGGGGGAGGTCGAGGACCTCGTCGCCTTCGTGCGGGAGGTCTACGCGCTCTTCGGCTTCGGGGACATCCGGATGTACTTCGCGACGCGCCCCGCCTCCTCCACGGGATCGGACGAGATGTGGCGCGACGCCGAGGCGGCCATCGACGGCGTGCTGCAGCGCTCCGGCGCCCCCTTCTCGATGGATCCGGGCGGCGGCGCCTTCTACGGGCCGAAGATCGACTTCAGGGTGCGGGACTCCATCCGCCGCGAGTGGCAGCTCGCCACGATCCAGGTGGACTTCTCGCTCCCGGAGAAGTTCGACCTCGAGTACGCCGCGAAGGACGGGACGCGCCAGCGCCCCGTCGTCGTGCACCGGGCCATCCTCGGCTCCTTCGAGCGGATGTTCGGGATCCTCGTCGAGCACTTCGCCGGGGCCTTCCCCCTCTGGCTCGCCCCGGAGCAGGTGCGGGTGGTGCCCGTCTCGGAGGAGAAGCAGGCGCCCGCCTGCCTCGCCGCGGTGGAGGCGCTCCGCGCGGCGGGGCTCCGGGCCGAGGCCGACCTCGGCACCGGGAAGATGGGGGCGAAGATCCGGGAGGCGACGGTCCGGAAGGTGCCCTACATCCTGGTCATCGGCGGGCGGGAGGCGGAATCGGGGCAGGTCGCGGTCCGGCGCCGCGACGGACACGACCTGGGCGCGCTCCCGCTGGCCGAGGTGGTCGACGCGCTCCGGCGCGAGGCGGCCGAGCGGAGGCTGGACCCGATCCTCGGGCCCCCGGCCGGGACGCCGCTCCCGGAACGGAAGAAGAAGGGCCCGTAGCGGCGGGGCTTGCCCCGCCGGGGAGGATCGGATGCTCAACGCAAGGACCGCGAGCCGGTTGGACGCGACGCTGGCCGAGATCCGCGAGTCCGGGGTCTGGAAGGAGGAGCGGGTGATCGCCTCTCCCCAGGGGGCGGAGATCACGGTCAACGGGAAGCGGGTGCTCAACTTCTGCGCCAACAACTACCTCGGGCTCTCCTCCCACCCCGACCTCGTGGCGGCCGCCCACCGGGCGCTCGACGCGCGGGGCTACGGCATGTCGAGCGTGCGGTTCATCTGCGGGACCCAGGACCTCCACCGGGAGCTGGAGTGCCGGCTCAGCGGCTTCCTCGGCACCGAGGACACCATCCTCTACACCTCCTGCTTCGACGCGAACGGGGGGGTGTTCGAGACCCTGCTCGGGCCCGAGGACGCCATCGTCGCGGACCGCCTCAACCACGCGTCCATCATCGACGGGGTGCGCCTCGCGAAGGTCGCGAAGGAGAACCGCCTCGTCTACCGGCACGCCGATATGGCGGACCTCGAGGAGTGCCTGAAGAAGGCCGCCGGCTGCCGGGATCGCCTCGTCGTCACCGACGGCGTCTTCTCCATGGACGGGGACCTTGCGCCGCTGCAGCAGATCTGCGACCTCGCCGAGAAGCACGACGCCATGGTGATGGTGGACGACTCCCACGCCACGGGGTTCGTGGGGAAGAAGGGGCGCGGCACGCCCGAGAACTTCGGCGTGCAGGCTAGGGTGGACATCGTCACCTCCACCATGGGGAAGGCGCTCGGCGGGGCGTCGGGGGGGTTCACGAGCGGGCGGGCGAAGGTCGTCCAGTTGCTCCGCCAGCGCTCCCGGCCCTACCTCTTCTCCAACTCGGTCCCGCCTCCCATCGTCGGCGCGGCGCTCGCCGCTCTCGACCTCCTCGAGAAGTCCACCGAGCGGCGCGACCGGCTGGAGCGGAATGCGGCGCGGTTCCGCGATGGCATGACGAAGGCCGGCTTCGACCTCAAGCCGGGGACCCACCCCATCGTCCCGGTCATGTTCTACGACGCGAAGAGGGCGCAGGCCGTGGCGAAGGACCTGCTGGAGGAGGGCATCTACGTCGTCGCCTTCACCTACCCCGTCGTCGCCAAGGGGCAGGATCGCATCCGCGTGCAGCTCTCCGCCGACCACGACGACGCCATGATCGACCGCGCGCTCGCCGCCTTCGCGAAGGTGGGGCGGTAACCGCCATACCGAACTCGACTCGGATTGGCGGAGTTCCCCGTGAACAGGCGCCTGCACCCGGTACTGTCGTCGCGCTCGGCGGCGGGGGCTTCTCCATGGAGCCCCGGAACCCGCTGCTCGATGAGTTCGTCCTCTCCCGTGCCCGGGGTCGGCGGCCCCGGATCGCCTTCGTCGGCACGGCGAGCGGGGACTCGCCGCTCTACGCGGCCCGGTTCCTCCGCGCCTTCCGCCGCCACCGCTGCCGCCCTTCCGTGCTCTCCCTCTTCGACCCGCCCCGCGGTGGGCTGCGCCCCTTCGTCCTCGGCCAGGACGCGATCTACGTGGGCGGCGGGAACACCCGGAACCTGCTCGTCCTCTGGCGGGAGTGGGGGCTCGACCGGATCCTCCGGGAGGCCTGGCGGGAGGGCGTCGTCCTCGCGGGCCTGAGCGCCGGCTCCGTCTGCTGGTTCGAGGAGGGCCTCAGCGACTCGGTCGTCCCCGGCGCGCTCCGACCGCTCCCCTGCCTCGGGTTCCTCCCCGGCTCGAACTGCCCCCACTACGACGGGGAGCCCGGGCGCCGCCCGACCTACCGGCGGCTCGTCGCCTCGGGGCGGATGCGGCCCGGCCTGGCGGCGGACGACGGCGCGGCGCTCGTCTTCGAGGGCCGGAGGTTCTCCGGGGCCGTCTCGAGCCGGCCGGGGGCCCGCGCCTGGCGGGTCGAGCGGCGGGGCCGCGGCGCGGTGGAGACGGAGATCGTCCCCGAGTTCCTCGGCTAGGGCGTTCGGATCCGGTCCGCGAGGTCGGGCGCCACCCGGCGGAAGTCGCGATCGTTGAAGGTGAGAATGACGTCCGCCCCGCTCTTCCGCGCGGCCTGAATCAGGAGGGCGTCGTACACGACCCTGCCTCGGATCTCACGGTCCGCCAGGAAGGTGATGACCGCCCGGTAGTCGTCGGCTTCGGGCGTCACGACCTCGAAGGGACCGTCCAAAAGCAGGTGGAGAGCCGCACGGAGCACGGGGACTTCGATCCGCGGAACGACCGGATACGTCGAGAGGGTGCGGTAGGCCTCGGCTGCGGAGTGGAGCGGCAGAATGCCCCTCACTTCTCCCGTCCTGACCCGCTCGAACCACGGAGCGGCCCTGCCGCGGTGAACGTGGCTCTCGACGAAGAGGGGGACGACGGCGGACGTGTCGAAGAACGCCTTCACGCGTCTCCCCATGAATCCTCGCCGAGAGGCAACCCGATGCGCCTGCGATCATCCTCGTCCCTCAGTCTGTGGAGGTAGGCAACGATGTCCTGCGTCTCTTCGGGGACCGGCCCCGTCCACATGGGGATCCCGTCCTTCACCACCCACTCCCCCTTGGGCCTGAGGGGCTTCACCACGAGGCGGCTCCCCTCGACATCGAGGGAGACGGAATCCCCCGCCTTGAGCCCGAGCCTCTGCCTCACCGGCTTCGGCAGGAGGATCCGCCCGAACTTGTCCAGGGTCGTCTGGGTCATGCTGCTCCTGCGCTTCCTCATGTTGGCAATCCTACCACAGGATTGCCAAATCGGCCTTCCACCGGGATGATGGACGCCGGGGCGAGTACACCCGGAGGCGGGGCTACCTCGGGAAGAGGACCTCGACCAGGGCCGAGGCGCGCAAGAGCGGGTTGTCGTTCAACTTCTCCAGGGTGACGCGGCAGAGGGCCCGGCGGCAGGGGAGCGTCGTCCCCCGGAGGGTCTCCCGGAGGGCGGCTTCTCCCGGCACCTCGGAGAGGGCGAGGCCGAGAGACTCCGCGTCCTCCCGGGAGACGAGCGCCGTCACGGGGGAGCCCGTGGAGACGAGGAAGGTGAGTTCGCGGGGGGTGCCGAGGCCGGAGGCGGGTTCGACGGTGAGCCGCGCGACCACGCGGCCCTCCTCGAAGGGGAATGTCCTGCTCGCGGACCCCCGGCCCATGGTGAGGAGGCCGGCCGGGGCGTCCACGGTGACCTCGATCCCGAGCGCGGCGAGGAGCCCCGCGCCGGCGATGCGCGGGCCGTAGAGCCCCGTGACGGACTCGGCCCGGTCGCCCTCGCTTCCGAGGGTGAAGAGGTAGGCGTGGGCGGCGCCGCCCGGCGCCTCGCGCAGCAGGCGAGCGGCGTCCTCGAGCAGCATCGCCCCGCCGAGCACCTTCCCCCCGGCGACAGCGATGGTGTGGCCCTCCATGGGGGCCAGCGACGCGCGGGCCCCGGCCAGCGCCGCGTCGTCCGCAGCCCTAGCGGCGGCGATGTCCCCGGTGCCGGGTTCCTCCGGAGCCTCCCCGGGCACCGCCGCGCAGGCGGCCGGCAGGAATGCGACGGCGAGCGCCGCGGCCCGTGTAAGAATCCCCCGTCCGGACTCGCCGCGCATGGCGAGAGGGTACCGCGGGGGAGGTCGGAATGGGACTGGGAGCCGGCGCGCGGTTCACCTGGCTCGGGCACGCGACCTTCCTCGTGGAGACCCCGGGGCGGAGGAACCTCCTCCTCGACCCCTGGGTGGCCGGGAACTCGGCCTGCCCGGCGCGCCTGAGGAAACTGCCGAAACTGGACGCCATGCTCGTCTCCCACGGGCACTTCGACCACATCGGGGACACCGTGGCGCTCGCGAAGGAGCACGCCTGTCCGGTCGTCTCAAACTACGAGACCGCCTGCTGGCTCAAGGGGAAGGGCGTCACGACGACGCTGGAGATGAACAAGGGCGGCACCGTCGAGGTGGCCGGCGTGAAGGCGACCATGGTCCACGCGGACCACTCCTGCGGGATCACGGACGGGGACGCCATCGTCTACGGCGGCGAGGCGGCGGGCTTCGTGGTGACGCTGGAGAACGGCTACCGCTTCTACTTCGCCGGGGACACGAACCTCTTCGGTGACATGCGCCTCCTGGGCGAGGTCTACAAGCCCGACCTGGCGCTGCTCCCCATCGGCGGGCTCTACACCATGGGGCCGCTCGAGGCTAGCCACGCGGTGCGGCTGCTGGGGGTGAAGAAGGTCATCCCCATGCACTTCGGCACCTTCCCGGCGCTGGCCGGGAAGCCCGAGGAGCTCCGCGAGCTCTGCGGCGCGAAGGTCGAGGTCCTCGACCTCAAGCCGGGGGATTCGGTCGAGTAGCCCCCCTTGCGGCCCCGCCAATCGCACCTAGGATGGACCCGCCATGGCACGCGGGAGCCGGGTCCTCGGAGTCGCGATCCTCGGAGCCGTCCTCGGCGCCCTGCCCGGTGGGCCGGTCGAGGGGGCGCCCCTCAGCAGTGACACTTGCATCCTTGCCCTCACCCCGACCAACGGCCAGGAGGTCCTTCCCGACCTTTCCGACCCGGGGCTCGACGGGGTCGTCACGATCCTGCTGCGCCATCGCCTTCGGCCGTGGCAGCGGCGGCTCTTGCGGAGGGGGTCTCGGGGCTCCTTCAACGGGTCCGGAGAGCCTGTCTCCCTGCTGACCCACGACCTCACCCGCGCTCCCGCTGCGATCGTCCTCAGCCCCGAGACGCGGTCACTCATCCTGGTCCCGGAACGGCCGCTGTCGGAGGCCCAGTACACGCTGACAATCGACCGGAGGCTGCTGTGGCCCTCCCGTCGGCTCCAGGAGTGGCACAGGGACATCCGCACCTCCTTCACCGTCGGGCCGGACGTCCACCCTCCGCGCGTCCGGGAGGTGACTCCCGCGCCCAACCAGATGGAGGTGCCGCCCTTTACACCCGTCTCGATCGTCTTCAACGAGTCCATGGACCCGAAGGCCGTGATTCTCGGCCGTTCGGTATTCGTGGAGTACGCCGGGCTGGGCCCGCCGCTGCCGGTCGAGGGAACCCTCACCCTGGGGGATGACGGCTTCCTCGTGCAGTTCACCCCCGACCCCTGCGTCGGCCTCCCGCCCGCGACGAGGATCCGCATCCGGCTCTTCGGCGCGGGGAACGCCGAGGCCGTCGCGGACCGCGTGGGGAACGCCCTGGAGGAAGACTACGCCTTCGAGTTCTGGACGAAGGGGGAGGCGCCGCTTCCGGACCCGCGGCTTGCCCCGCCTCCCGCCCAGGCCCTCTATGCGACCACCGCCGACACGGTCGTGGCCTTCGACATCCGCGGGGCCATCGCCGAGGACGGCTCCTTCCACCCCGAACGGATCCGGCAGGTCCTCGCGAGCGAGGGCTACGGGGGGGACTTCGCAGTGCGGCTTGGCAGCCCCGGCGACGCGGTCGTGGACCCGCGGACGGACCCGATGACGGGGCATTCGTTCCTCTACCTGGTGGACGAGGAGGCCCACGACATCGCGCTCATCGACTCGGGAACGGGGCGCGTGTCGCGACGCGTCGGGGGATTCCAGGATCCGCGGGGGCTCGGGATCCTGGGGCCCGAGGCCCCCTTCGCCCATTCGACGCTGCTCGTCTCCGATCACGCAGAGAACTCGCTGACGGCGGTTCGAATCGACGACTTGCCGCGCTCTCCGCAATGCGAGGACCCGGGCCAGGGGACGATCTCGTGGCCGCCGGCGCGGGAGGCCCTGCCGGTCGGCTGGGACCCCTCGGGGGTGGCGGCGACGGCGATCCCGAGTTTCGGGAGCCTGGCCATGGTGGCCCAGTACTCCGAGGTATTTGGCGGTTCCGCAACGATGGTCTACGGCAGGGGGGGGTCCTTCGCGGTGCAAGGCTCCACTTCGGAAGGGCTCCACGCCCCGGCCGAGGTCGCCTGGAGCGGCATGTCCTGCTGGCTGGTCGGTTCCCCGGCCAGGGATGACACGACGGGCTCGGTGGCGATTGCCCGCCTCTACCTCGGACGTGGATTCGTGTTCATGGCCCCGCAGCCGTCCGTCGTCGCAGTCTCCAGCGAGTCGATTCACGACCCGGGGAAGCCCGCCGTCGTGCCCGGCTCGGGACGGTGCCTGGTTCCCAACCGGGCCGATGGCACCGTGTCCGAACTCGAGGAGGATGGGCGCGCATCGCCCCGGATCCGTGTCGTCGGCGTCCATCCGGTCGGAGAGTGGCCGACCTCCGTCGCGACGGACCCGACCGGCCGCCTCGCCTTCGTGTCTCTGGAGGGGGAGGGGAGGATTGCGGTGATGGACCTCGCGGACCCGGGGGCGGTGCCCTACCGCATCCCGCTCCCGGGCGTGCGGTCGGTGTTCACGGTGACGACGCAGTAGGTCCGCCGCCCTCCATCGCCTTCGCCAGCGCCGCGTCCACGGAGGCGAGGAGTTGCTGGAGGCGCTTCTCGTCGATGCGCGTGTCGAAGGGCGTCCCGGGCGGCCGGTCGTAGGTTAGGAGAACGCGGGAGCCGCCCTTGGCGGTCTCCGCCACGGACGCCGTCACCTTCGCCTCGAATCCGCCCTTGAGCGGATCGGTCCCGGAGATGAGGGAGATGTCCCGCTCGATGTTCGAGACGACGACCCCCGCGCCCCGGAGCGCCTCGAGCGCCGCCTCGAAGAGCCGGTCCGCCGGGACGCGGTAGGCCACCCCGAGGAACCGGGGCGGCGGGTTCAGCACTGGGTCGGGGCGGTAGTCGCCGCGATCCATCCGCGAGTGGGCGGCCGGAAGCGCGTCGGGGTCCTCCTCGCGGAAGGAGGCCGGCGACGGCTTCGGGGGGTCGGGGTCGGGCATGGCGGTCACCTCGCGATGGACCTCTCGATGGCCCGGAGGTCCTCCGGCACGAGCACGCCCGCCTCGACGAGAGGACGGCAGGCGGCGAGGAAGTCGTGGGCCCGGGTCCCATTCCGGAGGAGCACGCTCCGGACGAGGCTGTCCTTGCGCTGGAGCCACTCGGCCTCCGGGAGCCACCCCTGCTCGTAGGATTCCCAGGCCTCGCGGAGCTGCTCCAGGAAGTGGTCCTCGGTCAGCGCCTCGCCCGCGCCGACGATCGGCGCGGCGGGCACCGCCCCGGTCACGGCCGTCGCGCCCCCCTTCGAGAGGCTCCTCTCCGTCGCCTCCAGGAGCCCCCGGAGGATCGCGTCGTCCCGCTCTGGGTCCATGGGGCTCCCCGGGGGGCGGTCCACCAGCAGCCGTACCCGCGACCCTGCGGGCGTCCTCTCCACCTGCCCGACCGCAGCGGTGAACTGCCCGCCGCCGAGGTCGGCCGACCCGCGCACCCTGAGCCCCGCCTCGTCCACGCCGAGCACCAGCAGCCCCTGGGCCGCCATGGCGTCGGCCAGCGCGCGGACGAGGGCCTCCGCGGGGACCGGGAAGGCCGCCCGCATGAGCCGCGGCGGGGGGTCGAGGGCCGGGGGGGCTGCCGGGGCCTCGGGGTGGCGCGCCCTCGCCGTCCCCTCCAGCATCCGGGCCACGTCCGATGCGCTCTCCCGCCGGGAGCGCAGGTCCTCCTGCTCCCTGCGGTTCTGTTCCTCGGCGGCGCGGGCCGCCATGGCGGCGCAGATCACGTGGAGGAAGAACCCCAGGGCGGGCGCCGACGAGTAGGCGACGAATGTTGCGACCAGCCACCCGACGCCCGACCCGACCCTCCCCGCGTAGAGGTGGCCCACGCCGGGGATGAGCGAGAGCACGAAGGCCGCCCCGGGGCTCTTCCGGTCCCCCTCCATCGTCCCGTGCCCCTCCCCGGCCCCGCCGCTACCGGGCGATGTGGACCGACTTCCCGTGGAGCGCGTGGGCCGCCTCCATGATGGCCTCCGGCAGGGTCGGGTGGGGATGAATCGTCCCGCCGAGGTCCTCGACCCTCAGGCCCGCCTCCAGGGCGAGCGCCCCCTCGGAGATGAGGTCGCAGGCCTCGGGGCCGACCACGTGCACGCCGAGCACGAGGTCGGTCTTCCGGTCGGCCACGATCTTGGCGAAGCCCTCCGTGTCGTTGATGGCGAGCGCGCGGCCGAGCGCCGCGAAGGGGAACCTCCCGACCGCGGGGTCGTAGCCGGCGGCCTTCGCCTGCTCCTCGGTCATGCCGACGGACGCGATCTCGGGGTCCGTGAAGATGACCGAGGCGACCGACCGCCAGTCCCGGGCGCTCGGGAGCCCGGCGATGGCCTCCGCGGCCACGACCGCCTCGCGGGAGGCCTTGTGCGCCAGCATGGGCTCGCCCGCCACGTCCCCGATGGCGTAGAGGTGGGGGATGCTCGTGCGGCAGCGGTCGTCGGTGGGGACGAACCCCCTCTCGACCTTCACGCCGATCCTCTCCAGGCCCAGGTTCTCGCTGTTGGGGCGGCGGCCCACGGTGGAGAGGATGGCGTCGCAGGCGATGGACTCCTCGCCCTTCTTCGTCTCCACGACCACCGTCGCGCCGTCCTCCCCGTCCTTCCAGGACTTCGCCTTCGCCTCGAGCAGGATGCGGACCTTGCGCTTCTTCAGCGACCGCTCCACCACCTTCACGAGGTCGGGGTCCTGCCCGGGGAGCAGCGAGCCCGTCATCTCCACGACCGTCACCTCGCTCCCCATCTTCGAGAGCCAGGTCCCGAGTTCCAGCCCGATGTAGCCCCCGCCGATGACGAAGACGCGGCGCGGCGCCGCGCGGAGGTCGAGCGCCTCGGTGGAGGAGAGGACGCGCTTCCCGTCCACCGCGAATCCGGGGACCTCGCGGGGGCGGGATCCCGTGGCGAGGATGGCATCCTTCGCCTCGACGACGGTCGTCCCGTCCTTCGTCTTCACCTCGAGCCGTGCCGGGCCGGTGAAGGTCCCTGTCCCCTGGAGGATGGTGACTCCCGCCTTCTGGCAGAGGAGCGCGATGCCGCCCGTCAGCCGCTTCACCACGCCGCCCTTCCAGTCCACGAGCCTCCCCATGTCGATCTTCAGGCCCTCGAAGGTGAGCCCGAAATCGGCGGCCTTCCGGGCCTTCTCGAGGAGGTTCCCGGCGTTGATCATGGCCTTGGAGGGGATGCAGCCGACGTTGAGGCAGACCCCGCCGAGCTCCCCCCTCTCCACGAGGACGGTCTTCTTCCCGAGCTGCGCCGCCCGGATCGCGGCCACGTAGCCGCCGGGCCCGGCGCCGAGCACCACGACGTCGCAGGTCATCGTTGCCATCGTTTCCTCCTACAGCGGGAACGCCCCCTCGGCCCGGCCCCCCTCCTGGAAGAGGTGTCGCACCTCCTCCAGCTGGGCCCGGAGGCGCGCCGGCACCTCCGCGAAGGCGTGCTCCACGAGCGATTCCAGCGGCGGTGGCGGGGCGGCCTCGGCCTCGCGGATCGCCGCCGCGATCTCCCCGCCGATCTCCTCCGCGGCCCGCTTCTCGCGCCTCTCGTCCCAGAGGCGCCTCTTCTCGAGGTGGCGGCGGAAGCGCGGCAGGGGGTCCTTCCGCTCCCACTTCCTCACCTCGGCCTCGTCCCGGTAACGGCCCGGGTCGTCCGAGGAGGAGTGGCCGAGGCGGCGGTAGGTGACCAGTTCGAGGAACGTGGACCCGCCCCCGGACCGGGCGCGCCCGACGGCCTCGGAGGTCGCCGCGTAGACCGCCAGCAGGTCGTTCCCGTCCACCCGCACCCCCGGCATCCCGTAGGCCCGGGCCTTGACCGCGAGCGTCCGCGAAGCGGTCTGCTGGGAGACCGGCACGGAGATGGCCCAGCCGTTGTTCTGGCAGATGAGGACCACCGGCGCCCCGAACACCGCGGCGAAGTTCATGCCGCAGTGGAAGTCCCCCTCGCTCGTGGCGCCGTCCCCGCAGTAGCCCAGCACCACGGTGCGGTCCCCGCGGATCCTCGCGGCCATGGCCGCGCCCACGGCCTGCGGCACCTGGGTGCCGATGGGGGAGGAGAGGGAGACGTGGTTCCCGGCCCGCCAGGAGAAGTGCATGGGCTGCTGGTGGCCGAGGCACTCGTCGGCCGAGTTCCCGTAGAGCTGGCCGAGGAAGGCGCGGAGCGGCATTCCCCGCAGAAGCGCCGCGCCGCCCTCCCGGAGCGCCGGGAAGATCCAGTCCCCGGGCTCGGCGCAGGCCGCGCTCCCGACCACCGCCGCCTCCTGGCCGATCGACGCCCCGTAGAAGGCGATGCGCCCCTGGCGCTGGAGGCCCAGCATCTTCCGGTCGAAGAGCCGCAGGAAGAGCATCTGCCGGTAGAGGGCGACGCGGCGCTCGGGGGGAAGCCCCGGGTCCAGCGCCCGATCCGCGGTGCCGTCGTCCCTGAGCACGCGCAGCAGCCCCAGGTCCGGGGCCTCCTCCTCCTTCGCCGGCGGCTTCGCCCGACGTGGCACGCGCCTAGATCTCGCCGGCGAGGATGAGCTTGGGGTCCTCGAGGAGCGCCTTCACGGCGTTCATGAACCGGGCTCCGGTCGCCCCGTCGTTGATCCGGTGGTCGATGGAGATGCTCAGGTACATCACGTCCCGCACGGCGATCCGGTCGCCCACCACCCGCGGGGCCTTCTGGATCTTGTGGACGCCGAGGATGGCCACCTCGGGGAAGTTGATGATGGGCGTGGCGAAGAGCCCCCCGATGTTCCCGGCGTTGGTGATGGTGAAGGTCCCGCCCTGGAGGTCGTCGAGCCTCGACTTCCCGGTGCGGGCGTCCGTCGCCACCCGCTCGATCTCCAGCGCCAGGTCCACGAGCGGGCGGCGGTCCACCCCCTTCACCACGGGGACGATGAGCCCGGCCCCGGTGTCCACCGCGATCCCGAAGTTGAAGGACTTCCGGACCGTGTAGGCGCCCGCGGCCTCGTCCACGGTGGCGTTGAGCGTGGGGAACTGCCGGAAACCCGCCACGACGGCCTTCAGGATGAAGGGGAGGAAGGTGAGCCGCGCGCCCCGGAGCCGCGCCCGCTCCTTCGCCGCCTCGCGGACCTGGACGAGCTCCGTCACGTCCACGTCGTCCACGTAGGAGAAGTGCGCGGCGTGGCTCTTCGACAGCGCCATGCGCTCGTAGATCCTCTTCCGGAGCCCGCGGATGGGGATCACCTCGTCCTCCCCGGAGGCCGGAGCGGAGGGCGGCGCAGCGGATGCGGGGATCGGCGACGGCGCCGAAGGGGCCCGTGCCGCGGCGGTGGGCGGCGCGGCGGCGGCGGGGCGCCCGCCGGAGGCGGCGAAGCGCAGGACGTCGTCGTCGGTCACCCGGCCCGCGGGCCCCGTCCCCGGGACGGCCTCGATGTCGAGCCCCTTCTCCCTCGCGAGGCGGCGGGTGAAGGGCGTGGCGGCGGCGCGCTGGCCGGGGGGTCGGCGGTAGGGGGTGGGCACCTCCCCGCCCGAGGAGGCGGCGACCGCCGCGGCCGGAGCCGGCTTCGCGGCGGCAGGCGCCGCGGGTGCGCCGCCGTGGCTCGCGATCTTCGGCGCCGCGGCGCCGGCGGCGAGCTCGATCTCCACGAGGACCGCGCCCACGGGGATCACCTTCCCGGGCTCGGCGTGGATCCGCTTCACCGTGCCCGCGGCGGGGGAGGGGATCTCGACCGTGGCCTTGTCGGTCATCACCTCGACCAGCGGCTGGTCCTCGCGGACGGAGTCCCCCTCCTTCACGAGCCACTGGACGACCTCGCCCTCGGCCACGCCCTCGCCGATGTCGGGCAGACGGAACTCGAGTGCCATGGGGGGCTCCTAGAAGGTCATCACCCGCTCGATCGCCTGGAAGGTCCTCCTGGCGTCGGGCATGTAGATGTGCTCCAGCGCGTAGGGGAAGGGGGTGTCGAAGCCCGTCACGCGGAGGATCGGGGCCCGGAGGTGCTCGAAGGCCCGCTCGGCCACGACGGCGGCGAGCTCCCCGCCGAAGCCGTTGGTGCGCGGCGCCTCGTGGAGGATGACGACCCGCCCTGTCCGCCGCGCCGCCTCGAGCACCGCCTCCTCGTCCAGCGGCACGAGCGTGCGGAGGTCCAGCACCTGCACCGACCAGCCCTGCTCGGCGGCGAGGGCGGCGGCCTTGAGCGCCGTGTGGACCATGGCGCCCCAGCACAGCACCACGGCGTCGTCGCCCGCCCGGGCCGTGGCCGCGACGCCGAAGGGCACGCGGTGGTCCCCCTCGGGGACCTCGCCCTTCACGGACCGGTAGATGGCCTTGGGCTCGAGGAAGAGGACGGGGTCGGGGTCGTGGATGGAGGTGAGCAGCAGCCCCTTGGTGTCGGCGGGCGTCGAGGGGACCACGACCTTGAGCCCCGGGGTGTGGATGAAGTAGGACTCGCTCGACTGGGAGTGGTAGTGGCCGCCGCGGATTCCGCCCCCGTAGGGGGTACGGATGGTCATGGGGCAGGTGAACTGGCCGCCCGAGCGGTAGCGCATCTTCGCCGCCTCCGACACGATCTGGTCGAAGGCCGGGTAGATGAAGTCGAGGAACTGGATCTCCGGCACGGGCTTCATCCCGTAGAGCGCCATGCCGATGGCGGTGCCGATGATCCCGCTCTCGGCGAGCGGGGTGTTCATGACCCGCTCCGGCCCGTACTTCTTCAGGAGGCCGTCCGTCGCGCGGAAGACGCCGCCCAGTTCCGCGATGTCCTCGCCGAGCACGACCACGGAGTCGTCCGCCCCCATGGCGTGGTGGAGGGCGTCGTTCACCGCCTGGAGGACCGTCATGACGGCCATGGCGTGCTCCTCCTAGAGGGGGAAGGCGGCCCCGGACTCGTCCTTGCGGAACTTCCCGCCCTCGGCGCGGAGCAGGTAGTCCCGCTGGCGCTCGAGCGCGGGGGTGGGGGTCGCGAAGACGTCGTCGAAGAGCGAGCCCAGCGGCGGCGGGCCTTTCGTCTCCTGCTCCTTGAAGGCCTCGGAGACCTCGCGCTTCGCCTCCTCCTCGACCCGGGCGAGCCAGGCCTCGTCGGCGTGGCCCCCGGCCAGGAGGAACCGGCGGAACCGCTCGATGGGGTCGCGCTTCCTCCACTCGTCCAGCTCCGCCCCCGGGCGGTAGCGCGTCGGGTCGTCGGAGGAGGAGTGGGGGCCCATGCGGTAGGTGACGGCCTCGACGAGCGTGGGACCCCCGCCCTCCCGCGCCTTCGCCACGGCGTCGCGGACGACCTGGTAGACGGCCAGCACGTCGTTCCCGTCCACCCGCACGCCCTCGAAGCCGTAGGCCACCGCCTTCACCGCGATGGTCTCCGACCGGGTCTGCTGGCGGAGCGGCACCGAGATGGCCCACTGGTTGTTCTGGCAGAGGAAGACGCAGGGGGCCTTCCAGACGCCGGCGAAGTTCATGCCCACGTGGAAGTCGCCCTCGCTCGTGGTCCCGTCCCCGAACCAGGCCACGGCGACCCTCTTCTCCCCGCGGATCTGCATGGCGCGCGCGGCGCCGACCGCCTGGGGGATCTGGGTCCCGAGCGGGGAGGAGATGGAGAGGAAGTTCTGCTCGCGGAAGGTGTAGTGGCACGGCATCTGGCGGCCGTGGGCGAAGTCCTCGGCGTTGCCGAAGAGGTTGGCGACCATCCGGGGGACGGGCGCCCCGCGGTGGAGGGCGACGCCGGGGACGCGGTAGGAGGGGAAGCACCAGTCCTCGGGGCGGAGCGCGAAGGCGGCGCCCACCTGGTGGCCCTCCTCGCCCGAGGAGGGGACGTAGAACCCGATGCGGCCCTGGCGCTGGGACATGAGCCCGCGCTCGTCCAGCGCCCGGATTCGGACCATGGTCTCGTGCATCCGGCGGAGGTCCCCGTTGGAGAGCCCGAGCGCCTCGGCGACCGACGCCCGCTTCCCGCCCTTCTTCGCGGGCGGCGCGTCGAGGATGGTCAGCGGCGCGGAGGCCATCGCGTGTGCTCCAGGACCCGGAGACGGCACCGCGGACCCGGAGGGGAACCCCCGGGAGGGCCCACTCCCCCCCGCCGCGCCGACCGGGACAGGATAGGTGGGCCCGGAAGGGCGGGCAAGAAGATCGACCCGGGGGTCACGACGAGGCCGCCGGCGGCTTCTTCGGGCTCACTCCGACCCAGCAGTCGGCGGGGCCGAGGTCGTGGTTCCCGGCCCCCTTGGCGTAGAGGAAGAGCTGCATGCGGTAGGCGACGAGGCACTTCAGCACCATGTTCACGAGGCCCTCGCCCTTCCTGCACGGGGTACCCCAGGGCATCTCGGTGGCCCCGTGGAGGAGGTCCTCGTCGGAGAAGCCGGCGAGGATCCCCAGCAGCGCCTCCTCCTGCCGCGCCATGGCGGCGTCGAAGTCCTTCGGGTCGAGGCCCGCCGACTCCTTCTCCAGGCGCTCCGCCTCGTCCCAGGTCCCGTCCCGCACGAAGGCGGCGGGGACGAGCGCCATGGTGCTCATGTAGGCCAGCAGCTCCCGGACCGAGCGCTGGACCGGCGTCGGCCGCCAGTCCTCCTTCCCCGGCGGGACCTTCTTCGCCAGGTGGCGGATGACCTTGATCTCGTGGCGGACGGACGCGGCGAACTGCTCGTGGGTGAACAGGGTGGCCTCCTCGGGAATCCCTTTGTTCCGTGTCGGGTTCCGACCTACGCCTTCTCCGCGGCCTCGCGCGGGGACGGGTCCTTCAGGATCCGGACGCGCACGATGGCCTTCTCGTTGACCTCGTCCACGACGATGTCCACGCCGTCGGTGACGCAGTGCTCCCCGGCGCGCGGCAGGCGCCCCAGCTTCTCGAGCAGGAGCCCCGCGATGGTCGGGCGGTCCTCGGGGAGCTCCGTGTTGAAGAAGCGGTTGATGCGGGCGACCTCCGTCTGGCCGTGGACGAGGACCTCCTCGCGGGAGACGCGCTTGATGGTCCGCTCGTCCACGTCCTTCTCGTCCAGGATCTCCCCGACCAGCTCCTCCATGACGTCCTCGAGCGTGGCGAGCCCGATGGTCTCCCCGTACTCGCCGACGACGATGGCAATCTGCACCCGCTCCCTCTGGAACTCGAAGAGCAGGCGGTCCACGGGCATGGTCGCGGGGACGAACTTGGCCTTCGTTCCGAGGTCCGCCAGGCGCGTCCCGCCCCGGCCCTCGCCGAGCGCCAGGAGGGCGTCGGCCCGCCGCAGGACGCCCGTCACGTTGTCCCGCGTCCCGGAGAACAGCGGGATCCGCGCGGCCTGGATGCGGGTGAGGTCTTCGCGGGACTCCTCGACCGTGGAGTCCCCCGGGAGCATGTGGCAGCGGATCCGGGGGGTCATCACGTCCTCGGCGGCGATGTCGTTCAGGCGGAATACCCGCTGGATCACGTCCGCCTCCCGGGAGTGGATGGTGCCGTCCTTCTGCCCCTCCTCGGCCATCGCCTCAATCTCCTCCTTGGCGGTCACGGAGCCGCGGCGGCGGGGGACGAGGCGGTCCACGATCGCCTCCGATGCCCAGACGACGGGGCGGAGGAGGGTGATGAGGAAGAGCACCGGGTAGGCCGCCGCCAGGCACACGCCCACGCTCAGGCGCTCGCCGACTGTCTTGGGGAGGATCTCCCCGAAGACGACGATGGCCGCCGTGAGGAGCGCCGTGATCCAGGCCCCGGAGACCTCAAGCATGTCCTCCCGCCGCGAGGCCTCCTCGGCCACCCGCGCCGCGTGGGTCGTCACGAGGTAGGTCCCGACCACGTTCACGATCGTGTTCATCATGACGATGACCAGGATGGCGTTCTGGACGTTCTCCCGGATCCGGAGCACGGCCCGGGCGGTGCGGCCCCCGAGCTTCGCCAGCGCCCGGGCGCGGATCACCGGGAGGCTGAGGAAGGCCGCCTCGGAGAGCGAGCAGAGGGCGGAGAGGAGGACGACGGCGGCCGCGGCGACGAGCACGGTGACCATGCCGCCGCGCTACTCCCGGGCCATGGCCGCGCGGGCCCGGTCGAAGGCGGCGAGGGTGGCGTCCACGGCGTCCCCCCACTTGGGCAGCGCCATCTCCGGGACGAGCACCGCCCTCTCCCCGGCCCCCTTCGCGGTCCTCCGCGGGTCGAGGACGAAGTTCCCGGGCGAGGTGACGAACCGCCCGACGACGGAGAGGCCGCGCCGGTACAGCTCCTCGTGCTCCCGGCAGGAGAGGCCCGGGTGGACCGTGCAGGAGCCGTCGGCGCGCTCGGGGTGGGGGCGGTCCTCGGCGTCCCAGGGCTGGTGGCCGAGGACCACCACCATCTTCTCGTTGCAGTAGGCGACGAAGCGCGGGTCGCGGTAGCACTGGGCCAGGGTGCGGTCGCACTGCCCGCAGGTGTCGTGGAGGAGCGAGAGGAAGATGGGCACCCCGCGCGCCTTCGCCTCGGCGACCGCCGCGTCGAAGTCCCGGGCGAGCCGCAGCACCGGGGCGGCATCCGCGGCGCGCGGCGGACGGGCGGGCTCCGGGTCGTCCATGGCGCAGCGGAATCCCACGGAGCGGTCCGCCGCCTCCATGGGCTGCATGCAGAGGTCGAGCACGCGCAGGTTGAGGGGGCTCGGGGAGAGCCAGGAGGCGCCCTTCAGCATCACGGGGAGCATCGACGGCCGGGACGGCTCACCAGTGGTGGGGCCGCGGTACCGGGCCGCGGGGGTCATCACCCGGTCGTAAGCGTTCCCGGCCATGTCGAGGCAGCCGTAGGGGGACGCTCCCAGCGGGTGCGACCCGACGGGGTCGAGCCCGCGCTTCTCCGGAAGCCCGAAGTTCGCCCGCGCGGCGTCCGGCGGCGCGTCGCCCCATGGGTAGAGCCGCCCCTCGGCCCCGCCCGCGGCCTTCATCCACTCGTCGGCGGTGGGGAGGCGCGCCCCGGCCCAGTCCGCGAAGGCGAGCGCCCCGTGACCGGTGCAGGCGGTGACGGGATGGCGCTCGAGGCCCGGCGCCGCGCGCCAGCCGCCCTCCCCGCGGACGAGGCCCGGGATCGCGGTCCGCAGGAGCGGCGTGTCGGCCGGAGCCTCCGTCTCACGGAGGAACCGGGCGAACTGCCCGTTCGTCACCTCGAACTTGTCCACGAGGAAGGACGCCACCGGGAAGGGCTTCGGCTCCTCGACGGCGACGGTGCCCTCGTACTTCCGGCGGAGGTACTCGCCCCCGGGCACGCGGATCACCACCGCCTCGTCCTTCACCCGCCACCACTCCTCGGCCCCCTGGCGGTTGAGCCCGAGGTAGAGGAGGGGTTCCTGCTTCCTTTCTCCCTCGAGCGGCGGCCCGTCGCCCGCGGCTGCCAGCGCGGGGAGAATCGCCAACCCGATCCCGACCGCGACGGGGGCCCTCATGGGGGGGATCCTACCCGCAGGGCCCGGCCCCTCTCCCGTGATCGCCGCCGCGTGGCTGCCGGGGGTCGGCCCGGCGGTCGCAGCAGCCGGGGAGGATGCGACAATCGGCTCCCGATGGTCGAGACCCTGTCCCTCCGGAGGCTCAATCGCGCGACGCTCGGGCGGCAGATGCTGCTTCGGCGGGAGCGGACGACGGCGCTTCGGGCCGTGGAGCGCCTCGTCGGCCTCCAGGCCCAGCAGGCGCGGCCGCCGTTCCTCGGGCTCTGGTCCCGGGTCGAGAACCTGCGCCGTGAGGACCTCCTGCGCCTGGTGCGGTCGCGCCGGGTCGTCCGGGCCGTGGCCATGAGGGTCACGCTCCACCTGATGTCCGCGAAGGACTTCCTCTCCTTCCGCGCCGCGCTCCAGCCGGCGCTCTCCGACGGCATGCGGACCATCCTGCGGGGGAGGGCGGAGGGCCTGGACATCCCGAGGCTCGCGGAGGAGGCGCGGGCGTTCCTCGCGGAGGGGCCCCGGATCTTCGAGGACCTGCGCGATCACCTGGGGAGGCTCCACTCCGGGGCCGACGTGCGCGCCATGGGCTACGCGGTCCGGACGCACCTCCCCCTCGTGCAGGTCCCGGGCGAAGGGGAGCGCTGGGGCTGGTCCGGGCAGGCGCTCTTCGCGGCGGCGGAGGAGTTCCTCGGGAAGTCCGTGGGCCGGGAGGGGAGGCCGCACGCGCTCCTCCTGCGCTACCTCGCCGCCTTCGGGCCCGCGACCCCGGCCGACGCGCAGGCCTGGTCAGGGCTTCCGGGGCTCCGGGAGGTCTTCGAGGACCTCCGGCCGCGCCTTCGGGCCTTCCGGGACGAGAGAGGGAGGGATCTCTTCGACCTGCCGAAAGCACCGCGTCCCCCCGAGGACACCTCGGCCCCCCCGCGGTTCCTCCCGGATTTCGACAACCTCGTCCTCTCCCACGCCGACCGCACCCGCGTCGTCGCCGACGAGCACCGGCCGCGGGTCGTGACCAGGAACCTCCAGGTGCTCCCGACCTTCATCGTGGACGGGTTCGTGGCGGGCACATGGAGGGTCGAGCGCAGGGGCTCCGCGGCGACGCTCAGGCTCGCGCCCTTCGGGCGCCTCTCGAAGGAGGCCCGCGGGGCGCTCGCGGAGGAGGGCCTGCGCCTCCTGCGGTTCGTCGAGGAAGATGCGGACGACTTCGACGTCCGGTGACCCGGTTCCTGATGCAGGCCCTCCCTCTCCGCGCCATCCACCACCGGATTCCGTCGTCGACCGTGGCGGACACCGTCAGAGCAGGCCCTCGGCGGCGAGGGAAACCAGGATGCTGATCCACGCCATCAGGTGGACGACCATCGGAGCGACGAGCGAGCGCCGCCACTCGCGAAGCAGCGCGGTCGCCACGCCGAAGACCATGAGGACGGGGATCTGCTCCCACCCCTGGAGGTGGCAGACCGCGAAGAGGAAGGCCGTCGCGAGCGAGCTGGCGGCGATCCCCGCGGCTTTCGGGAGGACCCGGGTGGCGTCGCGGAACATCCGGTAGAGGAGGCCCCGGAAGGCCGCCTCCTCGACGATCGGGGCATAGAGGAGCACGAACCCGAGGGCGTAGACCCGGAGGAACTCGTCCCTGCCCGTGAGCCACTCGATGGCCAAATGGGGAGGCGGTGGACCCGGGCGGAGGACCAGGCTCGCGATGTTCTCCGCCGCGAGCACGGCCGGGAAGGCGAGGAACCCGACGGCCGCCTCCCTCCAGAACCCCGCGCCGCGGACCAGCCCGAGGGCGACCGAGACCCTGCGGAAGTCGATCCCCTGGATGGCGGGCCAGGCGATCGCCAGCGCGAGCGCACCGAAGGGCAGAAGGAAGAAGGCGACGGGGCCGAGCCCGTACCCGGGGTTCTTCTCGTCAGGCAGGGACAGGGCGATGTGCGTGGCGAGCCAGAGCGCCGCCGCCTGCGCGTAGGGCCCCGCCGGGCCCCGGACAGGCCGGACGCGGGAGCGGAAGAACCCCCGCAGGAGGAGGACCGCCGCCACGGCGAGGAGGCTCGCGCCGATGAGGAGGAGCGGGAGGTCCGGGTTGTCCAGGCTCCAGGGATTCCACCAGTCCGGGTCCTCGGGCTCTGGGAGGGTCTGCAGCGCCTCTTCCCGGATCCACCAGGCGGTCCAGCCGGCGACGACGAGCCAGGCGACCACCGCGCCCCACCGGGAGGGCCGCGGTTCGGGCTCCTCGTCCCCGGCGTGGATCAGGGGGGCCTCCTCCCGTGGCGTCGCGCCGAGAGTAGCGGAGGAGGAGGCCGCCTTCCAGGGTCTAGGAGGGCTTCGGTCGCGCCGCGACGAGCACGTTCCCGTCGGGGTCGGCGAAGTAGGCGGCCTCGTCGCCCCAGTCCCGCACCGCGGCGGGGGAGAGGAGGCGGGCGCCCGCGGCCTCGAGCGCCGCGACCGCGGCCGGGAGGTCCTCAACGCGGAGGTAGATCTCCGTGGCGGTGATGGCGCCCGCCGGGACGGCGGCGGGGGCGATCCCCGTGTTCCGCGCGAAGCCCTCGCGCCTGTAGAGCCCGAGCAGCATCCCCCCGGGCAGCGAGTACTCGCAGTAGACCGGGAGGTCCACCTCCTTCCTCCAGCCGAAGGCGCGATCGTAGAACGCGCGCGAGCGCTCCATTTCGGCGACCGCGAGGATGGTGAGGACGTGGCGGGCGGGGACGGGTTCTGTCATAGGGCGGACTCCAGGAGGAGCCTGTGGATGCGCGTGTCCGGGGTCATCTCCGGGTGGAAGGTGGCCGCGAGGATCCGGCCCTCGCGGACCAGCACGGGGAGCGCCCCGTGCGAGGCGAGGACCTCGACCCCGGGGCCGACCCGCGTGAAGGCCGGGGCGCGGATGAAGACGAGCGGGAGAGGTGGGCCCACCCCGAGCGTCGTCTCGGCCTCGAAGGAATCCACCTGGCGGCCGTAGTGGTTGCGCTCGACGGTGGCGTCGAGGAGGCCGAGCGAGGGCTGTTCCGGGTGCGTCACCCTCTTCGCGAGCAGGATGGCCCCGGCGCAGGTGCCGAGGATCGCCCCGCCCCGGCGGTGGAACGCGGGGATGGCCTTCCGGAGCCCCGAGGAGTCCAGCAGCAGGAGCAGCGTCGTGCTCTCGCCTCCGGGTAGGACGAGCGCCCCGCAGCCGCCGAGTTCCCCCGGGACGCGGACCTCCACGGGGTCCGCCCCGGCGGCGCGGAGAGCGCGGGCGTGGGCCTCGAAGTCCCCCTGGAGGGCGAGAACGCCGACGCGGGGCGCCCGTCTTCCGGCGGAGCGGCGGCGCGCCACTCTCGACCGGCCTACCAGCCGCGGCCCTGGAGCAGCGTCTCCGGCGCCATCTTCGAGACCTCGATCCCCCGCATGGGCTCGCCCAGGCCCTCGCAGATCTTCGCCAGGCGCGCGGGGTCCTTGAAATGCGTCGTCGCCTCGACCATGGCGCGGGCCCGGGCCGGCGGGTCCTCGCTCTTGAAGATGCCCGACCCGACGAACACCGACTCGGCCCCGAGCTGCATCATGAGGGCGGCGTCGGCGGGGGTTGCGATGCCGCCCGCGGCGAAGTTCGGGACCGGGAGCCTGCCCGCCTTCGCGACCAGGCGCACCAGGTCCGGGGGGACGCGGAACTCCTTCGCCTTCGCCGCGAGGCTGCGCCCGTCCATCCCGCGGAGCGCCGCGATCTCCGCAGTGACCGCCCGCATGTGGCGGACCGCCTCGACGATGTCCCCTGTGCCCGCCTCGCCCTTGGTGCGGATCATGGCGGCGCCCTCGTGGATGCGGCGGAGCGCCTCGCCCAGGTCCCGGCAGCCGCAGACGAAGGGGACGCGGAAGCGGTGCTTGTCCACGTGGAACTGCTCGTCGGCCGGGGTGAGGACCTCGGACTCGTCCACGAAGTCCACGCCGAGCGCCTCGAGGATCTGCGCCTCGACGAAGTGGCCGATGCGGCACTTGGCCATGACGGGGACGGAGACGGAGTCCTGGATCTCGCGGATCTTCCGGACCGGGGCCATGCGGGCGACGCCGCCGTCGCGGCGGATGTCGGCCGGGACGCGCTCGAGCGCCATGACGGCCACCGCCCCCGCCTCCTCGGCGACCCGGGCCTGGGCGGCGTCGGTCACGTCCATGACGACCCCGCCCTTCAGCATCTCGGCGAGGCCGGTCTTCAGGCGCAGCGTGGCCTTCGGCATGGGAGTCCTTTCGGGCCCGGGAGCGGGCCGCAGACCCTCCATCGTCGGGCCCGGCCCCGCGGGGCCCCAAGGAATCGCCTATCGCCGCTTCTTCTTCGGGGCCTCCTCCTTCTTCCCGCCGAGCAGGCCCTCGATGGACTTCCCGATGCCCTTGAGGCCCCCTTCCACGGATCCCGCGAGGTCCCCGACCACCCCCTCCAGGCCCGCGGTGAGCGACTCCACGGAGATGTTCGAGAGCCGGATCTTCGTGCGCTGGAGGACCCGGAGCGCGATGAGGCGGACGATCTTGTCCGGGCCGTCGATGTCCCGGAACTCCTCGTGGTCCACCTTGAGGTCGAACTCCTCCTTGGCGGGCTTCCCGTCCTTCATGCGGGAGTAGTCGAGGTAGATCATGCGCCGAAGCGTCAGCTCGAGACGATCGCAGCGCCACTTCAGGGGTTCCTTCCTCTCCTGCGTGCCGGGCTGCCCCGGCTCCCCCGGTCCGGGCTTCGGCGGCTCCTTCGTCCCATTCCCCTTCTCCTTCCCGCCGCCGCCGAGCGCCCTCAGGCGCTCGAGGTTCGTCTCGCCCGCGGCGTTCTTCACGACGACGACCTCCTCCACGTCGACCACGATCTCCTCGACGTGGATGTTCCGCCCGAAGAGGGTGCGGAACTCCGGGTCCGCGACCAGCCGCGGGACGTCGAGGCAGCGCGGGTCCTCGAAGCCCTCGGGGTTGCGGAGCCTCATCCCGCCGACGTCGATCCGCGAGTCGAGGATCCCGAGGCGGAAGGAGCCGATCTCCAGCGGGAAGCCGGTCACCTCCGTCACAACGGCCTCCAGCCCCTTGCGGACGAGGAAGTTCCTCGCGAACCAGCCGACGACCAGCAGCGCGAGGAGGGCGAGCCCTGCCCGCAGGAGCCAGCGGCGGCGGGGCTTCAAGGCGGCGTCGGCCATGGCGGAAGCCTACCCCTCCCGTCCCGCCGCTGTGCAGAAGGTCGCCCGCCGCGCCGAAGAAGGGATCCATGGAGCCCCGCGTGGCCGTGGTCGTCTTCCCCCCGGCGGAGGCAGCGGCCCCCGCCGAGTCCTTCCGCCGCCTCCACGACCCGCTCTTCCACAAGATCGCCGCCCACGTCGCCGTCGTCCCGGCGTTCTCATGGTGCACCGAGGCCCGGGCGGTCCCGCGCATCCTGGAGGCGATCCGCGGGTCCGAGCGGGCCCCCTTCCCCCTCACCCTTCGCGGCGTGGGGAGGACGAAGACGGGCGTCGTGTACCTCCCCGTGGTCGAGGGCCAGGAGGCGCTCGCTGCCCTGCATGAGATTCTGTCGTGGGCGCTCCGGCCGCCGCCCGGCATCGAGCGCCCGCCCTTCGTCCCGGTCCTCGGCCTCGGCCGCGCGGCGGGGGAGGCGGAGGCGGAGTTCCTCCAGCGCCAGGTCGCGGGCCACCTTGCGCCGATCCGCTTCTCGGTGGAAGTGCTGACCGTCGTCCTGGAGGACGCCCGGGGCCTCTGGCACGTGCGCGAGCGGCTCCCGCTGGAGGCGGCCACGGTCCCTCCGGGGGGATAGCGGGGCCGTGGTATCCTCGCCCCGATGAACGGATGGGTCGGCGGCGCGACGCTCGCCGGGCTCTTCGGCGTCTCCGCGTGGGTCGGCTACGCGTGGACGGCCCCGGCCGCGCCCTCGACGCCGCCCCTGGCCGGCCCCCCGGCGAAGGCGGCGGAACCCGCGCCCGTCGCCCCGAAGGGCACGAAGGAGCCCGAGGGAATCCCGCCCGCGGCGCAGGTGGGGGACCTCGACGGCGGAACGAAGGGCCCCGGGGCTCCGAAGGACGACAGGCCCGTCCGCCTCGTCTTCGCCGACCTCACCGACTGGGACCTCGACCCGAAGGACGTGCAGGTCCCGCGGTCGATCCTCGACCTAGGCGGGAGGATCGTCGACGTGGTCGGCTACATGATCCCCTACGGCGACCCGGACAGCGTGGAGGAGTTCATGCTGGTCCGCGACCTCGGCTCCTGCTGCTTCGGGCAGGCGCCGCTCCCGCACCACGCCATCGAGTGCAGGATGGTGAAGGGGAAGAAGGCCGCCTACCTCCCGGGCCCGGTCCGGGTCCGCGGGAGGTTCCGCGTGGAGGAGCACCGCCAGGGCGCGTACCTCATCTCGGTCTACGCCATGACGGTGGACGACTGCACGGGGGTGCGCTAGGACCCCAGCGCCGTGAAGGCCGCGAGCGTGACCACGGCGTTGTTGAGCGCGTGGGCCGCCACGGGGGCGAGCAGCGACCCGCGCCACTCCCGGGCGTGGCATAGCCCGAAGGAGACGGCGCCCAGCGCCGGGACGGCGACCCAGCCCTGCGGGTGGATGGCCGCGAAGAGCAGCCCCGACGCGGCCACGGACAGGAGCACGCTCCCGGGCCGACCGGCCCCTCCCGTGGCCTCCCGCAGGTGGCGGTAGAGCGCCCCGCGGAAGAACGTCTCCTCGACCACCGGGGCGACGACGGAGGCGGCCAGCAGGATCCCGATCCAGTCCGAGCCCGGGCCCAGCCCCTCGAAGGCGGGGTGGGACGGGAAGGGGACCGGGTCCAGCGAGTCGGGGTCCCCCCCGCTCCCCCCCCGGAGGGCCATGAGGAGGAAGGTGGCCAGCATGCCCGCCGCCATGACGGGGAGCGCGGTGAACCAGCAGGCGATCCCGGCCAGCAGGTCGCGGACCGGCGTGGGGGAGAGGAAGAGGCCCAGGTCGCCGCGCACGCGGTCGAAGGGGACCCCGCGGAGGACCGGCCACCCGAGCGCCGCGAGGCTGAGGAGCGATCCCAACGAGGCGGGGAAGAGGATGCCGGCCCCGGGGAGGAGGCGGGCGAAGAGCCAGGCGAGGCCCCACTCGAGCGCGAGGAACAGCAGGAACCAGGCCGCGAAGGTCTCGGCGTAGATCCCCCCGGGCGCGCCGGAGGTCCCCAGGCGCAGCGCCACGCCGCGCTTCGCGAGCAGCACGAGGAAGACGATCCCGCCCACGAGCCCCGCCCCCAGCGCCGCGATCCCCAGCCCGACGAGCGCGTACTGGCGGATGGCCAGGTCCCGGGCCTCGGCGAGGATCGCGCGGCGGGCGGGGGAGGGGGGATCCGAGGGCGGCGCGAGCGCGAGGTCCCCGAACCAGCCCAGCTCCTTCCGCAGGAAGGACCGGTCGTCCTCGGAGAGGACCGGCGGATCGGCGGCCTTCCCTTCCACCGGGTAGAGGCGCAGGAGGATCCCCTGCATCCGGGCGTCGTCGCCCTCGAGCCGCCTCCCGCGCGCCGCGAGGAGGGCCTCGATGCGGTCGAGCACCTCCCGGGCGCCGGCGGGGCCCCGCTGGTCCCCGGCCACGACGGAGAACCTCTGCCGCTGGGCCGGAGTGCCCCGCTCGAGCACGCCCGTCTGCTCGAGGACGGAGAAACCGGGGACGGAGGTCCCCGCCAGCTCCCGGGCGCCGTAGGTCGCCTCCACCTGGAAGCGCATCACCTTGAGGGAGAAGTCCCCCGTCCCCGCGCCTTCCGGCGGCCGCAGGAAGTGGACCCCCTGCACGAGGAGGAAGACCGCCGCGATGACCGCCCAGGCGAGCCCGGTGCGGGGGCGCGTCGGCGCGGCGCCGGGGGGACCCGAGGGCATGGATGCGGCCACTGTAGCGGCCTACAGCGGCAGATTCCCGTGCTTGCGGGGAGGGTTGCGGTCGCGCTTGGTGGCGAGCATGCGGAGCGCGTCGCAGAGGCGCTTCCGCGTCTCCCTGGGCCGGATCACGTCGTCCACGTAACCCTCGGCGGCGGCGACGAAGGGGTTGGCGAACTTCTCGGTGTACTCGGCGATCTTCCGCTCCTCCTCGGCGGCGGGGTCGGCGGCGGCGGCGATCTCCCTCTTGAAGACGATCTCGACCGCGCCCCTCGGCCCCATGACCGCGATCTCGGCCGTCGGCCAGGCGAGGTTGAGGTCGCCCCGGATGTGCTTGCTCGACATGACGTCGTAGGCCCCGCCGTAGGCCTTCCGCAGGATGACGGTCACCTTGGGGACCGTGGCCTCGCAGTAGGCGTAGAGCAGCTTCGCCCCGTGCTTGATGATGCCCCCGAACTCCTGGTCGGTCCCCGGGAGGAAGCCCGGGACGTCCTCCAGGGTGACCAGCGGCACGTTGAAGGCGTCGCAGGTGCGGACGAAGCGCGCGCCCTTGAGCGACGCGGCGATGTCCAGCACCCCCGCGAGGTGGGCCGGCTGGTTCGCGAGGATGCCGACGGCCCGGCCGCCGAGCCGCGCGAAACCCACGACCAGGTTCTCCGCGTACTGCGCGTGCACCTCGAGGAAGCGCCTCCCGTCCACGACGCGCCGGACGACCTCCTTCACGTCGTAGGGGCGGTCCGGGTCCTCGGGGACGAGTTCGTCGAGGTCGGCGTCGGCGCGGGCGGGGTCGTCGTCCGTGGGCTGGACCGGCGGGTCCTCGAGGTTGTTGGAGGGAAGGTACGCCAGCAGATCGCGCACCTTCGCGAGGCAGGAGGCGTCGTCGGGCGCGGTGAAGTGGGCCACTCCGGAGCGCGTGGCGTGGGTGTGGGCCCCGCCCAGCTCCTCGTGCGTCACCTCCTCGTGGGTGACGGTCTTCACGACGCCGGGCCCCGTCACGTACATGTAGGAGGTGCCCTCGACCATGAGCACGAAGTCGGTGATGGCGGGGGAGTAGACCGCGCCCCCCGCGCAGGGGCCGAGGATGGCGGAGACCTGCGGGACGACGCCCGAGGCGAGCGTGTTGCGGAGGAAGATCTCCGCGTAGCCGCCGAGAGAGACCACCCCCTCCTGGATGCGCGCCCCGCCGGAGTCGTTGAGGCCGACCACGGGCGCGCCCACCTTCATGGCCTGGTCCATGAGGCGGCAGATTTTCTCGGCGTAGGCGCCGGACAGGCTCCCCCCGAAGACGGTGAAGTCCTGGGAGAAGACGAAGACCCGCCGCCCGTCCACGAGCCCGTGGCCCGTGACGACGCCGTCCCCGGGGACGCGCCTCTCCTCCATGCCGAAGTCGCGGCAGCGGTGGGTGACGAAGCCGCCGGACTCGACGAAGGAGCCCTCGTCGAGCAGCAGCGCGACGCGCTCGCGGGCGGTGAGCTTCCCCCTCTCGTGCTGGCGCTTCACCGCCTCCTCGCCGCCGCCCGCGAGGGAGGCGGCGCGGAGGTCCTCCAGGCGGGCGTGGAGCCGATCGCGGCGGCCCTCGGACGCCCTCCTCGCCTTCGCCGTCTCCTTCCTCTTCGCCATCACGGCTTCTCCACGAACTCGACCAGCACCCCGCCGCAGGAGTCCGGGTGCAGGAACGCGATGGGGAGCCCGGCCGCGCCGATGTGCGGCGCCTCGTCGATGAGGCGGACGCCCTTCCCGCGCATCTCCTCGAGAGCCTTGGCGATGTCGGGCACCGCGAAGCAGACGTGGTGGAGCGGCCCGCCCCCCTTCGCGAGGAATCTCCCCACGGGCGTCCCGGGCCCGAGCGGCTCCAGGAACTCGCAGGAGGACTCCCCGGACGCGAGCTTCACGATCTTCACCCCCTGGTCGGGGACCGTCCGCTCGAGGTCGAGCGGCAGCCCGAAGAGCCGCCGGAAGGTGCCCGCCGCCTCCCCGGCGTCCTTCACGGCGATGCCGACGTGGTCCAGCCGCATGGTCCCTCCCGGCCGGGCATTCTACGCGGTGCGGTCCGGACCGACACGAGCTACAGGGTTCGTAGTGCGCCTGATCGCCGTCGGCTGCATCATCGCCTACTACCTGGGGAAGAACATGAGCCTGGGCATCGAGAGCAGCGGGGGTCTCGGCCTGGGTCTCACCTTCAAGCGCAGCGTCATCGAAGGCGTGACTGTGGACAGCGAGAAGGTCCGCCAGGTGGTCATGCTCGTGCGGGAGTTGGTCATCCAGGCGCAGCAGAAGCCGGCGTAAGAAGGGGTCGGGGGCCCTACTCGACGGCGATCCGCCCCGCGGCCGAGCGGGCCCAGGTGGCCGGAGGGATGTGCTGCGTAGGGAAATGACTTCCGCTTCGAAGTTGACGTAAAGGGGACGGCGTACCGCCTCCAGACCCCGGAAGGGGAGGAGGCGGCGATGGCGAAGAAGAGGCAGGCAGGGGCGGGGGATCCGGGCGTAGGGGAGCCCGAATCTCGCCGTGTGGGCTCCCCGGAGCCCGGATCCCCCGCCGCGGCACCCGCGGGGGGGAAGCGTAGGGGCCGCAAGGCGACCAAGCGCGGCCGGGGGCGCCCGCCGGGGCGGAGCTACAGCCCCGAGGAACGCCGGCGGCTCCTGGAGGCCCACGAGAAGTCGGGGATGACGCTGTACGCCTTCGCAGCCACGGTGGACGTGGCTCCGCAGACCCTGGCCACCTGGAGGCGGGCGTACGCGACGGGTGGTCCCAAGGCGCTGGAGCCCAAGACGCTGGGGCGGCCGAAGGGGTCGGGGGCGGGGTCCCGGCTGCCCGCGGTGGTGAAGGCCGCGGTCGAGGAGACGCGGCGGCGCTTCCCCTTCTTCGGGGGGAAGCGGATCGGGGACTGGCTGCGGCGATTTCGTGGGATCGCGGTGAGCCCCGGGGGCGTGAACAAGGTCCTCTCCGAGGTCGTGCCGCCGATCCCGGTGGAGAGGGCGCCACGGAAGAAGCGCCGGCGGCATCCGAAGGTGAAGCACTTCGAGCGGGCGCTGCCGGGGATGCTGTGGCAGACGGACATCACGAGCTTCCTCCTGACCCGCCACCACGTCCGGGTCTACCTGACGGTCTTCCTCGACGACAACAGCCGCTACGTCGTGTCGTGGGCGCTGGAGACGCAGCAGACGGCGAGTTTCGTGGCGCGGTGCTTCCTGGACGGGGTGCAGAAGTACGGCAAGCCCCGGGAGGTGCTGACGGACCAGGGGCGGCAGTACTTCGCGTGGCGGGGGAAGAGCGCTTTCCAGAAGCTCCTCGTCAAGCAGGGCATCGAGCACGTCGTGGCGCGGAGCCACCACCCCCAGAGCCTGGGGAAGTGCGAGAGGCTCTGGCAGAGCGTGGCGGAGGAGATCTGGGACCGTGCGCATCCGCAGGAGCTCGAGGAGGCGCGGGTGCGCCTGAAGCACTACTTCGCCTTCTACAACTTCTTCCGTCCGCACCAGGGGATCGGGGGCGGGATCCCGGCGGAGCGTTTCTTCGGTGCGGAGGAGGCGGTGAAGCGGCAGGTGCAGGAGCGCATCGAGAAGAACGCCTTGCAGCTGGCGCTGGGGGAGAAGCCTCGCAAGGGCCTCTTCATGGTCGGGCAGGTGGGCGACCAGGCCTTCTCCATGCACGGGGAGAAGGGAGGCGTGGTCTTCCAGACGGACGAGGGGATCCGTGAGGCACTGGGCCTCGGGGACCTGGGCATGCCGGTGAAGAAGGAGGCGAGCAATGGCGGAGCGGACGGTGGTGAAGGGACTGACGGGATCAAGGCCGACGGATCCGAACCCGACGGAACCGAGTCCGATGGCGACGGCGACGGGCCCGGCGGAAACGGCGGCCCCGACGGAGACGACGGGGACGGGCCTGACGAGGAGGAAGCGCCGCAGGGCGCACTTCCGCATGCCCCCGCCGGCGGTGGCGGTGCGGGGGCTGTGGTCGTCGGCGACGGAGGAGGAGAGGAAGAGGGCGCACGAGGGGGCGGAGGCGATCCTCGGCTGGTGGCTGGGGGTGCTGCCCAAGGGGGAGGTGATGGAGCGGCTCCAGGTGAAGCCGCTTCGCCTCTGGCAGCTGAGCCAGATGGCGCTCTCGGGGATGGCGGCCGGGTTGCTCAAGCAGCCGAAGAAGAGGGAGAAGGCGCCGCCGGGGGCTCCCGCGGAGGAGAGCCGGGAGGCGCTGAAGAAGAAGGTGACGCGGCTGGAGCGGGACCTTCGCTCGGCACGCGAGCTGGTGACCCTGCTCCGGACGCTGCCGTCGTGGAGGAAGGATGCGACCCCACCCGGTGCCTCTCGAGGAGCGGATCCGGATCGGAGCGGAGCTCCGGGCCGGAAAGTACAAGGAACGCAGACCATTGGCGCGCCTCCAATCGTGCTTGGCATTGAGCCAGTAACCATTGGGATACTGGCACTCTTGGCGGGGCTCGTATGCTTGTGGCTGATCAAGCAGGCA
>Ga0247727_10002395_pt1 | contig 43001 bp, 29 predicted proteins | sample WisWelCaveWW1625_FD_202498 | JGI IMG/M metagenome (GOLD analysis project Ga0247727, IMG submission 202498) | Biofilm microbial communities from Wishing Well Cave, Virginia, United States - WW16-25 | ecosystem: Environmental > Aquatic > Deep subsurface > Groundwater > Cave microbial mat | place...
ATGATACCGATAATGACGGGTTAGATGATACATTCGATTTGGTAGTTTTGACGAATATCACCGGAGCCAACGGGACCAACTCTACCAACGCAGGCACATCCCCATATGCATTCCCAAATTTGGATGAAATACTAACTCCCGAATTAGACTGGAGAGAAGAATTAGGAGGTCCATTGCCTATTGAATTGCTCACATTTACGGCTGAATGGGAAAATCAAGACCAAACCGCTGTTATGGTCAAGTGGACGACTGCAACAGAAACTAATAACGATTATTTTGAAATTCAAAGAGCCACCGTGTCTGCCAATTGCATTCCTCAGTGTACTGATGAATGGGAAATCATAGGCAAAATAAGCGGGGCAGGAAATTCTACCATAGAGCAGGATTATTCATTCGAAGATGATCTGGCGCCATTATTTCAGATGACAAATGTCCCGAATTCAACATCGGTCGTTTATTACCGATTAAAACAGTTTGATTTTGACGGGCTATATTCTTATAGTGAAATAGCAGCGTTAATCCGTCAAAATCAATTTCAACTGATTTCAATCTACCCGAACCCGTCCAATAATTTATTAAATGTCATACTGTTATCAGAAGAAGAAGGCTTTACAGAGATTAAATTCATCAACAGTGTTAATCAAATAATGCTTGAAGAAAAACTTACGGCTACAAAGGGCCTTAATAAGTATAAAATTAACATCGCTGAATTGCCGAGCGGTACATATTTTATAAGCATAAACGTCAATAACAGAACTGAGATTAATAAGATAGTGATTTCCAAATAGACCACCTGATATCTCTGGTCAAATGAATTTTGAAGAAGTCGGGATTGTCACAATTTGAGAAAGCTGAAGGAAAGAAAATTAGTTTGCATTGCCAATTAATTATTTCCAAACCGGAGCCGCAGCACCAAGAATTGCCGCATCCGTTTCGTTCAACCGTGAAGGAAGAATTTTTACCTTGCCTTTATAAATGTTCAGCACATTTCGCTCAAAGCTTTCGATCGTTGGTTTGAAAATTAAATCGCCAGCCTGCGCCAAACCTCCAAATAGAAAAATCGCTTCCGGACTTGTGTAGGCAACAGAATTTGCGAGTGCATAGCCGAGCAGATCCCCGGTGAAATTGAAAGAATCAATAGCGGCTTGTTCACCATGGTGTGCTTTTTCAAAAATATACCGCGCATCAATTTCTGATTTGTGATTTGTGATTTCTGATTGGGAGATTATTTCCAAATAAGTTTTTACTATGCCTGTTGCGGAACAATAGGTTTCCAAACATCCTTTTCTTCCGCAGCCGCATGGTCTTCCATTTCGCTCCACCATCACATGCCCGATTTCTCCTGCAAAACCATCGTGACCGTAGACTATTTCACCATTCACCACAATGCCGCTTCCGAGTCCGGTGCCGAGGGTGATGAAAATAAAATCCTTCATTCCTTTTGCTCCGCCAAAAATCATTTCACCAAGAGCTGCTGCGTTCGCATCGTTATTCAGAATCGCTTTGCAGTTCAATTTCTCCTCGAAATATTTTGCCAGCGGAATGATTCCTTTCCAATTGAGATTGGGAGCGAACTCAATCGTACCGTTAAAAAAATTTCCGTTTGGTGCTCCGATTCCAACTCCTGACAATTCATGATCAGGATGATTTTTCATCAGCGATAAAATCTGAGAGGAAACTTCATCAACCAATTGTTGCGGCTCGGGAAAATCTTTTGTGCGCACAGATGATTTGGAAAAAATATTTCCTTCGGCATCCACCAAAGCGAAAAAAACATTGGTGCCGCCAATATCAATGCCCGCTACCAGCTTGCGCATCATAGTCAATGCCTTGAGATTTGAGAACGGATTTTACTTTCCATCCGTAGAATGCGAGATAAGCGAAACAGAAAACAGGAACAATGTAAGAAGTGTGAATGTCCGTTTGATCCGCCAGATATCCTTGCAATGGCGGAATCAGTGCACCACCGAGAATCATCATGATTAACAACGAGGAACCTTGCGCAGTATATTTTCCTAGTCCTGCGATTGACAATGAGAAAATGCACGGCCACATCACGGAACAGAAAAGTCCTCCACTCATAAAAGAATACAAGGCGGTTTTTCCGTCAGTCAATAATCCGATAATCATCATGATGCCAGCCATTGATCCGAACAAGATCATTGTGCGCGCAGGTTTTTCCTGAGCCATGAAAAATCCGGCAATCAGAATAAGCACGAAAGGAAAATAATTGTAGAGGTCATTCATTTTTTCCAAATCATCTGTTGCATTGAACTTGATATAATTCACTCCGAGCAAAACACCATATGCGATCAATGGAACAATCACCGTCAATATTTTGCGAGTAGTTTTTGAAAGATTGAAAACAGTAATCGCACCGGTCCATCGGCCGATCATCAAACTTCCCCAATAGAGTGAGATGTAATGAACTGTTTTTGTATGATCGAGTCCGAGGATGTTTTTGCTTTCCATCAATGCCGACATATTACTTTGTATAGTGACCTCGACACCAACATAAACGAAGATGGCGATCATACCGAAAATGAGTTGAGGATATTTCAACGCACCCATGTCATGACTCATTTTTTCCTGGCTCGTCAACGGTGGAAGTTTGGAAACACTGAGAATAAAAGCAAAAAGTAAAAACGCAAGGCACAAAATCACGTAGGGCATTTTAACTGCGCTGAGCGCAACTTCTTTATCGCCCGTGAGATTTCCGAAAATGGCATAGCTGAGTAAAAGCGGACCAATGGTGGTTCCAAAAGAATTTATTCCGCCTGCAAGACTAACGCGATGCGCTCCTGTTGACGGATTGCCGAGAGCAATGACATACGGATTTGCAACAATCTGTTGAAGAGCGAACCCAAGTCCCACCACAAACAATGAAGTGAGCATCAATCCAAAAGATTGTGCCTGTGCAGCCGGAATAAATCCAAGTGCCCCAACGGCAGAAACCATCAATCCGTAAATCAATCCCTTTTTATATCCAATCTTATTCAACGGATCACCGGATGAAACGGAAATGATGAAGTAAACCAATGCACCGAAAAAATAGGCTGCATAAAATGCAAGATCAACCAACTGCGATTGCCACTGCTGTAAGTCAAAATGCTTTTTAAACAATCCGATCAGCACGGTATTGCTCGCAGCAACAAATCCCCAAAAGAAAAAGACCGAGATGAGCGTTATGAGTGATGAGCGTGAGTAGGAGTTTTGTTTCATGTTACTGAATTGAGTATTCGTAAAGAAAGCAAGAAATGCAATTCATCGAAATGAAGTTTGTTCACATCAGGCAGAAATAGTTTCATCCAGTTTTTCGAGATAAAAATGCGTGTTGCCGTTTTCATCAATATTGTAAGGCAAAACATATTTTACATCCCAGTCAATTTCTGTTGCCTTGAATGAAGTGCGCGTGTAGACCGTTTGCGCAAATGCATCATTGAAAAGTTTCAACAGCACCAGAATTTCTGCGTCTTCTTCAAGCAAATCTTTTTTTGTTTTTCCGAAAAGGGGACTTTCTTCATTGATCGGATGAGCAATGGTCCAGTTCATAGAAAGAAAATAAATCGTGCTCAGCTCTAATTTCATAGGAAGAAAATTGCGAATGATTTTTCCATCATCGCGTTTTATCAAACTGGTGTAGATAACCAATACCTCAGGTTCAAAAACATGGTTGTTGCGTTCGTTAGCAAGGCGAAATTGGAAACTTTTCAATCCTTCTTTGTAAGGAGCGATGATTGCTTTTTCAGTAAACCTTATTCCTGCGGAAGGACGGGTAAATCTTCCGTACATCAAACCGGTGGCAATTGCGAAACCCAGCAACCCTGTCAGTGATTCAATGGCCGCCATCGTGCTTGCCGCCACACCAACCGGATGCATGGCTCCATATCCAACCGTTGTCATGGTTTGTGCGCTGAAGAAAAATGCGCTTAGAAAATCCTGCACAATATCCAGATTTTCAACGCCACCGAGCTTATCAATTCCAATGAGAATATATATGGTCGCATACATGCAATTCACAATTAAGAACAATGAAAGCATGAGAAGAAAAAAACGTGTCCAGCTCATGGTCAGCAAACGATGATAGAAATGATCAGCCGTCTGATATCGCCTCACATTAAATGTTCCGTCTTTGTTGATCGCACGTTTTTGATTTTTATCTGCCTTACCGCTTAGTCCGAGATCATTTTGACTGCGAAAATTTTTCGATTGATCGTATGCCATGATTTGTATTTGCAACAAAGTTCGAAAAGTGGGCTGATGAAATTTCGACTAACGTTAAAATCCTTAACAGTAATTAAAACTTTAATCCGGTGAATTAACATTTTCATCGTGTAATTTCACTCTCCGTCTAAAGCACGTTAATTAAGTTCCATCAGCTGACGACCGAGTCTAATTTTGAATTGCTAAAAATTATACCTATGAAAAAACAAAACATTCTTGCAATCACATCAAAACTGATGTTCATGTTCTTTATTGTTTGTGTATTAAGTTTTTCAAGCTATGCGCAACAATCTGAAAACAATCTATCGAAAGAAATCAAAATCAAAACGATTGATTCGGAAAACGGAGTTACAACCACCACGGAAAAAACTTATGAGATCGGAGATGATACCGATATTGATGCGCTGCTCAAAGAGCTCGGCATCAATATAGATTTCGGTCAGATATCCAAAGATGAAGTGGTTGAAATTTCTGTGATACATAAAAAGGATGAAAACAACATTCAACAGATTATTAAAATTGATCCCTTAAATGAAGAAGAATTTGTTTTCACTCCCCCGATGGATAATCAGGCGTTTCTCGGAGTTTATGTGGAGTACCTCTCACCAGAACAAGCGCAGCAAATCGGTTTGACATATCATGACGGAGCATACGTGACACAAGTAATCGAAGGAACCGCTGCTGACAAGGCGGGTTTTCAGGCGGGCGATCTGATTGTGGAGGTGGATGATAAAGCAGTCAATAATCATTGGGAGTTAATTGATTTAGTGCGGGCACATAATGAAGGTGACAAAGTGAAAATTGAATTTTACAGAAACGGTGCAGTTCAAAAAACTGATGCGACATTGGGCAGCAAAGAATACATGCGCGATATGATGTGGAATTTTAATGATGAGGATTTGGGACCGATGAAAAATATTTGTCCGCTGCCATGTGATCCAAAAGAATGGGATTCATTTGAAAAGGAGTTTGATGTCTGGATGAATGAAAACGGAAATGGACTGAATGCAGACATGGAAAAATTACAACGCGAGTTGGAAGAAGCTATTAAGGATTTACAGATTCATATGGATGGTTTGAGCAAAGAGGATATTGATCTGAACAGTGTTCAGGAAAAACTGCAAAAGATGTATGACGATATGGGGAAAGAATTTGAAACCAAACGTTTCACCGTAATCATTCAACTCGAAGAGGTAACACCCGAAGACGCGAAACTGAATCAGCATATTTCAACCAAGAATGATTTGAACGTAGAGAGCCTTGCCTTCTCACCGAATCCGAATGAAGGCGTTTTCAATTTATCATTTAATTTGCCCGAAGGAAATGATGTAATCATTCGCATGTTTGACAGCGCTGGCAAAGAAGTTTATACGGAGACAGTAAAGAACTTTTATGGCGCGTACAGAAATAAGATTGATATTTCCGCAGAACCAAAGGGAACATACATTTTGCAAATTGAACAAAGTGGAAAAGCGTTCAGCAAAAAAGTGGTGGTGCAGTAAAAAGTATCAGGTATCACGTATCGAGATTAAAAAGGGAGAAACGTGAGTTTCTCCCTTTTTGATGAAAGAACTTAGTCCTGATTGTCCTCCTGTTCTTTATACTTCATAATCAAATCCAACGCTTCGGTAATTACATCGCTGCAAACAGTGATATGCGAACCGGGTTTTGCGTTTTCAATTACGAATTTGATAGAATCTTTTTCCGGATTGATTTTTTGAACAGGAATTTTCGGATTCACTTCTTTGATTCCTTTGTCGAGCAGTTCCATGATTTCGGTGTCTGTTCTTCCTCTTAAATTTTTATCCTGACGAATAATTATTTCGTCAAACATTTCTGCAGCAATTCTTCCGAGTTCAATGATGTCATTATCTCTGCGGTCACCAGCTGCCGCAATCACTCCGACTTTTAGAGTCGCATCTATTTTCTCCAGATATTTCTGAATAGCGCGCATGCCTGCAGGATTATGTGCGTAATCCACCATCATCTCGAAATTCTTGAATTTGAAAATATTCATGCGCCCCGGTGTGGTTTGTGGTGAGGGAATAAAACTCAACAAACCATTTCGAAGGTCTTCAATTTTTGCACCTTGCGTGTACGCGGCTAGAACTGAAGGCAGTATATTCCAGATCATAAAAACCGCTTTGCCACCGTGAGTAAGAGGAATGTTGGTGATTTTTTCAATCCGCAATTTCCAGGTTCCTTTCATCAAAGTGACATACCCGTTTTCTGCAATTGCGGAAAGTCCGTTTTTGCGTGCGTGTTCCTGAATGCGCGGATTGTTTTCGTCCATCGAGAAAAGTGCGATACTGCATTCCAAACCTTTTCGCATGTTGTAAACGTTGTCGTCATCCGCATTGAGAATCGCCCAACCGTTCGGCAAAACAGATTCCGGAACAATGGCTTTCACTTTTGCGAGATCTTCAATAGTATCAATATCTTTTAATCCAAGATGATCTTCAGTCACGTTTGTCACCACCGCAACATTGCAATTCTGAAATCCTAAACCACTTCGAAGAATTCCACCACGTGCACATTCAAGCACTGCAAAGTCAACCGTTGGATCCATCAAAACAAATTCTGCGCTTTTCGGTCCGGTGCAATCTCCCTTTTCAAGCATGCGGTTCTGAATATAAATTCCATCGGTGGTTGTAAATCCTACTTTGTAATTCATCTCACGCAAAATATGTGCAATCACGCGTGTGGTCGTTGTCTTTCCGTTTGTTCCGGTTACAGCGATGATTGGAATTCGTCCTGTGCTGCCTGCCGGATACAACATGTCAATCACAGGTTCTGCAACATTGCGCGCAATTCCTTCTGATGGATCGAGATGCATTCTGAATCCAGGTGCAGCATTTACTTCCAAAACAAATCCGCGATTTTCATTCAACGGCACAGAAATATCAGGACTCATGATATCAATGCCACAAATGTCAAGACCAATCACGCGCGCAATTCTCTCTGCCATAAAAACATTATCAGGATGAACAATGTCTGTGACATCTGTTGACGTTCCACCGGTGCTGAGATTTGCAGTTGTTTTCAGATGAAGCTCTTCTCCTTTCGGCAAAACAGAATCGAGTGTAAGATTTTTTCCGCGGATAATATCCAGGGTCATATCATCAACTTTAATTGATGTCAGGGTTTTTTCATGACCGTAACCTCTGCGCGGATCGCTGTTCACGATTTCAATCAATTCTTTGATCGTATTTTTTCCGTCACCGATAACCGCAGCAGGCGTTCTTTTTGCTCCCGCAACAAAATGATAATTGATCACCAGCAAGCGATAATCAAATCCCTGCGCCATCTGTTCCATAATTACTCCGCGTGAAATTTTCTTCGCGCGTGCAAGAGCTTCCACCGCCTGATCCCATTCTGTAATATTTATAGTCGCTCCTCTTCCATGATTTCCATTTACAGGTTTCAGCACAAACGGATAACCGATTCGATTCAAACATGTTTTCAAATCATCTTCATCAAAAACAGTCATTCCGCGTGGAGTGGGAATGTTCATCAGCTGCAAAAGATTTTTTGTGTCTTCTTTATCGCAGGCAATTTCAACTGCGATGTTCGAAGTCGTGCTCGCAACCGTTGCCTGAATTCTCCGTTGGTTGTGACCATAACCAAGTTGAACCAGAGAATGACGATTCAAACGGATGAATGGAATTCCGCGTTTCGCAGCTTCTTCAACCAGACTACCTGTGCTTGGTCCTAATCGTTCATCCTCGCGCATTTCGCGCAGTTTCTGAATATGGGGCGCAAGATCATACGGTTCATTTTTCGCCAATGCTTTACACAATTCCACCGCAACTTCTCCTGCAAATATTCCGCATTTCTCCTCGATATAAGAATACACCACATGATAAATTCCGGTCTTTGATGTGCTGCGCGTTCTTCCGAAACCGGTATCCATTCCCGCAAGTGTCTGTAACTCCAAAGCAATATGTTCTACCACATGACCCATCCACGTGCCTTCATCCACGCGGTGAAAAAATCCTCCGACAAAATCTTCGGAACAGCGGTGTTCAACTAAACTTGGAATTGATTTTTCAAGCCGCTGGCGGAAACCGGAAATTTTATTGGTAGGAGAATCTTCCATTTCTTCCAGATCCAATCGCAGCACAATTAATTTATGTCTGCGGATAGACCAGTAATTGGGTCCGCGCATAATTCGGGTTTCAAGAATTTTCATACTAGCAGTAAGTTGTTATTCGAATCAAATTGATTCGATGAAAATAAAACAAGGTGAGCGAAAATATTTTTTCGTGGAGAGTGATCAGGCACCAATTAGATGAAAAACAACCGGAAAAGAATCTCTTATTTCACTTTCACCAATCCTTTGCTCACCAGATATTCCGCAATTTGAACTGCGTTGGTTGCTGCGCCTTTACGGAGATTATCGGAAACAATCCAGAGGTTTAAAGTTTTACTCTGGCTTTCATCTTTTCGGATTCTGCCAACAAAAACTTCATCGCGACCTTGCGCATCCATTGGCATCGGATAGAGATTATTCTTTGGATCATCCGTTACTGAAATGCCCGGAGTTTTTGAAAGAATTTTAAAAATGTCATCGAGCTTGAAATCACTTTTGAACTCAATATTCACACTCTCTGAATGACCACCAACAACAGGAACCCTCACACAAGTCGATGTGACTTTAATCTTGCTATCGCCCATTATTTTTTTTGTCTCGTTCACCATTTTCATTTCTTCCTTGGTATATCCGTTGTCCATGAAAATGTCAATATGCGGAATAAGATTCAAATCAATTTTATAAGGATATGCCATCGGAATTTCTTCCATCCCTTTGCGCTCACCCATCATTTGTTCAACCGCGCGTATGCCTGTTCCTGTTACTGATTGATAAGTAGAAACCACCACGCGCACGACTTTATATTTTTTGTGAAGCGGACTCAACACCATCACCATTTGAATCGTTGAACAATTCGGGTTGGCAATGATCATGTCTTTTTTCTTCAACACATTTCCGTTCACTTCCGGCACCACCAATTTGATGTCCTCATGCATCCGCCATGCACTCGAATTGTCAATTACAACAGTTCCCGCTTCAGCAAAAAGAGGAGCCCATTCTTTTGAAACTGCGGAACCGGCAGAGAATAAAGCGATTTTCGGTTTTTTGGCAACCGCTTCTGAGACAGAAACAACCTGATAATGTTTTCCTCTGAACTCATAACCAAGTCCAACTGAACGCGATGAGGCAACAGGGATCATTTCTGTAATGGGGAAGTTTCTCTCTTCGAGAATCTGCTTCATGGTCCGACCAACTAGACCGGTCGCGCCTACGATAGCAACTTTCATGGGTGGAGGTTTTGACAAAATTAGATTTTCGCATTGTGTTAACGAACTTCTTTTAATTTCGGCAGCCTATGCGGTGGATAATCATGTTGATTTTGTTGCCTTTTGTAGTCAATGCACAGGTATCTGACAATTTTTCGGACGGAAACTTTACGTCCAACCCTGTTTGGGCAGGAGATACTGCTTACTTCAATATTGATACTGCTGAATATTTGCACAGTGATGGGCCCAATGCATCTTCAACTATTTACCTGATCACGGCAAACAATTCGATAGATAGCACCGAGTGGGAATTTTTAATCCGCCTCGATTTCAATCCGAGTTCAACAAATTTTGTTCGCGTTTATTTAGTGAGTGATCAACCAAATCTTGCAGGAAGTCTGAACGGATATTTTGTTCAGTTTGGCGAGCCGGGCACAAATCCCGATTCGTTAGATGTGTTCAGACAAGATGGTTTGACGGTTACGAAAATATTTACGGGAACCACCGGTTGCATGACAAGTTCAACGACTAATTCCGTGCGCGTGAAAATTCTTCGTAACAATTCCGGCAACTGGAATGTTTATGCGGATTGTGCAGGGGGAAATAATTTTTCTTTTGAAGGAAATTTTTCAGATAACACTCATTCAGCGACAAATCAATTCGGTGTTTATTGTAAATACTCAACCGCAAGTCGCAAGGACAAATATTTATTCGATGATTTTTATGTTGGCGATATTATTGGCGACACAATTACGGCAACCGTTCAAAGCGTTAATGTTATTTCATCCACCCAACTTGATGTGTTTTTCACAGAGCCGGTAGAACAACTGAGCGCAGAAGATGAATCATTCTATTCGGTGGATAATGGAATCGGAAATCCGCAATCTGCCATTCGTGATGCGGGAGTTTTTTCTGTCGTTCATCTTGACTTCAGCAATTCATTTAATAACGGCATTAATTATTTGTTGTCTGTTAGCGGAGTCGTGGATTTAATCGGGAACATAACAATTGATTCGGAAAATTTCGTTCTTTATAATCCGCAACCTGAAGATGTGATCATCAATGAAATATTTGCTGATCCTACTCCGTTGATCGGATTACCAGATCATGAATTTGTGGAGCTATACAATAACACCGCATTTGATATTCCGCTTGATGGATGGATTTTCTCTGATACTTCATCAATGGTTGTATTACCAAATATCATTTTGCCTTCTAATAATCATTTGATTCTTTGTTCCACTACCGCGGAACCCTTTTATTCCATTTACGGGGCAACCACCGCATTTTCATCGTTGCCTTCACTAAATAATACAGGAGATATTCTTTCGCTGCGATCACCGGATGGAACATTGATTGATCGGGTTTCTTATTCGGATGCGTGGTATCAAAACGATTTGAAAGATGATGGCGGCTGGTCTTTGGAATTGATTGATCCTTCAAATCCATGTAACACGTCTGCAAATTGGATTGCATCAGATGATCCTGATGGCGGAACACCGGGTGAAGTGAATTCAGTCCTCGGATTTTATCCGGATACAATTGGTCCATCAATCACGCAGGTATTTGTTTTGGCAAATAATCAAATCATTATTTCACTTAGCGAAACACTCGATAGCACAGAAGCTGAAAATGTGAATCACTATTCGATTAATAATACAATCGGAAATCCGGTAGATGCTATTCCGGTTGCTCCTGATTTCACTCAGGTGCAATTGATTCTCGGAGATGTTTTGGATTCAAACACGATCTATTCAATAACTCTTTCCGGCTTGATAGATTGCACCGGAAATGTTGTCGGCATTCCGAACTCTGCAACTTTTGCTATTCCTCATGAAGCGGAGCGATATGATATTGTGTTCAATGAATTGCTGCCTGATCCCGATCCGCAAATTGATTTACCTGCATCAGAATATGTGGAGCTTTTCAATCGAAGCAATAAAGCGATTGATCTCAACGGATGGAAATTTGAAGATGCATCAAGCTCCGTGACGATTGGAAATTATTTATTGTTGCCCGATTCATTTGTGGTGATTTATGAAGACGCTTACGAAAATGAATTTGCTTCCATCACAAACAGAATTTCTGTTACCTCTCTTCCTTCATTGAACAATGATTTCGATTCGCTCTATATTTTTGACGATAACAACGAACTGATTGATTTTGTATTGTATGATGATTCATGGTATCGAAATGCACAGAAAGCAGACGGTGGTTATTCCCTCGAAAAAATTAATCCTGAAAATTATTGCCAAGCTCAGGAAAACTGGAACGCATCAACCGATTTGAGCGGAGGAACTCCCGGAAGAAAAAATTCTGTCTTCGCTAACGCTACGGATGTAACTCCTCCTGATTTATTGTACGCACTGGTTCCTGATGCATTTACTATTGAATTGATTTTTTCGGAAAGCGTTGACAGTTTATCGGCTGCAGATGTTTCCAATTATTCGATTGATCAAAGTATTGGTAATCCATTATTGGCACAGCCCGTTTCGCCATTCTTTAAAAAAGTGATTCTTAGTTTATTATCTCAGTTGCAAACGCAAACAGTCTACAACATCGCAGTCAGCAATCTATCGGATTGTTCCGGAAATGAAATAGGGGTGATGAACGCTGCACAGTTCGGTGTTCCCGAACCGGCAGATTCATTGGACATCATTATCAATGAAGTGATGTTCAACCCTGCCACAGGCGGAGTTGATTTCGTGGAGGTTTACAATAACTCTCCGAAAATTATTTCACTCAAAAATATTTTTGTTTCGGAAGGTGATGTGGTTGTTGAAGATTCATTGCTGGAAAATTCGCGCATCGCTTCTGTCGATTTTCTGATTCTTCCGCAACAGTTTATTTGTTTAACAAGTGATCCTGAAATTGTCAAACAACAATACTATACACCTGAACCAAATAATTTTATTGCGATGAATGATTTTCCGAATTATCCCGATGATGAAAGCGTAGTGATTCTACGTGATGGGTCAGGAAATATTTTTGACAAACTGCATTATTCAAATAATTGGCATTTTGCTTTGCTCGATAATGAAGAAGGCGTTTCTCTCGAAAGAATTTTTTACGACTACCCAACTCAGCATCAAGACAACTGGCAGAGTGCTGCATCAACTGTTGAATTTGCGACACCCGCTTATCAGAACTCGCAATTTTCGGATGGTATCATACAGCAAGGAGAGATCACAATATCGCCTGAAGTCTTTTCTCCCGATGGTGACGGTTATGATGATGTTCTCAATATTCAATATCAATTTCCCGATGGTGGTTATGTTGCAAATGCAACAATTTATGACAGCGAGGGAAGAGCAGTGATTGATCTTGTTCAAAGCGAATTGCTCGGAACAGAAGGATCATTTAAATGGGATGGTGTAGATGAGTTCGGAGAAAAATCGCGAATCGGAATTTATATTCTCTACTTCGAAGCATTTAAATTGGATGGCACGATGAGTCAATTCAAAAAAACTTTTGTACTCGCAGGAAAATTCTGATTACTTGAAAAGAATCGCCACTGCATCGCAGTAATACGAATCACCGTTTGCATCATAAACCATCAGCTTATAATAGTTAACTCCTTTTGCGGGTTCGAGATCAGAATAAGTATAAACACGCGAGTTGGTTGAAAGATCAGCAGCGTTCATGCTTCCAAGTTTTTCAAAATTTTCTCCATCCACTGATTTCTGCACTTCAAATTTTTTCGATCCATTCTCACCATTGGTTGCCCAATTGATTTCCACCAAATCTTTATTTTGAGTAGCAGTGAAGTTCACCACTTTCGCCAAACGGTATGCCTGAATGTCGGAGGTAGGTGCATCATATTTTACAAACTCAGCTGACGCCAGTTTTTGCTGATCTCCGTCACTGCCTTCAACAACCAGGTTGTAATAGTTCATTCCTGTTTGCGGATCGAGATCGTTCACCACATAAAAGCGCGTTGCGCGATCACTGCCTTCCTCAGGATTTGAAGTGGCCAGATGATCAAAGCTTTCGTTATCACCACTGCGCTCTACAAAAAATGATTTCACATTGTCCTCGCCATTGGTTGCCCACTGTAGTTGAACCGCATCGCCTTTTGCTTTTGCATCAAAGTTTACGAGTTTGACATTCAAAGTCTTGTCACTGGCAAAACTGCTTCTGACATCAAAAAGATTGAAGGAAAAAATCGCTGCAACGGCTATTGCCAGAACAGATGAAGTTGCAGCAAGTATCATCACAGGTGATAATCTTAACTGCTGTTTGAGACCGGGTTTTTGATTCATTTTCATGGTGAATGATAATTTAGCCTGCGGTTATACTGATCTGATCTGAAATTGTTCCGTTGGAATGGCGTAACTTTTGAGAATGATTTGACTCTAAAAATTATTTATGCTGCTTTTCACACTACTTCTTTCTTTTCTTTGTCCTTCTCCACAAGATTCAAACGATCAGATTCAGATCATTAATATTGGCTGCTTTCATGCGGTAGAAACAAATATTGACATTGAATTGAATTGGTATGCTTTGGTCCGTGATGATTTTCAGCCGGATGAATACGCAATGAAAAAAGTTGAACTCATAACATCAAAATGTTACGATCCAATTTTCGGTGATGACGAAAATTCGAAATCAGGCGCGAGAATTTCGATCAGCGATTCATCCCAGAATCCGTTGTTATTGATCGGTGGTTTGAAAAATATTAATTCGGAAACGATTGAAGTTCAATATTTGAATTTCGGAAATGTATATCCGGGTCAGACTTTAACCTTTGCAACTAATCCTGAAAACATTTATAAAATAAACGGCTTCGGCTCTGCGCAACAGGATTCATTGATGGCGAACTATTCGGTGATCAGTGATTATAAAATCATTCTGGAAAAAACGAAGGTATATGAGAAGGACATTTTCGTTCAGCAGGAAATATTTGTTGCTGAAACTGTTTACACCAGCGATGAGGCAATGCCTTCTATTGCATGGGCCGGTGATCTGGACGGTGATGGCAAACTCGATCTGATCATGAATCTCACCAACCATTATAATGTTTCTCATTTGGCGCTTTATCTTTCTTCATCCGCAGATGAAGGTCAATTAGTCAAACTCGTTGCTGAATGGCGCACCACAGGATGTTAACCAGTTTCGCATCTCTATTTTTGCAGCATGTCTGAAACAAAGCGCACGGAAATTTCTTCTCTCGGAGAATTCAAACTTATTGATCATCTTACAGCAAATTTCGCGGCCACGAATTCATCCACCATCAAAGGTGTAGGAGATGACGCAGCAGTGATCAGTTGCGGAAGCCTCACCCCCAACCCCTCTCCGGAGGAGAGGGGAGGAAGAATGGTTAAGGTTGTGACCACAGATATGCTGGTTGAAGGAATTCACTTTGATCTGATGTATTTTCCTTTGAGGTCATTGGGTTATAAATCAGTGGCAGTGAATTTATCGGATGTATATGCCATGAACGCCACACCAAAACAAATCACCGTTTCCATTGCCATCTCCAATCGTTTTTCGGTGGAAGCGCTCGAGGAATTTTATGAAGGCATTCAAATGGCTTGCAAAAAATTTGAAGTTGATCTGGTGGGTGGCGATACGACTTCTTCCAACAAAGGATTTATTATTTCGGTTACTGCAATCGGTGAAGCAAATGAAAATGAAATTGTTTACCGAAGCGGAGCCAAAGCCGGTGATCTGTTATGTGTGAGCGGAGATTTGGGCGCTGCTTATTGCGGATTGCAATTGCTTGAACGCGAGAAAGCGGTTTTCAGAGAACATCCTGAAGCGCAACCGGAGTTTTCGAACCGACAATATATAATTGGTCGCTGTTTGAAACCCGAACCCCGAAAAGATGTGATTGATTTTTTCCGCCATGCCGGAATCAAACCCACTTCTATGATTGATATTTCAGATGGGCTGTCTTCCGAAATTTTTCATCTCTGCAAACAATCCGAAACTGGTTGTATGCTGCAGGAAGAAAATGTGCCGATTGATCAGGAAACTTATCATCAGGCTTTGGAGTTCAATGTCGATCCGATTACCTGCGCGTTGAGCGGTGGGGAAGATTATGAATTGCTTTTTACGATTGATCCGAAGGACGAAAAGAAAATACGTGATGCAGATGATCTCCGCGTGATCGGAAAAATTCTTGAAAAAGAAAAAGGCATGAAGATGATCACCAAGGGAGGAAATGAAATTGCACTTACTGCGCTCGGATGGGACGCTTTTAAACCGACATGAGACATGAGATTATGCGATTTGAGACTTGCGAGGAATCGGATCGTTTCTTGTCCCACATCTCATATCTCACATCATTAAACAAAAACAAATTGCTGCAATGATTCTGACAAATCTCACAAAATACCGCGATCAGGGATTGCTCATTCTCCGCATCGGAATCGGCATCATGTTTATCCTTCATGGCTATTCAAAAGTTTTTGACGGACCGGAGCGCTGGGAAAAACTCGGTGGCAACATGGCTGATCTCGGAATTGACTTCGCTCTGAAATTTTGGGGTTTTATGGCAGGCATGGCTGAATTTGGTGGTGGCATTTTGCTGATGCTCGGTTTATTTTTTCGCCCAGCTTGTATCCTTATGTTCATCACCATGTTTGTGGCTGCATCGCATCATTGGATAGAAGCTGCTGAAGCCGGTGAAAACCTGAAAGGAAAAATCATGGAAGGCTCTCACGCCATTGAAGCAGGAATTTTATTTCTTACGCTGATTTTTATTGGACCCGGGCGATTCAGTCTGGATGAAAGAATAAGAAATCCAAAAAACTCCAACACGCTGGATTAAACAAAAAAAAGCGAAGCGCTTTCGCACTCCACTTTTCATTTCTCATTTTTTTTATCCTATCACGAACTCATCCCCGAATCCAAAATCGCTTCATCAACTTTTGGTTTGTTCACGCGGTTGCCTTTGCCGAACCAACCGAGCACACGGTGTTTTGTTTTGTAACCGAGCATATACATGGTTGGCAGAACGAGCAGCGTTAAAAATGTGGCGGCAAATAATCCGAAGATCATGGTCCATGCCAGCGGTCCCCAGAATGCAACCTGATCGCCACCGAGGAAAAATTTAGGATTGAAATCTCTGAACAAGGAAACGAAATCAATATTCAACCCGATAGCAAGCGGCACCAACCCGAACATCGCTGCCATGGCGGTGAGAATAACGGGAGTCAAACGCGTGGCGCCTCCTTCTACAATCGCATCATAAATATTCAGTCCTCGCTTTCGCATTTCCTCAATAAAATCCAACAGCAGAATTCCGTTTCGTATCACAATGCCCGAGAGCGAGAAAATTCCCACACCGGTCATCACAGATGAAAATTCCATTTGCGTGATCGTGAATCCGAGAAACACTCCGATAAAACTGAACAGCACGGTGGTGAGAATCATCAATGGTTTGATGATGGAATTAAATTGTGTAACCAAAATGAGCAGCATCAGCGCCATCGCAGCGGGAAATGCAAGCGCCATGAAATTCATTGTTTCCGCCTGTTGTTCCTGTTCACCGCCACCGAGCGCAACCGTATATCCTTCGGGAACACTCATTGATTTAATGATTTTATCAACCTGCGCGTTGATGGCGATAGCATCATATCCTTCCAATACGTTAGAGCCGAGTGTAACCATACGCAACTGATTTTTGCGGTTGATAACATTGATGCCGTTATCGTAACGCACTGTTGCAATAGACGAAATCGGAACCTGTCGAAACTGCCCTGTTGCCATATCCATGAATGAAATATTGAGGTTCATGAGTTCCTCTACTTTGTCGCGGTATTTTTCTTCGAGACGAATCATAATGGGGGCGTCATCTTCTGCATCGCGGAATTTGGAAATCTCCTTGCCGAAAAGTGCGCTGCGCAATTCCATCGCAATTTGTCCGAGCGAAATTCCTTCGCGTTGCGCTTTTTCGCGGTTAATGTCAATGATGATTTCGGGTTTGGTGATTTGCAAATCAGATTTCAATTCTACAATTCCCTGAACACCTTGTTCTTTGATTTTTAATTTTAATTCTTCCTGCAAACTGGCGAGCATCACAAAATCTTCGCCTGTGATTTCGATGTTCACCGGTTTTCCGGTTGGCGGTCCGCTCGCTTCCTGCTCAACAGAAAGTTCAGCACCTGCCACACCCGATTTGAATTCATCACGCAGCGCATCAAGCACAGCAGCGGTTGATGCACCATCACGATCAGAAAATTTTACGAACGAAACGGTGACTTTGCTTTTGTGTGGTGTTGCCACGCGGTCAGGGTTCATCGGATCACCCGCTCCTAATCCAACATTCGTTGTAACCGAAGAAACAATCGGATTGTCCTCCCCGATCACTTTGTAAACGCGTTCCTCAATTTTTTTTGTAATTGAATCAGTGACGAGTGCATCCGTTCCCATCGGAAGTTTTGCATACACATAAACGAAGTTGGGTTCTGCGGTTGGGAAAAAAGTAGTTGCGGGTCCAAACATGATGAGGATAACAAAACTGAAAATCATCAAGGCAAATGCTCCAAGCGTGACAGCAATCGGGCGATAGCCTTTGGTGAATGATCGAATTGTTTTGCGATAAGCATTCATAAGCGAAGGAAAAAATTTGTGCTGGAATGCTTTTATGAAATTTCCAAGAAAATAATGATGGAACAGCACGAGTAAAATAATCAGCAGAAAAAGATTTCCGATTCCGCGATCAATTATGTAACCGATCAGCATGAGCGCACCAAGCCAGATCATTGGTTTTTTCAGTTGCGATAATTTTTTATCGCCTTCATCATCCTTTTTCATAAACGAAACAGCGAAGACCGGATTCATTACAAACGCCACAAAAAGCGAAGCGAACAAAGTGATAATGAGTGTGACAGGAAGATGTTTCATAAACTGTCCGACAATTCCGGGCCAGAGCAGCAAGGGAAAAAACGGAGCGAGCGTAGTGAGTGTCCCGGAAAGTACAGGTATAAAAACTTCACCTGCTGCAAGTTTCGCGGATTTGGCTATTGGATAATCATACTTGTGAAAAATCCGGTGGGTGTTTTCAATTACCACAATCGCATCGTCCACAATAATTCCGAGTGCGAGAAGAAATGAAAACAGAACGACCACATTCAATGTCATGTCAAATCCGGGCATGAGAAGAAATGCAATCAGACTTGCCAACGGAACAGAAAGTGCAACGAAAAACGCATTGGTGAATCCCATGAAAAACATGAGGATGATAACAACCATCAAAAATCCGATGATAACCGTGTTGATGAGATCGTGAATTTGTATGCGCGTGAATTCAGAAGTGTCTCCTGTAAATGTGACGACCAATTCTTCAGGAAATTGAGTTTTCTGATAGTCGGCAACGATCTCATAAATTTTGTCTGAGGCGTTGATCAGGTTTTCTCCTGCGCGTTTAATTATGTTGAGTGTCACAACCGGCTTGCCATCCATGCGCGCAAAATCCTGGCGGTCTTTGTAACCATCCACCACCGTTGCAATATCCTTGATCACAATTTCATTTCCGAGAAAAGAACGCACCACAATATTTCCGATTTCTTCTGGTGTTTTAAATTCTCCTGTGATGCGGAGATTTCTGCGCAGATCACCGATCACAATTTCACCGCTGGAAATATTCAGATTTTCGCGTGCAACAGCATATTCAATATCTGACAGACCCAATCCTGCAGCGGTTAATTTGTAGAGATCAACATTGATCTGAATTTCCCTTTCCAATCCACCCACAATATCCACGCGGGTGATTTCGCTGAGCGATTCAATCTTGTCTTTTAATGCTTCGCCATAATTTTCCAATTCGTCCAGCGGAAGATCGCCCGATAAATTGATGCTCATGATCGGCACTTCAGCAATATCAAATTCCTGTATCTGCGGATCCATCGTTAAATCCGTTGGCAAATCTTTTTTACCACGATCTACTGCATCAGAAACTAATTGTTTGCAAAGGCGCGGTTCCATCGAAGTGTTGAACTCAGCGATGATCAGCGAGAAATCAGAAAGCGAATTGCTCGTCACTTTCTTAATCCCGTTGATAGATTTGAGTTGTTTCTCCAGCGGTTTCGTAATCAGATTTTCAATATCATCAGGCGTTGCGCCCGGGTAAATAGTAGCAACAGAAATAGTCGGAATAACGACATCGGGAAATTGTTCCTTGGGAAGTTGTATGTACGCAACCAATCCCGCAAGCGTGATCATGATAGTGAAAACATAAATACTTGTTTTGTTTTCAATGCACCACGAGGTTATTTTCAGATCTTTCAGTTTTTCGGTGATCATGATTTTTGTTTTTTCAATTCACACAATTTAAAATCCTCAGAAACTGATTTCTTCACCTTCGATGATTTCTGAATATCCGAAGGTTACCATTATATCACCTGCGGTCAGTCCGCTTACGATTACTGTTTGACCGTTGTATTCAAGCCCTTTCTCCACTACGCGTTTTTTCGCTACGGTTTTTTCGCCATCTTTTTCTGCAACAAAAACATAAAAACCATTCGCGCTTTTCATGATGGCGTTCGTAGGAACAATTAAGGCATCCTTTATAAGTTCATCATTCACCATCAGTTGCGCAGTCATGTTTGCTTTCAGATCATTGTCTTTATTCTCCAGCGCCACTTCCATGCTGATGGTTCGCGAAGAAGTGTTCACCTGCTGACTCACGAAACTTACTTTGCCGTCAATGGTTTTGTTCAAATCAGGAATCATGACTTTTACATTGTCGCCCTGACTCACACGACCCACATAGTTGTCGCCCAGTTTTGCTTTTACTGAAAGCGCATTCAGATTGACTACCCGTATTCCCGCATATCCCGGTGCAGCCATTTCTCCGATTTTCACTTTGATTTCATCCACTGTTCCATCCACAGGCGCGGTTATTTTCGCCATCTCTAATTGCGCGTTCAACGTTTCTTTCTTTTTCTCCAACTGCTCTTTCTGATTTTTTGCAGCGAGATATTGCATCTCTGATCCGATTTTCTGATCCCAGAGTTTTTTCTGTTTTTCATAAGCCGTAGTTGCGAGTTCAAGTCCCGTTTCCAGTTCCTGCATTCCCTGACGGATTAAGGCATCATCAAGTTGAGCAAGCGTTTGTCCGCGCGAAACTTTTTGTCCTTCCTCCACATAAATAGCGGTTACCACACCAGGCATTTGTGGAGATGCCATCACATTATTTTTTGCGTCTACCATTCCCTGCACTTCGATGTAGTGCAGAAAAGTATCAGCCGAAATTTCCTGCACACCAACAAGCGTGGAGTTATTCGCTGAATCGGTCAACGCAATTTCCGCTTCGAGTTCCGAGATTTTTTGCTGAAGATCAAAAAGTTCATCGCGATACTTAGCGAGTTCTTCTTTTTTGGCAGCGAGTTCGTCATCACCTTCGCTTTTCTTTTTGCACGAACTGCTGATGGTTATAACAAGCAACAGCATAACGGCAGCGCTCAAAATTTTGGGTTGAATCATTTTTTTCATAGTGATTGGTTATTTGCCCATTGCTTTTTCCAGATCGGTTTTCGCAACGAGTACATTATATAATGAGTTGATATAGTTTGCCTGTGTTTGAAAAAGTTGTTGTTCAGCCGCGCTCATTTCGAGACTTGAGCCAACACCTTCTGTGTATTTAATTCTGGTGGTTTCATAAATAGAATTGGCGAGGTCGAGATTTTTTTTCTGACTTTCCATTTCAAGTGTAGCACTGCTGAAATCTGATTTTGCTTTTTCCAGTTCAAGATTGAACGCTTCGGTCATCATTTCCTTTTGATTTTCCAGCTGCATAATAGTGAGTTTGGTTTGCTGCACCTGAGCGTTTTTTTGAAAACTATCCCAGATCGGAATGTTCAGTTGAAGCCCCCACAAAGTCGTGTTGTACCATTTTTCATTGAAATCAAAAAGACTGAACTCGTTTCGTTGCGCATCAAATTGTGTCTGGGCAAAAGCTGCGAGTGACGGCAGATATCCAGCGTTGTACCGTTTCTTATTGAGTTGCTGCAACGAGATTTGTGTATTGAGCATGGTCATCTCAACACGGTTTGGTTGCGCTGATTCATCAACGGTGAAAGATTTTGTTTGTTCAATCAAAGACTCAATATTTTCCGACAATAAAATTTCTTCATTGATCGGCATTCCCATTTGAAACTGTAAAAAATCATAAGCAAGTTTCAACTGCTTTTCAATATTCATTTTTGTTGTTTGCAGATTAGAAACGGTCAGTTGCAAACGATCAACGTCTAATTTTTCTACAAAACCCTGCTTGTAATATTCAATGGTTTCGAAAAAAACTTTGTTGAGCAAATCCAAACCGTCATTGAGCAGATCAAGATTTTCATGTGCAACCAGACAGGTGAAATAGGCTTTCGCCACATTGCTTTTCAGTTCCTGATCGGTAAGTTGCTGAGATTGCTCGTACACATCAACGAGCAATTTGGTGGCTTTCACGCCAATCAAATAACGTCCGTCAAAAATTAATTGCGATGCGGAAATTCCTGCACTCGCGTTGTGCGGAGTTCCGAACTGCACTTCTGCAAATTCTCCGGCAGGCAACCCGAAAAATTCACCGGGAATCAAACTCGTTGGAAGGTTGATGAAATTCGTATAGCTAACTGTTCCGTTGATTTGCGGATAACCGATCGCCATCAGTTCCTTCACCTTATAGTTGGCAATCTCGGCTTCGAGTGCTGAATTTTTAGCAGAAGTATGATTTTCAAGCGCATAAACCTGCGCCTGTTTCAGTGTGAATTCCTTCACTTCCGTTTGCGCCACGATCGCTGATACATAGAAAAGAGAAGACGCGATGAGTAATATTTTTTTTGGGTTCATTTGATCTTTTTGGTTTTGATCAGTTTATCGAGATGCTTCATGCCTTTTGGCGTGACAATACCCCGAAGGTGATGAAGAATATATTCTTTATAAAGTTTTGAAATGCTGAATTGTTTCGGTGGAAATATGCGCGGGTCCAAGACCATCTCAATCTTGCTGACATAAAATCGCGCAATGATTTCAGCGTTAAAATCTTTGAGGTAATACCCTTGTTTAATTCCTTGCACAATATTTCGCTTGACCATCGAGAGAATGAAATTGTTTTTGTAATCCTCGAACATCGCCCAGCTTTCAGGATAATATTTCTGCAGGTCGTACATCAGGGAAGGATTAATGTTCCCGAGATAGGAATTCACATGATGAAAAATGCTGAGCATCTGATCAATGGCATCCTCAGAATTTTCGTAAATATTTTGACAGGCAGTTTTTTCTCTGGAGAAATGAGCATGGCAACATTTACTTACCAGATCAGATTTGTCATTCGCTATTTTGTAGAGTGTCTTTTTTGAGATACCGAGATCACGGGATACATCATCCATAGTCACGCTGCGCGCTCCATATTTCATCAAGAGATGCTCAGTCCGCTGGAGGATTTGTAATTGGGTAGCCATGAAGGAATATTAAAGGCGCGCCAAAAGTAAAAAAGTGAACGAAGGAAACAAATTATTTCTCCAAAGTTTCCAAAAAATATTTTCAGGTTTCGACAAACGCCTTTTCAAGCAGACGAATCCGTCCTGAAAATGTTTTAAATCAACGGTTTGATGGTTGCCTTTTGGATGTTTGATGTCGGATGTTCGATATCCGAAAGAAGATTTAAGCCCGGAGTCTTGCCTATTTCAATGGAGCCAAGAGTTTGATCAAACCCCAATATTTCAGCCCCGTTGAGTGTCGCCCACTTCAATATTTCATCGAATGGGATGGAAGAATGGTATTTGCGAATGGTTTTCATTTCATCGAGAATTGAGAGCTGCCAGTTAGAAGCAATGCTGTCCGTTCCGATGGTGATTTTGCAATTCATTTTTCGCCAGAGGTTGTAGTCGGGTAGACGGCTTTCAATGTAGAGGTTCGCGTTCGGGTTGGTACACCAATAAATTTCATGACTGCTTTGATGCGCGAATGAAATGTCCCCTTCATCACACATGGTATTATGTACGAGCAAAACTTTTTTTGCCTTCGGCATGAAAGGCAAAGTCGATTGCAGTGATTTTTTCCCCGTTGGTTTGAAGAATGATAAATCAAATCCTGCATTCGTGAAGAAAGCAGGAAAATTTCCTGTGCCGTTCAGGAAGAAAAGATTTTCATCTTCCGTTTCTTGATTGTGCATGCTGGTCGGAAGATTTTTGTCAGCATTAAATTCATCAATGAATCGGAACAATCTTTGAGAAACAGAATAAGGCGCATGAGGTGCAAGAGATGCTTTGTTGCCTGATGAGAAACTTACTTTCTTAAATAAATCTTTTGCAGATTGAATGGAGGAATCCGTTAAGGACGGCACAAGATCAAACAATTCAATGAATGTGTGATAATGCAGATTGCCTTTTGCCTTTTGTGCGAATGTGTCAGTTGTGTTCGAAATATCTCCAACGGCAACAATTCCGTTTGCGATCATTTCCTTTTCATGTTGAACAATAGCCTCCTGTATTTCTTCCGCAGTTTTAGAATTTCTTTTTTGAAGAATGCCGGTGATGAAAGGAATCAGTTTGGTTCCGGTGGGAATCATTCCTTTCATGTGTGACAATTCAAGATGACAATGTGTATTGATCAAACCCGGGATAATTGCACCTTGAAGAATTTCCAGTTCTGCAGAATCAAAATCTTCGCGTTTGCCGAGCTGTAGAATTTTACCCACATCATCGGTTATCACCACACCATTATATGCAGGTGCTGAAGAAACAGGGAAAATAATATCAGCAGAAAATTTTCTCATGAAAACAGAATTGTTGCCAAAGCTATTTCTAAGCCGTGAGAACAACAAAGTAACTTTGCCGCGAAGTGAAAAAAGATATCCGTAAAATATCTCTGGAAGAATTAACCGATTGGTTTCAATCTGCCGGGGAGAAAACTTTTCGTGCTAAACAGATTCATGAATGGCTTTGGAAAAAATCTGCCACGGATTTTTCTGCGATGACGAATCTCTCAAAAGCGTTGCGCGAAAAAATGGCAGAACATTTTGTCATCAACCCGATCGCTGAAGATCTGACTCAAAAAAGCAGTGATGGCACGATCAAGTCAAGGTTCAAATTGCATGATAATCATTTTATTGAAGGAGTTCTTATTCCGACTGATTCAAGAGTGACCGCCTGCGTTTCATCGCAGGTCGGATGCAGCCTGAGTTGCAAATTCTGTGCTACCGGTTTTATGGATAGAAAAAGAAATCTGGATGCAGGAGAAATTTATGACCAGGTAGTGATGATCAATAAACAGGCACTTGAAAATTACAATCAGCCACTGACGAATATTGTTTTCATGGGAATGGGTGAGCCGTTGCTGAATTACAAAAACGTAATGGAAGCAATTCATTATATCACTTCGGAAGAAGGATTGAATATTTCTTCCAAACGGATTACGGTTTCCACTGCCGGAATTGCTAAGATGATCAAGCGGTTGGCAGATGATGATGTAAAATTCAATCTTGCCATTTCTCTTCATGCCCCGAATGACGAAAAGCGGAACGAGATCATGCCGATCAATGAAGAAAATAATCTGGAGGTGCTGATGGATTCAATTCAGTATTTCAAAAACATGACGGGCAACAAGGTGACATTTGAATACATCTTGTTTGATCATTTCAACGATTCAATCAAAGAAGCGAATGAGCTAATTGCACTTTCGCGCAGAGCAGATGCGATGGTGAATGTGATTGAATACAATGCGATCAAGGAAGCGGATTTCACGAAATCAGATGTGGGACGCAGAGAGAAGTTCATCCGGCATCTGGAAGATCACGGAGTAACTGCGAAAGTGAGAATCAGCCGCGGAAAGGATATTGATGCGGCTTGCGGTCAGTTGGCGAATAAATAATCATTCATCTTCCGCTACCACCTCTTGCACTTCAGGAACCATGCGTTTCAACAAACCTTCGATGCCGGCTTTTAGAGTTAAGACGGAGGATGGACAACCGGAGCATGAGCCCTGCAGTATAAGTTTTACAACTCCTTCATTGAAAGATTTGAATTGAATATTTCCACCATCACCCTGTACAGCGGGTTTGATATAAGTGTCAAGTATCTCGCGGATTTTCTTTTCGATGTCGCCTTCGTTCACCGTTTCGTCAGTTCTTTTCGCCTGAAACGCAGCAAGCGCTTCTTCATCTACTACCAACTTATCCGACATCGCATATTCGCGGATAAAATCTTTCAGCGATGGTTCAATATCGAACCAATCATATCCCGGTTGTTTGCTGATGGTCACGAAATTGTTGGAAACAAAAACGCCCTTCACAAATGGAAAAGCAAACAACTCCTGCGCAAGCGGAGAAGTTTTTGCTGAAGCCTCATCAGGAAAATCAACACTCTTGTCTGTCAGCAGCATTTTGTTGAGTACAAATTTTCTGGACTCCGGGTTGGGAGTCATTTCTGTATAAAGACTGATGATTTCGGTTGTTTGCATTTGGAAAAATTGTTTTGAAAAGATGTTACAAAGGTAAGAAGGGAAAAGTTTGGAATCATCGAATAGACACGAATGATCGAATAAGATCAGTGCGATTTCGCAGTCACAGCAAGCTGAGAAACTTCATTCCAGATATCAGCGGCAATTAATTCCGGAGAGCGATTACCATCCGTCACAAAAACATGCTCTTCAAATTTCAGCCGGTCAATGGCTTCCAGATACGTTTCTCTCACCTTACGCAGGTTTTCAACCGTTTCATAAAGCTCCATGGAACTTCTTCCGCTGCTCAGGCGTGTCATGCTTATTTCGGGTGAGATGTCAATGTAAATATTCAAATCGGGGCGAAGCAAATCAGCACTCAACGCGTTTGCCGCGATCACCCAATCGAGAGACATGTGTGTGCCGTGATAAGCGTAGGAAGAAAAATAATATCTGTCCGTGATCACCGTAAAGCCTTCATCTAATTTTTTCAAAACGCCATTCGTTTTATTCAGTAAATGATCTAACCGGTCAGCCACGAAAAGCCCCGCGATGGTACGGTGATCGGCTTCCATCTTATGATTGAAAATATTTCTGATCATCGCGCCAATCGGGCTATCCGTTGGTTCGCAGGTGGCGTACACTTTGTGTCCGGCATTTTGCAAATGCTCCGTGAGCAGTTTTACCTGCGTGCTTTTTCCGCTGCCGTCAATGCCTTCAAATGCGATAAATAATTTTTTCAACATTTCCATTATTTCAGCATTGCTTTTCGCGGCATGAAAATTTTCTTTTTCAAAGATAATTTCAAACGGTTTAATGCTTGTCTGCCGGAAACCATAGACTAAACGAAAGGGCAATTAATTCCGGTCGACCTCATATCGAAGAGCAATAAAAAAGAGCAAAGATTAACTTATCTGATAATGATAATTTTTTGATTCCAAAATGCATCCTTCAAAATTCCGGTCAGCAAATAGATGCCATCACTAAATCCGGCTAACGGAATTAATTCTGACGGGGCGAAACTCATCTCTAACTTTCCGTCCATTGAGTGTAGCATGATAATTTCCAACTCATTGCCATTTTCTATTCTGATAAATTCATCAGCAGGGTTCGGGTAAATTGAAAAATCTTGTTTTGAAATCAAACCTTGAGAATTTGTAATCGAGCAGTTCATTTGATTAAAACTTATTTCGGTTGATGATTGCAACGCATCTGTAAAATTCTGACCTGCTACCAGATCGTTTTTCAAGTAATAATCAAACCAATCATGCATTAACGGTTGGTAAATCGCTTGTTGCTCATTGCGGGTTATTGTCGGCTGAGGATTTGAAAATGATTCTCCTAATTCACAAAGCGCATCCGTGTTTGCAAAAAAACAATGTCCGCCTCCGAGAATGGTTACATGTGTTTTACAAACCCCCGATAAGGCGTTATACATTGGAATTTGATGATCTGCAGGCGGTGTTACTCCGTCATTCTCTCCGGAAAATATTAATACAGGCACAACGATCTCACCACAAACATCAATCGCTGAAGGGGTGGTTTCTGCCGGAGCCAGTCCAATCATTGCTTTTAAAGAAGTGTTATTGGCTATTGCAAGTAAAGAAGCGCCACCTCCCATCGAATGACCCATGATCGCCATATTGTTACTCAGATGAGAATAGAAAATAGAATTGTTGTTTATGTTTTCAGCGGTCATTGTTTGCAATAAAAAATTCAAATCTTCCGCGAACGCAAAATGATCAGGCGCAAAACTTCCTTCTGTTGTTGCAAACACCAAAACGTAACCATCAGGCACCAGTGCTTCCCAAACGTTTTGATAAGATGACCAAACCATCACAAAACCATGACCAAAAACGATGGTTGGGAAAGTGCCTGAATCAACAGGAACATCATTTCCGGCAATTGCAGCGGGATAATAGATTTCAGTAGTTACATCACGATTTCTGGAGGCATCATGAAATGAAATCTGCGTGTGACCAATGGCAAAGGTTTGAGCCTTTGCATAATTTGCAAGGATGCAGGCGATTGAAATCAGGCAGAGGATTCGCATTTTAATTTGGTTATAAATTATTTCTGCAACATTACATTTAATAGTGCGACTGGTTTTGAAACTCAATGTAGCTTATTTCATCACAGATATCTCCCTGTTCACGAACAGGTTGTTGAATTGAAACTGCGCCAGATAATTTCCGTTGGGCAGTGAAGGAATATTGAGCGTGAGAGAATAGGTGCCGGATTCGAGACCGGTGATTTTTTTGGTGAGGAGCTGATCGCCCAGCAGATTGTAAAGATGAACAGTGAGATCGCCCGGTTGATTGATGCTGTAAGGAAAAGTGATTTGCTCACCGCAGGGATTTGGAAATGCATCACCGAGATTGAAAATATTCGGACCGCCCGGTTCATAATCGAAAATATTATCAATGCGGATGTCGTCAATCATCCAGCCTTCGCCATCAGCCGCCACCGGATCGGATGTGAACGCAAAACGGAAACGGACAAAACTTCCATCGGGCACCAGACCGGTGAGATCAAAAGCAGAACTGATCCATCCATCGGCACCGAAACCGTTCCAACCCGGGCGGAAAACAGGATCGCTGGCAGATTCGATTTGAGGATAATTATACCAGTTGAATGCGTTCATATCGAATGCCTGACCGAGCACATGCCATGAATATCCTTCGTCCGTAGTGTAATCAATTCGCGCACCGTCATATTGATATTCGGTGTCGTACATGTGTTTGAAAGAAAAAACGGGATTTTCAATAGTGCTGAGATCGAACAACGGAGAGATTAAAGATGATCGGCTGTCCGTGCTGTAATAGTAAACCAGTTGGGTGACGTAGGCATTGTTGCCGCTGTAAGGATCGGTGAAATAAAATTTATCGGGATTGCCAAGTTGCCAGTCATCATAAGGAATGGTTCCTGTATTGCCGATGGTGAGATCGGCTTTGTGAGTCCAGTCGTCAGCGGTGGAGGTTTCGAAATCTTCGAAATAAGGATAGGAAAAAACGGCATCGATGATTTCGTAAGTATGAACTCCATCGGGATCATTGGCGGGATGAAAAGCAGTGTTAGCAAACGAAGAGGCATCCACGGCTTTGAGATAATAATCTACGACCGCATCAACAGGCTGACCGGGAAGTACAAATGAATATTGATTGCTGCCGCTGTCAATGAGATTGTTTGAAATCCATGTTCCGTTATTGACGCGGTAAAAAATTTCTGCACTGGCGATGCCTGATGCATCGGTGATGGTGGCGGAAATATCGCGGGCTGCGGTGCTGCCTGTGTTTTGTAACGGAGTATGAATGATGACGGGCGGATCAGTTTCGCCATTTCCAGCTGCGGTGATTTTGAAATCATCAATCAGCCAGCCGTACCAACTCAATGTGCCATCTGAAGAAAGTGCAAAACGGATTTTCACCTGTGCGTTTCCGGTGAAAGATGAGAGATCGAAAGTTTCTTTTTTCCACCATAAGTTATCAGGTGTGGTGTTGTTATTGAAATCCCATTCAGGATAGGAGGCATCGAAAAATCTTGTGTTGTCGAGCATGAAACCGTTGCCGGTGTAATAAGAATCACTTAAAGTTGTCCAGTTGTTTCCGTTGTCAACAGAAATCTGAATGATGGCGGTATCCGCAATTTCGATTTTCGCGATTTGATAAAACTCAAGAATGGCGGTGTTGTATCCGGTGAGATCAATTGAATTTGTGAGTTCCAAAAAACTTTGTGAGTTGTTTGAATAAGTGTTGTGCGCGGATTGCACTCCTGAATTGAAAACAGAATTATTAAGCGACCACGTGTTTGCACCGGATTGAGAGAATGCACCAAGTCCTGATTCAAAATCTTCGGAGATGACAATTGTTTGTCCTGAAGAGAATTTGAAAAGGAAGAAAAGAAAAATAAGAAGCGCGACTCTTCCCGAATATTGACTGCCACTGACAACTGTTACTGCCTTCTTCTTCATTTTCCGTGAATCAATAACACCCAGCCTGTTAAATGAATAATTCTTTCCTCTCCGTTTTCGAGCAAGCCGACATCAGCTGCATAATAATAGGTGGCATCGGCACATTCGTTTCCATTAAAATCTCTTCCATCCCATAAATTTTGCGGATCGGTGGAGCTGTAAATTTTATTCCCCCAGCGATTGAAAATATCAATGTGAATCGACACTACGTTTTTTGCGATGATGGGCAAAAAGAAATCGTTGTCACCGTCATTGTTCGGTGTGAATACATTCGGGAAAACCACATCGCTGCAAAAAACTTTCACTGTGTCACTGAAACTTGTTTTGCATTCGGGTGCATTGTCGCGCACGGCTTCGATGCGGTAAGTATAATTATCCAAACAGGAAATTCCGGAGTGAATAAAATTCGTATCGGTGATGGTGGAGATGAATGCTAACGGTTCAGAAGTTCCGCCATACACATTGTAATAATCCGGCTGCCAAACAGTGAATTGATTCCATCCCAGAATATTTTGTTGCAATCCGGGATTTCCTTCCAAATCAATACTGCAAAAAATTTCAGAATTCGAACCTGCATTTCCGCAACTGTCAATTGCCTGCAAATAATAACAGCCCTGATCAGCCAGCGAACTGATTTGTTGGAGATCAATAAACTGTAATCCATTCAAGCCGAATGTTGCAATCGGAGTTGAATTGCCGACTTCAAAAAGCAAATAAGTTTCGACATCATTTTCATTGGTGCCGGTGAACTCAATAAAAATATCTTCGATATTATTTTCCACGGTGATGTTGCAGAAATCGGGATGTGCAGGAGCTTCGGCATCAAACGGAATTGCTTTTGATGAATCGCTTAAACTGATGGTACATTCAATTCCGCTTCGCACCGCTTTTACGCGATAGGTGTAGAGATGATTGCAAACTTCGGGCAGCACAGAATCAATATATGAAGTCAAGGTTGTAGAGCCCAAGAAATTATCAGGTGTCGCATCACCGCGGTAAATTTCGTAGAGATCGGGAGTCCAAACGGTGAATGCATTCCAATTCAGCAAACATCTTTTGTTGTCGCCAATCGCAGTTAGATCAATCGTGCAAAATGTATCCAGCGGAATACTGTAATTGCCGCAGGAATCTTTGCTGAGAATGTAATAACAACTCTGATCGTTTGCTGAAGAAATAATTCCGACATCAGTGAATGAAAGATTGGCAGAATTGAATTGCTCATCAATCAATGCATTCGGATTGTATCGGTAGAGATAAATACTGTCAGCATCATTACTGGTGCTCCCGAAATAATTGATGTTCACATCAGTGAAGTTGGAATCGACACTGAGATTGCAGAACAAAGGATTTTGCGGAGCAACAGGATCAAACGGAACAGCAGAAGTGGTGTCGCTGAAAACAGAATCGCAAAAACTATTTCCTGCGCGCACGGCTTTGATGCGATAATACACGCGCTCATCACACGGAAGATTGTTGTGCGTGAAAGTTGTGTCGCTCGTAAACCCTATCGAGTCAAGTGGAAAACTTGTTCCGCCATAAATCACATAATAATCAACGTCAGGAATCCAACCGATATAACGATTCCATTCCAGATCGTTGGAATAAGCAAGTCCCGTTGCTTCTACATTTATTGTTTTATGCTGATCACTCAAAGCGCCTTCAATCAAACAGGTATCGGTTTTACTTACTTCATACCAATAACTCTGTTGCGATGCGTCAATGGAAAAGTCGGTGAATGAAGTGGTTGTTGATGTTCCGATATTGACAGGTGAACCACCCAAAGTATTTTTTCTATAGATGGTAAATGCAGTCAGATTATTTGTATCCGCATTGAAATAAACAGTGACAGAATTATCAAGATTAACTTCTGTTTTGCAAATGAAGGGAGCGATTGGCGGAATGGCACCGGGCACCGTGTCATAAACTACGTTCGACAAGGAAGTACAATATCCTGTTGGATGAATCACATCAATACGGTGCTGCACATAAGCGGGAGTGCAGGTGGTGATTGAATCAACATAAATCAGATTGCTTGTTGTGTCGAACAAATAAAACGGTCCACCACTGCTTCGCATGATGCGATACAAGGGAATGTATTGTGTAGTCGTTGGAGGATTCCACATCAATGTCAAAAACGGATTCGCGAAAGAAGATTGAAGACGAATGCTTGCAAGCGTATCTGATGGCGCACTCAATGAATCACAAAGTGAAACGGATTGAAGGAAATAATAATAAATGCTGTCAACCGGATTTATCACCGGAGAATTATCGAGATAACTTACTGCAATATTTGAATTGATAAATGCAATCATTGAAAAATTCTGTGGAGAATTTGTTGCGCGGTAAACATTGAATCCTTTGATATGATCAGGATTCCCATCGTAAAACCATTGCAGCAATAAGTCGGAATTATTATTTACTACACTGATGCATCGCAAATCGGGCGTATCAGGAATCGGTTCTTCTACATAAATTTCAAAAGTCGCATAACTAAAACCGGGAACAGGACAGGCGTTATCATGCGCTAGAACAGTTACGAGATACGGTTGATCGCGCACATCATCGCAAGTAGGAGTCCAACAGAATGTTCCTTCATCCAAAATATGTGACGGACCGGTGTAAGTCCATGTTGCGGGTGGAATAATTCCTGATGTCACGGAAAGTGTGATCAGGTTTTTTGAAGGATCCAAAAAATCCGCATCCGTGGCTTTGAAGTCTATGCAAAAAGTTGTGCCGGCAAGAACGGTTGTATCCGTTGCTCCGTTGTTAGTGAGCGGACTGACTTCGGGCGCGTTGTTCGCACAACTCACCGCGCTGATTTGAATATCGCGCATGATCTCTCCAATCTTATTTCCGTTGCGATACTCTTCCACCTTCACCGCCATGATCGCCACCTGAATCGCATTAGGCGTAAAAGTGATTTCACCTGTGAACGGATTTACTTCCACTGTATCAACAGACGAAATCGGATATTCTGCACTGTAAGGTGAGAGATAATTCACCTCATCATAATACAATTCATAACATGGACTTAAAGTGTAAACCAATGAATCACCATCTGAATCAAATGCATTTTGATTATACGTATATGGTAAATCGCTGCAGATGAGAGAAACAGGAGGATTTAAAAATTCAGGAGATGAATTGCAAACAGAAGGATCAATGACCGCATAAATCCACCAGGAGGTTCCTGCAGGATTGTTGATGGTGGTGATCACGGCATTTCGTGCATTTGCGCTGTGGTAAAAAGTATATGGTCCTCCATTTTTCGGTAGCGAAACTTCTCCCTGAAAAATCCATTCCTGCACCCCATAAGGTTGTGTGGGATCAGTGCATTTTGAAACTGCATTGGAATCGCAAAGCAACGTGATGTCAGCGACCAAAAGATTTCCCTGATAAACGATCACAGAAGAATTGATTCCATCCGGTGGAGTAAAACCAAGAACGGTTGCGGGATTGGGATCATTCGGATCACCCCAACCCTGACATGGAACATCATTCGGATCGCAGCCACCACAATCCCGATAAAGTGTGAGCGTGATTTCATACAGCCGTTTCTGCGAGTTGAATGGATCATCACCAATACATTTATAAGTGATCTGCCCGCCCATGAAATGGGAAGCGTCTGCTCTTAAAACAAAAAATGAAAAGAGCAAAATGAAAAGCAGGTGAAGAAAATGTTTTTTCAAAAACAGGAATATTGAATGATGTTAAAATAGAGAATACTACGGATGTGCAAAAATAGATTTGATTGTTTGCTTGCAGTTTCAAAACCAAATGCGATATTCGTTCTGAATTCGCAATCATGACCGGAAAATTATCACTCCCCATTTCTAACTCAGCCCGATTTGCGGGGGGGGGGGACACCTGCCTGTCTGATTTTTTCCTCGCGGATTTCTTCCATTCAAATTTTTTCTTTCACCATTCAGCAATTTGATTGTTTCCCTGCAATTCAACTCGCATACAAACCAACCTGCCAAAACCGATAAAATAATCTACGGGTTTATCTCCCGCTCATGACGCAACCGCATGAGAAATGTGACAAAACAATTTCTGTCGCTTTTCATTTCTTAACTTTTTAAACCATGACGTCATGAAAAAATTATTTTATTATTCTGCACTTCTCTTGATCTCAATTGTCGGTTGTACCAAGGAAAAATTATCAGAATCAGAACTGGCAAAGCAAACCAATGACATACCTCTCCTCAACACTTATGAAGGTGGGGGACGGTCATCTCCATGCATTGATGGTATTAGTATTGTCTGTGAAGACATACTCGCTTTTGATGACACCGCTGCTTTTTGTGATGTCTACAATTGTCTGTTCGAAGAATATATAGATTGGAATAAAGAATTCTCAGAAACTTGGGTAGCAATGTCAGAGGAAGACTTTAACCACTTAGCTGATAGCACAGGCTTTGTTGAGCATCAACCACTTAAGGATTTTGAGGGCGAATTTGGTTATGTATCTTTCAGAGAATACTATCGTGGATTGGAAGATGACTGGTTAGATCAAAATGATCCTGATACAGTAACCCATCCTTATCATATTGACTATCTTCATGATCCTGTTTTAATGACCTTGTTGAACAGGTATGGGGAAGTGCAGATTGGAGGTTCAATATTTAAGATTTTGGAGGATGGGACCATCTTTGAGATCGTTCATGCAGACTGCGACACCTTATTATATCTGCGCAATCATCCAGAAGATGCTGACAGCTTTGGGAATGTCATTATATATTCAAACAACCGTGATGATTGTAGCAATTGGAAAGGTAAATCTGACTTTATTTACTATAGTGGAGGAACAAAAAGATACAAAAGGCAAGTTTCATTTCGATTCTACCCGTTTGCAACCTGGACTTGTGCCCATGCTGGTATAGTTTCTTACAAGCAAAAAGCAAACGGCAATTGGCAAAGATGGAAGACTCAGCTCGATTGCGCGATAGTCGGCACCGCATGGAATCTTAATTGCGTAATCGATGGCTACTTTGGTGAAACTGAGGATCAAACCAGAAAAGAGGAACTCAATGTTAATGTAAACTGGTACGGTCAAACTGAACAAACCCAAAGCGGATATACATCGGGTTGGTATTATTGCAATGGGAATACCAGCACTAAAGCACTAACATGGTAAATACTCACCAACAAAACAGCAGACGACTTCTTCTTTTAGGTCTGTTGTTTTGTTTTCTCTTTAATTTGTCTTCTGCTCAAACCGAACTAGGTCTGAAGTCGCCTCATTTCTGGTTCAAGAACTTTTGGTCTTTGAATTCTTCTGCAATACTTGGTGAAAGAGGGAACATCGAAACACAAGCTGGCAATGCAGTGTTAAGCTCCTATCATCCCTGGTCTTTTAAAATGGGAGCTAAATATTTTTTGAACTTCAATGAAAAAATTTCTCTTACCGCAGGAATATATTGGGGCACACTTAGTCTTAGCTGGAAGTTCAATCTTCAGCCGGAGCAATATCCTATTCTTGAGGAATATCGTTTTAATGAAAAAGGTCAGGTCAACTTAACTGCTTTTTATGAGTTGCCTTTAACTGTTGAGTTCAGGAAAATATTGAGTCCTCGTTTCGCGCTCCATTTTGATTTAGGACTAAATCTGAAATTGTATTTTAATAGTGAGGCCACAATGGGATATTCCATTCAGGATACCAGTCTAATCCTGAACGTGATGGAAGTTGAGCTCTTTGTTGATGAAGAAGATCAATTTCAATTCAATTATCTAACGCAAGTTGGTTTATCTTACATGCTCCCGAATTATAAATTGATAAATGTGGGATTAACATATAATCAGGCTTTAAATAATGTAGCCAAAGGTCATTATGTCTTTTTTCCTGATGACCCGGACTATCGTTCAACAGGTACTTACAAAATGCGGGGTAGCTATTTGAGCATTGATATAAGCTATGTTTTTACAAGAAATAAACGGGTGAAAGAAAGATGAAGGATTAATCGTTTGGCGCAGAAGGGAACCGAATCATTTTCATTCCTTCACCCGATAAATATATTTCGGTCTTGTTCTCCATCCGCAAACAGGAATAAAGTTGCTTGCATCAGAATAAGAAATTTCTTCACGGAAATAATTTTCGCTCAGTTCATCTTCCAGCCAGCTGAGATCCATGATGATCAGTTCAAATTTTTTTTCATCAATAGTTTTTTGAATTTCGTTCATGATTTTTTCACGCCATTCTTTTTTATCTCCTTCCATCAGGCTTAGCAAGCTGCTTTCGTTGGCATACATTTTTTTACCCAGCATGTAATTGTAATGCCCGTGGTAAACAAACCAGATTTCTCCTTTTGTGTTTTTTAATTCGTTCATGAAGGAATCAGCCGCGAGCTGATCAGATTTTCGGGGCACTAAACTGCGCGGGTTGTAAAACATATCGGCAGATTGAATGATCAGGCAGACAAGCAAAAGAGAGCGCAGCCATGAAAACTCAGGTTTTGGAATGAGTTTATCAATTTTCACTAACGCAATTCCGGTGAGAAGCGCCATGGCGGTGTTGGCAGGAATCAACACGTTTGCATCCCCGTTATGAATGGCAGAAAGCCACGAACAACCAACCATGCCCGTGAAGAAAAATCCGTAGAACCAAAATCGTTTCCCATCTTTTTGGGTTTGCAATAAAAAAATCAGTGCAAGACAGAGAAAAAACAGGAGAGAATATTTCAGGAGGATATTGTACTGCCAGAACATCCAAAGACTTTCCCAACGGAAAGGATGATTGCCCGGAAGTTTGAAAATGTAAAAATTGAACCAACCGGAGGTAAGCAAGTTCAAAATACAAATTGAAAAGATCAAAGAGGAAAGAACGCCAACGATAAATGACCATTTGTGTTTTTGATTGGTGAACGCCACGTAAATCAAAAACGGAGTGAGAAAAAACAAAGTGGATTGTTTGGTGAGGAAGGCGAGCAGAAACAGGAATGCAGAAAATAAAATCGCTTTTCGTGATTCACCAAAATGAAAAGCATAAAACGCAGTCACCGAAAAAAACACAAACAACATATCCGGTTTGCCGACATCGTAAAATGTCAAACCTGCGGGATAAAATGCGAGAAACAATGCAGCAGTGAAACCTGCATATAAAAAATTTCCGCCTTCCCGCTGAACCCATCGAAAAATAATTATCGCAGTTCCGGTAGCTGCAAGGATTGAAACCAAACGAAGCGGAATAAAACTGAATCCGATGATCTTGGAAAAAAACGCAGCGATATAGAAATAGAGCGGTGTGTAGATGAATGGAATGAAATCCATCGAGGGTTCGACAAACAATTTCTTTCCTTCAAGAATGCGCTGCACATGATCGGCTGCGAGACCTTCCTCGTGATATAACTCATAAGGATAAAACAGTCGGTGAAGCACAGACCAGAAAAAAATGATTGTCAGAATGCCGGAAGCAATCCACAACATGATTTTCAGCATGCGTTCGAATGATGGCATCTTAGTTCTTATTCTTTGTCAGTTTTCTGATTGCTTCATTAACCGGTTCGTATTCAAATCCCTTTCTCAAGAGAAAGTCAGTTGTTTTTTTTATGCGTTGCATTCTATTTTCTTCTTTCAGTTGAGTCCACTTTCGTGCAGCCAGAAATTCTATTCTGCCGGCATACTCTCCTTCATCCTCTTTTGAAAGTAATTGTTCAATCACCGGTCGGTCAATTTTTTTTTGCATTAGTGCCAGTTTTATTTTTTTCTTTCCCCAGTTAATGCGTAAATGTCCGCGAATGAAAGAGTCCGCATATCTCTGTTGGTCAATAAAATTTTCATCCTCCAGTTTTTTGATAAAGTGATCAAAATCATTTCTCTCCACTTTTAATTTTTGCAATTTCTTTTCTACGTCAGTTCTGCATCGCTCGCTCAATGAGCAATATCGCTGCAATGTTGAAAAAATTCTTTTCTCAGGCGCCTCTGTGTTCAAATGTTCCTCAGTCATTTCTCTACTTTCGGCAGCCTAAGTTAAAATCATTGAGGAACACGCGGGCTATCCGTTTATTATTCGCTGCCAATTCCGTTTCAGGAATCTCGCAGGGCATCAGCATGCTCGCTATTCCATGGTATGTAATCAATACGTTAGGAAAGGAATCTATTCTCGGCATCGCATACGTATTCATCAATCTGATCTCGCTTTTCTGGAGCCTCTATGCGGGCACATTGATTGACCGCTATAACCGCAGAAATATTTTTGTTATCACATCAATTGTTGGCGGAGTTATTCTTTGTTCAATTTCTGCCCTTGGATTTTTCAATGACGAAATGCCGTTGCTTGCCTCTATCACTGTCTTTGCGTGCACCATTTTTATTTATAATATTCACTATCCGTGTCTGTATGCTTTTGCTCAGGAAATTTCTGTTGCAAACGACTATGCGCGCGTAAATTCCATTCTGGAAATTCAAAATCAGCTGACGAGTGCGGCATCGGGAGCGGTTGCTGCGATTCTGATAACGGGAACTACGAATCAATCATTTGATTTTCTGGGCACTGATATTTATCTCGGATTTTCAATCCCGCGATGGAGTTTACAACAGGTGTTTTTGCTTGATGGGTTGACTTATTTCGTTTCTGCATTTCTCTTGTCCTATGTTCGTTATGTGCCGCTTGCAACACGCCATATTGATCTGGGTTCTGTTTGGGATAAATTGAAAACCGGATTTATTTTTTTGAAAAAGCATTCGCTGGTCTTTCGTTTCGGAGTGTTGAGTTATAGCGCTTTCATTACCATTCTTGTTACGGCTTATTTTCTTCAACCGATATATGTCGGCAAGCACTTGCATGCGAATGCCGCAGTGTTTGCTATTGCGGATATGTGTTTCGCTTTCGGTGCTGTTTTCGCGGGGCTGGTTATTCGTCATCTTTTTACTATAGGGAGCAGCATACGTGGTGTCATCATTCTAACGTTTACTGCCGCGCTGATTTATTTCCTGTTTTATGTTAACCACACTTCAGCCCTTTTCTGTTTTCTGTTTCTGATATTGGGTTTGTGCAACGCGGGCATCCGGATTTTGCGCATGACTTATTTATTCAATATGGTTCCTAATTCCGTGATTGGAAGAACCGGAGGTGTTTTCAATACTTTCAGTGTTGCAGGCAGAATGTTTTTTATTGGACTTTTTTCCATTCCGTTTTTTACTGAAAGTAATAACGTGATTTACGCCATGTTGATTCTATCTTTGTTTGTATTTCTTGCAGGAATCATGTTATTACTGAACTACAAAAAGTTGATCACAACCACTTAGGTAGCTGAAAATTCTGAATGAGAATTTTTCGAAAAGAGATGAAAGGCGAGATATACTACGGTACAAAGTAACAGCACTGCGCCTCCTTGGTGGCAGACGCCAAGAACAACATCTACTTTTCCGACAGGAGAAAAGATCAAAGTGAGAACTCCAAGTGTAAATTGCAAGACAACAATTGCAATCAACGCGAAAGATCCTTTTCGGATGGATTGGATTTCAGATTTTCTGCTCCTCCAATAAAAAATAAAGCAAAAAGCAGCAACCATCGCAGCCAGCCAGCGATGAATGAAATGAATGTGTGTTTGATCGCTGGTGATATTTTGCAAACTGAAATTATGCGAAAGACTTTCCGGAATAATTTTTCCGTTCATCATGGGCCATGAATGATATAAATAACCGGCATGAGTTCCTGCCATAAAACCCCCGTAGATTAATTGCAACAGGATCACTGCACTCAAAATCCAAAACACAGGAATAATTTTTTTCTCCCTAATCCTTAATCCCCAATCCCCAATCCTCGTTTCGGTTTCCAAAAACAACCATTGCAAATAACCAAGAACTAAAAGCGCCAAGAGAAAGTGTATCGTGAGTCGATAATGATCAACCCAGGGTTTGTCAATCAATCCGCTTTTTACCATAATCCATCCTACCAATCCCTGCAAAGCACCGAGAACAAAAACGATCATCAGTTTCGGAAATAATTTTCGATCAATTTTTTTTCGGATCAAAAACCAAATAAACGGAAGAAGAAAAACAACTCCAATTAATCGTGCCCAATTGCGGTGCAAGTACTCCCAGAAAAAAATCCATTTGAATTCAGACAAACTCATATCCGCATTAATTTTTTCGTATTGCGGAAATTGTTTGTACTGATCAAAAGCTTCGTTCCATTCCGTTTTATTCACGGGTGGTATGGCGCCAATGATCACTTTCCATTCCGTAATCGAAAGTCCCGAACCGGTTAACCGTGTAATTCCTCCGAGCAGAATCTGAACAAAAACCATCACTATGCCGATGAAGAGCCAGATGCGAATGGGTGTAGAATATTGATGCATGGTTTGATCGTTACATGGTTAGCAATCAAACAATTTAACCATGAAGTAATTTTTTTTTTGTAACAAAAGTAGAATGAAAAAAACCCTGAACAATTCATTCAGGGTTTCAAGTGGTGCGAGAGGGAATTGAACCCCCGACACAAGGATTTTCAGTCCTTTGCTCTACCAACTGAGCTACCGCACCGTTTTAAGAACGCGCAAAACTAACAGAATTTGAGAGGTAGGCAAATCAAAATTCATTCTGTGTCTTCGATCCAAAAATTATCGAGCATTAATGGACGCTCGAAGTGACATTCGACTGGTTTGATTAATAACGAATGAGCGAAATAACTCCACTCATCAATAGGCTCCGAATAAATTTGCACCCGATTATTCTTGTTGTATAAGATAAACTTGAAAGCTATTCTTATTTGATTCTGATAAATGTTCGTTTGAAACTTTGGGACAACTTCGCGTACATCTATTATCGCGTGGTTTTCCATCACCTGATCAAATTTGAATGCAGGGAATCCATCAAAGGGGTCATTAATATCAATCCACAAACTTGCTTCATACGCACCAGAGTCCTTTCCAAAAGTGATTTGGTCATTGAAGTAGTAAGAGCTATAGGATGAGGTGACAAGTTGAGAGAGATAAATGACCGGACAGCCTGAATCTTCCGCCAACGATTTGATTGAATCCAGATCAAAAGCAAAAGCACTTAATGGTAACCTGCAAAATGTTTTGTTCTCAATTCTAAAAAGTGAATCACCTCTCGAAATTAATTTGATTTCTTGTTCAGTTTTTTCTTCGTCCGTGATAACCAGCAACAGCGGCTTTCCGTTCGTATAATCTTTCAGAACTTCCTTTCCAATAAAGTCATCACTCATCAACTGCGCAATCTTCAATGCCTGACTTCTTGATGTACGGGATAACATTCCAGTTGCAATCGGTAAATGAAGATTGTATGCGGCCTTCATTGCCATCCAGCTTGATGCACCGCTTCTGTCGATTGTAATAATTTCTGAGCCGATGCAGAAAAACGGAAAAGTCAGCACTGCCTGAAAATCATCTGCACTCAAACCGTGTTCTTTCAAATCATTGGCAAGACTTTGTTCCTCGCTGAAAAATTCCTGTGCATAATTATTTTGTAAAATGACTTTGCTTCTATCCTGAGTATTAATGAATGCATCTATGCACCAACCGAAAATCAGAACAGCAACCAAGCTGTATGCAATGAAATTCTTCTTTTTGATTTTAATCGCCCGATACCATTGATAAATGGAATAGGCAGAGAAAACCGTTAACACATAGTAAAAAACCCAAGCCATTCTTCCGAGTGAACGAAATTGTTTGAGTGGTGAAATCCAATCGAGTAAAAAGTCCATCCCGAGACGAAAGGGAAATGCCATGGAGAAAAAAAGAACGAGCACAGATGCCCAAAGCGAAACGAAAAGTGCGGGCGGAAGATTGAACTGAAAAACTTTTTTCCATTTTGATTTGATCAGATTTTTAATCATCAGAAACAGACTGACGAGAAATACTAATGATCCGGTCATTCCGACAAATGAAATTCCTTCCCAGTTTGCAGATCGAACGTGAATTACTTTTTGAATCAGTTTCAGAACAGGTCCGAATGCAGGAAGAAAAACAGATTCGAAAGAAGCTTTGTAGGCATAAATTCCCCATGGATTATCAGGTCGATCTGTGATCGAATCGGTGAAGTGCATAAAAATCTGCATCACCATAATCGGAATCAGTGCAGGAATTACAAAAGCAAAAACGGTTTTCCAAAAAGATTGGTGAATCAAATTTTTGGAGACTAGCGTGATTAATAAATAAGCAAGCAGAAATGCTCCTGCAATCAGCGCATAATATAGATGAATTAAAATAAAGGCGGTTGAAACCAGAGAAATTACGCAGATCCATTTTAAAACATTTCTGGAAGTACTCATTTGCAAAATGAAATACCAGATCATCGGAACAAAAAACATATAGCTCAAAGCATAATGACCGGTGAGCCGTTGCATCTGAGGAGAAAGAAATCCAAGCGGAATGCAGACTAAGAGCGAATACAAAAAGGGAAGGTTGAAGAACCGCAGAATTCTGAAAATGAAAAAGCAAGTCAGCGGAATGGCGAACAACATGAGCAGATTAATGATGCCGTGCGTATGATTCTCTACCGGAAATAAATTCGTGTTGATGAACTTCAGTATAAACGCAATCAGTGGTTGATTGTCGGTGAACACTACATGTTCACCGTACGGATAATTCATTCCGCTGAAATGAACACCCGTATCGTATTTCACGTAATAAGCAAGTGTAAAATAATTTTTCAAACCATCACCACCCGGACCGAAGAGATAGTTATCCGGATGCAAAATGACACGATGAAAGAATCCGAATAAAATGATTGTGCTGAGGAGCAGCACAAAAACTGAAGGATATTTCTTCAGCAGGTTCAATGGAATTTATTTTGAAAAAAGAATTTTCAGAAAATTCAATGACTCGCGAAACAAAACCCGGGGATTCATTTTGGAAAAAACCACTCCTTCTTTCAACTGAACTTCATGCGCTATCATCTGAATATCTTTTCTTTTCGATGCAAGATAAATGAATTGCAGATCGAAGAGATATCGGTTGATGGTAGTTTGTAAAAAAACTTCTTTCCCTTTTTTGTTAAATCCCTTTAATCCGCCCTGTGTGTCAGTGATTGGAATACTGAGCAGATTGCGGATCATCCATCTTAGAAATCGGGAAATCATTTTGCGCATGGCCGGAACATGATCGTAATAATTTTTGCTTCTGACTCCAATCACAATGTCTGCTTTCCCTGTTTTCAACTTTTGATAAAGTTC
>Ga0247727_10002396_pt1 | contig 42994 bp, 35 predicted proteins | sample WisWelCaveWW1625_FD_202498 | JGI IMG/M metagenome (GOLD analysis project Ga0247727, IMG submission 202498) | Biofilm microbial communities from Wishing Well Cave, Virginia, United States - WW16-25 | ecosystem: Environmental > Aquatic > Deep subsurface > Groundwater > Cave microbial mat | place...
AGCTCGATGCCCACCGCCACGAACGCCATCATCGCCTCCAGACTCGACACCACGATCGAGTCGGGATTCGCGTCGACTGCAGGACACTCCTCGATATGCAACGAAACTACCGGACAAAGCACTAGCCCCGTGACCGCTGCTTCCGCGGTCGCGTGGACGTGCCTGCGCCGGGTTGCCGGTCGCGGCCTAGAGCATTCGGCCACGACGGCATAGCCCGCGTCACACGTGTCGCAGCCCGCTGTCTCAGGGGTGACAACCACGCAAGGAGCAAGACCGTGTCCATCACCCTCCCCCGCCTGGCACTGGCGCTCAGCACGCTGGCGCTGCTGATCGCCGGGCTCGCGAGCATGCCGGCAACCAGCGGCGCGCGCGGCGACAACAGCGCTCAGCGCGCCCGCGGCGACCGGAACCGCGACCGTATCCCTGATCGATGGGAGCGACGTCACCGCCTCAACCTGCGAGTCAACCAGGCGCGCCGCGACCAGGACCGCGACGGCCTGCGCAACCGCGACGAGTTCCTGGCCGGCACCAGCCCTCGCGACAGCGACAGCGACGACGACGGCATTCGCGACGGGCACGAAGGTGCAGGCCGCATCATCTCCTTCGTCGACGGAGTGCTGACGATCGAGCCGTTCGGGACCGCGGATGCGGTGCGCGGGCGTGTCGATGCGCGTACCGAGCTCACGTGCGATGACGATGGCCCGGCTGTCCCACGCGCGACGAGTTCGAGCTCCGATGACGAACGCGGCGACGACTCCGACCGCAGCTCCGGCGATGGCGAGGACGGAAGCGGTCATGACGCCGCAGACCGGAGCGGCCAGGGCGATGACCGCGACGGCCACGACGACGGCGACCGTCACGATGGCGATGGCCGGCACGGTGACGAAGATGACGACCACGGGCCCTCCTGCAGCGTCAGCGCCGCAGACGTCGTGCCGGGCGCGATCGTCCACGAGGCCAAGCTCGAAGTCCGATCCGGCGGCGCCTTCTGGGACGAGATCGAGCTGATCCGCCCGCGCGCCGCAACCTGATAACCCCCGGCCAGAGTCACGCCCGGTCCGCTACCCGCGGGCCGGGCGGGCGGCGACCGGCGCCACCGGCCGTGCGAGAACCGGTCGCTATGCGCACGGGAAACGCATCGGCCGAGCGCGGCCGCCGGCCCGTGCGAGAACCGGTCGCTATGCGCACGGAAAACGCATCGGCCGAACCGGGTGGACTGTGCGCCGATCGCCGGTACCATCCGTCGTCACGCAACCCGCTCACGCTCTGCGCAGATGAGCGCCGATGTGCCAACCTATGGGCGGAAGCGTGACGAATTTCTCCCCCCGTTGTCCGTGTAGGGGGATGCAGCGATGAGCCCACAATTTCCGACAATCGTGCTCAGGGCGCAGAGCGACGAGCGACTCGCTCGTCTCGCCGCATGCGGAAACGAGCGCGCCTTCGAGGCGATCGTCGACCGCTACCGCCAGCCGCTGCTGCGCTACGCGACGCGGGTCATCGGCGACTCGCGCGCCGACGACGTCGTGCAGGCAGCCTTCGTGAGCGCATGGACCAAGCTCCACGACGGCGAGGACGTCCGGGAGCTGAAGGCCTGGCTCTACCGCATCGTCCACAACGGGTCGCTGAACGCGATGAAGCGCGCCAGCTCCCGCGACCTTCCGCTGCTGACCGACAACCCGCTGTCGAGCGGCGACGACTCATTTTCCGAGGTCGAGCGCCGCGAGGCCGTTCGGGAGGCGCTCGGCGGAATCGCCGCGCTCCCCGAGCAGCAGCGCCAGGCCTTCCTGGCGGTCGCCGTCGAGGGACGCCGCCATCGCGATGTCGGCCTCGAGCTCGGCGTCAGCGAAGGCGCCGTGCGGATGCTCATCCATCGCGCGCGCTCCTCGGTCCGCGCGGCTGCCGCTGCGTTCTCCCCGTGGCCGCTTCTGTCGTGGCTCAAGGGCGTCGGCGGCGCCGGCGCAGCGACGACAGGAAGTGGCGGCGCGGCCGCTGGCGGCAGCGCGGGCGTCAGCGTCTTCACGGGCGGTGCACTGAAGGCCGGGGCGCTCATCGCGGCCACCGGCGTCGTGGCCACGGCCGGCCCGCCGGCCGTACGGGCGATCGATCAGCACACCGGGTCCGCCCCGGCTCCGATGGCATCGTCGGGCACCGGGCTCTCATCTCGCGGCGTCACATTGAGCCCCGAGGCCGAGCTGCGCTCGCCGCGCCTGCGCGCGAACGTGCCGGCCTCCGGCGCGCCGACGATCACCGCCCAGGCGCCCGCAGACCCGCCCGCCGCCGCACCGGCCGCCGCCGCTCCCGCGGTGGCGCTCCTCCCCGCGACGACCCCGGCGCCCGACGAGCAGAACGATGCCGTCGTGCTTCCGGCGCACAACGGTCACCTCGACTTCATCGCGCCGGCCGCGGTCGATGACGACCTGATCCTCGTCGAGGAAGAGGCGCCTGACTACGCCGCCGGCGAACGCGACGTTCCCGGCGAGGGCCTCGACGACCAGACCGCCTCGCAGGTCAATCTGCCCGACGATCCTCCGGCGGAGAGCCCCGAGCCCTCCACCAGCGCTGCGCCGACCCCAGCACCCGAGGACCCGGCCAGCGCACCCGACGACGCGAACGCCGCCGCGCCGGCGCCCGTCACGCCCTGAGCGCGGCGTGACGTTTCCGGCCACGGCCGGTCTAGAGAGGCGTACCCCCCAGGAGACGCCATGAACGGCTTCTCCGCACCAGGCGCCGATTCCTCCTGTTCGGATGGATCATCAAGCGCCCGCGCCGGGGGGAGCGCCATGGAGTGGCCGCTCCCCCCGGACGGCGCGCACAGTCATCAGCGTGGTCGCGTCGGCTCAGCGACGCGACCACGCGCCTTTCCCCTCACGCGTTGATCGCGACCATCCGCTCGATCGGGATCCGCGCCTTGGCGGCCAGATCCTCAGGCACCTTGACCTCACCGCTTCCGTCGCGCAGCGAGTCGCGCAGCTTGGGCAGCGTGATCATCTTCATATAGCGGCACGATGCAGCCTCGTTCGCGGCGATGAACGTCACGTCGGGCGCCGCCTGACGCATCGGGTAGAGCATCCCCGTCTCGGTCGCGACGATCACCTCGCGGCGAGCTCCGGACCGCGCGGCCTCGACCGCGTAGTCGAGCATCCCGCCGGTCGACAGCATCTTGACCCCATCGGCGTCGACGTCTCCGGCGGCCACGTATTCCATGACCGACGTCACGCAGCCGCACTCGGGGTGGATCAGGAAGTCAGAGCCCGGATGCGCCGCGCGCACGTCGGCGATGTCCTTCGGGCGGATCCCGGCGTGGACGTGACACTCGCCGCCCCAGACGTGCAGCTTGTGGCCCGTCGTCTTCTCCACGTACGCGCCGAGGAACATGTCCGGCCCGAACAGGATCTCGACGTCCGGGCCGTGCTCGCGCACGATGTGCTGGACGACGTTGACGGCGTTCGAGGACGTGCAGCAGTAGTCGGTGATCGCCTTGATCGCCGCCGTCGTGTTCACGTACATGACGGTGATCGCGCCAGGGTGCTCGGCCTGCCAGGCCATCAGCTCACCCGGCGTGATCGAGTCCGCGAGCGAACAGCCGGCGTCGTGATCGGGAAGCAGCACGGTCTTGTCAGGACACAGGATCGACGCCGTCTCGGCCATGAAGTGAACGCCGCAGAAGGCGATCACCGGCGCGTCGGCGTTCGCCGCGCGCTGCGAGAGCCCGAGCGAGTCGCCCACGTAGTCCGCGACGTCCTGGATCTCAGGTACCTGGTAGTTGTGCGCAAGGATCACCGCGCCGCGCTCACTGGCCAGCTCGCGGACCTCCTCCTGCATAGCGGCGACGTCGTAGGGCTCGGGCTCAAGAACCCCGGCCATCGGGAGAGACAGCGGATTCATTGCATCGGCTCCAGCAGGAGGGAGAGGTCCAGCGCGGGCGCCGAATGCGTCAGCGCCCCCACCGAGACGAATTGTACGCCCGTCTGCGCGACATCCCGCACGCTCTCGAGGTTTACGCCGCCACTGGCTTCGAGCCTGGCGCGGCCCGCCACCTGAGCGACGGCGCAGCGCAGCTCGTCGCCCGTCATGTTGTCCAGCAACAGGCGCGCCGCGCCGGCCGCGAGCGCCTCGTCGATATCGGACGGCGACCGGCACTCGACCTCCAGCGGAAGGTCCGGGTAGTCGGCGCGCGCGCGGCGTACGGCCTCGCCGACGCCGCCGGCCATGTAGGCGTGGTTCTCCTTGATGAGGATCTCGTCCCAGAGCCCAGCGCGGTGGTTCGTCCCGCCGCCGGCCCGGACCGCGGCCTTCTCGAGCAGGCGCAGCCCCGGCGTCGTCTTGCGAGTGTCGAGTATCTGGGCTCCTGTCCCGTCGATCGCGCGTACGAAGCGCGCCGTCTGGGTCGCGACACCGCTGAGTCGCTGCAGCAGGTTCAGCGCCGTTCGCTCGGCGGCGAGCAGCGCCCGGGCGTCGCCCTCGACGCGCAGCGCTGGGCCGTGCTCGCGCCAGAGGCCCTCCTCGGTCAAGCGCTCGATGGTCGCGCCGGGGTCGAGGCTGAGGAAGGCGTGCTCCGCCACGGCGAGCCCGAAGACGACTCCCGCCTCCTTCTGGCTGATCGTCGCCCGGGCTCGCGCGCCGGCCGGAACCGTCGCCAGACTCGTCAGGTCACCCGCACCGACGTCCTCCGCCAGCGCACGCGCGACGACGTCCTCCAGCTCGCGGCGGGTCGCATCATCCATGAAGCCGCAGAATACGGCCCGCCTGCGACGCCGCTGATCGAGTCCTGAGGACCGCTCAGGTCTCGATCAGCACGTGCATCGACCCGAACGCCTGGTCGCTGGCTCCATGCAGGCGCAGGCCGCAGGCGACGCTCTCACGCAGGTAGGTGACGATCTCAGCGCTGACGCGCTCTCCCGGAAGCACCGCGGGGATGCCCGGCGGGTAGCCCGCGATCGACTCGCTGGAGATCCTCCCGACGGCGTCGTCGACGCTGACGACCTCGGTCAGCCCCAGGAACGCGTCACGCGGAGCGACCGCGAGCTCCGGCGTGCCTTCCGGCTGACGGATCGGCGACGTCGCAACGCCCGGGCGACGCAGAAGCCCGACGACCTCCTCGACATCGCCGGCGACGCGCAGCAGCGTCTCGGGCCGCTCGGCGATGCCGACGACGAAGACGATCGTCGCCGCCGTCGCCAGCTCGACGTGGACGTCGTAGCGCTCGCGAAGCGCGTCAGCGATCTCGACTCCGGTGCAGCCGCTCTCACGCACGTCGAGCACGATCCGCAGCGGATCGTGCGCGGCGACGCCGGGGCGCCCCGCGAACGCCTCGTCTATCAGCGCGACTCCCTCGACGGAGCGCAGCTTCTCGCGCGCCTGGCCGATCCCCTGAAGCGTCTCGTGCAGCAGCTGCTCGCCGTGGACGGCCAGCTGACGCCGCGCGGCGTCGAGCGACGCGAGCAGCAGCGAGCTGGGGCTCGTCGACCGCACGATCCGCACCGCGCGCGCCACCGCGCCCTCGTCGATCCGGTCCGAGGTCCCGAGGTGCAGCATCGCGCTCTGCGTGAGCGACCCGGCCAGCTTGTGCGTGCTCGTCAGCACCGCGTCCGCGCCGAGCCCGAGCGCACTCGGCGGCAGCGCCTCGTGGAAGCCGAAATGCGGCCCCCATGACTGGTCGACGACGAGCGGCACTCCGGCCTCGTGGGCGACAGCGGCGCAGGCCTGCACGTCGGCCGCCATCCCGTAGTAGGTCGGCGAGACGATGAACGCGGCGCGCGCGCCGGGCGCAGCCGCTAAAGAAGCGGCGAGCGACTGCGCGGTGACGCCGTGCGCCATCCCCAGCTCAGGGTCGTACTCCGGCGCGACGAACGCCGGGACGCCGCCGCTGAGGACGAGCCCGTCGACCACGGAAGCGTGCGAATTTCGCTGCGCCACCACGATCGCACCGAGCGGAGCGAGCGCCAGGCAGAGCGCGTGGTTGCCCTGTGTGGCCCCGTTCGTCAGGAACCATGAGCGGCGCGCCCCGTAGGCCTGCGCGGCGAGCTGCTCTGCGCGCTCGTAGGGAGTCGGCGCAGGGCCGAGGTCAACGCCGTGGATGTCCTGGGGGATGTCGAGCGCGAGTGCCTGCTCGCCGATCGCGCGGCGCAGGCCGGGATCGGCGCCGGGACCGCCCTTGTGCCCTGGGACATGGAAGCGGCCGGAGCCGCGAAAGCCGTAGCCGGCGACGGCGTCGAGATAGGGCGCCGTCGGCTGCTCGCTCACGCGGCACCCCCTACCACCTGGGTCGATGAGTCGAGAAGGCCCACGTCCTACGCCGGTCGCGCGGCCCCGCGCAACAGCTCGGCGCGGACGAAGCCATCCAGGTCGCCGTCGAGCACGCGCTGCGCGTCGCCCATCTCGAAGCTCGTGCGGTGGTCCTTGACCATCGTGTACGGGTGCAGGACGTAGGAGCGGATCTGCGAGCCGAAGTTCACGTCCTGCGCCTGGCCCTTCTCCTTGGCGATCTCCTCCGCGCGGCGGCGCTCCTCGAGCTCGAGCAGCTTCGCGCGCAGCATCTTCATCGCGGTGTCCTTGTTGGCAGTCTGCGAGCGCTCGTTCTGGCACTGCACGACGATCCCGCTCGGCCGGTGCGTGATGCGCACCGCGGAGTCGGTCTTGTTGACGTGCTGCCCGCCGGCCCCGGAGGCGCGGTATGTGTCGATCTGCAGGTCGTCGTCCTCGATCTCAACGGCCTCGACCTCGTCGACGACGGGCGCCACCTCGACGCCGGCGAACGACGTCTGGCGGCGGTTGGCCGAGTCGAACGGCGACAGGCGCACCAGCCGGTGGACGCCCTTCTCGGCCGAGAACAGCCCGTATGCGTTCTCCCCGGCGGCGCGGAACGTCGCCGACTTGATGCCGGCCTCCTCCCCCGCGCTCGCCTCGAGCAGATCGACGGCAAAGCCGCGGCGCTCCGACCAGCGCATCATCATCCGCAGGACCATCTCAGCCCAGTCCTGCGCGTCGGTGCCGCCGGCGCCCGCATTCACCGTGACCAGCGCGTCGCCGGCGTCGTAGCGGCCGGAGAAGAGGCGCGCTTCCTCGAGCGCGCCGAGCCGGTCCTCGATCGCGACGAGCTGCTCGTCGACCTCACCGGCGAGCGCCTGGTCCTCCTCGGCGAGCTCGATCAGCGCCCCGAGGTCGTCGACGTCGCGCTCGAGCGCCTGCCAGGTCTGCAGCCGGCGCGAGGTGCGCGAATGCTCGGCGCTGACCGTCGTCGCCTTCTCCTGGTCGTCCCAGAAGCCCTGCGCCCCCATGTAGCCCTCGAGCTCGGCGACTCGCCGCGCGAGACCCTCCGGGTCGAGGAAGTCCTGCAGGTCGGACAGCTGCACGCGGATCGCCGCGACGCGCTGCGGGGTCGAGTCTGATGTCTGGGGCGCCGCCACCGCGTCCAAGCTAGCGCAGCGGCCGCCCGCCGAGGCAGCCGCCGCGGCCGATCGCGACTCAGCCGTGCGCCGGCGGGGATCCCGGGCTTGACAAGCTATCAATAGATCACTTGAATACTCCTCGGGCCGCCGATCCCCGGCGACCGCCATCACATCGGAGGAAGTAATGAGCGAGAACGGCAAGGTCGTCATCAACCTCACCGCCGGGCATGAGGACGCGGAGAAGGTCACGATCGCGTTCCTCGTCGGAACCGCCGCGCTCGCCAAGGGAAAGCGCGTCACGATGTTCCTGACCAAGGAGGCCGTGCGGATCGGCTTGCCCGGCTACGCGCAGGCCGTGGAGGTCGCCGGCGCGCCGCCGGTCGAGCGGCTCTTCGAGCAGTACGCCGACGGCGGAGGAGAGCTGTTCGTCTGCCCGATCTGCTTCGAGGGCCGCAGGCTCGACGAGGAGGCGCTCGTGCCGAATGCGAAGCTCGCCGGCGCGACGCCGCTGATGGACTGGATCGGCGAGGGCGCCACCGTGTTCAGCTACTGAGCTCCGCACGAGTGGGGTGACCCGAGCCTCCGCGCATCGCGGTGTCGCCGCTGACTGCCGGCATGTCACGCCAGACCCAGAGCCCGGACGTCGCGGTGAGCCCGGCGACCACAGCGATCGCGCCGCCGTAGCCGAGTGCGTCGGCCGCGCCGCCGGCGATGAGGCCGCCGAAGACGTAGCCCATGTCGCGCCAGAAGCGGTAGACGCCGACGACGGGCGCGCGCGCCAGCGGAGCGACGGCATCGGAGACGGCCGCGATCAGGGTCGGGTAGACGAGCGACGTTCCGAGGCCGAGCAGAGCTGCGGCGGCTGCCGCGGGGGCGATCTTGCCGTCGCTGAGCGCCATCAGAGTCAGCGCCGCGGCCTGGACGAGCATGCCCGCGACGATCAGCGACTTGCGCCCGATCACGTCAGACCAGTGCCCCGTCGCGATCTGGGCGATGCTCCACACGGCCGGGTATAGCGCCGCAACCAGTCCGATCGCCGCGACGTCGGCTCCGCGCGCGGCCAGGAACAGCGGCACCAGCCCCCAGGCCAGCCCGTCGTTGAGGTTGTTGACGAGCCCGGCCTGCGAGCAGGAGCGCAGCGCCGGCTCGCGGAAGGTCGCCTGAGCGAACGCCGTCCGCAGTGCGGGTGGCCCGTCGCCGGCGGCGTGATGGGCAGCCTGCTCGAGAGCGACGTGCCCGGCCGTGTCGCGCACGCACAGCAACGAGAGCAGGAACGCCGTGAGCGCAACAATTGCGCCGCCGATGACCAGTACGTCGCGCGCCGCGAAGTCTGCCGCCAGCCAGCCGCTGACACCCGCGGCGAGCGCCACTCCCCCGTAGCCTGCGGACTCGTTGATCCCCAGCGCCAACCCGCGCCGGCGCGGGCCGACGAGGTCGATCTTCATCAACACCGTCATCGACCAGGCGAGGCCCTGGTTCACCCCCAGCAGGAGGTTCGCGACGACGATCCATCCCCAGCTCGGGGCCAGCGCGATCAGTAGCGGCACCGGCAACGCCACCGCCCAGCCGGCGATCAGCAGGCGCCGTCGCCCGGCGCGCTGTGCGAGCGCCCCAGCGCCGAGATTGGTCAGCGCCTTGGCGAAGCCGAAGGCGACGATGAACGACAGCACGGCGCCGCTCGATTCCAGACCGAAGTCCTCACGCCCGATCAGCGGCAGCGTCGAGCGCTCGAGCCCGACCATCGCGCCGACGAACGCATTGACGGCCACCAGCAGCGAGAACTGCGCGGCGTTCTCGCGTAGCCCGAGGCGGATGGGGCTACCCGCCCCACGATCTCGGCGCGCGCCGGCGCAGTTGCTCAAGCGATCTCGGCGAGTGGCCGGCCGCTGCGGTTGGCGGCGACGATCGCCGCCTGTTGCTCGGGCGCCGGCGGGATGTCGCGCGTCAGCGCATCCACGAACGCCTGCTCGGATTCCATCCGCAGCGCCGGGTTGTGGCGGCGCTCGAACCCGATCGTGGAGATCGGGTTGGCTGACAGGCCGCGCCCGCAGACCGAGCCCGAGTAGTGCGCGGGGTAGAGCGCGAGGTGGTCGGGCAGGGCGAGCAGCCGCTCGGTCAGCGATCGGTAGAGCGCCCGCGCCATGGCCTCGACGGTGTGCTCGCCGTGGGCGTGCAGATCCGGCCGGCCGGCGTCCCCGACCAGCAGCGCGTCACCGGTCAGCACGAACCAGGGCTCGTCGCCGCGCGTGCGGTCGGTGACCAGGTAGGCGTGGTGGGCCAGTGCGTGGCCGGGGGTGGCGATCGCCTGAAGCTCGGTGTTCCCGAGCTCGACGATCTCCCCGTCAGCGAGCGCCCGGTGGTCGAACTCGACGCCTGAGCCTACGGGCAGGTAGGCGGTCGCACCGGTGCGCGCCACCAGCTCGGGGAGCCCCGAGACGTGGTCGGCCTGCACATGCGTCTCCAGGACGGCGACGATCGCGGCGCCCTGGCGCTCAGCGAGCGCGACGTACTCGTCGACGAGGTCGCGGTGCGGGTCGACTACGGCGAACGCGCTGTGCGTCTTGCAACCCAGCAGATAGGACGCGCACGCCGTCTCGTCGTTGAGGAGTTGTCGGAAGTACACGGGCCCGCCCTTCATTGGTCGATCTGGCGCTTGACAAGCTATCAATAGATCGCTTGAATAACAACATGACCGATCGCGGCCCCAAGGACGCGCTGTTCGAGGCGATCTCGTTGATGGGCAAGGCGTTCGCCAGCCCACGCCGCCTCGAACTGCTCGACCTGCTCGCCCAGCGACCGCGCAGCGTCGAGGAGCTCGCCCGCGAGAGCGGGCTGTCGACCGCCAACGCGTCGCAACACCTGCAGGCGCTGCACGCCGCAGGCATGGTCACCCGTGCGCGGGAGGGCACGCGCGTTCGCTACGCGATGGCCGGTGACGAGGCGCTGCGAGTGTGGCTGGCGCTGCGTGACGCGTCCGTCGCTCAGCTAGCCGAGGTCGAACGCGCCGCGCGCGACTACTTGGGTGCCGAGGTCGAGGTTATCGGGCGCGAGGAGCTGGTCGCGCGACTCGGGCGCGGCGATGTCGTGCTGATCGACGTGCGGCCCGCGGACGAGTTCGCAGCCGGCCACATCGAAGGCGCGCGTTCGATCCCGATCGACGAGCTCGAGCAGCGGATCGCAGACCTTCCGGCCGATCGCGAGGTCGTCGCGTACTGCCGCGGCCCGCTGTGCGCCTACGCCCACGAAGCGGTCCGGCAGCTGCGGACGGCAGGCCTCACGGCACGGCGGCTACAGGAGGGCTGGCCGGAGTGGCACCTCGCCGACGGCGCAGCCCAGACAGAGTCCAACGGAGAGAGGGCAGCATGACGAGCATCACCAGACAGCTCGACGAGACCGAGCTGGAACAACGTGTCAAGCGCATGTACCAGGAGGTGGCGCTCGAGCCTCAGCGCGAGTTCCATTTCGAGACCGGGCGGCCTCTGGCCGAGCGGCTTGGCTACTCGCCGGGCGACCTCGACCGGATTCCCGCCGCAGCGATCGAGTCGTTCGCCGGCGTCGGCCACTTCCTGGATCTCGCGTCGATCGTCCCTGGGGACTCGGTGCTCGATCTGGGCAGCGGCTCGGGGACGGACAGCTTCCTCGCCGCGCTCGCTGCCGGCGCCGCCGGCCAAGTGGTGGGAATCGACATGACCGACGAGCAGCTCGCCAAGTCAAGAGCGCTGGCGAGCGACGCCGGTGTCGCGAACGTAGAGTTCCGCGCCGGCCACATCGAGCGCCCGCCGGTGGACGACGGGTCGTTCGACTGCGTCATCTCCAACGGCGTCGTCAACCTGTCCCCCGACAAGCCCGCCGTGTTCGCCGCCGCCGCCCGCGCGCTGCGCCCCGGCGGACGCATGGCGTTGGCGGACATCGTCACGGCCCGGCAGCTGCCGGAGGGCGTGACCTGCGACGCGGCGCTGTGGGCGGCGTGCATCGGCGGCGCGATGCAGCGCGACAGCTACCGCGAAGCGATCGAGGCGGCGGGCTTCGAGATCAGCGCCTGGCGGGAGAACCCCGAGTACCGGTTCGTCTCCGATCAGGCCGACGATGCGACGCGCAAGTACGGCGTCACGAGCATCTCGCTGCTGGCACGGCTTTCCGGCTCCGGGGCCGGTGGCGGCGGCGGCCACCGGGATCCGCGGTCGTGAGGCGGCAACGCGAAACAGGAGCGCGCGCGTGGATGGACGCCAACCTCGCCACGCAGGGGTACTGCCTCTCGGCGCCCGAGCGCCGCGCGCTGTCGCTCGGGCTGCGGTTCTCGACGGGCGCGTGTCTCGCACTCTCCGCGACCGCGCTCGCAGCCGGTTCGGCGACGGCGTTCGCCGGCCTGTCCGTGATCGGCTTCGCCGCCGGATTCGGTTCGCGCCACCCCTTCGACTACGTCTGGAACGGGGCCGTGAGGCACCTCGTCGGCGCGCCGGAGCTTCCCACCAGCCCGGCACGCCGCCGCCACGCCTTCAAGGTCGCCACCGCGATGATGCTCGTCATCGCCGGTCTCTTCGCGATCGGCGCGCAGACCGCGGCAGTCATAGTCGGCGTCTCGCTGCTGGCCGCGTGCACGGCCGTCACCGTCGCCAACTTCTGCGTCCCCTCGGTCGCCCTGTCGCTCATCGAGCGAGTCCGAGCGAGCCCCAGGGCATCCAGCGTCCCGCCGGCGCGACCGAGCTAGCGACGCGATCCGCGGGCTACGCCCGTGGATCGACGTAGCCCGGCGCGGCGTCGCGCTGGTCAGCGAGCGACGACGGTGAACGCGATTCGCTCCGGGGTCGACGCGTTGCCCGCGGCATCCGTGGCGATGAGCGTCGCGCGGTGCTTGCCCGGGCGAAGTCGCCTGCTGCCGATCCGGCCGGAGAACGGTTTGGCGTTGGCGCCGAGCGCCCCGAGCTGCGCAAAGCGACCGGCGACCAGGAAGCGACGGCAGCGCGGCCGCGTCGCGTTGGAGCGGCTTGGCCTGCGACAGCTTCTCCCGACGCGGCGGCCAGCGGTCGCCACCTCGATTGTGAACAGCACCCGGGCGCTCTCTGACAGCCGGTAGCGGAAGGTGGTGCCGCGTTGGGCGCGCGCGTCGACCGCCGTCTCACGCCGGCCGCGCGCATCGACTGCGAACGTACGGGGCGACATGGAGACGGCGAGGAATCCGGGCCGGATCATGTCCGCCGCCGGCACGGGCGGCTGGGCCGGCGGTGGTCCTCCCCCGGTCACCCCGATCGGGACCGCGAGCTCGAAAGCACCGATGTCGCACATCGGCCCGTGGGGTCGTAGCACGCCGCGCTGATCGGTCGCGGCGCAGTCGCTCCCGACGGCCGGCACCTGATCGACCGCCGCACTGCCTGGCCCGAGTGCCTGCGTCTGGGTGGGCCCGCCGTTGTCGAGCAGCGGGCCCAGGTTCGGGTCACCGGCGGTGCCCGGGCACGAGCTTTCCGGGAAGGAGATGTTGTGTCCACCGTCGCTCATCTGGCCGGTGCAGCCGACGGGTGAGTTCAGCGCGATGATCGTGTTCGTGAGCGTGATGCCGGCGTCGCCCGCGACCGCGCCGCCCGCCGGCGCTCCGGACGCTCCGGACGCCGCATTTCCCGCCCGGCCGCGAGCACCGCCGCCCGCGCCTGCCGATGCACCGCCGGGGGCCAGCGCCGAGCCGCCGTTGCCCGGCCCGCCCGCGGCGCTTCCCCACACGGTCGCATGCCGGGCCACGAGCGTCCCCGCGGCGCGGTAGAGCGCCGCCCCGCGGCCCGCCGCCGCGCCGGCGCCGCCGGCGCCGTCTCCGCCGTCACCGCCTGTACCGCCGGCGCTGCCATCGCCTCCCGGGCCGCCCGTTCCGCCCGCACCCATGCCTCCGTCGCCGCCGGCACCGGAGACGTTCGCGCTCAAGGTGCTGTTGACGATGCTCGCGCCCGCCACGAACGTGCCGCCCGCACCAATGCCGCCCAGGCCGCCCGGTCCCGCGGAGGCGTCGCCGCCGTCGCCACCGAAGCCGCCCTCGCCGCCCGTGACGAGGCCGCCGGTCCCGCCGCCATTTGCGGAGGCATCCCCGCCGGCGCCGCCGTCGCCTGCGACGTTGGCGCTGATCGTGCTGTCGGCGATCGACGCGGGGGACGACGCGAAGACGCCGGCACCCGAACTGCCCGCACCACCGGGTCCGCCGACGGCGTTGCCACCGGCCCCGCCCGAGTAGCCGGGCCCGGTGTCGAGAAAGCCACCGGTAGCGCCGGCGCCGCCCGCACCGGCCCCCCCGACGCCGCCGTTGCCGCTGCGATTGCCCGCAACGGTCGTCGCGCTCAGCATGAGCGCGCCCGCGCTGGACACTCCCGCGCCGCGACCGGCATGGCCGCCGGCCCCGCCCGTTCCATCGCCGCCATTCCCGCCGTTTCCCGGTCCCGCGCCCCCGAAGCCACCCGAGCCCGAGCCACCGGCTCCGCCGGCACCGCTGCGGTTGGCCGTGACCGCGCTGCGTTCCAAGGTCAGCGTGCCGTTGCTCAGTACCCCGCCGCCATCGCCTCCCAGGCCACCCGAGCCGCCGCCAGCCAGCGCGCCGTGGGTGCCGGGAGCCGCAAAGCCACCGAAGCGGTCACCGCCGCGACCACCGCCTCCCGATCGGTTGTCGGTGACGACACAGTCACGGATCGTGAGCACGCCATTGCTCAGAATCCCGCCGCCTCCGACGCCGTTGCCGCCGGGGGCGCCTACGGCACCGTCGGCGCCCGGCGGCGCCTGACCACCGGTGATCGTCACTCCCTCGAGGATCGCCGCGATGCCCACGGCGATCTCGAAGACACGATCTCTGCGCGCTGCGTCGATCGTCGTGGTCGCCGCGCCCGCACCGTCGAGAGTGAGGTCATCAAGGATGTCGAGGTCGCCCGTGGCGGCGGCATTCTCGCCCGCGCCGCCGATCGCCAACTCGTAGTTCCCCGCGGGGAGCACGATCGTGTCGCCGCCGCTGCCGGCCCGGCATTCGCCGGGCGTCGTCCCGGAGGCGAGATCGCTGTTGGCGGCCCTCACCGCCTCGCGAAGCGAGCAGGCCCCGGTGTCGGCGATCACGTCCGACTGGGTGGTCACGGCTATCGAGGCGCCGTAGGCCGCCGACGGCAACGCGCCGACGACGCCGAACCCCAGCGCGAGTGACATCAGCAGCGCCCGATTCACGAGGCCGATTGCACACACGCACCGGCACGATGTCAAGGCTCCCGCAGCTTTCTTCTCCGCGGGGAGCCAGCCGGGGGAGGGATCCGGGCCCCGGACGGGTCAGCGCGCCCCTACCTCCTCGCGCTGCGTCTTTGTGCGGCCGCCACCGCCCGAGCGAGAGATCGTCGATGCCTGGCGTCGCACGCGGGCAGGGTGCTGTGCGAGTGCACTGCCCCTGGCCGTGGGCGGCGTCAGGCGCGGCGAGATCCGCGAGCAGCCCTCATGGGGCGCGCATGGCGCCTGACATCTGCCCGTCCGGGATGTCCAGACCTGGGATCGCGTCGGGGGCGACGATCAGCAGAACGCCGAGAACAAAGAGCAGTGCCGCGATCCCGTTGGTCACAGGGCGCCCCCAGGGCAGCGTCTTCTCAAGCGTGATGAGGGCGGCGACGAGCGCCATCCAGGCGACGCTCATCACGCCGAGCGCGAAGAGGGACGCCATCAGCGCCCAACAGCATCCGAGGCACCACGCGCCATGCCGCGCGCCCATCTCGACCGCACCCGCTCGCCCGTCGCGCCACGACCCAAGCAGGAACCCGAGCGGGCTGCGGCACTTGGCCAGGCACGCGTTCTTCAACGGTGTGAGCTCGTACGCGGCGGCGAGCACGAGGATGCCCCCCGCGAACCAACGCCCGCCGCTGCTCCAAGCAAGCTGAGAGCCCAGGACGCCGCGCCCAAGCGCGCTCACGCCGTACGCGACGAGACCGGCGGAGACCCAGACGAGGAGGTACCCGGTGGTGAACAGCAACGGCGCTCCCGGCCACCGGTCCCGCGCCATCCTCGCGTACAGGGCGACGGTCGGCGAGACCGCCGGGAGCATCATCGCCGCCATCATCACGAGCCAGACCCCGAGAAACCATCCCAGCGAACCCAGAGCGGTGCCTGGGCCCTGGTCCATGCCGACCATGCGCTCAGCCGTCGACCACCATGCGATCACGGCAAAGGTGAACAACAGCAGCACCAAGCCCAAGCGCGTGCGGATCGCTGCGAGCGCCGGTCGCAGCCCACGGCCCAGCGAAGTGGAGGCGGGCGGCGAGCCGACCGCGCTCATCTCAGACGGCCCAGGAGAACCGCGAACTCGAGAAGGCCGACTTTCCCTCGTACTGGATACCGAAGGCGTTGATGCGCGACCGAGTCGCGCGCGCGACCGTGAGCTCCGAGCCGGCGGGATGGACGATCCCCGTCAACCGGACCGGCTCCCCGGACTCGACCCCGAACGGGACGACATCCTCGATCTCGAAGTCGATCGCGTCGCCGATCTTGACGCTGTGGCGAAGACCGTCCTCACGGACCTCGATCGCAGCCCGCTCGACCCCCAGGTTCTCTGAGACGAGCGGCCCGAGCGCTTCCATCGGGCCTCCGAGCTGCCCGCCGAAGACCGCCCCGAGCTTGTCCGCCTGCTCGTCGGACGCGGCGGCGTCGATGAACACGCCCAGGCGCCAGTCTCCCTCGCTCATGACCTTCGGCGTGTCGGCGATCGCCGCGACAGTCAGGCCGCTGACGTCGGTGGCATCCACATGCCCATCGGTGACGTGGAAGACGAGCGTGGCGCGGCAACGGTCATAGGTCGCGCCCAACGCGAGCGATGCCGTACACGGGCACACGACCTCGCAGGAGCAGGTCTCAAAATACGTTCCTTCGAGCTTCCAGGCCATCTCGTACCTCCTGGGATCGGGAGTCCCTGCCGCGCCCGATCCTCTTCCTTCGCGCCGGCCCAGTCAAGGCAAGGGCAAGGGCAGGCCCGGGCCAAGCGAGAGGTAGCAGTCACACCCGTTACGCAAGCCCGAGCGAGAGATCGTGGATGTCTGGCGCCGCACGCGGACGGGGTGCTATACGCATGTACTGCCCCCGTTCGCGGGTGGCGTCAGGCGCGGCGAGGTCCGCGAGCGCGCCTGCCCCCGTCCGTGGGTGGCGTCAGGCGCCGCGAGATCCGCGAGCAGTGCGCACCACGCACCCTACGATCCGTGTGCGCCCAAAGCAGCGCCAGCCAGCTCGCGATGACCACGACCCCCACGCCCATCGATCGCCCGACTGCTTCGGGCTCTCACGAGCGATGGACGCTTCTCTACGACGCGGACTGCGGGTTCTGCAAGTGGATCGTGTCCGGAGTACTGGCGTGGGACCGGCACAACCGGATTGTGCCTCGCGCTATTCAGAGCGCGCCTGCCCAAGCGCTGCTGAGCGACCTCAGTCAGGAAGAGCGGCTTGCTTCGGTGCATCTCATTTCGCCTGACGGCGAGCGACTCTCGGCCGGCTCAGTGCCGGCACCGCTCCTTCGATTGCTCCCGGGAGGAACCGCCCCGGCTCTCGGGATCTCCCGAAGTCCTCGGCTCACGAGCCGAGCCTACGACTGGGTGGCGAACCATCGGTCGCAGCTCTCGAGAGCCGTCCCTACCACGATCAAGCGGCGCGCGAGCGCCCGCGTGAACCGCGCGGAAGTCGAACGGGCCGAGAGCCCTTGACGCGTTCTTAGGCTAGGCGTGCGCCGGTGTCGGATCGTCGGCGCGCGCCTGCCAGCTGCGCCCTACTTCTCGAATCATCGGCGGGTAGACGATCAGATGCCGGAACGGCCTGATCGCTGCCATGTAGGCGGTCCCGAGTAGTCCGTTTGGCTTCGCGTAGACGGCCATCTGGCCGCGGTAGCCGCCAGTCCCGTCTGGGACCCAGCCGACGTGCATGACCGCGTGAACGGTCCGGTTGGCGATCTCCGCCGCCCATTCGTCGTTGAGCAGGTACAGCGATCTGAAGGGGAGCGCGTCGAAGTCCGGGCCGGATGCGGCGTCGCGCAGATCCACCGGCAACCGTTCACGCAGCGTCGGCACCCTGGAGCCGAGGCCGGCGTCCGGGCCGTCCCAGCCGAGCAGCTCGCCGACCTTCCACCGGATCGCGAACAGCGCGCGGGCGGCGCCGGAGGAGCCTTGCGACGGGTCGCCCGAGGCGATCGCTTGCACCAGCCGAGGGAAGTCGTCCGAGCCGCCGGGCGTCGGCAGCGCCCACACGTCCTCGAGCTGGAAGTCGCGGGTAAGCTCGTGGATCCGCCACGGCCGGGAGGTGTGCGCAGTGTTCGGAAGTCTCATCGCCAAGCCTCGGTTCACTCGATGCCGTATTGCTCTCGCGGCGCCCGGTACAATAACATACAGACATGTCTGTACTAGCTGATCCAGGCGCTGTCTCACGGTCGGCCAGGCCCAGGTCGGCGAGTGATCGCCGCGCAACGCAGGCCGAGCGAAGTGCGCGCACGCGCAGCGCCCTGCTCGAGTCGGCCGCGAGGGGGCTCTCGCGCTACGGCTACGGCAACCTCGTCCTCGAGCAAGTGGCGAGTGAGGCCGGCTACACACGGGGTGCGCTCTATCACCAGTTCAAGGACAAGGAGGACCTCGCCCTGGCCGTGATCGAGTGGGTGGACGAGACATGGAGACGCGAGGTCGGCCGGCTCATCGCGCAGGAGCCTGATCCAGTCCTCGCGCTGATCACCCTGGCGCGCGGTCATGCCGTCTACTGCCGGCGTGACGTCGCCCGCGTGGCAATGGCGCTGAGGCTCGAGTTCAGCGGTCAGGACCATCGCGTTGGGCGTCAGCTCGAGCGGGTCTCCGAATCACTTGTGAAGCGCTTCGCCCGACTCATCAACGCCGGTCGGAGAGCGGGGACGATCCCCGCCGGCCCGCCAGCCAGAACCGCCGCGCTCGCCTTCATCGGCGCCTTGGAGGGCACTGTCATCGCACTCGCCGGACAGGCTCCGCATGACGAACTGCTCGCCGCCCGCGCGGCCGTAGGCGTGCTCGGGCTCGATCGTCTTCCGGACGGACTGGGCTGACAGCCGCGATGGCCACGTTGCGGAGCCGCTCCGCCGGTGAAACACGGCCGACCGACGAGGCCCACGCGAAGCGCCCAGGAGATCAACAAGCCGACCCAGCGACCAAGCACACCACCAACGCATGACAGGTGGCCCAAGCCCGAGCGGGAGATCGTCGATGGCTGGCGCCGCACGCGGGCAGGATGCTGTGCGAATGCACTGCCCCTGTCCGTGGGTGGCGTCAGACGCGGCGAGGTCCGCGAGCTAGGCCCCGTGGCACTTCTTGAACTTCTTACCCGACCCACACCAACACGGATCATTGCGTCCCGTCTGCTCGTCCGCCGCGAGCACGCGCTGCTCGACGTGCGGCACGGGCTCCAGCTCCTCCTCGTCGCCGTAGACGGTCACGTACTCCGAGCCGAAGCCGCCGGCCGCCGCCGCCAGAGCTCCCGCGGCCCCACCGCTGCCGCCTGAGTAGCTCACCGATCCGGCGCGTGTCTGACTGCCGGCGGGTGCGCCGAACGGCACCGCGCCGGGATCTTCGACCCCGACCTCGACCTCGACGTGGAAGACCATGCGCGCGAAGTCCGACCAGATCGAGTTCATCAGATCGGTGAACAGCGTGAAAGCCTCGTTCTTGTAGGCGATCAGCGGGTCGATCTGCGCGAACCCGCGCAGGTGGATGCCCTCACGCAGGTAGTCCACGTCGTAGAGGTGCTCGCGCCAGCGCTGATCGATGATCTGCAGCGACAGATACCGCTCCAGAGCACGCATCAGCTCATCGCCGAACTCCTTCTCGCGCGCATCGTAGGCGCCGATTACAGCATCCTCGAGACGCTCGGTGAGCGCTTCGCGGTCGAGCCCCTCAGCGTTGACGGCGACGGCCGTGAGGCTCTCGGGGAGCAGGTCGGCGGGAACGATGTCGCCGAGCGCGAGGAACAGCCCGGACAGGTCCCACTCCTCGATGAAGTCGCCGCCCGCGTACTCGTCGACGAGTCGCTGCATGACGCCGGCGACCTCGTGCCGCACCTGGTCACCGAGGTCCTTGCCCTCGAGCACGTCGTCGCGGTACGCGTAGACGACGCGACGCTGCTCGTTCATCACGTCGTCGTACTCGAGGACGTGCTTTCGGGTGAGGAAGTTCTGCTCCTCGACCTTCTTCTGCGCCTTCTCGATCTGCTTGGTCAGCATCCCGGCCTCGATCGGCTCTTCGAAACCCTCCTCGTCGACCGACCCGAGGCGGTCGAGGATCTTGTAGATGCGATCTCCGGCGAAGAGCCGCACGAGGTCGTCCTCGGCGCTGAGGAAGAAGCGGGACTCCCCCGGGTCTCCCTGACGGCCCGAGCGACCACGCAGCTGGTTGTCGATCCGGCGCGACTCGTGACGCTCGGTGCCGCAGATGAAGAGGCCGCCGGCCTCGATCACGATCTCGCGGTCCTCGGCGACCTTGGCCTCCAGCGCGGGCAGGATCTCCGACATCCGGTCGTGGTAGTCGGGGTCGCCAGGGTTCAGGCCGAGCTTGGACGCCAGCTCCAGCTCAGCGCGGTGCTCCGGGTTGCCGCCGAGCTTGATGTCCACGCCGCGGCCGGCCATGTTGGTCGCGATCGTGACCGCGCCGGGGCGCCCCGCCTCGGCGATGATCTCGCCTTCGCGCTCGGCGTACTCCGGCTTGGCGTTGAGCACCGTGTGCTCGATGCCGCTGCGGCGCAGCTGCTCGGAGAGCATCTCGGAGACCTCGACCGAGATCGTGCCGACGAGCACCGGCTGGCGCTGCTCGTTGCGCGCCCCGATCTCCCTGACTACGGCGTGCCACTTGCCATCGCGCGTCTTGTAGACCTGATCGTTGCGATCGGCGCGAACCATCGGCATGTTCGTCGGGACCTGCACGACGCCGAGCTTGTAGATCTTCTTGAACTCGGTCGCCTCGGTCAGCGCCGTGCCCGTCATGCCCGCGAGCTTGTCGTAGAGGCGGAAGTAGTTCTGCAGGGTGATCGTCGCGAGCGTCTGGTTCTCCTCCTGGACGCGCACGCCCTCCTTCGCCTCGATCGCCTGGTGCAGACCCTCCGACCAGCGGCGGCCCTCGAGGATGCGGCCCGTGAACTCGTCGATGATCATCACCTGGTCGTCGACGACCGCGTAGTCGACGTCGCGCTTGTAGAGCGACTCGGCCTTCAGCGCCTGGAGCAGGTGGTTGACGAGGTGGCCGTTCTCAGCGCGGTAGAGGTGGTCAATCTTCATGAAGCGCTCGGCCTTGGCGACCCCCTGCTCGGTGACCGCGACGGTCTTGTGCTTCTCGTCGAACTCGAAGTCGAAGTCGGCGACGAAGTCCTTCTTGCCGCGCGGATCGAGCCCTACGGGCGTCTTGCCGGACACCATCTGGGGGGCGAGCTTGGCGAACTTGACGTAAAAGTCCGCGGCCTGCTCCGGAGCACCGGAGATGATCAGCGGAGTGCGCGCCTCGTCGATCAGGATGTTGTCGACCTCGTCGACGATCGCGAAGTTGTGCATCGCGATCGGGCGGCCATCATCGCCGATGCGCCCGCCGTGCTGGACCTTCTCCTCGATCGACTGCGCCATGTTGTCGCGCAGGTAGTCGAAGCCGAACTCCGAGTTGGTGCCGTAGGTGATGTCGGAGGCGTAGGCGCTGATCTTGGCCTCGCCCTCCTGCATGTTCTGCAGCACGCCCCAGGAGAACCCGAGCACGTCGTAGATCGGGCTCATCCACTCGGCGTCGCGGCGCGCGAGGTAGTCGTTGACGGTCACCAGGTGGACGCCCTTGCCGGCGAGCGCGTTCAGGCAGACGGCGAGCGTGGCCGTGAGCGTCTTGCCCTCGCCGGTCTTCATCTCGGCGATGTTGCCGCCGTGCAGGACCATGCCGCCGACCATCTGCACGTCGAAGTGGCGCATCTTCATCTTGCGCCAGCCGGCCTCACGGACTATCGCGAAGCATTCCTCCAGCACGTCGTCGAGCGTGCTCTCACCGGACTGCACGGCGGTTCGCAGCGTGTCGATCCGGCCGCGCAGTGCGGCGTCGTCGAGCTCCTGCAGCTCCGGCTCGAAGTCAGAGATCGCGGAGACGCGCTTCTCGTACTCGCGGAACTGCTTGCTCTCGCCGATGTTCAGCGCCCTGTCGAGGAGACCCATGGCCTTGAGTCTAGCCACGGGTCTCCGCGAATCCGGCGGTCCCGGAACGGCCCGCGAGCGGCGCTTTCAGCGCCTGCGAATGGGCACTCCCATCCTGTCGAGGCGGGCAGCTAACCGTCGGCCTCGAGTGGCTCCTCCACGGTCTCGGGATGGCGGATCGTCGGTGTTCCGGACTTGCGGTGGTTGCGTGTGCGCTCGCGGCGCTTGTCGACCTGACGACCGATCTCCTCGGCCACGTGGGTGATCGCGCCGCGCATGTCGACGGCGTGCTCCTTGGCGTTCAGGCGCACACCCTTGAGATGCACGTTGGCCTCGGCCTTGTGCGGCTCCGCGATCGCCGGGTTGCGCTCCTCCGAGAGGATGACGTCGCAGGTGGCGAGCTCGGAGACCATGCGGGCGACTTTCTCGAACCGTCGTTCGACGTGCTCGCGAAGCTCATCCGTGACTTCGACGTTCAGGCCGGTGACAGCGATCCGCATGGGACTCCTCTCGGGAGGTGGATTGTGGCGGCGATGCTAACGGGCGGCGAACACGGTTCACAAGGCCCGCGCATATGCGATCGCGCTGACGCTGGACGCCCCCGCCGCGCGGAGCGCGCGCGCACACGCGGTGAGCGTCGCGCCGGTCGTGCAGACATCGTCGACGAGCACCGCGCAGCGCGGCACGACGCAGCCCAGAGTCTCGACCGTGAGTCCCCTTCCAGCGAGTCGCTCAGCGCGATCGAGCCCTCGCTGGTGGGCGCTCGTGCCCCCCGCGCGGCGCAGCGAAGCGATCACGGGACGACCGCTCGCCCTGCCGAGCTCGAGCGCCAGCGCCTCGGCATGGTCGAACCCCCGCGCGCGCCTGCGCCAGGCGTGCGCGGGGACGGGAACGATCGCCGCAGGCGGGGAAAGCAGGTCACGCGGCGCGCCGTCGAGAACGTGCCAGGCCATCGCCGCGGCGAGCCCCGGAGCGCCGCGGAACTTCAGCGCGTGGACGAGGTCGCGAGCCGGCCCGTCGAAAGCCAGCGGCGTCCAGAGCTGGTCGAGGTGAGCGCCCGCGCCGAGCGTCCGGCGGCGCTCACTGCCATCGCGCTCATCGCGGCGAGGGATGAGCGGCGCCGACGCCTGCCGCTCACCCAGCCATGGGAGCGCGTGATCGCAGCGATCGCAAAGCGGTTGGCCGGGCGCTGCGCAGGCGCCGCACGACCAGCAGGTCGGCGGTGACAGGAGGGCGAGTAGGCGTCGCGGCACGAGCATCAGCCTCGCGCTGACTTCGTTCCGGCGCAGCTACCAGTCTGCGACGATCGCGAGCGGTGATCGCGACGTCTTCGTGGAGCATGTACCCGCCGATCGCGGCTGACGCGTTCGGCTCTGAGTGGACACCGTGTACGGACCGCTGACCCATGAGGCCGTCGACGCCTCGTGGACGTTCGCGCCAGGCCCCGTCCTGATGATCGCGCTGCTAGGCGGGCTCTACGTGCCGCGCTGGGTGCGGGTGCGGCGCGACGACGGCGCGAAGGCGGCGCCGGTCTGGCGCCTCATGGTCTTTGCGCTCGGGCTGCTGTGCCTCGCCGCGGCGCTCGTCTCCCCCGTCGACGCGCTCGCCGAGCAGGCCTTCGCGATGCACATGACCCAGCACGTTCTGCTGCTGGACCTGGCGCCCGTCTGCCTGATGCTCGGCCTGACCAAGGTGCTGCTGCGCCCCGCGACCAGGCGCCTGAGAGCGATCGAGCGCGCCGCCGGCCCGCTCGGCCACCCGGTCGTCGCTGTCGTGCTCTACATCCTCGTGATGTGGGCCTGGCACGTACCGGCCCTCTACGACGCCGCGCTCGAGAGCTCGACCGTCCACGTGTTCGAGCACGTCTTCTTCCTCAGCGCAGGGCTCCTCTACTGGTGGCACCTGCTCTCACCGATCCGCTCACGCCTGCGCATCGGGATCATGGGCCCGGTCGTCTACATGCTCTCCACCAAGCTCGCGGTGGGACTTCTCGGAATAGGCCTGACGTTCACACCCGACCCGCTCTACGACTTCTACGAGCAGCGTGCCCCGATCTGGGGCCTCACTCCCGACGGCGACCAGGGACTCGCCGGCGCGGTCATGGCGCTCGAGCAGTCGATCGTCATGGGCATCGCACTCGCCTACCTCTTCATCAGGGCGCTCGAACAGGGCGAACGCGAACAACAGCGGCGCGAGCGGCTGGAGGACCTGCGCGAGGCCGAGGGCTGACGAGTCGCTGCTACGCCGCGTGGCGTACGAGCGTCACCCGTCGCGGATCGGCAGCTGCACGCAGATCACGCGCTTGTCCTGGGCGAGGCGGTCGTTCAGCTCCCGCAGCACGCGCGTCTGCTCGCTGCCGTCGTCGTTGCCCTCGATCACGCGCCGGCTCCAGAGCGTGTTGTCGAACACCATCAGCCCGCGCTCGGCCAGCAGCGGCAGGCAGGCCTCGTAGTAATCGAGGTATGCGGGCTTGTCGGCGTCGACGAAGATCAGGTCGAACTCGCCCTCGAGCTCGCTGATGCGCTCGATCGCCGCCCCGCGGCGGATCTCGATGCGATCGGCGTAGGGGCTCGCGTCGATGTGGCGCTGCGCGAAGTTTGCGTGGGTGTCGGAGAACTCGCAGCTGATGATGCGCCCGTCGGACGGGAGCGCGGCAGCCATGGACAGCGCCGAGTAGCCCGAGTAGGTGCCGAGCTCGAGCACGCGCCGCGCGCCACTGGCGAACACGAGCATCTCGAGGAATCGGCCCTCGACCGTCCCGGTGAGCATCTCGGGGACGGGCAGGGTCGCGTGCGTGTCCTCAGCGAGGCGGCGCATGAACTGCGGCACCGCCGTCGTGTGGGCCTCGGCGTAGGCCGAGACTTCCGGGTCGATGACATCGCGTTCAGACAACCAGCCAAACCTAGCCGAGAGCGACTCCGAGTTCAGCCGAGGACGGTTCCGTCGGCGACGACCAGCTGCTCCTCCCCGGCCTGATCGACCGTCACCTTCCCGCGAACCACGACCCCCCTCCCGAAGCGCACGTCCCCGCGGACCGTCAACGAATCGCATCCCACCAGCGATGGCGGTCCGTCGGGGAAGCGCGCTTCGAAGTCGCCGATCAGCTTGAAGTAGCGCTTGTCGAGTTCGGCGAGCGGCGCGACCCCCACGCGTTCGGGGGCCAGCGCGACGCGCCAGCGATCGTCGAGAATGAACGCGTCGGAGCGCAGCACGAGCAGGTCATCGGTCGTCTTCACCGGCAGGAAGCGCGTTCGCGGCACGCGCAGCGCAAGCGCGCCATCGAACGCGTCGATCGCAGCGCCCATCGCGGTCTCGAGCTGGATCACCGCGGGTGATGCCGGATCGGACGGGTCGAGCGTCTTGCGGTTGACGATCATCGGCAGCTCGATGAAGCCGGCGCTCTCCGAGACTGAAGCCAGCGCGCGCAGGTCGAGCCAGATCGTGTTGGTGTTGAAGTAGCGATGACGCTCGACGTCCTGGAAGGCATCGACATCCTCGTCGGCCGTCTGCGCGATCTCGCGCAGCACGAGCCCGCCCGCGGCGCGCCGCGCGAGATGCCCGCCCTTGCGGTCCGCGGCGGTCCTGTCGGCGACCTCCATCAGGAACGGCGCACCCTGACCCGCGAACCAGCTCAGGATCGACGGGTCGAGCACCGCGCCGAGGTTGTCGGCGTTGGAGACGAAGGCGTAGCGGTAGCCGCGCTCCAGCATCGTCGTCAGCAGGCCGGAGGACCCGAGCGCCGTGTAGAGGTCGCCGTGTCCCGGCGGCGCCCACTCGAGCTCAGGGTCAGCGGCGCCTCGCGCCGGGCGCAGCGAGCCGTCGTCGAGCAGCTTCGGCACGCGGCTCTGGACCATGTCGGCCGGCAGGTCCGCGGCGAGGTCCTCGTAGCGAGCGAGCGCGGCGAGCGATGCGTCGCGGGTGTGGAAGCTGTTCATCAGAACGAGCGGCAGCCGCGGACGGCGGTCCGCGTAGCGCCGCCGCAGGTCAAGCAACTGACGTGCGATCACGTCCAGGAAGCTGAGCCCGTCCTTGACCGGCAGCAGCGACTTGGCCTGCTTCATGCCCATGCTCGTGCCCAGGCCGCCGTTCAGCTTGATGACGGCTGTCTGATCGAGCAGCGCCGCTACATCGTCGCCTGGCTGCGGCAGGGCGTCTGCGTCAGGAAGGCCGGCCACGGTCTCCAGTTCCCACTCGCGTAGCAGTCCGAGATCGCCGCCGGCCAAACGGCGCGCGTAATGCTCGAAAACGACGACGGTCGCATCGCCCGCGCCGTCGCGGCGCAGCTTGTCAACCGCCTCTTCAAGCCCTGTCGCGTCGCTCATCAGCGCGCAGGCTAACCGTGGCCGCGGACCATCTACGCTCCGCGTCATGGCCTACGACGAGACGCTCGCCGCACGCCTCCACGAGGTGCTCGCCGACCGCACGGACGTGAGCGAGCGCAAGATGTTCGGTGGCCTGGCGATGATGGTCGCCGGCAACATGGCCGTCGGGATCGTCGAGGACCGGCTGATGGTCCGCGTGGGACCCAACGCCTATGAGAACGCGCTCGACGAGCCGCACGCGCGGCCGATGGACTTCACGGGGCGGCCGATGAAGGGCTTCCTGTTCGTGGACACACCGGGCATCGAGCAGGACGAGGACCTGCGCCGCTGGGCGGCGCGCGGCGTCGAGTTCGCGCTGACCTTGCCGCCCAAGTAGGTTCTCGAAGACCGATCATGGGGTGAGAGCTGTGCGCCAAATGGCGAAGTGGACTGTCGCTGTCGTAGCGGGTGTGTGCGCTGTGGGAGCACCGCCGGCGTTGGCCTTCCAGGGGCCGTGGGTGGCGCCGCCCGTCGACCTGTCCGCCAGCGGCCAGGACGCCGGTTCCCCGCAGCTCGCGGTCGCCGCCGACGGCACAACCACCGCGACCTGGCGCCGCTCCAACGGCACGCACTTCATCGTGCAGGCCAGCACCCGCCCGCCGGGGGGCGCGTTCGGCGCGCCCGTCGACCTGTCCGCGAGCGGCCAGAACGCCTTCTCCCCGCAGCTCGCGGTCGCCCCAGACGGCACCACCACCGCGACCTGGACCCGCTCCAACGGCACCAACAGCATCGTGCAGGCCAGCACCCGCCCGCCGGGGGGCGCGTTCGGCGCGCCCGTCGACCTCTCCGCCAGCGGCCAGACCGCCGAAGCCCCGCAGCTCGCGGTCGCCGCCGACGGCACAACCACCGCCACCTGGACCCGCTCCAACAGCACGCACTACATCGTGCAGACCAGCACCCGCCCACCCGGCGGCACGTTCGGCGCGCCCGTCGACCTGTCTGCCAGCGGCCAGGACGCATACGACCCGCAGCTCGCGATCGCCCCAGACGGCACCACCACCGCGACCTGGCAGCGCACCAACGGCACGAACTACATCGTGCAGGCCAGCACACGGCCGCCCGGCGGGGCATTCGGCGCGCCCGTCGACCTGTCCGCCACCGGCCAGGACGCCGGCTTCCCGCAGCTCGCGGTCGCCGCCGACGGCACCACCACCGTAATCTGGCCCCGCTCCAACGGCACGAACTACATCGTGCAGGCCAGCACACGGCCGCCCGGCGGGACATTCGGCGCACCCATCGACCTGTCCGCCACCGGCCAGAACGCTGGACCCGTGCAGCTCGCGCTCGCCGCCGACGACACCACCACCGTAGTCTGGCTGCGCTCCAACGGCACCAACAACATCGTGCAGGCCAGCACCCGCCCGCCGGGGGGCGCGTTCGGCGCACCCATCGACCTGTCCGCCAGCGGCCAGGACGCCCTCAACCCGCAGGTCGCGGTCGCGCCGGACGGCACCACCACCGCGACCTGGCAGCGCTCCAACGGCACGCACGGCATCGTGCAGGCCAGCACCCGGCCACCCGGCAGCGCGTTCAGCGGGCCCGTCGACCTGTCCGCCAGCGGCCAGAACGCCTTCTCCCCGCAGCTCGCGGTCGCGCCGGACGGCACCACCACCGCGACCTGGACCCGCTCCAACGGCACCAACAGCATCGCGCAAGCGGCGCTCACCGCGAACCCGCCCGCGCCGCGCGCCATTCCGGTGATCACCGGCGCCCGGGCGCTCGGCGCGACGCTCACCTGCGACGGCGGCAGCTGGAGCGGCGCCGCCACGGTCCTCACCAGCTGGCTGCGCGGCGCGACGCAGGTCGCCACCGGACCGACCTACCAAGTCGCCGCCGCCGACCAAGCGGCCGCGCTCGTCTGCCGCGCCCGCGCCACCAACCCGTTCGGCACGGCAGAGAGCACCAGCCTGCCGGCCAGCATCCCCGGCCCACCTGCACCCGAAGTCGACCGCACACCACCCGTGCTGACCGTCCTCACCAAGACACGCCTGACGCGCGCGCAGTTCCGCAACGGCGTCAGCGTCCGGATCTCCGCCAACGAGCCGACGACCGTGGTGGCCGAGCTGCTCGCGCGCGCAAAGAGCGCACGCATCTCCGCGGTCCCGTTCAACCTCGCACTCGGCACGCGGACCGTCCGAGGCGTCACCAACAGCGTCACGATCAAGATCAAGCCCAACCGCACGCTCGTCGGCAAGGCGCGCAGCCTCTCGGTGCGGCTGCGCCTCACCGCGACCGACGCCGCCGGCAACCGGCGCGTGACCGGCAAGACGATCAGGGTCGGCGGGTAGATGGCGCTCGCCGCGCGAGGACTACGCGTCCTCGTGCGGCGCCGGCACCCAGGAGGTGCGGTACGTCGCCTGCTCGGGCGTGAGCTCGTCGATCCTCACCCCGAGCGCGTCGAGCTTGAGCCGCGCGACCTCGCGGTCCAGATCGGCGGGGACCGGGTGAACTCCCGGTTCCAGCTCCCCAGCGCGGCGCACCAGCTCCTCGACGGCGAGCGCGTGCGTGGCGAACGAGAGGTCCATGACGCCCGGCGGGTGACCTTCGGCGGCGGCGAGGTTCACGACCCGGCCGCTCGCGAGCAGGTTCAGCCGCCGGCCGCCGAGATCGAACTCGTCGACGAGCGGGCGCACCGTTCGGCGTCCCGACGATGCGGCAGCGAGCGCGTCGAGGTCGATCTCGACGTCAAAATGCCCGGCGTTGGCGAGCACCGCGCCGTCCTTCATGCGCTCGAAATGCGCGGCTGAGAGCACGCCGCGCCCGCCGGTGACGGTGATGAAGATGTCGCCGCGCTCCGCGGCGTCCAGCGCAGTCAGCACCTCGAAGCCGGCCATGCGCGCCTCGAGCGCGCGGATCGGGTCGACCTCGCAGACGATCACCCGGGCGCCGAGACCGTGGGCGCGCAGCGCGATCCCGGTACCGGTCCAGCCGTAGCCGAGCACGACGACCGTCGATCCCGCGAGCAGCAGGTTCGTCGCGCGGATGATCCCGTCGAGCGCCGACTGCCCGGTGCCGTAGCGATCGTTGAACGCGCGCTCGGTGCGGGACTCGTTGACGGCAAGGACCGGACAGGCGAGCCGCCCTTCGGCCTCCATCGCACGCAACCGCACTAGCCCGGTCGTCGTCTCCTCGGTGGCCCCGAGCATCGCCGCGACGACATCCGGGCGCGCCTCGTGGAGCACGCTGATCAGGTCGGCGCCGTCGTCGAGCGTGATCTGCGGCTCGCCGGCGACGAGCGCGCCGACGTGCGCCGCGTACGTGTCGAGATCCTCGCCGTGGATCGCGTGGACCTCGAGCCCGTCCCCAGCGACGAGCGCGGCCGCGACGTCGTCCTGCGTGGAGAGCGGATTGGCCGCGCACAGCGAGACCCGCGCCCCGCCGGCCGCCAGCGCGCGCGCGAGGTTCGCCGTCTCCGCCGTCAGGTGCAGGCACAGCGCGACCCGAACGCCATCGAGCGGCCGCTGCGAAGCGAACCGCTCCCCGATCCGCCCCAGGACCGGCATCAACCCGCCGGCCCAGGCGACCCGCGCAGCGCCCGCCTCGGCAAGACCGAGGTCCGCTACGTCATGAGGAGGGAGCTTGCGGGTCACCACGGAAGGTCACCGGTCTGGCGACGGCGGAGCGCCGCCAGACCGGAGCAGCGCTAGTACCGGTAATGGTCCGCTTTGTATGGCCCATCAACCGGCACGCCGATGTAGGCGGCCTGATCGGGGCGCAGCTTCGTGAGCTTCACGCCGACCGCCTCGAGGTGCAGGCGAGCGACCTTCTCGTCGAGGTGCTTCGGCAGCACGTAGACCTCGTTCTTGTACTCGTCGTTCTTCGTGAACAGCTCGATCTGGGCGATCGTCTGGTTGGTGAACGAGTTGGACATCACGAACGAGGGGTGACCGGTCGCGTTGCCGAGGTTCAGCAGGCGCCCCTCGGAGAGGACGATGATCGAGCGCCCGTTGGGGAGCACCCACTCGTCGACCTGCGGCTTGATGTTGATGCGCTGCACGCCCGGCAGGCTCTCCAGCCCGGCCATGTCGATCTCGTTGTCGAAGTGGCCGATGTTGCCGACGATCGCGTGGTGCTTCATGCGCTGCATGTGCTCGACGGTGATGATGTCCTTGTTGCCCGTCGTCGTGACGAAGACGTCCGCCTTGTCGACGACGTCCTCAAGCGTCAGCACCTCGTAGCCCTCCATCGCGGCCTGGAGCGCGCAGATCGGGTCGATCTCGGTGACGACGACGCGCGCGCCCTGGACGCGCAGCGACTCGGCCGAGCCCTTGCCGACATCCCCGAAGCCTGCGACGACGCAGAGCTTGCCGGCGAGCATCAGGTCGACGGCGCGGTTGATGCCGTCGACGAGCGAGTGCCGGCAGCCGTAGAGGTTGTCGAACTTGCTCTTGGTGACCGAGTCGTTGACGTTGATCGCCGGGAACAGCAGCTCGCCGGACTGCTGCATCTGGTAGAGCCGGTTGACGCCCGTCGTCGTCTCCTCCGTGACGCCCTTGATGCCGTCGGCTACCTGGGTCCACTTGCCCGGGTCCTTGCCGAGCGACTCCTGCAGCAGCGTCAGGAAGACGCGGAACTCCTCGGACTCGGCGCCTGCCGGGTCCGGCACCGCGCCGGCGGCCTCGTACTCCTTGCCCTTGTGCACGAGCATCGTCGCGTCGCCGCCGTCGTCGAGGATCATGTTCGGGCCCTCACCCGGCCAGGTGAGCGCCTGCTCGGTGCACCACCAGTACTCCTCGAGCGTCTCGCCCTTCCAGGCGAACACGGGCACGCCCTGCGGTGCGTCCGGCGTTCCGTTCGGGCCGACCGCGACCGCGGCGGCGGCGTGGTCCTGCGTCGAGAAGATGTTGCACGAGGCCCAGCGGACTTCGGCGCCCAGCGCGACGAGCGTCTCGATCAGGACTGCGGTCTGGATCGTCATGTGCAGCGAGCCGATGATGCGCGCGCCCTTGAGCGGCTGGGCAGCGGCGAACTCGGCGCGCGTCTGCATCAGGCCGGGCATCTCGTGCTCGGCGAGCTGGATCTCCTTGCGGCCAAAGGCGGCGAGGGAGAGGTCGGCGACCTTGAAGTCGCTCTCGGTCAGGACCGCGGTGGTCATGCTGCTGTCTTCTCCTGTGGGGGTGTTGGAAGTGCGGCGGCGAGGAGCTTCTGGTTGCTTGAGCTGCTCCCATCGCAGCCAGTCGCCGGCCGGGACGCCGGCTGGGCGCGCGGGCTCGGCATCGAGCCAGCCGCCGACGGCGCCGCTCAGCGTGGCTTCGCTGCGCATCCGCAGCGCGAACGCGACGTCGCCGAGCCCGACCTCGTGCTCGGCCAGCAGCTGGCGCAACGTGCGCAATCGCTGCAATTCGGCCGGGCCGTAGATGCGGTAGCCGGCCGGCGAGCGCGGAGGCTCGATCAGGCCGATGCGCTCGATGTAGCGCAGCATTCGCGGTGACCAGCCAGTGGTCTCCGCGGACTCGTTGATGGTCAGTGCGTCCATTGCCGAACCGCAACCTTACCACGATCGTGTCAAGGTTTGTTCGGCGGCTCGGCCACCGCACGGTCCCGTCGCCTCGGCGGCTGTGCCGTCAGGAGCCCAGCAGCGCGGCGGTCACCCGCTCGGGTGCCTCGAGCGCGGGCCAGTGTGAGACGTCGTCGAGCGCCAGCAGGGGCGCGTCTGGCAGCCGCTCGCGAATGCGCTGCGCCATGTGCGCGCCGGAGACCGGGTCGAGCATCCCCCAGACGAACGACAACGCGACGTCAGTCGTCTCGAGCGCGCTCACCCAGCGCTCGCTGTGCGTCGCGCGGTCGACGATGTAGCGGATCAGCCGGTGCGCGATCAGCTGGCCGCCGTCGCGACTCGTCGCCTTCCAGATCTCAGCGCTGTCGGCTGCCGCGTCGAAGCCGTCGGCGAAAGTCGGCGCCAGCGCGGTGACGAACAGCTGCTCGTTGATCAGCGGGCCGATCTTCGGACCCCGCTCGGGGTCGAGCAGCGCCTCCTGGATCGGCTGCGGGCGGTGAATGTCGGGATATAGGCCGCCGTTGAGCAGGTGAACGGCGTTGAGATCGACGGCGAGCACGCCTTCGGCGCGGCGCGCCAGCAGCTCCTGGACGACGGAGACCGCGTAGTCATGACCGACGAGCACGGTCTCGGTGACGCCGTCGAGCTGCCAGAGCGCCTCGACGAGGTCGGCCTGCTCGTGAAGCGAGTACTCGTGGTCGGCGGGCTTGTCGGAGGCCCCGAAGCCGAGGAAGTCGGGCATCAGCAGGCGGTGGCGCGCAGCGAGCGCGGGCGCGACCTTGGCCCAGTCGTGCGAAGAGCTGGGATAGCCGTGCAACAGCGTCATCAGCGGCCCGTTGCCCATGCGGCGAACGAAGATCGCGCGCGGCACGCCGCCCAGCTCGACGGGCGCCCGCTCGCCGCCGGACCACCACTGCTCGATGCCGGTCATGCGCCAGTGGCCCTCGCTACTCCGCCGCGATGCGCTGCTTGAGCTTCTTCAGCACGTCGATCTGCGAAGGATCCACGCCGTTCAGCGCGGCGAGGTAGATCGAGAGGAGATCACCGAGCAGCACGAGCGAGAAGACGCGCTCAACCGTCGTCTGCCCGCGCGAGGAGACGACGTGCGTGGAGGCGGCGCCGTCCTCGATCAGCTCACGCGTGAGCGCGATGCGCTGCGCGATGCGCGGCGTGGCGTCGCAGTCGTCGAGGAACACCGCGCTGAAGCGCCCGTAGCGCTCGGCGCTCGCCCAGCCGACGATCTCGTTGTGATCGATCTCGGGCAGCGTGCCCGCGAAGGCGTGCTGCTTGGCGTTCTCGTTGATCTGCGTCTTCCAGCGGTATGCGATCGGCGCCGTGAGCCCGGAGCCGACGATCACCGGCACCGTGCCGTGAATGGCGCGGGCCAGCGTCTTGACCTCCGAGTCCTGCCCGGAGTCCGGCCCCCAAGCATCGACGAGCTGCTCGAGATGGTCGGCCGCGACGTCGAGCTCGGCGTGCATCCGCGGGCCGGCGCCGCACATCGCGGCAACCTCCAGCGCCGCGACCGTCATGTACGCGACGGCGGCGCGCGGCTGCAGGCCCCCCGCGACCGGCAGCACGGGAACGCCCTCGGCGCGCGCCAGCTCCGACAGCTTGCCGCCCGATGTCGCGACGACGCGCCGCGCGCCGATCACGCCCGCCGCCTCGAAGCAGGCGAGCGTCTCCTCGGTCTCACCCGAGTAGCTCGCGCAGAGGACCGTAGTCTCGAGCGTCGTCCACGGCGGCAGGCCGTACTCGCCCGCAGCCAGCACGGGCCGCGATGCCTGATCACCGAGGATCGCGCGCGCGATGCGCCCACCGATCCCTGAGCCGCCCATGCCCGCGACGACGAGTCCTCCCGGGCTCTCCCATGGGCTGAGGCCTGCCGACTCCGCCTTCCACAGCGCGTCGCGCAGATGCTCGGGCAGAGCGAGCGCGTCGGCGAGCAGACCCGTGGGGTCGAGCCGCTCGAGCGTCGCGCGGTCAAGTGTGGCCTGGGGCTGCTCGGTCATCGACATCGCCTTGGAGTCTGCCGCAGACGCTCAGCGCGCGGCGGCGCCCTCGGCGGTCGTCGAGGCCGGGAAGACGCGCGCGCCGGGTTCGAGCGTCGTTCCGGCCGCGACCTCGACGCCCTCGCCGATCACGCCACCTTCGCTCACGACGGCGCCCTGGCCGATCCGCGCGCCCGGCGCGACGATCGCGTCCCGAACGAGCGCGCCGGCGCCGATGTGCGCGCCATCGAGCACCACTGAACGCTCGACGACGGCGCCCGCCTCAAGCACCACTCCGGGCCCGAGCACGGTCGCCGGGCCGACCACGGCGCCCTGCCCGACGTGCACACCGGCGCCGAGCAGCGCCGGCCCGCGGACCTCGCCCGCGATGTCGCAGCCCTCGCCCACCGCGATGCGGCGCGCGTCGAGCGCCTGTCCGGCCGCGGTCCGCACGAGTCCGGAGAGGATGTCCGCCGTCCCCTGCAGGTAGCGCTCGGGCGTTCCGACGTCCAACCAGTAGGCGCCGCGGTGTGCATAGCCGTGCAGGCCGCGCTCGGCGAGCACCGGCCAGACCTCCCGCTCGATCGACACCCTGCGGCCCGGCTCGATCAGGTCCAGGACGGAGCTCTCGAGCACGTAGGCCCCGGCGCTGATCAGGTCGGTGTCGATCTCCTCGGGCCGGGGCTTCTCGAGAAACCCGCGCACCACCCCGTCGTCGTCGATGCGCACGAGCCCGTAGGCGCTCGGATCGTCGACGGGCACCAGCCCGAGCGTTCCCGGAGCCCCGCTGCGTTCGTGATGCTCGATCTGAGCGCGCAGATCCATGTCGGTCAGGATGTCGCCGTTGAGCATCAGGAAGCGATCGCCGAGGCCGCCGTCGAGCTCGTCGTGGACGTAACGCAGTGCGCCCCCGGTGCCGCGCGGCTCGGGCTCGGCGAGATAGGTGAGCTTGACGCCATGGCGTGAGCCGTCGCCCAGCGCCTGCTCGAGCTTCGTCGGCAGGAAACCGCAGGCGAGGATCACGTCCTCGACACCCGCATCGGCGAGCCATTCGAGCATGTAGGCCAGGAATGGACGGTCGACCAGCGTCACCGCGGGCTTGGGAATCGACGAGGTGAGCGGCCGTAGCCGCGTCCCCTCACCGCCGACAAGGACCACAGCACGCATCAAGCGATCCGCCGGGACGCGAGCGCGGTGAAGCCCATCGACCTACGCCGCGGCGGGAGCCGGGCGCCCGATGCCCTCGTAGCGCAGCCCGGCGCGCACGGCGGCGGCGGGATCGAGCGCGTTGCGACCGTCGATCAGCACGTCGCCCTTCATCGCGCCGGCCAGCGCGGCCAGATCGAGCTGCTTGAACTCGTCCCACTCGGTCACCAGCACGACCGCGTCAGCCCCCTGCGCGGCATCCAGCGCGTCGTCGGCGAACTCGACGCCGTGCATCAGGTGGCGCGCCTCATCCTCGGCGACCGGGTCGTAAGCGACTACGAAGGCGCCCGCGGCCTGCAGGCGCGCCGACAGCACGAGCGAGCTGGCGTCACGCATGTCGTCGGTGTTGGGCTTGAACGCCAGCCCGAGCAGCGCGATCCGCCGGCCGACGAGCGAGCCGAGATGCTTCTCGAGCTTGCCGATCACGCGCCGCTTCTGCAGCTCGTTCACCTCTATCACCGAATTGAGCAGCTGGAAGTGGTAACCGCTGTTTCCGGCAAGCTGTTTGAGTGCGTTCACGTCCTTTGGGAAACAATTGTGGCAAATCACACTATCTGTCGCAACAAAGGAGCGCGTACCAGTCACTTCCAGTGAATACACGAAGTCGTCGAACGATGTGCGAGCGGTCGACACGACTCGTGCCCAAGCGGTACCTGGGCGGGATCGCTGGTAGCCGGTTGGTGCGGTCTCTTTCTGCTGCAGAGATATGGCGGCGCGCACACCAGGTCTATCCCGCGCTGGGACAAGCGCGAGCGCCTTGCGCACCTGGGCCGCACCACTGATTCGCAGCCAGTGCGTGTCCTTTGTCGACTTGGCCCCGCGCCCCACGCGCTTGCGCGCAACGATCCCGACGTCCGATAGCAACCTCATGACCCCGTCCGCCAGCTCATCGCTCACCGTGCCGAACTCGATCACAACGCTCGGCCCCCCATTTACCAGCGACCACGAACCGTCACCCTCAAAGAGCCCAGCGAGCAGGGCCCACTTGTGCGAGCGCGGTGCTTCCCAGATCCGGTCCGGAAGGCGCTGCTCGTAGCAGGTACGGCCAAAGCCGAATGCTCGCCACCAGGCCGTTATGAGACGCGAATGCACTTTGACGATGTGCGCCGTGGGAGTTCTACCGGCGACAGCGGCGACTCCGTAGCGTAGCCAGTACGCCACAATCTCGTCGACGAGATGCTCCTCCCGCGTAGGGTGAAACGACCATTGCAGCGAGTGGCGATGACCGACCGAATACGCGTTCCCTTCTGCCAGGTAGAGACCTGCTACGCGCCAGAACCGCTCGTCCAGCGCGATCAAGGCAGGCATCCCTGAGCCGTTGGCGGCAGTGCTGAAGGACACTTCGTCCGGCGGAGCCCCCGCCAGCGCCTCCTCGCCGAATCGCAGCGAGGGCGGCATGGCGGTACCGCCGCTCGTCCCTCCGCGGACCGCCCGAGCGCGTTCGGCGTGCGGAAGGTCAACGAGATCTTCGAGGTGTGCATGCACGCGGCGGACGAGCACACGATTCGGATCAAGATCGCTTGCCTCGATCGCGTCGAATCCAGCGGGCACGAGCGGAGCACCGGTCTCGTAGGACTCGCGCTCCAGCGCCAACGGCAGCCAGTCCTCGTGGTCGAGATCTTCGGCGAGCTTGATCTCGACGCCGTCACCCGCCGAATCTGAGACGAACCAGGGGTGATCAGGCGTGCACCGAATGCGCCGGCCCATCTTCGTACGGACATCAACGATCTCGCCGACGTGACGTCTGCGAGTTGCGATCATCACAGGTCGATACACGGGCTCGTGCGTGTCGGGATCCCACGAGAGCACCTCGAGACCATCGGGCTCGATGTAGCCCGCGTCGGATTCGCCATGGTCGATCTCGAGCCGTCGCCAGAGATCCTCGAAGCGCAGGAGCGTCGGCCGACCGTGGTGTCGAACGAGCACAGTCTCGTCGCCTACGAGACATGAGCCACCGAAGCCAATCCCCGCCATCAGGAATTTTGGTCCGATCCGCTCGTCGAGCCCCATCCCTCTGGCGACCTCGACGACATCGGCGCCGGTCTCCTCGCAGACGTTGGCGATCTCGTTGATGAAGCTGATCTTCGTCGCGAGGAAGGCGTTGGCGGCGAGCTTGACCATCTCGGCGCTGTTGACGTCGGTGCGCACGAGCTCGCCGAGCCCCGAGCCGCCGTGGGCGGCGTTCAGCAGCGGGCGATAGAGATCGACCACCGCGTCACCGGCCCAGTCGCCGCCATCGCCGACGACGACGCGGTCCGGCGCCAGGAAGTCCGACAGCGCCGAGCCCTCCTTCAGGAACTCGGGGCAGGAGACGTAACGGAAGCCCTCCTTGCCCTGCTCGCGGAAGACGCGCTTGATCGCGTCGCCGGTGCCGACCGGGACCGTCGACTTCATCACGAGCGCGTGACGGTCGGAAGGGGGCATCGCGGCCACGACGGCGTGAACGGCGCTGAGGTCGGCGTCGCCGGAGTAGGTCGGCGGCGTGCCGACGGCGACGAACAGAAGGCGCGCGTTGTCGAGGGCGTCGGCGAGGTTCGTAGAGAAGTGCAGGCGCTCCCGGTTGCGCTCGATCGCGTCCTCCAGGCCGGGCTCGAAGATCGGGACCTCGCCGCGGTTCAGGCGATCGATCTTGGCCGCATCGATATCGATGCACCAGACCTCGCTGCCGAGATCGGCGAAGCCGACCGCGGTCACGAGACCGACGTAGCCGGTGCCGATGACGCCGATGTTCTCTCGTTCTGGAGTGCTCATAGGGGACCGGTGAGGGTAGTGGCGGGCACCTGGCGGGACGTCCGGCGCGCGGTCAGGATCCGACGCGCGTCAGCGAGCGTGCGATCGCGCGCATCTGCCTGTTCGTCAGCTTCTTGGAGAGTGTGTTGGAGACCCAGTAGGCGCCGCGGGGCGTGCGCCAGGCGATCAGCCGCAGGAGGTCGCCGTCGTAGAACATCTCGTACTTGCGACCGCGCATCTTCTCGGTCTCCGTCGGGCTGTCGAGGATCGGCGGCGACTTCCAGGACGTGCCCTGCACGCCGTAGTACTGCCCCGCTTCGCCCTCCCAGAGCACGAGGCGGTATGCGTCGTAGCGCTTCTTGGAGCGGTCGCGGATCTTGTACGCCCGCGCCGGCGGGTAATCGCGCTCGCCTGAGTCGTAGCCGCCGCGGGCCAAGCGTGCCGCCGGGTAGTAGACCGGCAGCCGCATCTCCTTGGCAGCCTGGATGGCGACCGTCTCGCCTTCCTTCTTGGCGTCGATCACTCCCGGCGGGAGGTTGCGCGTCTTGTCCCTGCGGCGCTTCTTGGTCTTGCGCGCCTTCTTGGGCTTGCGCGACTTCTGCGCCGAGCTCTCGGTCTGGCGCGGTCCCTTCGATGCCTCGGCGCTGAGGAAACGCTCGCGCATCTCGGCGAGGCGCTCCGGCGAGATCGCTATGTAACCGCCCTCCGCGTCCTGCGCGCCGTCGAACTTGACCTCCTGGATCGGATTCCCGGACGATTGGAAGGCGAGCTTCAGCAGGCGCAGGATCGCGGGCGTGGAGCGGATGTCGGTGCGCGTGTAGTTCGAGAAGATCTCGACGAGCTTCTTGCGATCACCAAGCACCTCGCTGAGGCCGAACTGGCTCTTGGCCTGACCGAGGAAGTCCTGCTGGCGCGCGCCGCGCACGAAGTCCGAGTCGGTGTGACGGAAGCGCACGTACTCGAGCGCGCGTGTGCCGCACAACTTCTGATACCCGGGCTTGATGTCGATCTCGGCGTAGTGCTGAGAGACCGGGAGGCCGGCGTTCGAGTGGTAGTAGCGGCGGTCGATGTCCGTGTAGACGCAGTCGAGGCGATCGACGGCGCGCCGGAAGCCCCCGAAGTTGACCTCGACGATGTGGTGGATCGGGATACCGAACAGCTGGCGCACCGTCCGCAGCGTGAGCTTCGCGCCGCCGTTCGCGTAGGCGGCGTTGATCCGGGCTGTGCCGTAGCCGGGGATCTCGGTCCGCAGGTCGCGCGGGATCGACAGCAGCGCCGTCGCCTCGCGGTCGGGGTTCAGACGCACGAGGATCAGCGTGTCCGAGCGTGCCGGAGCGCCCGTGACCTCGTCCTGATAGCGCTTGTCGGAGCCGATCACGAGAATCGTCTGCGGACCCCCGCCGTCGACGTCGTCGAGCACGTTCTGGACGCCTGGGATGACGTCACTCTTGGTGCGCACGATGTCGACGAGCTGGTCGACCTCGAGCAGAACGGCCGACGAGACCGTCGCCGCCGTGAGCAGCGTGATCAGGACGCCCGCTAGGAACGCCTTCTGCAGAACGCCGCGGCCTGGCCGCGGGGGCTTGTCGGGATCGGGGCTCACGTCGGGGGTGAGAACGCGCGGGCGCGGAGGGTTGCGCACCTGGGCGCATCACGATCGGGGCGCCCCAGGTTAGCGGTCGAGTTCCCCGGAAAGGCGCAGATTGAGCCGGGCCAGGCGCGCGGCCGGCGGTGCCGGAGGCCTACGCCAGGCCGCCGCCGACGGAGCGCAGCGTGCCGCCGTCGCCATCGGCCAGGCGTGCCGGCAGGCGCCTCACGAAGTCGCCCAGCGCCTCACGGTAACGCGTGAGCGATGCCAGTGAGACCCACTCGTTCGGACCGTGATGGCCCGCGCCGATCGGGCCGAACTCGACGGCCGGAATCCCGGCCTCCAGGAACGAGATCGCGTCGGAGGCGCCGTCGCGGCCGATCGACAGCGCGTCGCCCTGGACCGAATGGCTGACGGCGTCTCGCAGCGCGAGCACGTAGGGGTTGGTGCGCGACACGATCGCCGGCGCGCGTTCGAAGCAGCGCACGATCTCGACATCGCCGATCTCGCGGATCTGCGCGAGGATCGCGCCCCGGTCCTGGCCCGGCAGGTAGCGGATGTCGACGTCCATCCGGCAACGGTCGGGCACCTTGTTGAAGGCGTCGCCGCCGGCGATCCGCGCGAGATTGATCGACGGGCGATCGAACAGGTCAGACGACTCGCGGCTGAACGGCAGCGTCTCGATGCGGCGGAAGACGTCGTGCGCCTTGACGATCGCGTTGTCGCCGAGCCAGGGCGTGGAGCCATGTGCCGCGATCCCGCTGACCTCGACGGTCAACGCGAGCACGCCCTTGGCCTGAACGCCGATGTGCAGCTCAGTCGGCTCGCCGGTGATCGCGAAGTCCGCGCTTCCGAGCTCCTCGCGCACGAGGCGGTCAGTCGAGCGATCGTCGACGTCCTCGGACTCCTCGTCGGGCACGCATACGAACCGCACGCGAACGGCGTCCTGGCCCGCCGCGTCGTGAACCGCGCACATCATCGCCGCCAGCGCGCCCTTCATGTCGTAGGCGCCGCGGCCGATCAGCCTGTCGCCCTCGATTCGCGGGGTGAACTGCTCATCGAAAGCGGGGACCACGTCGAGGTGTCCGTGCAGGACGACGAGCGGACCGCTGCTGCCGCCCGCGTCGGCGAGCAGTACGGGCAGGCCGAAGTGGTCGACGTGCCGGACCGCGAGGTCGCGCGCCTCGAGCCAGCCTTTGACGAACTCGGCCGCGGCGTGCAGGCGATCAGGCTTCGACGTGTCATACGCCATCAGCCGTTCCGCGAGAGCCCGCTCGTCCACGAGCGTGAGGATAGGGTGGTCGCGTGACTCTGACTACTGCGAGCGGGCGCATCGTCCTCTTCGGCGCGACCGGCCACACCGGCGACCTGACGGCACGCGAGCTGGTCCGCCGCGGGATGCGGCCTGTGCTGGCAGGCCGCGGCCGCGGCCGGCTGGAGCTGCTCGCGAAAGAGCTCGGCGGGCTCGAGGTCGCAGTAGCCGACATCAGCGACCCGGCAAGCGTCGCCGCACTGGTCGACGAGGGCGACGTGCTGATCAGCACGGTCGGCCCGTTCGCCCGCTGGGGCGAGCCGGCGCTGGAGGCCGCGCTGAGCAAGCGAGCGCACTACCTCGACTCCACAGGAGAAGGCTCGTTCATCCGCCACGTCTTCGAGGACGCGGGACCGCGCGCCCAGGCGGCGGGCGTGGGCCTGCTGACGGCGATGGGCTACGACTGGGTGCCGGGCAACCTGGCGGGCGCACTGGCTCTGCGGGATGCAGGCGTGCAGGCGCGGCGTGTGCGGATCGGGTACTTCATCGCGGCCGGATCGGGCGGAGGCTCCGTGTCCGACGCGATGAGCGGGGGCACGCGGGCGAGCGCCGCGGGGGCATTGGTCGAACCCGCATACGCCTTCCGGGGCGGCCGAGTCGTCACTGAGCGCGGGGCCAAGAGCGTCGCGCGCTTCGACACCGGCTCCGGCGGCGTCAAGCCCGGCATCTCCGTCGGCACGTCCGAGCACTTCACGCTGCCGCGGCTCGCGCCTTCGCTCCAGGACGTCGAGGTCTACCTCGGCTGGTTCGGCCCGGCGTCGAGGCCGATGCAGGCGTTCTCGGCCGGGGCCGCACTCATCACGAAGGTTCCGGGCGTCAGGGCTGGCATCAGCGCTGCGGCGTCGAGGCTCGTCAAGGGCAGCACCGGCGGGCCCGACGCCGCCGCGCGCGCACGCAGTCGCTCACTGATCGTGGCCAGCGTCGAGGACGACCGTGGCAAGGAGCTCAGCCGCGTGCTCCTCGAGGGGCCCAACGGCTACGACCTGACCGCGGCGTTCATCGCCTGGGGCGCCGAGCGCACCGCCACCGGCGGCCTGAAGGGCACCGGCGCCCTCGGCCCCGTCGACGGTTTCGGCCTCGACGAGCTGGAAGCGGCAGCAGCGCAGTACGGGCTGGTCCGGGCGTAAAGCGCTGTTCGGGTACGGATGAGCGTCAGCTCGGGTGACGATCCGGCTCGTAGGACGGGTCGGTCGCGTCAGTTCGTGTCGGCCGCCAACCCTGGGGCGCCGGGGCCCCCCGGCCCGGTGCCGCCCAGGCCCCCCGCGCCGTGGCTGAGCGTGTTGGCGGTACTCGTGACGGTGGAGGCGCTGCGAAACAGCGCGATGCTCGGTCCGCCGGCGCCGCCGCCGCCGTCGCCGCCGCGCGCGCCGCCGCCGCCGAGGCCGCCGTTGCCGCCGTTGCCGATCTCACTCGCGCAGTGGGTGGCCCCGAGTCCGCGCGCGCCGCCGATGCCGCCGCTGCCGGCTTCGCCGCCGCGGCTGCCGGCGCCGCCGTCGGCGGCGATCACGGTCGAGTCCCTGATGACGGCGCCCGAGGAGTTGCCGAGGAAGATGCCGAACGAGCCTCCGCCGCCACCGCCGCCCGTACCGGCGTCGCCGCCCTGACCGCCATCGCCGCCCTCACCGCCGCCGTTGCCGGCGCCGTTGTTGCACAAGAAGCAGTCCTGACCGCCGCTCCCGCCGCCTCCGCCGCCTCCGAAGCCGTCGGTTCCGTGGCCACCGGACTGGCCTGGGGTGCTCGCCCACTGCCCGCCGATCAAGCCGCCGCCTGCGCCGCCCGCTCCGTCGCCTTGGAATATGCCCGTGTCGCCGTTTGACCCTACGCCGCCGTCCCCGCCGGGATCGCCGGCGGCCGCACCGAAGCCCCCGGGACCGCCGCCCACGCCCGCGCCCGCTTGGCCGTCCTGGCCGCCGCCGCCGCTTTCGTTGCCGCCGCGGCCGCCCTCGCCACCCTCGCGGCCGACCCGCGGGCCGGTGATGCCGCCTCCTCCGCCCGAAAAGGGGCCGTCGCACGAACCAATCCCGCCCGGCAAGCCTGGGCCGCCGTTCACGCCGCGCGCGCCCGCCTGACCGGCCGCCCCGCTCGCACCGCGCCCAGCGTTGACGACGACACGCTCGATCACGAGCCCCGGGCTGCCGCTCACCTTGAAGCCATACGAGCTGGCCCCCGGGCCGGTCGGGGTGCCCGGCGCAATCGTGACGTGCTGAACGGTCGTGGAATCGATGACCGCGGTGGCGACGGCGCCGACTGCCCCGCCCGGTATGCCCGTGATCAGCGTCTGGTTGGCGAGCGACCGGGTCCAATCGACGTCGTAGCCGCCGTAGACACTGACCGCATTGACCATGAACAGCGCTTCCGTGTAGGTGCCGCGCGACGCGTAGACGTCCTTGGCCGCCACGACCGCGGCGCTGAGGGCCGCGGTGAGAGTGCGCTTGGGCAGGCCCTGGGTCCCGGGGCTCGCGTCGTTGCCGATTGGCGAGACGAACAGCGCGTGAGCCGCGTCGCCGTCGATCCCGTCGCAGTTGGAGTCGACGAACGACGACCTCGTCGCGCGGACGGGCGATCCGCCGCTCGACCGATACGTCGCGTCCGGCCTTCGATCGAGCGCACGCCGATACCCGCTTCAGGGCAGCGAACGCAAGCAGGTCCGACGTGTGTAACGAGGTTGTCCCGACCGTCGTGGAACTTCGCGCCGGCGGTCGTTTGAGTGAATTCTCTCAGACGGTGGAAGCGGCGACCTCCGGCGTCGCGGTCGCGATGGTCGTGTGAACGGGCCCGGTCGGGCGT
>Ga0247727_10002397_pt1 | contig 42979 bp, 37 predicted proteins | sample WisWelCaveWW1625_FD_202498 | JGI IMG/M metagenome (GOLD analysis project Ga0247727, IMG submission 202498) | Biofilm microbial communities from Wishing Well Cave, Virginia, United States - WW16-25 | ecosystem: Environmental > Aquatic > Deep subsurface > Groundwater > Cave microbial mat | place...
TGCAGCGCTCGCTCAAGGCCCACGAGGGCCGCGTGACTTCGCTTGCCTTCTCGCCCAACGACCGCGTGCTGGCCTCGGCGGGCGAGGACGGTCAGATCAAGCTTTGGGATTTGCGCAGCGGCCGGACGCCTCGCGTCCTGCGCGGCCATTCCGGGCCGGTCAATGCCGTCGCCTTCTCACCCGACGGGCGGCGCCTCATGAGCGCCGGGCAGGACGCCACGGTGCGCATCTGGATGACGGTGCCGGCGCCGCAGTGATCGGCACAGTGATCAGCCCGGCCGGTCCGTGCGTCGGTCCAGCCGAGCTGCGTGCCGTGTCTCAGCCCCGCTCGCGCCGCCGCGGCCGGTCGCCTTGGTCGCGCCGTGGGGGACGGCCGCCGCCGCCTTCGAAACGCTCCTCGGGCTCGCCCTCGGCGCGCGGGATTTCCTTGCCGGTGGTCTGGTCGACGATCTTCATCGACAGGCGCACCTTGCCGCGATCGTCAAAGCCCAGCAGCTTGACGAAGACCTCCTGGCCCTCCCTGACGACGTCCTCGACGCGCTCGGGCCGGCCGGGCGCCAGCTGCGAGACGTGCACGAGGCCGTCCTTGGGGCCGAAGAAGTTCACGAAGGCGCCGAACTCCATCACCTTTACGACCTTGCCCTTGTAGATCATGCCGACCTCGGGCTCGGAGGTGATCGCCCGGATGCGGTTGAGGGCCGCCTCGATCGACTCGCGCTTGGCGGCGGCGATCTTGATGGTGCCGTCGTCCTCGATGTCGATCTTGGCGCCGGATTCGGACACGATCTCGCGGATCACCGAACCGCCGGAGCCGATCACCTCGCGGATCTTGTCGACCGGGATCTTGATGGTCTCGATGCGCGGGGCGTGCTCGCCCAGCTCAGTGCGGGCGCTGTCGAGCGCCTTGGACATCTCGCCCAGGATGTGCAAGCGCCCCTGGTGCGCCTGGTCCAGGGCGATGCGCATGATCTCCTCGGTGATGCCGGTGATCTTGATATCCATCTGCAGCGACGTGATACCCTTGTCGGTGCCCGCCACCTTGAAGTCCATATCGCCGAGATGATCCTCATCGCCCAGGATATCGGAGAGGACGGCGAAGCCGCTATCCTCCTTGATGAGGCCCATGGCGATGCCGGCGACCGGGCTTTTCAGCGGCACGCCCGCATCCATCAGCGCCAGCGAGGCGCCGCAGACAGAGGCCATCGACGACGAGCCGTTCGATTCGGTGATCTCGGAGACCACGCGCACCGTGTAGGGGAACTCCTCCGCCGAGGGCATCAGCGGGCGCAGCGCGCGCCAGGCGAGCTTGCCGTGGCCAATCTCGCGCCGGCCGGGCGCGTTCATGCGTCCGGTCTCGCCCACCGAGTAGGGCGGGAAGTTGTAGTGCAGCAGGAAGCGCTCCTTGCGCGTGCCCTCGAGCGCGTCGACGTACTGCTCGTCCTCGCCGGTGCCGAGCGTTGCCACCACCAGGGCCTGCGTCTCGCCGCGGGTGAACAGCGCCGAGCCGTGCGCGCGCGGCAGCACGTGCACCTCCGAGCGGATCGGCCGCACGGTCGTCAGGTCGCGGCCGTCGATGCGCTTCTTGGTCTTGATGATATCGCCGCGCACCACGTCCTGCTCCAGCCCCTTGAACACGGAGTCGAGCAGCACCGCCTCGTTGGGATTGGCGTCGGGAGCAAGCAGCTCCTTCTTGACCTTGGCGCTGGCCGCGTTGACGAGCTCGTGGCGCTTCTGCTTCTCGGGCGTCGCGAAAGCCGCACGCAGCTCGGTCTCCACCAGCGCTTTCACTCTGTCCTTGTACTTGGACTTGTCGGGGGGCTGGAAATCCCACGGTTCCTTGGCGGCCTTCTCGGCCAGCTGGATGATGGCCTGGATCACCGGCTGGAACCCGCGCTGGCCGAACATGACGGCTTGCAGCATCTGCTGCTCGGTGAGCTCCTTGGCCTCCGATTCAACCATCATCACGGCGTCGGCCGTGCCGGCCACTACGAGGTCGAGCGAACTCTCGCCCATCTCGTCGATCATGGGGTTGAGGACGCACGCGCCATTGACGAAGCCGACCCGGGCGGCCCCGATCGGCCCGAGGAAGGGGAGGCCCGACAGCGTCAGCGCCGCCGATGCCGCGACCAAGCCGACGATGTCGGGGTCGTTCTCCATGTCGTGGGAGAGCACCGTGACGATGACCTGCGTCTCGTTCTTGAAGCCGTCGACAAACAGCGGCCGGATCGGCCGGTCGATCAGCCGCGAGGTCAGCGTCTCCTTCTCGGTCGGGCGCCCCTCGCGCTTGAAGTAGCCGCCCGGGATCTTGCCGGCGGCATAGGTTTTCTCCTGGTAGTTGACCGTGAGCGGGAAGAAGTCGATCCCCGGTCTCACGCTCTCCTCAGCCACCACAGTGGCGAGCACGGTCGTCTCGCCGTACTGGGCGAGCACGGCAGCATCCGCCTGGCGGGCCATGCGGCCCGTCTCCAGCATCAGCTTGCGTCCGCCCCATTCGATTTCCACACGTTTTGTCTGGTACATCTGTTTCGTCTCGTTTCTCTTCGGAAAGCGTCAAAGGCCGCCACTTCCACACGAGGAAGCCGGCCCACATGTCCAACTGCAAAAGGTGACGTGAGCAGCTTCCGCGGCCGGACGCATGTTCGTCCGGCTAGCGGCGAATTCCCAAACGCTCGATGATCTTCTGATAGCGCCCCTCGTCCTTGGATTTCACATGGTCGAGGAGGCGGCGGCGCAAGCTCACCATCTTTAGCAGGCCGCGCCGCGAATGATTGTCGCTTTTGTGTAGCTTGAAGTGCTCTGTGAGCCCATTGATGCGCTCGGTCAGGAGGGCGATCTGCACCTCGGGCGAGCCTGTATCACCTTTCTTGGTTGCGTATTCCTTGACGAGATCCAGCTTGCGTTGTGCACTGAGCGACATCGGGCGTCCTTTCAATTGCAGGGGAGAGGGCGCGGCGGCGGCCGGGATGTCGTCCAGCCGGGTCGCGAGGGCCCAATGGCGGCAGCAGCGTGCTTATCCGCATGGGTGCCGCCTTATACACCAATTCGCGTCGCAAGCGAGGGAAATTCGGTCGCCGGTCCCGGCTTGAGAGTTCAACCCAAGTCGTTGAAATTGAACACGCGAATGGGATGCAGCTCGCCCTTTTCGATGCGCCCGACGGCGATCAGGTGGCCTTTGCAGGTGGCGTAGGTCGGCCCGGTGACGTGGGGGGCATCGCGACCGCGGATCAGCACCGACTGGCCGCGCAGCAGACGCGCGGCATCGTTCTGGCCGACGTTGAGCACCGCCAGGTCGTGCAAGGCTGCTTCGACAGGCAGGAGCAGGCGCAGCAAGGCGTCCTCGCCCTGCTCGGCCGCGGTCTCCAGCGCCGCCACGCTCACCGCCTGCGCCTCCTCGAACGGGGACACGCGCGTGCGCCTGAGCTCGATCAGGTGGCCGAGGCAGCCAAGGATGCGGCCCATGTCGCGGGCCAGCGCCCGCACATAGGTGCCCTTGCCGCAGCGGGCCTCAAAGAGGCTGGTGTCGCGATCGGGAAAGTCGACGAGCTCGAGGCTGTCGATATGCACGGGCCGCGCCTCGAGCTCGACGGTCTCGCCGGAGCGGGCCAGGTCGTAGGCGCGGGCGCCGTCGACCTTGATGGCGGAGAACGCGGGCGGGACCTGCAGGATCTCGCCGGTGAACTGCGGTAGCAGGGCCAGAATGGCCGCCGGCTCGGGCCGGGTGGCGCTGGTGCGCACGATGCGGCCCTCGGCATCGTCGGTGTCGCTCTCGGCCCCCCAGCGCACGGTGAAGCGGTAGTGCTTGGTGCCGTCGACGGCGTAGGGCACCGTCTTGGTCGCCTCGCCGAGCGCGATCGGCAGCACGCCGGTCGCCAATGGATCGAGCGTGCCGGCGTGGCCGGCCTTGCGCGCCTCCAACAGGCGCCGCACCAGGCCGACGGCCTGCGTGGACGTCATGCCGCGCGGCTTGTCCAGCACCAGCCAGCCGTGGATCGACTTGCCCTTCTTGCGCCGTGCCATGTTGCTACTTGTCGATGTCCCGGCGGACCTTGTCGCTAGCCAGCAGCCGATCGATGCGGTCGGCCTCCTCGAAGGCCTCGTCGGCCAGGAAGCGGATGTCGGGTGCGAACTTGAGGTTGACGGCCTCCGCCACCTCGCCGCGGATGTAGCGCTTGTTGCGCTCGAGGGCGGCCAGCACCGGCTGCACATCCTTGCCGCCGAGCGGCATCACGTAGATGGTGGCGAGCCGCAAGTCGGGCGACATGCGCACCTCGGGGATGGTGACGAGATACGCGGCGAGCACGTCGTCGTGGATCTCCCCGCGCACGAGCATCTGGGCCAGCGCGTGCCGGATGAGCTCGGCGACGCGCAGCTGGCGCTGGGAGGGACCTGTGGGCTTGTCGGAGCGGCGGTTGGCCATGGATGCTGTCAAACCCTCCGGGCCGACAGCATGGCGCCGACCCGGGAAATGGTGTCAGACCCCGAGGGTCCGACACTCCATCAAAGCGACCGGGCGATGGTCTCGACGTTGAAACACTCGATGACGTCGCCGACGCGCATGTCCTGGTAGTTGGCGAACGCCATGCCGCACTCCTGGCCGGCGGGGACCTCGCGCACCTCGTCCTTGAAGCGCTTGAGCGTCGACAGCGTGCCCTCGTGGATCACCACGTTGTCGCGGATCAGCCGGACCTTGGCGCCGCGCTCGACCTTGCCGTCGGTGACGCGGCAGCCGGCAATCTTGCCGATCTTGGAGATGTTGAACACCTCCAGGATCTGCGCGTTGCCGAGGAAGATCTCGCGCACCGTCGGCGACAGCAGGCCGGACATGGCCTTCTTCACGTCGTCGACCAGGTCGTAGATGATGTTGTAGTAGCGGATCTCGACGCCCGCCTGGTCGGCCGACGCCTTGGCCTGCACGTTGGCGCGCACGTTGAAGCCCATCACGACGGCCTTGGCGGCACTGGCGAGCGCGATATCGGATTCGGTGATGCCGCCGACGCCGATGTGCACCATGCGCGCCTCGACCTCGTCGGTGCCGAGCTTCTTGAGCGCTCCGGCGATGGCCTCCACCGAACCCTGCACGTCGCCCTTGATGACGAGCGGGAATTCCTTGCGGCCAGCCTCCTTGAGCTGCTGCATCATCTGCTCGAGCGTGCGGGCGCTGCCGGCGGAACCCAGCGTCTGGCGCCGCTTCCTCACGCGATAGTCGGTAATCTCTCGCGCACGCCCCTCGCTCTCGACCACGGCGAACTGATCGCCGGCCTCCGGCGCGGAATCGAATCCGAGGATCTCGACCGGAACGGACGGCCCGGCCTCCGCGACGGTCTCGCCACGGTCGTCGATCAGCGCACGGACGCGCCCCCACGCCGCGCCAGCAACGACAATGTCGCCGACACGCAGCGCGCCGCGCTGCACCAGCACGGTGCCGACCGGCCCGCGCCCGCGCTCGAGCTTGGCCTCGATGACGACGCCTTCCGCCGATCGGTTCGGATTGGCCTTGAGATCGAGCAGCTCGGCCTGCAGGCTGATGGCCTCCAGCAGCTTGTCGAGGCCGGTCCGCTTCAAGGCCGACACCGCCACCTCGAGCGTCTCGCCGGACATGCTCTCCACCACCACCGAGTGCTGCAGCAGATCGGTGCGCACGCGCAAGGGATCGGCATCGGGCTTGTCGATCTTGTTGATGGCCACGATCATCGGCACGCCCGCCGACTTGGCGTGGTTGATGGCTTCCACCGTCTGCGGCATCACGCCGTCGTCGGCGGCGACCACCAGGATGACCAGGTCGGTGACCTTGGCGCCGCGGGCACGCATGGCGGTGAACGCCTCGTGGCCCGGCGTGTCGATGAAGGTGACCCTCTGCCCGCTGGGCGTCATCACCTGGTAGGCGCCGATGTGCTGCGTGATGCCCCCCGCTTCGCCGCCAGCAACGTTGGTCGAGCGGATGGCGTCGAGCAGCGAGGTCTTGCCGTGATCGACGTGGCCCATGATGGTGACGACCGGGGCACGCGGTTCGAGCGCCTCGTCCTCATCGGTTTCGCCGACCAGGCCTTCCTCGACGTCGGCCTCCGACACGCGCTTGGGCGTGTGGCCGAACTCGCGCACGATCAGCTCGGCCGTGTCGGCATCGATCACGTCGTTGATCTTGTGCATCGCGCCCTGGCCCATCAACAGCTTGATGACGTCGACCGAGCGCTCGGTCATGCGGTTGGCGAGTTCCTGGATGGTGATCACTTCGGGAATGATCACCTCGCGCATGACCTTGTCCCGCGGCTGTACGACGCCGGCCTGGCGCAGCTTCTCGCGCTCGCGGCGACGGCGCAGGGACGCAAGCGAACGCTCGCGCTGCGCCTCGTCGAAGGCGTTGTTGATGGTGAGCTTGATGCGCTCACGCCGATCGTCGGCGACTTTGACGGGCGTCTTCGGCGGCTTGGCACCCTTTTTCTTGGCGCGCGACTCCTCCTCGGCCTCCGCCTCGACCTCGAGCGCGCGCGGACCGCGCTTGGCGATCGTCTCGACCCGCTTGGGGGCCTCCACCAGCTTGCCCTTCTCGACCTTGTCGCCGGGCTTGGCCTTAACCTCGTCGGCGGCGGGCTGCCGCGGCTCATCCAGCTTGGCGACTTCGGCCTCGACCGGCTCCGGCTCGAGCAGCGCGGGCTCGGGCTGCGCCGGCCGCAGGGCATCGAGCCGCTGGCGCTCGCGATCGGCAACCTCGGCCCGCTCCCGCTCCGCCTCGAGCGCGCGACGGCGCGCGTCGAGCTCGTCGGTCGACAGGCCGCCGGACCGCTGCTGGCCTTCGGCGAGCCCAGCCTCCGCCAGCTCGAGCTCCGGCGCCTTCTCGTCGTCGGAACCGGGCGTGGAGATCGTGCGCTTCTTCTTCTTCTCGACCACCACCGACTTCGAGCGGCCATGGCTGAAGCTCTGCCGCACGTGGCCGGACTCGACCGTCCGCTTGAGGCTCAGCGGCTTGCGCGTATTGCCCCGCAGCGTCTTCTCGGTGGTTTCGTTCGTCTCGCTCATGCACGTCCTGTGTTGGTCCGACTGTTCACTGCAAATCCAAGTGGGGCGCCAGGGCTCTTCAGCCCCCGCCCGCCCGGTAGCGCCTCAGGCGCTCGGCCGCTTGCATGATCCTCCGGCTGGCACCGCCGTCAGATGCCGCAGCATGTACCACATTTGGCCGGCCCATGGCCAAGCTCATTTCAGCGCCGGCCAGCTCGCGCACGATTGCCGCCTCGCGACCCTCGTTTTGGGTTAAGGCCTTGAATTTGCGGTCGAGTTTCTCGACGCCATCGACGGCGGCATCGGCCGCGTGCAGCAGCACGGCGGCCCGGCCCTGCACGATCAAGTCGTCGACCTTGGCAAAGCCGGCCACCAGCAGGCCCGCCTTGTTGGCCAGGCTGAGGGCCTCCACCACCCGCTGTACCAGCAGACGCTCGACCAGACCGGGCAGGTCGTCGGGCAGGGTGACGGACTGCTTGAGGCTGCGGGCGAACACCTTCTTGCGCACGGCCGCCGCCACGGCGGTGCGCGTCGCCTCGACCCAGACGCCGCGTCCGGGCAGGCGTCGCTGCAGGTCGGGCACGAGGGTGCCGTCGGGCGATGCGACGAACCGGATCAGCTCCTCAGCCGGCTTGGGCGTACGCGACAAAGCGCACAGGCGCAGCTGGCCCGCATCCGCTGCGTGCTCGTCCCGTCCATCCTTGGTGCGCGCGCCCGTCACGTATGCTGTCGCTCCCGACCATGACCGCTAAACCTTGACCTCGGCGGGCGCGGCCAGGGCCGCAGCCTTGGCGGCCTCGGCCGCCGCCGCTGCGGCCTCCTGCTCGGCGCGCATCTTGTCGAGATCCTCCTGGGTGACCCAGCCGGCGGCGATGCGGGCCGCCATGATCATGTCCTCCACGTCCTTGCGGCTCACCTCGAAGCCGTCGAGCACGCCCTTGTGGCGGACCGCCTCGGCGTCCTTCTCCTTCTTGCGCTCAGTCCAGCCGGAGAGGTCGTCGGTCTCGGCGCCGGCCAGGTCTTCCACGGTCTTGATGTCGTTCTCGCCGAACGCCACCAGCATCGCCGTCGTCACGCTCGGGATCTTGGCGAGATCATCCGAGACGCCGAGCTCGCGGCGCCTGGCATCGCGCTCGGCCTCCTGGCGCTCCAGGAAGTCGCGGGCGCGGGACTGGATCTCCTTGGCCGTATCCTCATCGAAGCCCTCGATATGGGCGATCTCGCCGGCGTCGACATAGGCCACCTCCGCCACCGTCTCGAAGCCTTCGGTGGCGAGCAGCTGGGCGATCACCTCGTCGACGTCGAGCGCGTCCATGAAGAGCTGCGAGCGCTCCGTGAACTCCTTCTGCCGGCGCTCGGATTCTTCCTGCTCGGTGAGGATGTCGATGTCCCAGCCGGTGAGCTGGGAGGCGAGCCGCACGTTCTGGCCGCGTCGGCCGATGGCAAGCGACAGTTGGCTTTCGGGCACCACCACCTCGATGCGGTTGGAGTCCTCGTCCAGAACCACCTTGGTGACCTCGGCCGGCGCCAGCGCATTGACGATGAAGGTGGCCGCGTCCTGGTTCCACTGGATGATGTCGACCTTCTCGCCCTGCAGCTCGCCGACCACGGCCTGCACGCGCTGGCCGCGCATGCCCACGCACGCACCGACCGGATCGATGGAGGAATCCTTGGAGATGACGGCGATCTTGGCCCGCGAGCCCGGATCGCGCGCCACCGACTTGATCTGCACGATCCCGTCGTAGATCTCCGGCACCTCCTGCCTGAACAGCATGGACATGAACTCGGGCCGCGCGCGGGAAAGGAAGATCTGCGGCCCGCGCTGCTCGCGCCGCACGTCGTAGATAAAGGCGCGGATGCGGTCGCCCAGCCGCACGTTCTCGCGCGGGATCATCTCATCGCGGCGGATGATGCCCTCGGCCCGGCCGAGGTCGACGATGACGTTGCCGTACTCGACGCGCTTGACCGTGCCGTTGGAGATCTCGCCGACCCGATCCTTGTATTCGCTGAACTGGCGCTCGCGCTCGGCCTCGCGCACCTTCTGCACGATCACCTGCTTGGCGTTCTGCGCCGATACGCGGCCGAAATCGAGGGGCGGAAGCGCCTCGGCGATCAGGTCGCCGACCTTGGCCTCGGGATTGCGGCGCTTGGCGTCCGCGACCGTGACCTGGGTGGCATCGTTCTCGACCGCTTCGACCACCTGCAGCACGCGGGTGAGCTTGGTCTCGCCGGTCTTGGGGTCGATCTCGCAGCGGATGTCGTTCTCGCTGCCGTAGCGCGACTTGGCCGCCTTCTGGATGGCGTCCTCCATGGCCGCGATGACGATCTTGCGGTCGATCGACTTCTCACGCGCCACCGCGTCGGCGATCTGCAACAGCTCCAACCGGTTGGCGCTGACACCTGTACCTGCATTTGCCTGGGCCATCGTGCGGCACCCCTCCAATTCCGAACTCTACGTGGCGTCCTCGCCGGACGCCTGTTCCGCAACGCCCTTCTTCGTGCGCCGCAGCGTCTCGCGAATGAGCTCATCCGTCAGCACCAGGCGCGCCTCAGCGATGAGGGCGATGGGCAGCCCGATCACCTGGCGGCCGATCTGATCGAGGTCGACCTCGAGACGCACCTCCTCGCCCTCCACGCCCTCCAGCACGCCGCGGAACCGCTTGCGGCCGGAGATCAGCTGCTTCAGCTCGATCTTGACCACGTGGCCGGCCCAGTCGTCGAAGTCGGACCGGCGCGCCAGGGGCCGGTCGATGCCGGGCGAGGAGATCTCGAGCGTGTACTGGCCCGCGATCGGGTCATGCGCATCGAGCACGGGGGAGAGATTGCGCGAGACGATGGCGCAGTCCTCCACTGTCATGGTTCCGTCGGGACGCTCAGCCATGATCTGCACGGTTGTGCCGTTGCGCCCCGAAATGACGACCCGCACCAGGCGAAAGCCCAAGTCCCGGAGCACCGGCTCCGCCAAGGCCGCCAACTCGGCAGCCAATCCCGTTTCGCCAATGAAGCGCGCGTCGGACGCTGCGCCGCTCACAGCCAACATTCCCGCCAGGTTCGATAGGTTCTCGGTTGCTGAGCTCGAACGATCGCACAAAACAAAAAGAGCGGACCCGTAGGGCCCACTCTCAGAGTTGAGATGATCATGAGCGCGTGGAGAATAGGCGGAAATTGCGCGCTACGCAAGCAGGAAACCAAAGCATTGCCAAAGAATGCCTTTGGGCAGCCGTTCCCGTTCCATTCGCGCGGGCAATCGGCCGGCTTCGATCAGAGGCGCTGGAAGCGAAAATAGTAGCAGCGGCGGCCCTCTGCGAGGGCCTTCTGCTCGTAGCGCGTCGGCGGCCAGTCGGCCCCCCGCGTGCGCCAGTCGGAGGGACCCTCGGCGGTCCAGCGGAAGCCCGCCTGCCGGCGCACGGCCCGCAAAATCCAGGCCGCGTAGTCGCCGATGTCGGTGGCGATGCGCAGCTCGGCCGCCGGACGCATGGCGCGCGCAAGATCCTCCAGCGTCGCCTCCGAGACGATACGGCGCTTCTGGTGGCGCGCCTTGGGCCAGGGGTCGGGAAAGAGGATGAAGGCGCGCCCGATGCTGGCGTCGGGCAGCCAGCGCAGCACCGCACGGGCGTCGTCGGCGTGCAGCCGGATGTTGCCGATCGCCTGCTCGGCGATGGCCCTCAGCACCTTGACGACGCCATCCTGGAAGGGCTCGCAGCCGATGAGGCCGACGCCCGCGTGGTGCGCCGCTTGCCACAGGAGATGCTCAGCCCCGCCGAAGCCGATCTCGAGCCAGATGTCGGCGACGGGGGCCGCAAACAGCGCGGCGAGATCTCCCGGCGCCTGCGCGAGGTCGAGCGCTAGCCGCGGCAGGGTCTCCTGCCAAAGCGCAGCCTGGCGCGCGCTCGGCCTGCGGCCGCGGCGGCGCCCGTAGCTGCGCAGGTCGCGCTGTTCTCTCTCCCCGCTCCCGGTGGCAGGGTCAGGGTGAGCGGGAAGCTTTGTCATCGCCAGTCATACCAATCACGCTCAGCGCTTTTTGCGCCGCGCTCTGGGATCGTTGGCCGGTTGCCGGCGCACGCTTTCCTTCAGCGCCTGCCTCAGCGTGACGGGCCGATGATGCTTCCCGAGCAGGTCGGCAAACGCCTCATCGGCCAACTCCTGCAGCGACCTCATGCTGTCGCGGGAGAGCAGCTGCAGCGCGTGCCACGTCTCGCCGTCGAACTCGATCAGCTTGCGCCGCGGGCGATCCATGCGATCCACCTCTCGGGAGGCGAGCATGGCGACGGCCTCCATCGTTCGTCATCCCAGCGCCGTTCGCGCTCGCGCGAACGGGGATAGGCCGGGACCCAAGCCACCTCAATCCTTGGCAGTCGACCGCCAAAATGCATCGACTCTGCAGACGTGCACTCTAACACAGAGCGAGAGTTTTCGGAGCGGTGACCTGGGTCCCGTGCCGTCGGCACAGGGCGCGTCGCCCTGCGCCTGCACGGGATGACGAGCGGGAGGCGGGATGCGCAAACGCGCGCGTGGCGCCGGCCCCGGGGGGCTTTACCCCATGGCCGATTTCAGGTTGGCGGCGAGGTCCGCCTTCTCCCAGGAGAAGCCGCCCTCCTTGTCCGGCTCGCGGCCGAAGTGGCCGTAGGCCGAGGTGCGGGCGTAGATCGGCTTGTTGAGGTCGAGATGCTTGCGGATGCCGCGCGGGGAGAGATCCATCAGCTCGGAGATGACTTCCTCGAGCTTGGCGGTGTCGACCGCGTTGGGGTTGTCGCCGAGATCGACGTAGATGGAGAGAGGCTTGGCCACGCCGATGGCATAGGCCAGCTGGATGGTGCAGCGATCCGCCAGCCCGGCCGCGACGACGTTCTTGGCCAGATAGCGCGCGGCGTAGGCGGCCGAGCGGTCGACCTTGGTCGGGTCCTTGCCGGAGAACGCCCCGCCGCCGTGCGGCGCGGCCCCGCCATAGGTGTCGACGATGATCTTGCGGCCGGTGAGCCCGCAGTCGCCATCGGGTCCGCCGATGTAGAACTTGCCTGTCGGATTGATGTGCCAGACCGTGTCCTTGCCGATCCAGCCGGACGGGAGGGCCTTCTTGACGTAGGGCTCGACCAGCTCGCGCACCTGGGCCGATGTCATCGATTCTACCAGATGCTGGTGCGAGACCACGATCTGCGTGGCAGCAACCGGCTTGCCGTTCTCGTAGCGCACCGTCACCTGGCTCTTGGAATCGGGCCCCAGCACCGCTTCCTTGCCGGCATGGCGCGCTTCCGAGATGAGGCGCAGGATCTTGTGGCTGTAGTAGAGGGGGGCCGGCATCAGTTCCGGCGTGTCCTTGCAGGCATAGCCGAACATGATGCCCTGGTCGCCGGCGCCCTCGTCCTTGTTGCCGCCGCTGTCGACGCCCTGGGCGATGTCGGCCGATTGCGGATGCAGCAGGACCTTGATGTCGGCCTTGTCCCAGTGGAAGCCTTCCTGCTCGTAGCCGATCGCCTTGATCGCCATGCGGGCGACGTGGGAGACCCAGTCCCTGGTGATGATGTTGGGGCCGCGCGTTTCACCGGCGATGATGACCTGGTTGGTTGTCGCCATCGTCTCGCACGCAACCCTCAGTTGCCAGGGGTCGACGCCCGCCTTCGGGCCTTCGCGAAAGAACAGGTCGACGACCTCGTCGGAGATGCGATCGCAGACCTTGTCTGGGTGCCCCTCGGAAACGGACTCGCTCGTGAACAGGTAAGACTTGCGCGACACTGTGTTCCCCATCGATAGCTAAACGATAGAGCAGGATTCACGCTCCGGCCGATACGTCTGCTGTGGAGCCGGCGTGGACCGGTCAGAAGCGATCCTGCTCTAGGTAAATCGCGGGCTTTGTTGCAGTGTTTCGGCCGGGGGTCAAGATGACCGAAGGCAGGTAGGACGAGCCACCGCAGGGGAGCTGGCGCAATGTCCCGCGACCTCGCCGGCGGGCATGTTCAGCCGACGGCGTTGTCGGTGCTGTCGTCATTGGCGAGGCTGCGGACGAGATCGACGATGGCGCGCCGCGCCTTGGCATCGGAGATGCGCACGAACGCCTTGTTGAGCTCGAGGCCGTCCCGACTGCGCAGGAACTCGACGATGGCATTCTCGGCCGGCTTCTCCGCAAAACCGTCCACGGCGAACCGAGGCTCGGTGGCCGGCGCCTCCTCGTAGAAGAACTGCACCGGCACGCCCAGCACCTGGGCCAGGTCGAACAGCCGGCTGGCGCCGATGCGGTTGATGCCCTTCTCGTATTTCTGGATCTGCTGGAAGGTGAGGCCCAGCTTCTCGCCGAGCTTCTCCTGGCTCATGCCGAGCAGCATGCGGCGGAAGCGAACCCGGCTGCCGACGTGAACGTCGATCGGGTTGGGCCGTCGCGAGCCTTTCTCGTCGCTGCCGGTATCGTCGACGAATCCGGGTGGTCTCGCCATGACAGACCTGTACGCGTTGCACTCGATGATGCCCGGCATGGGAATGGCGACGGAGGGCCGGGGCGGCGATGCTCTACAATTGGTAGGTGCAGATGTGGATGGCGTCAACCTCCGCTATCGCCGGATCGCCACGATGGCGGCCGCGATCAGCCATAGGGCAAAGAAGGTGAGATCGCCCAGGCGCGCGTAGAGCGGCGGCGCCAGCGGGGCCGGCAGGGCCACGTCGATCACGCCGCGCACCTCGAGGTCGAGGCGGGCCAGCACCCGTCCGTGCCCGTCGATGGCAGCCGAGATGCCGTTGTTGGCCGCGCGCAGGAGCGGCAGGCCCTCCTCGACGGCGCGCACCCGGGCCTGGTGGAAATGCTGGCGCGGGCCGGTGGTGTTGCCAAACCAGCCATCGTTGGTGACGTTGACGAGGAGCGCCGGGCGCTCGGCGCCCTGCACGACGGCGCCGGGGAAGATCGCCTCGTAGCAGATGAGCGGCGCCGCCGCGGGGAGCCGCGGCACGTGCAGCAGCGGCCGCGGCCGCTCACCGATGTCGAAGCCGCCGCGCAGTCGGGTGAGCTGCTGCAGGCCGATCGCCTCGAGCAGCCGCTGCAGGGGCAGATACTCGCCGAAGGGGACGAGGTGGATCTTGTCGTAGAGGGTGACGAGCGAGCCACCTTCCCCGAACACGAGGATGCTGTTGAATATGCGCCGCGGTCGCGGCGAGCCTGGCGGGGCGGGCTCGGCGCGCAGGGCACCGGTGATGAGCAGCGTGCCGGCCGGCAGCAGGCGGCCGATGGCGGCGCGGGCGCCTGGGTGGTCGAGCGGCAGAAACGGCATGGCCGCCTCCGGCCACAAGACGTGCGAGATGCCGGCGAGATGGTCGCTCCGGCCGGCCGGATCGGCCGCCGAGAGCGCCAGATGGTCGAGGAAGATGCGCTCCTGGTTCTCCGGGCGCCACTTCTCACGCTGCGGGATGCTCGGCTGCACGATCCTGACCTTGACGTCGGGCACCGTCGCCTGGGCCGGCGCGGAGAGGCGGAGCTGCCCATAGAGCGCGGCAAGCGCGAGCGGCACGACGGCGACGGCGATCGCCGCTCCTCGGGCCTGCCGGCCCAGAGGGCCAGGCTCCGCTTCGCGCCACAGGACCAGGGGCAGGGCGAAGATGAGGACTGCGCCGAGCGTCAGCCCGTAGATGCCGATCAGCGCCGCGGTCTGCATGAGGGGCAGCGGGTAGGTGAGGGCATAGCCCAGCACGTTCCACGGCAGACCCGTGAGCACGTGCCCCCGGGCCCATTCCATGGCGGCCAGTGCCAGCGCCAGCACCACCACCCGGGACCAACCGGGGCGCCAGAAGGCTGCGGCGAGCGCCGTGGCTGCCGCATGGAACAAGGCCAGTCCCGCCGGCAGCAGGAGGACGGCGACGGGGAGGAGAAAGGCGAAGATCTCGGCCTCGACCAGGAAGGCCTCGCCGACCCAGAACAGGCCGGCCAGGAAGTAGCCGAAGCCGAACCACCAGCCGACGGCCGCGGCGGCGATCGCGCTGTTCCAGTGCAGGCGCCAATCCGGCGACCGGGGCAGGCTTCGCAGGGATGACGCGCCTTGCGGGGGTGACGCCCCGTCGATCAGCCACACCAGCAGCGGCAGCGTCAGCCAGAGCACCGGCCCGGCAAAGAACGGGGCCATGGCCAACACGGAGAGGGCGCCCGCCGCCAAGGCTGCCGCATGCCGCCGCCACCCGACGAGACCGTGGGCGCGCTCTGCAATCGCCCTGATGGGGTTCTCGGCGGGCATGATCTCGGCGGCCATGGGCTCCACGTCGGCGCTGCGTCGCGACTTGGCGGGATCGGGCCGCCCCGGCGTCAAGGTTTGGCGGGCCCGGTCTCGGCCTTGGGGGCGGCGCGCGGCATGTGCACCCGCAGCTTCTTGACGCGGCGGGGATCGGCATCGAGCACCTCGAACTCGATGCCGGCCGGATGGCGGATCAGCTCGCCGCGGGCGGGTATGCGGCCGACCAGGGAGAAGACCAGACCACCCAGCGTGTCGATGTCCTCGACCTCCTCAGGCTTCAGAAGCTTGACGCCCAGGTGGGTCTCGAGCTCGCGCACGGGCGTGCGGGCGGCAGTGACGAGGCCGAGCTTGGGGTCGCTAACGATGTTGGCGGCCTCGGCCTCGTCGTGCTCGTCCTCGATCTCGCCGACGATCTGCTCGACCAGGTCCTCGATGGTGACGAGCCCGTCGGTGCCGCCGTACTCGTCCACCACCAGCGCCATATGGATGTGCGTCGACTGCATGCGAATCAGCAGATTGGCGGCCGACATGGACGGCGGGGCATAGATCATCGGCCGGCGCAGCTTGGTGGAGGCGATCGGCTTCGACAAGTTGGCGCGGCCGAGGTCGGGGAGGGCCTCGGCAGGAGCGACGGCTGCCGAGGGCGGGCGGTCGCCGCCGGCGGGGCGGGCGGCGGCGAGCTGCACGTGGCCTTCGCTGGCCGGGCGGCCCAGTGCCTCGCCGATCAGCCAGCGCATGAGGTCCTTGACGTGCACCATGCCGCGCGGGTCATCGAGGGACTCGCGAAACAGGGGCACGCGCGAGACGCCGGCGGTGTCGAATGTCCGCAGCAGCTCCCACAGAGGCTCGTTCTCGTCGACGGCGATGATGTCGGCGCGCGGCACCATCACGTCGACCACGCGCAAGGCGCCGAAGCGGAGGATGCGCAGCAGCATCTCGCGCTCCTCGGCCGAGAAGGCGTGGACGTCACCCTTCAGCGCGTCCTCCAGCGTCGCCCGCAAGGTCGGGGCGCCGGGCAGACCGAGCCGGGCCCGCAACGCCGCCAGCCAACCTAAAGGTTGCTCGGCCGCCGACGCGTCTTCTGCCGGTGCTGAGGGTGAAACCATCTTGCTACTCATCCATCGTGTTCAGAGCATTGCGTTCAGAAACCAAAGCGACTCGGATCGCCGGCCGCTCATGACGCGAGCTCGGCATAGGGATCGGCAACGCCGAGGCTGGCGAGGATTTCCGTCTCCAGGCCTTCCATTGCCCGGGCCTCCGCCTCGGTCCCATGATCGAAGCCGACGAGATGCAGAAGCCCGTGCAGGACCAGGTGCTGGACGTGCGCCAGGGGCTCGATCACCCGCGCGCGCGCTTCGGCGGCGACCGTCTCGGCCGCCAGCACCACGTCGCCCAGGTAGGTGCTTTCTCCGGCATGCTCGAGAGCGGCCGCGGGCGGAGGCTGATAGGGGAAGGAGAGCACGTTGGTGGCGGCATCCTTGCCGCGATAGGTGCGGTTGAGGCGCCGCACGAGGGCGTCGCTGCCCAGCACGATGCAGGCCTCGCTGACTTGGCCGAGGCGGTTGTGCGGGTGGCGCGCGACGGCGGCCGCGGTCTCGCGTATGGCATCGTCGAGCACGCCGAACACGCTCCAGTCCCCGTCCTCGCGCACGATCGTCACGACCAGGCGCTCGGACGTCCGTTCCGGAGGCTCGGCGTCCGCCGCGGTGTCGCCGGGCGATGAGGCAGACGGACTGTCGCCTGAAACGCTCACGGCGCGCCTCAGCGGGGCTTGTCGTAGGCTTCGACGATGCGCGCAACGAGGTCGCGGCGCACCACGTCGACCGACGTGAAGCGGACGGCGACGATGCCCTCCACGTCGGCCAGCAGCCCCACCGCCTCCTCCAGGCCCGAGCGCTGGCCGGTCGGCAGGTCGACCTGGCTCGGATCGCCGGTCACCACCATCTTGGAGCCCTCGCCGATGCGCGTGAGGAACATCTTCATCTGCATGCTGGTCGCGTTCTGGGCCTCGTCCAGGATGACGAAGGCATGCGCCAGCGTGCGCCCGCGCATGAAGGCGAGCGGGGCGATCTCGATCACGCCGGTGGCGAGATCGCGCTCCACCTTGGTCTGCGGCAGCACGTCGTAGAGGGCGTCGTAGAGCGGACGCAGGTAGGGGTCGATCTTCTCGCGCAGGTCGCCCGGCAGGAAGCCCAGCCGCTCACCGGCCTCGACGGCGGGGCGCGACAGCACGATGCGCTCGACCAGGCCCCGCTCGAGGCACTGGGCGGCAAACGCAACGGCGAGATAGGTTTTGCCGGTGCCGGCGGGGCCGAGCCCGAACACGAGATCGGTCCGCTCCAGGGCTTGGACATAGGCACTCTGGTTCGGCGACCGCGCCGTCACCACGCGGCGGCGCGTGCGGATCTGGGCGAGCCCGTCGGCGGGGGGCGCATCGGCGCTGGTGTGGCGCAGAAGACCATCGATCTCGCCGGGGCCGATGTCCTCGCCTTGGCGGATGCGCGCGTAGAGCTTCTCCAGCACGTCGCGCGCCGTCTCGCAGGCTTCAGCCGGTCCAGTCAGGGTGACGACGTTGCCGTGGGCGTGGGCCTCGATGCCCAGCCGCTCCTCCAGCAGTGCCAGATGTCCGTCAAACTCACCGAGCAGCCGGTTGAGGTGCCGGTTGTCCTCGAAGGGCACGACAAAGCGCGCCTGCGCTGCTCTCACGTGCTTGCCCAAGCCTGTCGCAGCTGGCCCGCGAACGCCAGTCAATTAGTCGGCCTCCCAGAAAACGCGCGACTCGCCATCTCGTCCAACAACCAGCCTATCACATCGAGCGGACTTGACCATCAAGCCTGGGCCATCAAGCCTGGCCCGATCCACCCATCCTGATGATCCCGGACAGACTATTGGGCCCCGCCTCGGCAATTTCAACCATTGCAATATGTCCCAACAGTGAAGGGGCCGCCGGCGCGTGCACGGCCTGCTGGTAGGGGGTGCGGCCGATGAGCTGGCCCGCGTGGCGACCCTGGCGCTCGAACAGCACCGGCATCGACTTGCCCACGGAACCGGAATTGAACGATGTTTGATCCTGCGCGAGGTGGGCCTGCAGGCGGTGCAGCCGCTCGATCTGCACCGGCTCGGGCACCTGGTCGGACATGGTTGCCGCCGGCGTTCCGGGGCGCGGGCTGTACTTGAACGAGTAGGCCTGGGCGAAGCCGACCTGCGCCACGAGGTCGAGCGTGGCCTTAAACTCGGCCTCCGTCTCGCCGGGGAAGCCGACGATGATGTCGGTCGACAGGGCAATGTCGGGTCGCGCCTGGCGGATGCGGTCGACGAGGCGCAGGTAGTCGGCGGCCGTGTGCTTGCGGTTCATGACGGCCAGGATGCGATCGGCCCCGACCTGGACCGGCAGATGCAGGAACGGCATCAGTTTCGGCAGATCGCGGTGGGCGGCGATCAGGTCGTCGGTCATGTCGCGCGGGTGGCTGGTGGTATAGCGGATGCGCTCGATGCCGGAGACGGCGCTGAGCTGCTCGATCAGCCGGGCGAGCGGCCGGGGGCGACCGTCGGCTCCGAGGCCGTGATAGGCGTTGACGTTCTGGCCGAGCAGCGTGAGCTCGCGCACACCCTGATCGGCCAGCCGCCGCGCCTCGGCCTCGACGTCGGCCACAGGCCGCGAGAACTCGGCGCCGCGCGTATAGGGCACGACGCAGAAGGTGCAGAACTTGTCGCAACCCTCCTGCACCGTGAGGAAGGCGGTGACGGCCTTGCCGGCCGTGCGCGCCGGCAGGGCGCGGAACTTGTCGTCCTCGGCATAGCCCGTGTCGACGATCGGGCGCGACTGCGCGCGGGTGCGGGCGATCAGGTCGCCCAGCCGATGATAGCTCTGCGGCCCCACCACCAGGTCGACGACGGGCGCCCGCCGCACGATCTCGTCGCCTTCCGCCTGGGCAACGCAGCCGGCGACCGTGACGATGGTGTCCTTGCCCTCGCCGCGGCGCTGCGTCTTGACCTGACGGATGCGGCCGAGGTCGGAGTAGACCTTCTCGGCGGCCTTTTCGCGGATGTGGCAGGTATTGAGCACGATGACGTCGGCTTCGCCCATCTCGCTCGTGGCGGCAAAGCCATGCGCACCCAGAAGCTCCGTCATACGCTCGCTGTCGTAGACGTTCATCTGGCAGCCAAACGTCTTGACGAAGACCTTCTTGGACACGCCGGCCCTGACTGTTCTGCAATTTTGCTGCAGTGCAAAATAGCGCACTTGGGGCGGCGGGGTAAAGCCGCCAGCGCTGCGGCTCGTTAATGGCGCCTCGCCCCCGCCTCACCACGGCGAGGAAAAACCCGTCCGAGACCCTATTTGCGGCCGCGCTTGATCGGCACTCCGTAGAGCTCCAGCCTGTGGCCGACCAGGTCGAACCCCAGCTCGCGCGCGACGCGCTCCTGCAGGCGCTCGATCTCCTCGTTGCGAAACTCGATGACGCGGCCGCTGTCGAGGTCGATCAGGTGGTCGTGATGCCGGCTCGCCGCCTCCTCGTAGCGCCCGCGCCCGGCGCCGAAGTCATGCCGCTCCAGGATGCCCTCGGTCGCAAACAGCTTGAGCGTGCGATAGACCGTCGACAGGGATATGCGCTCGTCGATGGCGTTGGCGCGCCGGTAGACCTCCTCGACGTCGGGGTGGTCCTTGGCGCCCGAGAGGATGCGGGCGATGACGCGCCGCTGGCCCGTCATGCGCAGTTTCTTCTCGGCACAGAGCCGCTCGATGCGGGTGAGCGCAGTTTCGGTCTGGGCTGGCATGGCCGCTGGCGCGAAGCGCTATTCTCCTGAACGAGATCGTAACAGGTGGCCGCAACGTCGCTCTCACCCGATACGCGATCCTCGCTCTAAAACTGTAGAAGAGAACAAGATCCTCGCTTCGGCCGATACGTCTGCTGCGGAGCCGACGCGATGCAATCCGAAGCGATCCTGCTCTCGCGCGCGGTTATAGGCGAGCCTCGGGCTCCCCGCAACGACGACGGCCGGGCGGCGGACCGCCCTTGCGCCGGAAAACGCGCGGAAAACCCAGGAAAGCCACCGGAATAGACCGGCCAACTCCGAAGGTGGGCCTGGGCGCGCACCTCGCTTAGCGTCTGCTCACGGGCCTCGCGGGGGCGAGGCCCGGAACAAAGGGAGGAACACATGCGTCAACTCGCGGTCACCTTCGCCCTTCTCGCAGCCCTGGGCAGCTACATCTCCGTTGCCGGCACGACGCAAGCCTGCGGCGAAGCCTGCACCGCCAGCACCCAGCTCGAGGACGAGGCGGAGCTCGAGTGGACCGACTGCGGCCTCAGCCTGGAATGCCTGCGCGAATAGCCTTGAGCGGCAGCGCCAGCTGGAGCGCGTCCTCGGGTGCGGCGGCGGGGTGCTGGTAATAGCCCTGGCGCCGCCCGACCTCGGCAAAGCCGAGGCGGCCATAGAGGGCTCGAGCGGCGGCGTTGCTTTCCGCCACCTCGAGAAATAGCCGGCCCACCTCGGCCTTCTCGGCGGCGCGGGCGAGCGCCTCGACCAGCCGGCGGCCGATGCCGTGCCGCTGCCGGTCGGCGCGGACGCCCAGCGTGAGGATCTCGGCCTCGTCGGCGGCGATCTGGGCCAGGACGAAGCCCACCGTCTGCGCCGGCTGGCCCACGCGCGCCAGAAAGGCCGTGGAGGCTGGATGCGCGAGCAGGGTCTCGAAGCTTGCCGCGTCCCAGGGCGTGGGAAACAGACCGCGGTGCAGCCCGGCGAGCTCGGCGGCGTGCTCGGGCGATGCCCACAGGATGCTGACGTGGCGATAGTCGATGGCGTCGGTCATGGCTGGGCTCGCGGCAGCGTCTTGTCGTCCTGCGGCCGCACGTCGGGCTGTCGCAGGTAGAGCGGCTCGAGCGGACGGGCCGGGACGAGGTCCTGGGCCATCCGCGCCAGCGCGCCCGCGTGCGGCTGAAGGTCGGCCAGCAGCGCCTCGGCTTGTCCTCCAGCCTCGGCCACGGCGGCAGCGACCGGGCCGGCGCCCGATCCCACCACGACCGCGGGCCCGGGCCCGATGCAGGCCGCGGCCTGCGTGGGCGAAAGTAGTCGCGGGCCCGCCGGCGCACCCTCAGGGCCGCCGGCGACCTCGAGATAGACCATGCCGCGCCGCGCGTCGACGGCCACCGCCAGCAGCCGGCCGCCCAACGCGGCGCCAAGCAGGAGACGGGCGCGGTGGGCCATGACTGCGAGGCTGGTGGCACCCACCGCCTCAGCGCCGGTCGCGAGCACCAAGGCGCGCGCCGCCGCCACGCCGATGCGCACGCCCGTGAAGCTGCCCGGCCCGACCGTGACGGCAATGCGAGCGATATCGGAGAAGGCCAGCCCGGCCTCCTCCATCACGGTCGCCAGCATCGGCATCAGCCGCTCGGCATGGCCGGCGCTGCGCGCCTCATAGGCCTCGCGCACCGACCAGTCGCCATTGGCATCCCGCCAGCGCACCGCCACCGAGACAGCGCTGAGACAGGTATCGAAAGCCAGGACGTTCATGCCGCCGCACCCGAATGGCACGCCCTAAAGTATTTGGGCGATCTCCGCGAACGCGAACCGGGGCCCGCGCGGTCGCAGCGTGCTCGGATCGCCATAGCCGATATTGCACAGGAAGTTCGACTTGGTATCCGTGCCGGCAAAGAACTCCCTGTCGACGCCGGCATTGTCGAAGCCCGACATGCCGCCGACGTCGAGCCCGAGCGCCCGCGCCGCGATCATGAAATAGCCGCCTTGCAGCGAGCCGTTGCGCAATGCCGCCGTCTCAGTCATTTCCGGCTTGCCCTCGAACACCTTGAGCGGGTCCTGGCCCTTGGGTGGATGCGCGTAGAACTCCAGGTCGTAGCCGATGACGGCAGTGGCGGGTGCCGCCATGGTCTTGTCGACGTTGGCTGGGCTCAAGTGCGGTTTCAGCCGCTCCTTTGCCGCCTTCGACTTGACGAAGACGATGCGGGCGGGGAGACAATTGTAGGAGGTGGGTCCCATCTTCATGATGTCGACCAGCTCCCTGAGCAGACTGTCAGGAACCTCCTTCGCTTGCCAAGCTCTGTGCGTGCGCGCCTCGAGAAAAAGCTGCTTCAGCGTCCCATCATCCAATCGCATCGAAGTGTCCCCCGTCTCGGCCTTCTAGATCAGCATCACGACGGCAAAATAACGAAAACCCCGCTCGGCGGCGAGCGGGGTTTGCGCAACTAACATCTGGGACGCAGCGGTCACACCGCCCGCACCTCCTGCACGTCGGGGCAGAAGTGCTTGAGCAGGTTCTCGATGCCATGCCGCAGCGTGGCCGTGGAGCTCGGACAGCCGGCGCAGGCCCCGCGCATGTGCAGGAACACCACGCCCTCCTTGAAGCCGTGGAAGACGATGTCGCCGCCGTCGTTGGCGACCGCGGGCCGCACGCGCGTGTCGAGCAACTCCTTGATCGTCTTCACCGTATCGCCATCCTTGGGGTCGTAGTCGCCATCGGCGGCCGCTGGTGCCACATCCCCGCCCTCGATCACCGGCGCACCGGACATGTAGTGCTCCATGATGGCGCCGAGGATGGCCGGCTTGATGTGCTGCCACTCGTCGCCCTCGCTTTTGGTGACGGAGATGAAGTCGGAGCCCAGGAACACGCCCGTCACGCCGTCGACGCCGAACAGGCGCTGGGCCAGCGGCGAGGACGCCGCCTCGGCCTTGTCACGGAAGTCGACGGTGCCGTCGCCCAGCACGGACTTGCCGGGGATGAATTTGAGCGTGGCCGGGTTGGGCGTGTGCTCGGTCTGGATGAACATGGGGTGCCTCGATCGTGTGACCGTCAGTTTTGAATCATTCTAGTAGATGGTGGGCCGGGGGTCAAAATGCCAGCGCTGGCGTCAGGCCGCCTCGGTCATGAAGGTGGTGAGGAAGACCAGATAGCTCCTGTAGCCTTCATAGGGGTCGATCTCGTCAGTGCTGATGTCGAAGGTGGCGGCAATCCTCGGCAAGTCCGCCTTGAACCGCTCCAATCGTGTGAGAAGGCTGGCCGCACCGGGCAGCATCTGCCCGTCGGGCGTGGTGTGCAGATAGTTGCGGACGATGCGGATAATTCGTGGCGGGTCGTTGTGATGGGCATATGGGTCATTGCCGGCGAGATCGGAGATATAGGCCGGCATGGCGAAAGGCTCGGCCACCATGACGCAGGCCGTCTTGGCTCGTTGTGAGCGCCCGCCGAAGCGAATGGCGCCATGGGTAAGCCCCAGCTCGTAGGGCATGTTGAAGCGGGGGAGGTTGTTTCTGCCGAGCTCGACGCGGGACAGATCGTGGATCGATCGGTCGCTTTCTCTGATGAGCCGACAGAGCTTGTCGTGGCGGATGTTGGCACTGTCGTCCTCTTCGAGCGCGCAGCGCGCATGGTAGCCGCTGGCCGTGACGGTGAAGATCAGGGCCTCGAATGCTAGGCGATACTCAGCATCGAAGGGGCAATAAAGACGTCGGCATTGGTCACTTGGCCGCTTCGCGATCGCGGTAAAATGCGCGGACCGCGGCCCTGATTCTGCTCGCCCGCGCTTTCGGCGGCTCGACCGCGGGTTTCAAAATCTGGATGTGCTCGAAGCCCTTGGCCTTCATCCGGCCAGCAACACCGCGAACAGGTCTCTTGGATGCCTTTGCCATAGGCCTAGTTTAGCCCGTCCTGGCGCGTTTTGCCACAGGCGCGGAGCGCCGCCGCCGTTCGGCGTCACGCCAGCGCCTTGATCTCGTCGACGGCGAGGTCGCCGGGGACGATGGTGATCGGGATCGGGAACTTGGCGGCCGTGGCGCCGGCGGCCAGCGACGACACCAGGGGACCCGGGCCGGAGGCCTCCTTGGAGGCGCCGAGCACGAGCACGGCAATATCCTCGTCCTCGTCGATCTGCTTGAGGATCTCCTCCATCGTCTTGCCCTCGCGAATCACTTCGTCGGTGGGCACGTCCTCAAAGCCCTCGTTGTTGAGCTTGCGCCGGAACAGGCGGAAGATGGCCCTCGCCTTGTTGGTCTGCTCCTCGAGCTGGACCTGGCGCACACCCTCCCAGAACTGGTTCTCGGGCTCGATGACATAGAGCAGCAGCACGCGCCCGCCGGCGTGCAGAACGCGGCCGGCGGCGTAGAAGAGCGCGCCTTCCACCTCCGGCGTCTCGTCCACGATCACCATCAGCTTGCGGGCGTGGCCCTGCTCGAACACGCGGCGCTTCTTGGTCATGCCTTACCCTGCCACGGGTCGCACTCGCCAACAATAGACGAGGTTGGGCGAGACGCTGCTCGCTGGCGTCCGCCGCTATGGTGAAGGTAAGCTGTCATCGGGACTCCACCCAGCCGTTTGCGGCACGGGCGCGCGTGCTCCATAAGACCTTGTGACCGTCGATTCCTCATTCTCGCAAGCTCGATCGCGCCAGGGCGTGACGCTCGACGCCGCGCGCGAAGTGCTGCGCCGCACCTTCGGCCACGCCGAGTTCCGCGGCCTGCAAGCCGAGGTCATCGGCGAGGTGATGGCCGGGCGCAGCGCGCTGGCGGTGCTACCCACCGGCGGCGGCAAGAGCCTGTGCTACCAGATCCCCTCGCTGCTCCGTCCCGGCCTCGGCCTCGTCATCTCGCCGCTGATCGCCCTGATGGCCGACCAGGTCGCTGCCCTGCAGCAGTCGGGCGTGGCGGCAGAGCGGCTGGACTCCTCCACCAGCCTCGACGCCCGCAGCGATATCTGGCGCCGCATCGGCGATGGCACGCTGGACCTGCTCTACCTGTCGCCCGAAGGCCTGATGCAGCCTTCGATGCTGGAACGGCTATCGTGCCTGCCGCTGGCGCTGGTGGCCATCGACGAAGCGCATTGCGTCAGCCAGTGGGGCCACGACTTCCGGCCCGAGTACCGCATGCTGGGCCGCCTCGCCGAGATATTCCCGCAGGTCCCCCGCCTCGCAGTCACCGCCACCGCCGACGCCCGCACGCGCGAGGATATCCGCGCCGAGTTGCGCCTCGCCGACGCGTGCGAGTTCGTCGACAGCTTCGCGCGCCCAGAGCTCACCTTGTCGGCCGAGCGCAAGCGCGGACAGGGCCACGGGCGCGTGCTGGAGCTGGTGGCGGAGCGACCGAAGCGCTCCGGCGTGATTTATGCCGGCTCGCGCGACGGTGTCGACAAGCTGGCCGAGAAGCTGGCTGCCGCGGGGGTGCCGGCGCTGGCCTACCACGCCGGCCTCGACAAGAACCTGCGCGCGGCGCGGCTCGAGCAGTTCCTCGAAGCGGACGCAGCCGTCATGGTGGCCACCATCGCCTTCGGCATGGGCGTCGACAAGCCCGACGTGCGCTATGTCATCCACGCCGATCCGCCGGCGGCGATCGAGGCGTACTGGCAGGAGATCGGCCGCGCCGGCCGCGACGGTGCCCCGGCCGAAGGCATCACCCTCTATTCCGCCTCCGATCTCGCCTGGGCCATGCGCCGCATCGACAGCCGCGATGTCGACCAGACCGTCAAATCCGTGCAGGTGCGCAAGCTGCGCCAGTTCTACGCCATGCTCGACGGCACCGGCTGCCGGCCGGCCGCGGTGCGCCGCTATTTCGGCGAGACCGCGGTCGATGCCTGCGGCGTATGCGACCTCTGCCTCAGCCCACCCGAAGCCGCCGACGTCACTCAAGCCGCGCAGAAGGCGCTCTCCGCCGTGCACCGCCTGGGCGGCCGCTTCGGTCGCGGCCGCATCGTCGATCACCTGCTCGGCAAGACCAAGGACGCGTTCGCGTCCGAAACCTCGATGTCGACCTACGGCATCGGCGGCGAGCTCAGCGCCGCCGGCTGGCGCGACCTGCTGGATCAGCTCCTGTTCGAGGGCCTGCTGCGCGAGGACCCCAACGACGGACGGCCGCTGATCGGGCTGGGCGAGGCGGACGCGGTCAAGGCTGTCTACCGCGGCGCGCGGCGGGTGTCTGTGCGCCAAATGCCGGCGGCCGAGACCGCCAATGGCAGCGGCCGCTCCGGCCGCTCGCGCAAGCGCCACGGCGGCGAGCGGCTCGGCGTGGAAGCGGCCGACGCGCCGCTGTTTGAGGCGCTGCGCGCCTGGCGCCGCGAGCGCGCGGCCGAACAGCACGTGCCGCCCTACGTCATTTTCCACGACGCCACGCTCTCGGCCATTGCGCGCCAGCGTCCCGCCAGCGCCGACGCCCTGGCCAAGGTCAGCGGCGTCGGCCAAAGCAAATTGAAGCGCTACGGCACCGAGGTGCTGAAGCTGGTCAGCGAGAATTGACACCGACCGGCTGTCGATCGGCCGACGCGTCAGGTGCGCAGGAAGCCGACGATATCCTTGACGGTGGCGATGATGGGGGCGGCGATGGCCTGCGCCTTGCGGGCGCCCTCGGCAAGCACGCGGTCGATCTCGGCGGGGTCGGCGAGCAGCCGGTTCATCTCGGCGTTGACCGGGGCGACGCGCGAGACCGTGAGCTCGGCCAGCGCCTTCTTGAAGGTGGAGAACTGCGCGCCGCCGAACTCGGCCAGCACCTGCGCCTTGGTGGTGTCGGCGAGCGCAGCATAGATGCCGACCAGGTTGTCGGCCTCGGGGCGCGCATCGAGCTCCGACTCGTCGGAGGGCAGCGGCAGGGGGTCGGTCTTGGCCTTCTGGATCTTCTTGGCGATGGTGTCGGCGTCGTCCGTCATGTTGATGCGTGACAGGTCGGAGGGTTCCGACTTCGACATCTTCTTGGCGCCGTCGCGCAGGCTCATGACGCGGGTGGCCGGTCCCATGATGACCGGCTCGCACAGCGGAAAGAAGGTGCCGTCCGCAAAGCCCGCGTCGCGGATCGAGGGGGCGAAGTCGTTGTTGAACTTCTGGGCGATGTCGCGGGCAAGCTCCAGGTGCTGCTTTTGGTCGTCGCCGACCGGAACGTGCGTGGCGCGATAGGCCAGGATGTCGGCCGCCATCAAGACAGGGTAGGCGTAGAGGCCGACGGAGGCGTTCTCGCGGTCCTTGCCGGCCTTCTCCTTGAACTGCGTCATGCGGCTGAGCCAGCCCAGGCGGGCTATGCAGTTGAAGACCCAGGCAAGCTCGGCGTGCTCGTGCACCTGGCTCTGGTTGAAGAGGATGCAGCGCTTGGGGTCGAGCCCGGCCGCCATGCAGGCGGCGGTGACCGAGCGGATGGCGTCCTTCAGTTCTTTCGGGTCCTGCCACTGAGTGATGGCGTGCATGTCGACCACGCAATAGATGCACTCGTGCGTGTTTTGCATCTCGACCCAGCGCACCATGGCGCCGAGATAGTTGCCGAGGTGCAGGCTGCCGGTCGGCTGCATGCCGGAGAAAACACGCGGGGTTGGCTTCTGCGGAAGCATTTTTTCAGTCCTTGCTGGATCGGCGCGGGTTATGGCTTGCGCGGCGCACGCACGCAAGTGCCGCGCCCGAGATCAGGCCGGGTCCCGGCGTTGTCCGCGGCGCAGCAGGCGGCGCAACTGGCCCAGATCGACCGCACCCAGAACCAGCGCCGAGACGGCGTAGACGAGGAGGCCCGCGCCGACCAGCGCCGCCAGCGCACCCGTCCGCGCCAGCAGGCCGGTCGGCGTGGCGAAGTAGGGCGCCAGCGCGAGCGCCGCAAACCAAAGCGCGGCGCCCATGACCAGGCTGGCAAGCAGGATGCGCGGCAGGATGCGGCGCAGGCGGGCGTCGGCCACGAATTCCCCGCGGCCAGCGAGCGTGCGATAGAGGAGAACCGCGTTGAGCCAGCCGCCGAGCGTGCTGGCGACCGCGATGCCCAAGTGCGGCATCAAGCCCAGGCGCCGGAACAGGAAGAACAGCGCGATGGAGCCCAGCGTGTTGGCCGTCAGGCCGACCACGGCATAGCGCATGGGCGTCGCCGTATCCTCGCGCGCGAAGTAGGCCGGCTGGAACACCTTGATCAGCACGAACGACGGCAGGCCGAGCGCAAAGATGGCGAGCGCGTAGGCCGTGGCGGGCGTGTCGGCCGACGTGAAGGCGCCGCGCTCGAACAGACCGATAACGATCTCGGTCGGCACCACCGCCAGCGCCACGGCGGCGGGCACGGTCAGCAGCATGGCAAACTCGAGGGAGCGGTTCTGGCTGTCCATGACGGCCGAGTGGTTGCCGGCGCGCAGCTGCCGCGACACGTCGGGCAGCAGCACCACGCCGATGGCGATGCCGACGATGGCGAGCGGCAGCTCGTAGACGCGGTCGGCGTAGTAGAGGTGCGAGACGGCGCCCGGCTGCAGCGAGGCGATGACCGTGCCGATGACGATGTTGATCTGGGTGACGCCGCCGGCGATGACGCCGGGAACGCCCAGCCGGATCAGCCGGCGCATGTCCTCGGTGAGGCGCGGCCATCGCAGCCGCAGCGCCAGGCCGTTGCGGCGGGCGCCGTCGACCAGAAGCCACAGCTGCAAGAGCCCCGCCACGAATACGCCCCAGGCCTGGATGACGCCGGCCAGCGGCTCGTTCCTCAGCCCCATGGCCAGCGCCACGAAGGTGGCCGCCATCATGGTGAGGTTGAGCACGATCGAGACCGCCGAGCTCTCGACGAACTTGCCCAGCGAATTCAGGACACCCGACAGCAGCGCCACCAGCGACATGCACACGATGTAGGGCATGGTGATGCGGGTGAGCAGCACCGCGAGGTCGAACTTGTCGGGGGTGGCGCTGAAGCCGGGGGCGAGCCCCAGCATCAGGAACGGCATGGCGATCTCGGCGATGATGGTGACCGCCAGGATCACGAACAGCAGGCCGGCCAGCGCCTCCTCGGCGAAAGCGCGCGCCGCCGGCTTGCCCTCGCTCTCGAGCTTCTTGGCAAACAGCGGCACGAACGCCGAGTTGAAGGCGCCCTCGCCGAACAGGCGGCGGAACAGGTTGGGGAAGCGGAAGGCGACGAAGAAGGCGTCGGCCACCGCCCCCGAGCCCAGCGTGGCGGCGATCAGGATGTCGCGCGCGAAGCCGAGGGCGCGGCTGACCATGGTCAGGCCGCCGACAGTGGCGAACGCGCGGTAGAGTTTCATGGGGGCGAGGCGTAGCGGAGGGAGGGGGCGAGGGCAAGGCGAGGCTGGCAGGCGAGGCTCGCGGCCATCGTCGCGAGCCTACACGCGATTCACCTTGTGCGGGCTTATCCCCGGGCATCGCAGCGCGTGTATGATGCGCCATCCCGCTCCATCCAAGGGGTCGTCTCCGGAGGCGTCCTGTGGCGAGGGCGGGCTGCAGAGCCGAGCTGCCGCTTGACGCGAGCGGTCAGCGACGGGGCTCCACGCCGCCGCCGCTGGGTGCAACTCCCCGGTCCCCAGAGAGGTAAAAGGCGGCGCCAGGCCATAAAATCTGCGCGGGGCGGCCAGGCGCCGCTCAAAAACTAATTCGGACCGCGGTGCCTTGTCGCCCCGCAGCCCCTTGGAATGCCATGGCCTCGAGCGGAAAAATGCCGCTGCGAGGATATCGACGTTGCGCGCGTCTGCAGCGGCGGGTCCGCCCTGCCCCTATCGACAACGTACGATGGGCGTTTAGTTTGGAAGGTAATGCTGACCCAGATCTACGAAGTATCGAGCGCAATGGAGGCGGCCGCCATCTCGGCGATGGGCGTCGACCATATCGGCGTGCTGGTCGGCGACGGCAGCTTCCCCAGGGAGCAGCCGCTGCAAGCCGCCGTCGCAATTGCCGCCTCGGTGCGGCGGCCAGCCAAGCTTTGCGCGCTGTTTCTGTCCCCGGATATCGCCCTCGTCGCCCGCACCGCGCGCGAGCTGCAGCCGTCGATCGTGCATCTGGGCGCCGCGCCGGAGCTCGTGACGCCGGAGCACGTCGCCGAGCTGAGGCTGGCGCTTGCCGGCGTCTCGATCATGCGCAGCGTCCCGGTGGTGGGCCCGGAGAGCATCGACATTGCCCGGAGCTACGAGGGGGTCGCCGAGTTCCTGCTGCTCGACAGCTACCGAACTGCCGACAGACAGATCGGAGCGCTCGGCGTCACCCATGATTGGGGCGTCAGCCGGCGGATCGTCGAGAGCGTTCGCATACCTGTCATTCTGGCCGGTGGGCTCGGCCCAGATAACGTGGCGGAGGCGATCCGCGTGGTTCGTCCCGCCGGCGTCGACTCGAAGACAAGAACCGACAAGGGGGATAGGCATGCCAAGGACTTGGAGAAGGTAAGATTGTTCGAGACCGCGGCCAAGCGGGCGGCCCAGACGTGAGCCGTCGCGCATTCCGGGTCAAGCGACCGTGCCGACGCCGATGCGGCCGAAGCCCGGCAGCTTGATCGCCGGACGGCGGATGTCGATGCCCGCGACGAGACCCAGCACGTTCACCTCGATGCCCTCGACCCAGCCGACCGTCAGCCCGAACAGGCCGGCGAGCGAGAGCTGGATGCCGGTGCCGCTGGGGGCGAGGCCAAGGACGCCCGAGTCGACGCGCCAATCCTTGCCGATGGCGGTCGGCGGCAGGGCGATGCCGGCCTCGGGGATGGCAGCCAGCACGTAGGCGACGAACGAGTTGGAGTTGGGGCCGGGCCAGACCGAATAATCGCCGCTGCCGGCGTAGGGGTAGCGGGCGACGGCGGCACGAATCTTGGGGATCAGCGCCTCGGCGGCGGGGCCCTCGACGGCGCCGACGAGCGCCGGCATGTGGCCGTACCAGCGCGCGTCCGGCGCCCAGTTATTGGTTTTGACCGGACGGCCCCAGGCGACCTTGTCGTAGCGGGTATACGAGCTTGCGCCCTTCTCCTTGACGACGATCCAGCTGTGATGGGCGAACACGCCCTTCCAGCGGCCGGTGCGCGCGGCATAGACGTGCAGCATCGCCTCGGGCTTGGCGCGGGCAGCGGGGAGGAGGCGGGCGCTCGACCAGTCGGCCCGGCTCCAGGCCACCGCCGCGTCGTGCGACACCCACCAGGCCGCGTGCAGGGCGAGCGGCGTCAGGAAGGCGACGAGGAAGACGTAGAGGCAGATGCGCAGGCTGTGCATGGCGCAAGGACATGGCCGCTGATTGCGCCGGCTTCATGTCATGGTGTCGGACCCGGAGGGTCTGACACTTGGCCGCCCGCCCCGCCGCCCAGCACCGCCAGCAGCCGCTCGCGGATGGCCTTCTGGCGCGGCGGGGAGGTGACCTTTTTGTTGGTCAGATCCGTGACATAGAAGACGTCGACGGCCTTCTCGCCGAAGGTGGCAATGTGCGCGGAGGTGATGTCGAGGTTGAGGTCGGAGAGCGTATTGGTGAGCTCGAACAGCAGGCCCGGGCGGTCGAGGCCGGCCACCTCGACGACGGTGAACTGCTTGGAGACGGCATTGTCGATCAGCACTTCGGGCGTGACCGTGAAGGCGACGAACCTGCCCCGGCGCTCGAGCCGCTTGGCCATCAGCCGATCGAGCCTGGCCTCGCCCTTCAGCAGCTTCTCGATGGTGTCGGCGATGCGCCGCGCGCGGCGCAGCTCGTCCTCGTCGTGCTCGAACTCACGCGCCAGCAGGAAGGTGTCGAGGGCGAAGCCGTCGCGCGTGGTGGAGATGTGCGCGCCCGAGATGTTGGCGCCGGCGGCGGCGCAGGCGCCGGCAAACAGCGCCAGCAGGCGGGGGTGATTGGGCGCGAGCAGGCTGAGCTCGGTGATGGCCGTGAAGGCGTCGGTGGTGAAGGTGCTGGCCAGCTTCTGCCCGGCCTGCTCGGCGCGGTTGACGAGCTTGGCATGCTCGACGGCCTTGCGCGTCTCGGTTTTGAGCCAGTAGTCGGGATAGGGGCGGTTGATGAAGCGCTCCACCTCCGCCAGCGGCCAGTCGGAGGTGGCGGCGCGGAACGCCGCCTGTGCGGCGGCGACGCGCTCGCTGGAGGCGAGCTGGGTGTGCCCGCCGGCGATCACCGGCTCGGTCTCGTAGTAGAGCCCGCGCAGCAGCTGGCCCTTCCAGCCGTTCCAGGCGCTGGGACCGACGGCGCGGATGTCGGCCACGGTCAGCACCAGCAGCAGCTTCAACCGCTCGGGACTCTGCACGACGTTGGCGAAGTCGCGGATGGTGATGGGATCGGCGATGTCGCGGCTGAAGGCGAAGGAGCTCATCGTCAGATGCTGGGCGACGAGCCAGACCACGGTCTCGGTCTCGGCCGGACTCATGCCGAAGCGCGGGCAGAGCTTGCGGGCGATGCGGGCGCCGACCATGGAATGGTCCTCGTCGCGACCCTTGGCGATGTCGTGCAGGAAGGCCGCCACGTACAGCGCGCGCCGGTGCTGGATGGTTTTGAAGATGGCGGTGGATAGCGGATGCGGCTCGGCGGCCATGCCGCGCTCGATGTCCCATAGCACGCCGATCGTGCGGATCAGGTGCTCGTCCACCGTGTAGTGGTGGTACATGTTGAATTGCATCATCGACACGACCTTGCCGAAGTCGGGCACGAAGCGGCCGAGCACACCCGCCTCATTCATGCGCCGCAGGGTCGCCTCGGGATTCTTCTCCGAGCACAGCATCTGCAGGAAGATGCGGTTGGCCTCGGCGTTGTTGCGCAGCTTGTCGTCGATCAGGCGCAGCGAGCGTCGCAGCAGCCGCACCGCCTCGGGATGGAAGAAGGCGTCCGTCTGCTCGGCCTTGGCAAAGAAGCGGATCAGGTTTACGGGATCGCGCTTGAAGACCTCGGCGTCGGCGACATTGAGGCGGCCGTTGTCGATGCGGAAATCGCTGGTCGAGCGGATCTGGCGGCGGGTGCGCCAGGTCAGCGGGTTGAGGTATTGCGACAGGCTCGGCGATGGCTTGACCTGCTCGATCTCCAGCGCCGAGCACAGGATGGTGGTGAGGTCGCCGACGTCCTTGGCGACCAGGAAGTAGTGCTTCATGAAGCGCTCGACCGAGCGCAAGCCGCGGCGCTGCGCGTAGCCCAGCCGTTCGGCCATGGCCGTCTGCACGTCGAAGGTGAGCCGCTCCTCGGCCCGGCCGGCCAGGATGTGCAGGTGGCAGCGCACGGTCCACAAGAAGTCCTCGCAGCGGCGGAAGGTGGCGAACTCCTCGGCGGTGAACACCTTGGCCTCCACGGCGCTGGCGCTGAGGCCGTCGCCATAGAGGTACTTGGCGAGCCAGTGCAGCGTGTGCAGGTCGCGCAGGCCGCCCTTGCCATCCTTGATGTTGGGCTCGACGCGGTAGCGCGACTCGCCGGCGCGGCGGTGGCGCTCGTCGCGCTCGGCGAGCTTGGCGGCCACGAACTCGCGCGCGGTGCCGCTGACGACCCCGGTGCCGAAGCGGGCCATCAGGTCGTCGAACAAGGCCTGATCGCCGAGGATCAGCCGTGAATCGAGGAGCGCGGTGCGGATGGTGATATCGGCGCGCGCCAGCTTGAGCGACTGGTCGATGGTGCGCGTGGCATGGCCGACCTTCAGCCCCAGGTCCCAGAGCAGGTAGAGCATGTACTCGACCACGCTCTCGCCCCAGGGCGTCTGCTTGTAGGGCAGCAGGAACAGGAGATCGACGTCGGAGTAGGGCGCAAGCAGGCCGCGGCCGTAGCCGCCGGTGGCGATGATCGCCATGCGCTCGGCAGCGGAGGGGTTGGTGGCGCGGTAGACGTTGCGGACGGTGAAATCGTAGACGAGGCGGATGAGCTCGTCCTGGAACAGCGCCAGGCCCTCCGCGCAGCGCCGCCCCCTGCCGTCGGCGGAGAGCTGGACGGCCGCCTCGGCGCGGGCCTGCTTGAGCAGCTCCTTGAGCCGCTCGAGGACCGCTGGACGCGCCGCCTGGGCCGCACCGTTCCGGGCGGCGATCAGCCCAATGAGCTCGCGACCGACTTCGCCGGCGTCGAAGTAAGGCGCGGTGCTGGCGATGCTTTTGTCCATCCGGATCGATCGCGAGAGGTGGCGCTGGCCGGTGGGCCGGGCCTCCTAGTCGGCAGCATTCTTAGCGGGCTTGCGGCGTGCTGCCAAACGCACGGCGCCGGTGGCGGTGCGACAGCGGCAACGGAGCCATTTTCCCGTGGACTCCGGCCAGGCGGCTTTTCAACTGCGGTCCTTGCGCGCCAGCTCTTTCAGTCGATAGAGCGCCTCGAGCGCGGCCTTGGGGCTAAGCTCGTCGGGGTTGATGGCCGACAGCGCCGCCTCGGCAGGCGAAGGGCCCGCGGGCGCCGGCACATGCGACTTGGGTCGCGCGGCGAACAGGGGCAGATCGTCGATCAGCGTCTCGCCGCCGCGGGCCTTGCCGTCGGCCTTCTCGAGCAGCGCCAGCACCTCGGCCGCCCGCGCCGTCACCGGCTTGGGCAGGCCCGCCAGTTTGGCCACCTGGATGCCGTAGGAGCGGTCCGCGGCGCCGCCCTTGACCTTGTGCAGGAAGACGATCTCCTCGCGCCATTCCCTGACGTCGATCGTCACGTTGGCGACCTGGAGCAGCCGGCCGGCCAGCGCAGTCAGCTCGTGATAGTGCGTGGCAAACAGCGCGCGGCACTTGTTGACCTCGTGCAGGTACTCCACCACCGCCCAGGCGATGGAGAGGCCGTCGAAGGTGGCCGTGCCGCGGCCGATCTCGTCGAGGATGACGAGCGAGCGCTCGGTGGCCTGGTTGAGGATGGCCGCCGTCTCCACCATCTCGACCATGAAGGTCGAGCGGCCGCGGGCCAGATCGTCCGCCGCGCCGACGCGCGAGAACAGGCGGTCGACGATGCCGATGTGGGCGGACGCGGCCGGCACGAACGAGCCCATCTGGGCGAGCACCGTGATCAGCGCGTTCTGGCGCAGGAAAGTGGACTTGCCGGCCATGTTGGGCCCGGTGACGAGCCAGATACGCGCCTCCGTCACCTCGTCGAAGCCGGCGGGCATCTGCGGCCCGGCGGCGGCGAGCACGCAGTCGTTGTCGATGAAAGTCTGGGCGTTGGCCGCCTTCAGGGCCTGCTCAACCACCGGATGGCGCCCGCTGCGGATGTCGAAGGTGAGGCCGGCATCGAGGACGGGGCGCACGTAGCCCTGCTCGGCGGCGAGCTCTCCAAGCCCCGCCTCGCAATCGAGCTCGGCCAGCGCCGCGGCAAGTTCGCCGAGTGCTGCCTCCTCACCCGCAATCGCGGCGGCGAGCTCGGCGAACACCTCCTGCTCGAGCCCGAGCGCACGCTCCGCCGCCGTGACGATGCGGCCCTCGATCTCGATGAGCTCGGGCGTCGAGAAGCGCACGGCGCCGGCCATGGTCTGGCGATGGCGGAAGGTGTCGGCCAACGGCTCGCTCAACAGCGGCTTCGCAGCCGCCGCCGGCACCTCGACATAAAAGCCCAGGATGTTGTTGTGGCGGACCTTGAGCGCCTTGATGCCGGTGGCGCCCACGTACCTGGCCTCGAGTGCCGCCATCACCTTGCGGCTGTCGTCGCGCAAGCCGCGGGCCTCGTCGAGGTCGGTGCGGAAGCCGGCGCGCACGAAGCCGCCGTCGCGGCGCAGGTGCGGCGGCTCGTCGACGAGCGCGGACGCGAGCGTTGCCTCGAGGCCGGCGCCGGCCGCCGTCAGGCACTCGGCAATGCGCGAGAGACCGTCGGGGAGGCCGACGACGCCGGCGGCCGCGGCGAGCAGGTGCGCCGAGGCACGCGCCGTGGCGAGCCCGTCGCGCACGGCGGCGAGGTCGCGCGGGCCACCGCGCTGCAGGGCAAGCCGGGAGATGGCGCGCGCGATGTCGGGCGCCGAGCGCAGCGTGCCGCGCACATCCTCGCGCAGCGTCTCGTCCTCGGCCAGGAGACCGACGGCATCGAGGCGGGCCGCGATCGCGTCGGGCGCGCGCAACGGGCTGGCGAGCCGGGCCGCCAGCTCGCGCGCGCCGGGGCCGGTCACGGTGCGGTCGATGGCCGCGAGCAGGCTGCCGCGCCGCTCACCCGACAAGGCGCGCAGGAGCTCGAGGCTGGCGCGCGTCGGCGCATCGATGACGAGGCGGTCGGCGGACCCGGACCGGCGCGGCGGGCGCAGGCAGGGCCGCTTGCCGAGCTGAGTCAGCTCCACGTACTTGAGGAGCGCGCCGATGGCGGCCAGCTCGCCCCGCGTGAAGGCGCCGAAGGCCGCCAGATCGGCGACGCCGAGCTGGGCCTTCAGCAGGCGCTCGCCGGCCAGGCTGTCGAAGGAGGCGGCGGGCACGGGCGTGGCGGCGGTGCCGGCGATGCCGAGCCACTTGCGCACGGCTTCGTCGGCGAGCATCCGGTCGGCGGCGATGACCTCGCCGGGCGACAGGCGCACGATCTCGCCGGGCAGGTCGGCAGCCGCCACCTCGCCGACCTCGAACTCGCCGGTCGAGAGGTCGAGCGAGGCGAGCGCGATTGTCGCCGGACTGCCGGCGGCCGGCTTCGGGGCATCGAACAGGGCGGTCAGGTAGTTGCGTGCCTTGGCGTCGAGCAGGCTGTCCTCGGTGAGCGTGCCGGGCGTGACGAGGCGGACCACGTCGCGGCGCACCACGGCCTTGGAGCCGCGCTTCCTGGCCTCGGCCGGGTCCTCCAGCTGCTCGCAGACGGCGACGCGGAAGCCCTGGCGGATCAGACGCTGCAGGTATTCGTCGGCGCGGTGGATCGGCACGCCGCACATGGGGATGTCGTGCCCCAAGTGCTTGCCGCGCTTGGTGAGCACGATGCCGAGAGCCTGGGCGGCGGCGACCGCGTCCTCGAAGAACAGCTCGTAGAAGTCGCCCATGCGGTAGAACAGCAGGCAGTCGGGGTTGGCGGCCTTGATCTCCAGGAACTGCGCCATGGAGGGCGTGACGCCGGCTGGCGGGGACGGCGCGGGCGCGGCGGTCGCGGCCCGATCGGCGGGCGCAGCGGAGGGCTCGCCCGGGGCCATGCCCCGACGCCCCTTGCGTTTGTTGGTGTCGCGCGCCACCCCACAACCCCTTCCACTCGCCCTCCCACTGGCACGGCTAGGGATAGCGTTTCCAGGCGCAAGAAGAAACCGGCTGGTCGGGTTCCGTGCGGCCGCGCGCCCGATTTCCCCCCGCGACGCGCCGTTGTATTGAGAGGCGATGATACACCCCTTCAACGAAGCCTTCCGGCGCCATGTCGCGAGCAGCTGCGCCGCGTTTCCCCGGCTGGCCGCGGATGAAGGGACGCGCGGCTTGAAGCGGGCGGCGGTTGCCATAACGCTGGTGGAGGCAGAAGTCCCAGGCACGACGGCGTTCCTGCTTACGGAGCGGGCCGCGACCCTGCGCTCGCACAGTGGCCAGTGGGCCTTGCCGGGCGGACGCTGCGACGACGGCGAGACGCCGGTCGAGGCGGTGCTGCGCGAGCTCGAAGAGGAGGTCGGGTTGAGGCTCGGCACCGAGACCGCACTCGGGCCCCTCGACGACTACCCGACGCGCTCGGGCTATCTCGTCACGCCGGTGGTGCTGTGGGCCGGCGCCGACGTGCAGCTGCGGCCGAACCCCGACGAGGTCGCGGCCGTGCACCGCATCAAGCTGACCGAGATCGCGCGCGAGGACGCAGTCGACTTCATCTCGATCCCCGAAAGCGGCCGGCAGGTGGTGCGCATCCAGATCGACGGCGACTACGTGCACGCGCCGACCGCGGCCATCCTCTACCAGTTCCGCGAGGTGCTCGCCGGCCGCGCCACCCGCGTCGCCGACCTGGAGCAGCCCGTGTTCGCCTGGCGTTGAACCGGGCGCGGCGCCGAACGGCATAGCGTCGATTGACAGGACAGGCCCGTCTCGTACCATGACGATTGCATCTGGATGGGAGGTATGCTGTGGCGGATCAAAATCGCACCTACACGGTGGTCCTGCAGCCCGAACCGGAAGGCGGGTTCACCGTGCGAGTACCTGCATTCCCCGAGATCGTCAGCTACGGCGAGGACGAGGCCCATGCGCTCGTCATGGCCAAGGAGGCGATCGAGCTGGCCATAGAGCATAGGGCGAGCCTGGGAGAAGATATTCCAGAATCGCAGGCGACGCCGGTGCGCGAGGTCACCGTTCTCGTTCCAGCAGCATGACGACGCGGCTGCCTTCGTTAAAGGCACGCGAGGTTATGCGAGCGCTCCAGCGCGCCGGATTCGTCCACGTTCGCTCCAAAGGGAGCCACCGCGTTTTCGAGCATCCGGACGACAAGGCCCGCAGGACCATCGTTGCTGACCATGGTGGCAAGGATGTCCCGCGCGGCACATTGCGCAAGATCATCGACCAAGCCGGATTCACGGTCGAAGAGTTCATCGACCTGCTTTGACAGGAGCTTTCGCCCGCGTCGTCGCATTCGCAGCCACCGCCAGTTGTGCCGCCCGGACGACAGCCCTATCGTCACGCTGCAACAGGAGGAGCGGGGGAAGCCGAACCATCCATGGCCATCAAGTTCGCCGCCGCGCGCTTCACCGAGCAGGAAGCGCTTGCGTTCCACAGCCAGGGCAAGCCCGGCAAGCTCGAGATCACGCCGACCAAGCCGCTGACCACGCAGCGCGATCTCTCGCTTGCCTACTCGCCAGGCGTGGCCGTGCCGGTGCTGGCGATCGCCAAGGATCCCCACCTCGCCTACGACTACACCAACAAGGGCAACCTGGTGGCGGTGGTCTCCAACGGCACGGCGATCCTGGGGCTCGGCAACCTCGGCGCCATGGCGGCCAAGCCGGTGATGGAGGGCAAGGGCGCGCTGTTCAAGCGCTTCGCCGACATCGATGCCATCGACATCCTGGTCGACACCCCCGACGTCGACGCCGTCATCAACTGCGTGCGCTATCTGGGCCCGAGCTTCGGCGGCATCAACCTGGAAGACATCAAGGCGCCGGACTGCTTCATCATCGAGGAGAAGCTGAAGGAGCTGCTCGACATCCCCGTCTTCCACGACGACCAGCACGGCACGGCCATCATCGCCGCCGCCGGCCTGATCAACGCGCTGCACCTCACCGGGCGCGAGATGAAAGCCTTCAAGCTCGTCGTCAACGGCGCGGGCGCGGCCGGCATCGCCTGCCTGGAGCTGCTGACCGCCATGGGCATGCCGAGGAAGAACGTCATCTTCTGCGACACCAAGGGCGTCATCTACCAGGGCCGCACCGAGGGCATGAACCAGTGGAAGTCGGCCTATGCCGCCAAGACCAAGGCGCGCTCGCTCGCCGACGCGCTCGAAGGGGCGGATGCCTTCTTCGGCCTCTCGGCGGCCGGCGCCGTTACGCAGGCGATGGTGAAGTCGATGGCGGACAAGCCCATCATCTTCGCCATGGCCAATCCCGACCCGGAGATCACGCCCGAGGAGGTGGCCGAGGTGCGCCCCGACGCCATCGTCGCCACCGGGCGCTCGGACTATCCCAACCAGATCAACAACGTGCTGGGCTTTCCCTTCATCTTCCGCGGCGCGCTCGACGTGCAGGCCTCGACCATCAACGAGGCCATGAAGATCGCCGCCGCCAAGGCGCTGGCGGAGCTCGCGCGTGCCGATGTCCCCGACCTGGTCGCCGCGGCCTTCCTCGGCCGGCAGGTGACCTACGGGCCCGACTACATCATCCCGGCGCCGTTCGATCCTCGCCTCATCAGCCACGTGCCGCCGGCGGTGGCCAAGGCCGCTATGGAGACCGGCGTGGCCCGCAAGCCGATCGTCGACATGGAGGCCTACGTGGCGCAGCTCTCCGGCCGGCTCGATCCCGTGGCCGGCTGGCTGCACAGCATCTTCGCGCAGGTGCGCCATGCGCCCAAGCGCATCGTGTTCGCCGAAGGCGAGCAGCCGCAGATCGCGCGCGCCGCCAACGCCTTCCACAACGCCGGCCTCGGCCGCCCGATCCTGATCGGCCGGCACGCGCCGATCCGCGAGGCCTTCGCCACCGCGGGCGTCGGCCTCACCGACGTGATCGAGATGCACGACACCTCGCTCGCCGACCGGCGCCACGAGTACGCCGAGTTCCTGTTCAGCCGGCTGCAGCGCAAGGGCTACCTGATGCGCGACTGCCAACGGCTGGTGAACAACGACCGCAACGTGTTCGCTGCCTGCATGGTGGCGCTGGGCCACGCCGACGGCATGGTCACGGGCGTGACGCGCAACTGGACCACCGCCTACGAGGACGTGCGCCGCGTGCTCGACGCCCGGGCGGGCCGGCGCGTGATCGGGGTGTCGATCGCGCTGAGCCGCGGCCGCGCCGTGCTGGTCGCCGACGTCAGCGTGCACGACATGCCGGACTCGGAGCAACTCGCAGACATCGCGGTCGAGGCCGTGAGCGTGGCGCGCCGGCTCGGCATGGAGCCCAGGGTCGCCTTCCTCGCCTACTCGACCTTCGGCCACCCGCGCGGGGAGCGCTCCGACCGGGTGCGCGAGGCCGTGTCGATCCTCGACCAGCGCCAGGTCGACTTCGAGTACGACGGCGACATGGCGGCCGACGTGGCGCTCAACCGCGAGGCCATGGCGCAGTATCCATTCTGCCGGCTCAAGGACACCGCCAACGTGCTGGTCATGCCGGCGTTCCACTCCGCCTCGATCTCCACCAAGATGCTGAAGGAGCTGGGCGGGGCCACGCTGATCGGGCCGATGCTGGTCGGGCTGACGCACTCGGTACAGATCTGCCCACTCGGCGCCAAGGACAGCGAGGTCGTCAACATGGCGGCGCTGGCGGCCTACGATATCAACGGGTGAGGGGGCGCGCCCGCCGCGCGCCCGCCGCCGGCCGCCGGACCGGCTGAGGCTGCGTCCGCTTTGTGTGTCTTGCTGCCAGATGGTGCGCGGAGCAAGGTAGGTCGTGACCCTGAGCCGAAGTTGATGGCGAACGATCGCAAGATCAACGTCACCCGCTGCTTCTATTCATGAATGACCCGCAGAGCGTCAATGGTCGGCGCCGCCAAGTCGAGGAATGTGCGAACCGTTCGCGGCATATGCCGCGCGGTCGGAACGACGAGATGAATCGGCCACGCCGGGAGCTCAAACTCTCGGAGTAGCCTGACCAGAGTTCCCGAAGCAAAATCATCCGCAACCTGATAGGAAAGGCTCCGAGCAATGCCGCCTCCGGCGCGCACGACAGACAGCGCAGCTTCTACTTCGGTGACCATGAACCTCGGCGTCAGACGCACAACCAGCTGCCGGCCGGAGGCACGAAAGCGCCATTCGTTGGAAGGAGTTGGATCGCTGACGAAGACGATGTCATGCTTCGTCAGGTCCCTCGGTGTGCGTGGGCGTCCGCGTCGGGCAATGTAGTCGGGACTTGCAAACAGAACACGGTAGAGCTTGCCCACCCGGCGTGCGATCAATCCTGACTCGGTGAGCGGTCCGATGCGAACCGCCACATCGAGACTTCCTTCGATCAGATCAAGGTTGCGATTGGTAAGCACGAGCTCAACGCGCACACCGGGGTGCGCCTTGAGAAAACTCGATACGATCGGAGCAATGTGCCAACGGCCGAAGAGAGACGGGGCTGTAACTCGCAAGAGACCGTTTAGGGGTGCATCCTGATTCTCATTGGCCATGCCGAGAGCCTGCTCGTAGTCTCCCAGAAGTTGTCTAGCGCGCGTTGCGAGGCGCCGCCCCGATGCGGTCGGTGTGAGCTGACGCGTTGTTCGTTGAAGCAGACGCGCGCCAACACGCTCCTCCAGAGCTGCTAGCGAGCGCGTCACCGCGGGCGGAGAGCGGCGTAGCCGACGAGCGGCGCCTGCCAGGCTACCGGCGTCAAGGATAGTCGTGAAGACAACCAATTCGTCGAGGCGATCCACCTTGCACCAATCATTCCGACAACTGGAAGACTGACTTTCATTCTATCGCTCTTTGGCGCATCGCGCGCAAGACCTATCAAACAGTAGGGCGACCGCATAGCGCGGCTAATGCCGAGCGGTTCCCCTTGCAGTCAATAGTCGGGTGAATTGCCATGACGAACCATCCACGCTTCGAGCCGACCGACGGCCCTTACCAAAGCTACGCCGCCGCTTTAGTCGGAGCGGTGCTGAGCGCTACCGACTGGTGGTTGCAAACAAAGAAGGCGCGAGGCATCAGGGCCTCCAAGCCGAGATCGTGGCGGCCTCGATTCAACGATAGCCCGACCGCAAGAGCACTGCAGACCACATGCATGTTGTTCGTGGTGTGTTTACCTGCGGCAAGCTACGCCGGCTGGGAGCGTTGCCCAGAGGCGCCCGTTGATGTCAGCGCAGGATCTCCGGATGAGCGCACCCTCGCGTGCTCTGCAGCTAGCGATGCCATCCAAATGCTCGGCCGCTGTGGAATTTCTCTACGCAGGCCCCTGCATGTCCAGATAATGAGCGAGGTTCGCCATCCCTTCAGCGGGGCAATCTTCGGGCTCTTCGACACCAAGCACGAGAGAGTTCTTGTTACGCAGGAAGGGAATATCCCGTCACTGGTCAAGGACACTCCGTACGCGAAGCTACCACAGCGCGACTTCTACAGGAGCCTTGTCGTTCACGAGGTCATCCACGGTATCATGCATCAGAACCTCAAGCGACCCGCGGCGAGCCACGCGGCGTACGAGTATCCGGCGTACGCGCTTCAGATCGAATCTCTGCCCCCGGATGTACGGGAGCAATTCTTACAGAACTTCGACCAGACTGCAATAAAAGCCGAATCTATTTTGTTCAATGATCCCGTTCTTTTCTTCGACCCGTACTTCTTTGCCGCGCGCGCTTACCATCATTTCAACGGGTCACCCAATGGGTGCGCTCATCTGACCGCTCTCTTGGAAGGCGATGTCGCCTTCATCGCGCCGCAGATGTAGCAGAGCCGATCCGCCGTCCGCCGAGTGTCAATGTGAGCCATCCTTACTTCCGAGTCTGTGCAGGTTTCTCTGACGCCGCTACCCGTGCCGCTGCCACGCACACCGACCGGCGGCGTCGGAGAAGCGCCAAGGCACGAAGTCGCGGGATTGGGGCAGGCGGGTGCAACGGGCGCTATGGCGATTTGATCTGAGCAGAGGCGTTGAAGGTGGGCTCGCGGTCGCCACGAACGTTGACCCGAACACAATATCGGCACGCATAA